>FWWL01002437.1_pt1 | contig 38730 bp, 40 predicted proteins | sample 2228331 | NCBI WGS metagenome assembly FWWL01 (sample SAMEA103939775, study PRJEB20133) | metagenome
GGCAGACCACTTGGACATGGATTCCAGTGCCCTCAAGCTCCTCTCTCAAGCCCCGGGAAAGCCCCACCAAAGCATGCTTGGCCGCCAAGTACGGGGCTACGTTGGCGGTGTGAGCCACTAAACCTCCGGTGGAAGCAACGTTGACGATCCATCCTTCCCCCTGCTGCTTCATGGCAGGGATGACGGCTTGGATGAGGGCAAACGCAGCGATGAAGTTGATCTCCAAAACTTGACGCAATTCACCCTCCGTTACCTCTTCAAGCGACTTGTAGATTCCCAGTCCGGCATTGTTGATGAGCACGTGCACTTGGCCTTTCCAAGCCAAGGCCTTGCGGACCAAGTCGGCACGGTAGTTGGGGTTGGTGAGGTCGCCTGCACAGACCACGGTTTCTGTGGTACAAGTTCGGGCGACGGATTGCAGGCGATCGGTGCGGCGGGCCGCCAGCACCACAAACGCTCCACGGCGGGACAAAGCCCGCGCCAAAGCAGCCCCAATTCCGGAGCTTGCTCCGGTAATCAAGGCCACCCTACCTTTCCAATCCACCATTTCTCACCTCAAGTCTCGCGCACGATTAAAGCGGCCAAGCCCATGCCCCCGCCCATGCACAGGGCCGCCACCCCCAAGGCCTTCTCCTTCTCAATAAGGTTGTGAACAAGATCCACCACGATCCGCGCTCCCGAGGCTCCGATGGGATGCCCTAGGGCAATCGCCCCACCATGGATGTTGAGCCGATCTGGAGGAAGATCCAGTTCGCGGCCCACAGCTAGGACTTGAGCGGCAAATGCTTCGTTGATTTCCCAAAGGTCCACACGGCTCATGGGAAGGCCCTGTTTCTTGAGCAGGGCGCGTATAGCGCCCACAGGACCTAACCCCATGACCGAGGGATCCAAACCCACAACGGCAAAGTCCACAAGCTCCGCGAGCGGTTTAACTCCCAGCTCCTTAGCCTTGGTTGCATCAGCCAGCACCACCACGGCCGCTCCGTCGCTGATGGCCGAAGCATTGCCGGCTGTAACTGTTCCATTGGGCAGAAATGCAGGGGGAAGCTGAGAAAGCTTTTCCAAGCTCGTGTCAGGCCGCGGTACTTCGTCTTGGCTGACCGACAACGTTCCCCCCTTCGGCCCAGGGGCGTCCACCGCTACGACGCGGCTCTGGAAAAGCCCTGCTCGCTGCGCGGCCACGGCTTTTTGGTGAGAGCACAACGCGTATTGGTCCTGCTCCTCTCGAGAAATCCCATACTTTCTGGCGAGGTTCTCTGCGGTGACCCCCATGTGGTAGCCGTAGAACACGTCCCAAAGTCCGTCGTGGATGAGGAGGTCCAGCATTTGGGCGTGGTTCATGCGGGCTCCCCAGCGGGCCTGGGGCAGGGCGTAGGGAGCCATAGACATGTTCTCCATTCCCCCTGCGAATACAAGCCGTGCTTCACCCAGTCGAATGGCCTGCACCCCGAGCCAAATGGCTTGTAAGCCTGAACCACAGACGCGGTTTACCGTGTACGCTGGGACCTCGTAAGGTAAGCCTCCGAATACTGCAGCTTGTCGAGCAGGGTTCATGCCCACACCGGCGGAGACCACTTGGCCCATGATCACCTCATCCACCTCTGTGGGGGTGAGCTTCAAGGTGTCCAAGAAATGTCGGATCAGGGCGGCGGCCAAGCGTGGGGCAGGAAGATCTTTAAGGGCCCCTCCAAATCGGCCGAAGGGCGTGCGCACAGCCCCCAGGCACACCACCCGCTTTGCTTCCATCTCATCCTCCCTGCAAAAAGTGCAAAATTTCCTGGTTGACCTCTTCGGCCTTTTCCCAAAAGAGGAGGTGCCCAGCCCCTGCAATGGCCTCGAACTTGGCCCCTGGAATGGATTGAGCGAGTTTTTGCACAAACTTGAGCGGGACTATGCGGTCCTCAACACCGGCCAGGACCAACGTGGGGGCCCTAATTTGTCCCACAGCCCCACGAAAGTCGAACTGGCTTGCGGCGGAGAACTGGCCCTGGAAGGCGTGAGGCGGCGGGGTCTCCGCCACCCTCATCTTCACCAGTTCCTCCACCTCCTGGGGGCGGGTGTGGAAAAACTCCTCCGACAGGGAATACTTCAAACCGTGGCGGTGCATTTGGGCCAAAGTCAGAGCCCGCACGCTCAAAATTTCTTTCCACAGCTCCGCAGTAGCCGCCAGGTACTCCGGCCCACCAAAATGGGTGCACATCAGCACAAGCTTCTCCACCCGTTCGGGATGGTTTACGGCCAGCACCTGCGCAATGTACCCGCCCATGGAAGCTCCAATCACATGGGCCTTGGCAATCCCCAAGTGGTCCAAAAGCCCCACGGCGTCTTGAGCCATCAGACCAATGGTGTAGGGTTCTTTAGGTTTGTCGGACTGACCGGCTCCACGGTTGTCGAAAACCACAACCTGAAAGTGCGGCGCAAGAGCGGGAATTTGTCGAGCCCAAAATTTGCTGGAAAAACCCAAGCCTTGGATCATGAGCACGGCGGGCCCCTGGCCGTGCAGTTCGTAGTAAAGTTCGATATTCCCCACCTTAGCTTTTGGCATCGTGGTCCCTTACCACACCAGTCCTCCATCCACGGGAATCACCGCCCCATTCACGTAGGCTGCCTCGTCGGAAGCCAGGAAGAGGTAGACGTAGGCCACGTCCCGTGGGGACCCCAGCCGACGCAAGGGAACCCGCTCTCGCACGCTCTGAAGAATCTTTTCCGGAACGGATTTGACCATCTCTGTCTCGATGAACCCTGGGGCCACGGCGTTGACGGTGATGCCCTTGGGACCCAGTTCCCGAGCCCAAACCCGTGTTAGCCCAATGAGCCCTGCTTTGGAAGCTACATAGTTGCTTTGCCCAAAGTTGCCGTAGAGGGCCACAATGGAGGCGGTGTTGATGATTCGCCCATATCCTTGGGCCAGCATGGTGGGTACCACAGCCTGGGTAACGTTGAAAACTCCCTTGAGGTTCACCGCCAGCACTTTGTCCCAATCTTCCTCGCTCATTTTGACCAGCTGCGCATCGCGGGTGATGCCAGCGTTGTTGACCAACACGTCGATGCGGGAAAAGGTGCGCACGATTTCAGCCACAACTTGTTGAACTTGGTTGCGGTCGGCCACGTTCATGACGAAGAAAGCCGCTGATCCTCCGTTTTGCTGAATGGCGTGAGCTACTTCCTCTCCCTGGGGGTCCACGTCGCACACCGCCACCTTGGCCCCTTCTTGGGCAAAGAGCAAGGCCGCTTCTCGACCAATCCCTCGGGCCGCTCCGGTGATGAGCGCGACCCGATTGCGCAGGCGCATGTCCACCTCCTAGATCCAGCGGAAGAGGGCTGTGGCCATCACAAACCCTGCCCCCGAAGTACAAAAGGCCAGAAGGTCTCCAGATTTGAGTTTTCCTTCCCGCTCGGCATCATAGAGGGCCATGAACGCGGAGGCGCTCCCTGCATACCCAAACTTGTCGGCCACCCAATGGGTTCGCGTCTCCGGAAGGCCTAGGGCCTGTAGCGTAGCCACCACCGCGGGGTACTCCACCTGGTTGGTGAGGAGGAGGTCGATGTCCTGGGGGTTACAGCCGGCACTTTGCGCGGTCTGGGCGAGGATCTGGGGCCAACGGACGGCGTTGAAGTCAGGAGGAACACGGTGGCCATTTTCGTGAAACCGCAAATAATGTTTTTTCTGTTGAACAAGCTGCAGGTCCAAAGGCCGCGCTGTGCCAATATAAATTCCATAAGTGTCCCAGAAAGCCCCTTCCGTTTTGATTTTACCAGCTAAAAAGCCGGGGCGGTCAGAGACCGAAAGGATTACCGCTCCCGCCCCGTCGCTGAACAGGGTGGCCAACACCCGGGTGGCGGACTGGGCGTAGGGGGACCAATCGATCCATTTGGTCATGCCGTAAGCACCAACGACCAAAACATGGTTGATCGCCGGATCGAAGGCAATGAAGTGGGAGGCGCTAATGAGGGCGATGGTTTCGTCGGCGCAAGCGGCGTTGATGTCGAAGGTCCCGGCCCGGGTGGCGCCCAATTTGTGTTGAATAATGGCTGAGGTGGGAGGGGTGACGTAGTCCGGGGTATCCGTGGCGAGGATGATGAGGTCGAGGTCCTCAGGGGAGAGGTGGGCGGCGCGAAGGGCCTCTCGAGCAGCTTGGACGGCCATGTCGGAGGTGCTTTCGTGGGGCTCAGCGATGAATCGGCGGCCGATGCGCTTGTCCTGGAGGTAGGTGGGGACGTCGTAGTCCAAAAGACGGGCCAGCTCTTCGTTGGTAACCTCCCGTTGGGGAAGGTACATGCCTACGCCAGCGATGCTTGCGTGCCGCCTCATGGCAACCTGACAGATGAGTCAGGTGTCAGGTAGTATAGGCGCACCCCCTCCCCTTGTCAAGTCCGCCCCACGCCTTAAAGTTCCAACCCGTGCAGAACCAGCGAAGCCAGCTCCTCCACCGCTCGTTCCCCTGCTCTCCCCCCCTTCTCCCAGAGCACCCACCGCTGCCCGCCCAAATGGGCAATGCCCGTGAGCACATACGCCAAATCTCTGGGGTCCATGCGGCGAATCTCCCCTCGCTCCATTCCTTGGGCGAGCTTTTCTGCATACCTTTGGGCCAGGCGGGTGTAGTGCCACTTGCCCATGCCCTCATCCACAAACTCCGCTTCCCGAAGGATGCGGTAGGCCCCGGGGTGGCGCTCCACCCACTTAAAAAAGGCTTTGAGTCCCACGACCTCGGCCGTGCGGCGGTCTTGGCAGTGGGCTACGGCCAGCGTTAGCCCACGCCGAAGCTCTCGACTGACTTCGCGCACGAGCTCTTGGAACACGGCCAACTTGCTGGGGAAGTACAAGTAAAAAGTGCCCTGTCCCACCCCCGCAAGGTAGGTGATGGTCGAAACTGCGGTATCATGGAATCCAGCTTGACCGAAGGCGCGCTCGGCGGCCTCCAAAAGCGCCCGCCGCGTCGCCTCCCCTCCTTCCTTTTCCTTCCCGTGATGGACGCTCCACGCAAAAGCCGCAGGGGGGATGGCGGGCTCGGGCTCGGTCCACCGGGTCATGCGGGCATCGATCCCCTTAAAGATAACGTCCAACCCCACGGCGCGCGCCTTGGGTGGCACAGGAGTGCCCGACCACAGTACATAATTCACCAGCAAAAAAATCGCAGCCCCCAAAAGGGCATAGGCCACCACCTCGGGTTCAACGTCCCGAAAAACTCCTTCCTGAAGGCCTTCCCGAACAATGGCCGCAAAGATTTCCCCCACCGCCGCGTAAAAGCGGCGGGGGATTTCTTGACGGACAAACTCAGCCTCCCGAAATACCCGGAACATACCTCCGTTTTCAGTCAAAAAGTCCATCAACGCTTCATAAGCACAAGCGAGCTTCTCTTGGGGGGAGGCCGAGCGGGGCACCGCAGCCTCGAGTCGGGCCAGAAGGCGCTCCTCCAGGTCCTCCACCAAACGCACAAATACGTCCTCCTTGTTGGCGAAATACAAGTAGAACGTGCCCTGGGCCACACCCGCGTGCCGACAGATCCGGGAAACCGAGGTCATCTCAAACCCCCGCTCAGCAAACACGGCTTCTGCACTGCGCAACAGCTTATCCAACGTGTGTTTCCCCCTTCCTTGGGGTGACCGGCGCTGGGCCTCCTGGCTGTTTGTCATAACGCGTCCCCTCCACAGGCCTGAGCAGTTTAGCACGTTGCGCGGCCTTCACCCAGGGCAGGAACCCGTCACGAGGGCAGGGTGTATATCCATGGTGGTCGACCCACGGCCACCGAAGGAGGCTTATCATGAAAGCGAAGTTGAGTGTGGTTGCTTTGGCGGGGCTTATGGCCCTGTGGATGGGCGGGGCTGTGTGGGGGCAGACCTCCATCCCCGCCACCTTAACGGTGTCCAACGACAATTGTCCTGGGGGAGTGCAGATCACCCAGATTTTCTGGGTGCGCGACGGAACACCGCTGCACGTGCAGCTGTTCAGCCCAGCGGTGACGATTCGTCAGGGGGAGAAAAGGGACTTCCAGTTCGAGCTTTCAGCCACCCCTACCGCGGCCATTGTGCGGGGGCAGGCCGTGCTATTTGTGGCCCCAGCTGTGCCCTTCGAGGTCAACGTGCCGGTGGGAAGCACTGTACAGTACCAGTGTGGCACGATGACGGCCGCGATAGGGGCTCAGCCCACGCCTCCTGCGGGCCAGCTGCAGCTCCCGCCGCAGTTGGCGGGGCTGCGCCCCGAGATGACCCCGGCGCAGCTGATCGCTGCGCTGCGCGCGGCCGGAGCCGAAGTGGAGGAGCAAGGGAGCCAGGCCAGGCCCAAGCTGAGCGATACCGAAGATCCCTTGTTGATCGGCGCCTTTGGGGCCGGTTTCCAGGCCGTGGGCATTTGGGCCAGCTCGGGAACAGGGCAGTTGCGGGCAGCTGTGGTGTACGACCGCCCCACCGCCCCCATTTACTTGTGGGTGGTGGGCATCCCCACCCTGGCCTGGTGCGTGAGCACCCCAGCACCGGGCGGCTGTCTGGAGGTTTCCTGCGACAAGCCGGCGGCCTTTGAACCGTTCACCACCTTCGGCACCGCGCCCGTGCCCGGTACCGTGTTCTTCATCCTCATCATCAAACTGGGAGGGCCGGCCATGCCCTACGTCCTCGCCCTTTCCGGGTAAGGGCTCGGTGGAGAAATCGGGCGGCGGGCCTCAGCCCGCCGCCCTTTCCTTCACGCCAATCGTGTACCGGCCCGTGGTCCGGGTGTCTTGTCCCACACTTCACACGCCCAAATGCGGTACACGGCGGGGAACTCCCGCCGCGGCCCCCGCGGAATGTGAAACAAATCGTGCAAAGCCACCACATAGCGGTACACCGGCTGCCCCGGGGGCACAACCTCCGCAACACCGTTGACCAAGAAGCTCGTGTTGCGGTAGGAAGAGAACAGAACCGAGCAGCGGGGATCGGCCAAGATGCCTTGCCAAGTGGTTTTCCCATAGAGTTCGATGGTGGTGAGCACGCGGTCGTCCCATGTGCTCTGCTCGTAAAGCCGCAGCAGAAACTCCAGCCGCTCGCGGCGGGTGGATTCCTCTCCTTCTTTCACCGCCTTGGCGATCAGGGCTTCTATGGTTTGCGTCAATTCTTCCAGATCGCCTTTGGGAAGTAGTCCAATGCCTTTGGCGGCGGCGTTGAGGGGGAACCCAGCAGGCCGCCGGGTGACCATGTAGCCCGTGTGCACCGCGAACTCCCGCTCGCCTTGCCCGGTGAGAAAGAACTTGAGGTTGGCGATGCGGTTGCGTAGCTGCCACTCCGTAAACGCTGCAGGCAGGCGAACCAGAGGGATTTGCTCGCGCCCACCGTTGGGCCACGTGAGGCGGGCAAGGGCCGGTTCCCCAGCAGGCACGAGCTCCAATTGATAAGCAGTTTGCACCAAGACCTCCTTCCTTGGGTCAAGCTTAACCCCATTCGGGTAGGCTTTGCGTTGGCAACGGTCCTGCGGCTATACTGCCTGTGGAAAGGGGGATGGATGCAACAGCTTGTGGAATATGGGTTGAACGTGGTGTCCGAGCTCGGGGCCGATTTCGCCGAAGTACGAGCGGAACGGCGGATCGACGAGGCCATTTCCGTCAAAAACAAAGAGGTGGAGGCCCTGACCAAGCGGGAAAGCCGTGGGGTGGGCCTGCGCGTGTTGTACAAGGGGGCGTGGGGGTTTGCGGCCACCGGGGAGGCCACACGGCGGGCGGTGCTCAAGGCCGCGCGGACGGCGTTGGAAATCGCCAAAGCCACGGCTACATTGCAAAAGGAAAAGGTGGAACTGGCTCCGGAGCCGGCCCACCGGGCCACGTACAAAACGCCCTACCAACGCGACCCCCTGGCCGTTCCCCTGGCTGAAAAACTCCAGCTCCTCTTTGCCGCCACGGACCGCATCCTCTCCGTTCAAGGTGTGGCTATGGCCAAGGGCTCCATGTCCGCCTGGCGGATCGAAAAATGGTTCGGCAATACCGAGGGAAGCCTCATCCACCAGGAAATCACCACCTGTGGGGCAGGGATCGAGGCCTATGCCGCGGGCCGCGGGGAGTTCCAGCGCCGCTCTTACCCGTGCTCGTTCGGCGGGGACTTCGCCAACAGCGGCTACGAGTTCATCGAAAGCTTGGACCTTGTCGGCCACGCCCAGCCCATTGCGGAAGAGGCGGTGGCCCTGCTGACCGCTCCCCTCTGCCCCACCGGGGTGTTCGACGTCATCATCGGCAGCTCCCAGATGGCCCTGCAGGTGCACGAGTCGCTGGGGCATCCCTCGGAGCTGGATCGCGTGTTGGGCACGGAACTTTCTTATGCAGGGGGCAGCTTCCTCGATTTGTCCAAATTGGGCAACTTCCGGTACGGCTCAGAAATTGTGAACATCGTGGCCGACGCGACAGCGCCCGGGGGCTTGGGCACGTTTGGGTTTGACGATGAAGGCGTTCCCGCACAACGGGTCGATCTAGTGAAAGACGGGATCTTTGTGGGCTACCTCACGTCCCGGGAGACGGCGCCCAAAATTGGGGCCCGGCGGAGCGGTGGGGCCGCCCGGGCTTCCAGCTGGGCGCGCATCCCCCTCATCCGCATGACCAACATCAACCTCCTCCCGGGCCGGGGCACGCTCCAGCAGCTCATCGCCGAGACGGAGCGCGGCATCTATTTCGAGACGAACAAGTCGTGGTCAATTGACGATCGCCGGGTCAACTTCCAGTTTGGTACAGAAATCGCCTGGATGATCGAAAACGGCAAAAAGACCACCGTGCTCAAAAACGCGATGTACACGGGCATTACACCCCAGTTCTGGGGTTCGTGCGTGGCCATCTGCGGCCCGGAGGAGTGGCACCTATGGGGTTTGCCCAACTGCGGGAAAGGAGAACCCGGTCAGGTCATGCAGGTGGGGCATGGGGCCGCCCCCGCGAAGTTCAAAAACGTGCAGGTGAGGGGTGCGGCATGATCGTCTGCGAGTTTTCCATCGTGCCCATCGGGGTTGGGGAGTCGATTTCGGCTTATGTGGCCGAGTGCCAGAAAATCGTGGAGCAAAGTGGGCTTCCCCACCAACTGACGGCGATGGGCACGCTGCTTGAGGGCGAATGGGACGAGATCATGGCGGTGATCAAGCAGTGCCACATGGCCGTGCGGGCCAAGTGCCGCCGGGTCTCCACCACCATCCGCCTCGATGACCGGGAAGCTCCTCCAGGTCGGCTTGAGCAGAAGGTGCGCTCCGTGGAGGAGAAGTTGCGCGCGATGAAAACCGGCTAGGGCGTGGAGCGCAGGGGGAGCAGGTTGAGCACGTAGTGCATGTAAAACACGTACACCGGAGCGGCGGCGAGGATGCTGTCGATGCGGTCGAGCATGCCGCCGTGGCCAGGGAACACGCGGCCGGTGTCTTTGACCCCGGCCGCCCTTTTCACCAACGACTCGAACAAATCGCCCAGCTGGGCGAAGGCCCCCACAGCGGTGCCCAAGACCGCGATGTGGGGCAGCCAGCTCCAGAAATCAGGCCAAAACGGGGGAAAGATGGCCGCGCCGGCGATGGCCAGCGCCAATCCCCCGGCTACACCTTCCCAGGTCTTGGCCAGGGAAATGCGGGGCAGCAGCCTGTGCCGCCCGAACTTGCTCCCCATGAAGTACGCCCCACTGTCGTAGCCCCACATCATGAGGAGGAAGTGAACCACAAACTCAAAACCCCCGCGGGACATAAGGTACACCATCGCCAACATGCCTGGGATATACAGGAACCCAAAAATCCCGGCCAAGGAGGCGTAGAACCCCTGCTGGGCTCCACGGCGGAAAAAGCTGTAGATCACAATGAGGTAGGCGAACCCCCAGGCCAGCACCAAGGCAAACCGACCCTCCCAGGGCACCAGGAGCATCAAAAATGCAGCGCTGGAGAACAAAAAAAGCTCGCGGGGCAAGGGAATGCCTAACTTGCCCACCAAGTTGAGGTACTCCCAACCCGCCAACACGGCCACCAACGACAAAAACAGGCACACGCCCCAAGGGACCTGGAACCGATCGGCAAGCCAGAAGATGGCGAGGACCGTGGGGATGGCGATAAAGGCGGTGAGCAACCGTTGGGGAGCGTCTTTCATGCGGCTACCCGCCCGAAGTTCCTTGTTCGGGACTGGAAGTCGGCCAGGGCCCGCAGCAGTGCGTCCTCGTCAAAATCGGGCCACAGGGTGGGCGTAAAGTAGAGTTCAGCGTAAGCCGCTTCCCAAAGGAAGAAGTTGGAAAGTCGCTGCTCGCCCCCCGTGCGCACGATGAGGTCTGGATCAGGGATGTCGGAGGTAGGAAGGAGCTTGCGAAACTCTTCTTCGCCGATGTCCTCGGGCCGGAGCAGGCGCGTTTGCGCGAGGGCCATGGCCCGCCGCACGCCCTGCACCACGCTCCAGCGGCCTCCGAAGTTGAGGGCCACCACAAGGTGCAGGGCCTCGTTGTTTTGGGTCTTCTCCTCGTATTCGCGGATGGCACGGCGCAGCCGCTCAGGAAGGGCGTCGATGGCCCCCAATACGATGAGACGGACCCCTTGGGCCACGAGCTCCTCGCCCTTTTCGCGAATGAAGTTTTCCAGGAGGTCGAACAAAAACGACACCTCTTCGGGCGGGCGGCCCCAGTTCTCCGTGGAGAAGGCAAACAGGCTCAGGTAAGGGAAGAGCCGTTGTTGGCCCACGAAGCGCACGACGCGCTCGGCAGCGAGGGCGCCTTGACGGTGGCCTGCGGAGCGGGGCAGGCCCCGCGCGCGGGCCCAGCGGCCGTTGCCGTCCATAATGAGCGCCACGTGGGTGGGCCGCGGCCTTTGCTTCACTTGCTCAAGAAGATCGCGGTCCATGCCCCCTCATCTTGCCCAAGTCCGCGCTGCTTTGCCAATCGACTTATTCCTCAAGGTAAGCAAGCAGCCGCTCTTTCTTGCGCCGCAGGAGTTCGGCCTCGGCTTCGGCCTGGGCGACAACTTCGGGATTAGCCTTGGCGCGGAACTGTTCGTTGGCCAACCGCGCCTCCAGCTTGTCCAGCGCCTGCTGGGTCTCTTCAAGGTCCTCGTGCAGGCGCTCGCGGAGCTTCGCCAAGTCGACCCCGGGAAGGGAAAAGGCGAACGCCACGTCGCGGACGGCGCCCCGGACCCACCCTTGCGGGGGGCGGAAACCCCGATCGGTGCGGACCTTGGCCACTCGGGCCAATCGCTGGATGTGCTCCACCCCTTCCATGGCCCACGCGGTGGATGGGGCGTCGCCCATCAGCACCAGTTCAACTTCCGTTCCTGCGGGCACCTGCAGATCAGCCCGCACCGCGCGTACCTCTCGGATCAGGTCGATCCACAACCCCACGCGGGCCTCGGCTTCCCCACTCCTCCACTCCGGCTGGGCCTTGGGGAACGCTTGGTACGCCAACAAGCCCTCGCCGCCCATCCTCTGCCAAATTTCCTCGGTGATGTGGGGCATGAACGGGTGCAAGAGCCTAAGCAGATGGTCCAAGACGTGCCACAGCACCTGCTGACATGTGCGGCGCCCTTCTTGATCCTGTCCATACAGGCGCTGCTTGGCGAATTCCAAATACCAGTCACAGAACTCGTGCCAGGTGAAGTGGTACAAAGTTTCGGCGGCGAGGTGCACGGCACAGCGCTCCAAGTTCCCCCGCACTTCGTCGATGACCTGGGCCAAGCGCGACAAGATCCATCGGTCTTCCCAGCTCAGCCTGTGGGGGGCGGGCAGTGACCCGCGATGCGAAGGCTCGAGGTCCTGCGTGTTGTGCAGCACGAACCGGGCCGCGTTCCAGATCTTGTTCAAAAAGTCGCGCATTTCTCCCAACAGGGCAGGGGAGAACCGCGCCGACCGACCTTTGCCCGAGATGTGCACCAGTGTAAACCGCAGGGCATCGGCGCCGTGGGTCTCCACCTTCTCCAGCGGGTCGACGATGTTCCCCCGGGACTTGCTCATCTTCTGCCCCTTTTCGTCGACGATGAGCACGGTAATCAGCACTTTGCGGAAGGGGACCTCGCCCATGAAGTAGAGGCCGGTCATCACCATGCGGGCCACCCAGAAGAACAGGATGTCGAATCCGGTGACGAGGAGGTCCGTGGGGTAGAAGCGGCGAAGGTCCGGGGTTTGTTCGGGCCACCCCATCACGGAAAAGGGCCACAGGGACGAAGAAAACCACGTGTCGAGCACGTCTTCATCTTGGCGGAGCTCCACGGCACGGCCGTAGTGGGCCAAGGCCAGCTGCTGAGCTTCTTCGGCGCTTTCGGCCACAAACACCTGCCCGTCCGGGCCGTACCAAGCGGGGATGCGGTGGCCCCACCACAGCTGGCGGGAAATGCACCAGTCCTTGATGTTTTCCAGCCAGTCGAAGTACACCTTGGTCCAGCGCTCGGGGATGAACACGATGCGCCCGGCCTGGACGGCGTCGATGGCCGGCCGGGCCAGCGGCTTCATTTGCACGAACCACTGCGTGGACAGCCGGGGCTCCACCGGGGTGTGGCAGCGTTGGCAGTGCCCGAGGGCATGGCGATAGGGAACAACCTTTTCCAGCAAGCCTTCCTGTTGGAGGCGGTGGAGCACCGCCTGGCGGGCCTGGTAGCGGTCCAGACCGGCAAAGGGACCACCGTGGGCGTTGATCGTTCCATCTCCGTTGAGGATGTCCACAAACGCAAGCCCCAGGCGCTTGCCGATTGCAAAGTCCACGGGGTCGTGGGCGGGGGTCACCTTGAGGGCTCCGGTGCCGAACTCCGGGTCCACCTCCTCAGCGGCCACGATGGGGAGCCGGCGGTGCAAAAGCGGCAAAAGGGCGGTACGGCCGATGAGGTGCTTGTAGCGGGGGTCGTGGGGATTTACCGCCACCGCCGTGTCCCCCAGCATGGTCTCCGGCCGGGTGGTGGCGATGGTCAGGGCCCCGCCCTCCTCCAGGGGGTAGCGGATGAAGTACAGCTTCCCTTCCACTTCTTCGTGTTCGACCTCGATGTCGGAAAGGGCGGTTTCGCAGCGGGGGCACCAGTTGACCATGTACTCCCCGCGGTAGATCAATCCGTCGCGGTACAGGCGAACAAACGCCGTGCGCACGGCCCGCGACAGGCCCTCGTCGAGGGTGAAGCGCAGCCGAGACCAATCGCACGAAGTCCCCAGCGCTTTGAGCTGCTGAACGATTTCGTTGCCGTACTTTTCCTTCCACTGCCAGACGCGCGCTTCGAAGGCGGCGCGGCCCAGGGCCCGGCGGCTGAGGCCCTCCTTGGCCAGCTCTTGCTCCACCACGTTTTGGGTGGCGATGCCCGCATGATCGGTGCCGGGGAACCAACAGGCCTCGTAGCCATCCATGCGTTTGTAGCGGACGAACACGTCTTGGAGGGTGTTGTTGAGGGCGTGGCCCAAATGCAGCCGGCCGGTGATGTTGGGCGGGGGAATGACGATGGAAAAGGAAGGCTTGGGGCTTGTGGCCTCGCAACGCCACCCGCCCCTCTCTTCCCACAGGCGCTGGATGCGGGGCTCTACCTCGCGAGGGTCGTACCGACTGGAGAGCTCCATGCCTATCCTCCTAACCAGGGGGCATCGGCGGTGGTGTAGTCCACCAGCTCTTCTGGGGAGAAGAAAAGGGCCAGTTCCCGAGCGGCCGTGGTGGGCGAGTCCGAGCCGTGCACGAGGTTCATGGTCACACTGAGGCCGTAGTCCCCGCGGATCGTGCCGGGAGCCGCGTCGAGCGGGTTCGTTTTCCCCATGAGGGTGCGCACCGTTTGGATGGCGTTGGGGCCCTCCACGGCCATGGCCACCACAGGGGCCGAAGTGATAAAGTGCACCAGCTCACCAAAAAACGGCTTCTCCCGGTGCTCGGCGTAGTGGCGCTCCGCCAGCTCACGGGACACCTTGATCATTTTCATGCCCACAATGCGCAGGCCCTTGTCCTCCAAACGGGCGATGATGCGCCCGATCAACCGGCGCTGAACCGCATCGGGCTTGAGCAGCACCAGCGTGCGTTCCATGGTTCCTCCTGGCTTGTTTGTTCGTCGATCCCGGAGTTTACTGAATTTTTCCCGTTCCTTCCCGGCTCGGTGGCCGAGGGTCCGCGCATCGAGTAGGCTTGGCCTGAACTGCGAGGAGGAGGACGATGAGGCTCATCACCGCCGAATCGGTAACCGAAGGCCATCCGGACAAGATCGCCGATCGAATTTCCGACGCCGTGCTGGACGCCGTGCTCGCGCAGGATCCCATGGGCCGCGTGGCCTGCGAGACGTTTGTCACCCAAGGGCTGATCATCGTGGGCGGCGAGGTCACGGCCGAAGCGCGGTTTGACGTGGGCGACATCGCCCGCCGGGTCGTCCGCGACATCGGGTACATCAAACCCGAGTACGGCCTTTCCTTCGATGCCTGCGCCGTGGCCAACCTGATCCGCCACCAGTCCCCGGACATCGCCCAAGCGGTGCTACGCACCCAGGCCCGCGATCCATTCGACCGGCTGGGGGCGGGGGACCAAGGGATCATGTTCGGCTATGCCACCACGGAAACGCCGGAGCGCATGCCGCTGCCCATCACCATGGCCCACAAACTGGCCAAGCGGCTGGCCCAGGTACGCAAAGACGGAACTTTGTTGTACTTGCGGCCCGACGGGAAAACCCAGGTGACGGTGGAGTACGCCGGCGACAAGCCCAAACGGGTGCATACGGTGCTGTTGGCCGCCCAGCACGCCCCGGATGTCGATCTACAGCAGGTGCAAAAAGACCTGCGGCGGTTGGTGGTGGAGCCCGTGCTGGATGGCTGGCTGGACGAAAAGACGGAGGTGCTGGTCAACACCTCGGGCCGGTTCGTGGTGGGGGGGCCAGCTTCGGACACCGGCATGACCGGTCGGAAAATCATCGCCGACACCTACGGGGGGTACGGATCCCACGGCGGTGGCGCGTTTTCGGGCAAGGATCCCACCAAGGTCGACCGCTCGGGATCGTACATGGCCCGCTATGTCGCGGTCAACATCGTGGCCGCTGGGCTGGCCCGGGAATGCGAGGTGCAGGTGGCGTATGCCATCGGCCGCCCGCGGCCGTTGGCCCTCAACGTGGAGACGTTCGGCACAGGGAAGGTTGCGGATTCCATCCTGACACAAGCTGTGCTCAAGGTGTTCGATTTCCGCCCCGCGGCCATCATCGACCATCTGGACCTGCGCCGCCCCATCTACGAGCCATTCTCCTGCTACGGACACTTCGGTCGCCTGGACCTCGCGCCCACCTGGGAGGCCACGAACAAAGCGGAGGCGTTGCTGCGGGCCTTGGGCACCCGCCGGCGAACCCGCACAACCTAGCTCCACGGGAGTTCCTGGGTCAATCTGCCCCATGGAGCATGTTCACGGACCAGCTCCTTCTTTGGGCCTTCGTGTCCGGACCAGTAAGCTGCGCAACAAACCGACAAGCGAGCTCCCGGTGAACATGCCCAACACGTAAGTCACCAACACCAAGAAGAACACGGGCAGCGTCAGGCGCATGGTCAAGAAAGCCACGGTGACCGACTGCAAGTTCTGCACCATGAGGATGAGCACGAGGATGGCAAGGACGGCGACAAACGTGCCGTACACATAACGCATCTTCCCTCCTTTGTGTGACTTCAGTGTATCGGCAGGCCGAGCGTCCGACCACACGAAGGGCTGTGCTCGGCGGCCCAGGAGGCCATGCGCAACTTTTCCATCGGTTTTCGATGGAAGCTCCATGAACGGCGTTGTAGGGTCTTGCGTACCTCCCTGAGGGAGGTTTTAGGAGGTAAGCGATGATGAGTCGAAAGCGCGTGTTATGGATCGTGGTGGCCGCGGTGGCCGCAAGCGCCGTTTTGGCCGTGGTGGTGCTAGCTCAAAGCACCGGTACCCAGTCGGGGACTGCAGTGCGCAAGGACTTCTGGGCCCGAGTGGCCGCGAACTTGGGCATCAGCCGCGAGGCCCTGGTGGCAGCGGTCGATCAAGCGGAAATCCAGATGATCGACGAGGCTTTGGCCGCCGGGTTGATCACGGAGGAGCAAGCCCAGTGGATGAAAATCCGCGTGGAGGCCCGGAGGGCCATGGACGAGGTGATCGGCCAGGCTTTGGCTGAAGGCAAGATCACCGAGGACCAATGGGCCCTGTGGGGCCGTTATAGGGGCTTAGCCAAGGGCCGCGGCGTCCTGGGGCGCGGTTGGGGCATGGGTTATCCAGGCTGTATGGGGCGTTAACCTCCATGGGGAAGTCCTCGGCGGGGCGATCGGCCCCGCCGTTTTATTTCGGGCCTGGCCGGTGCCTATACTCTCTTCGATGACCGACGAACAAAGGGACCGGCAGGTGCGGCGCGTGCTCCAAAGGATGAACTGGGGTTGGCTTTTTTGGGCTGTGGCTGGAGGGCTTACGGGCCTGGGGCTGTTGGGTTTTGGCGTTCACCTGGCCGTTCGGGTGGCGGGCGGTGGCCCGTTGTGCTGGAGCTGGGGTCTGGTGGCCTTCTTCTTGGCCATGGGCCTGGCGGTGGTCCTGCACGCGGTCCACGTTTGGACCGACCGGAAAGCGCTGTTCCGGGCTTTGCGCCGCGCGGGCCAACGCGAGGGGAAAAGCAGCTGAGGGTTGGTGGGTGGTGCAGGACTTGAACCTGCGACCCCGCGCACGTCAAGCGCGTGCTCTACCAAACTGAGCTAACCACCCGGGGGTCCGTGGCAGAGGCGGCGCCCGGATTCGAACCGGGGAATAAGGGATTTGCAGTCCCTCGCCTTAACCACTTGGCTACGCCGCCACAACGGGCATTGTAGGCCTCGACCCCGGCCGCGTCAACGCCCCCAGCCCCTATAATCTCCCGTGTGAACCCTGTGGAGCTTGCTTCCCGCTTGCTCGAAGCCGGTCCTATTTGCGACCGCTGCCTGGGGCGGAGGTTCGCCGCTTGGGGGCCAGGACTGAGCCACCCCGAGCGGGGGGCCATGCTGCGGGCGGCTTGCGGCGCCCCCGGTGTGCATCCCCGCGCGTGCTGGGTCTGCGGGGACCTGTTCGCCCACGTGCCCTCGTGGGCCGCCCGGGCTGTGGAACTTGTCGTGGACCGGGAGTTCGCTACTTTCCTTTTTGGCGTCCACCTTTCGCCCAAGCTGGAGGCCGTGGAGGAATTCCTAAACGAGCGGTTTCCTTCGCCATGGGCTGAACCGCTTCGCCGCGACCTCAACCGCGAGCTGGGCAAAGCGTTTGAACGATTGCTCGCTCAACAGGGCCGGGAGGCCACGGTGGACTTCTCCCAACCTCACGCGCATTTCACTGTGGACGTGGAAACCGGCGCGATCCAGGTGCGGTGGGCCTCGGTTTTTTTCTACGGTCGGTACCGCAAGCTGATGCGCGGCCTGCCGCAGACGCATTGGCCGTGCCGGGTCTGCCGGGGGCGGGGCTGCCCCACCTGCGGCGGCTTGGGCAAAAAGTACGCCCTTTCCGTAGAAGAGATCGTTTTGCAGCCGTTTTTGGAGGCCACAGGGGGTTCCGCGGGCCATCTGCACGGTGCAGGCCGCGAGGACATCGACGCCCGCATGCTCGGCCGCGGTCGCCCGTTTGTCGTGGAGATCTTAGAGCCCCGGCGCCGCAGCGTGGACCTCGCGGCGATTTCGCAGGCCGTGGCGGCCTCCAGCGGCGGGGCCGTGGAAGTTTTGGACTTGCGGCCAGCCACCCCTGACCTGGTCCACAAGGTCAAAGAGGAAGTCCACGACAAGCGGTACCGCGCGCGGGTGGCGTTTGCCCGCCCGGTCACGGAAGAAGCGTTCCAAAAGGCGTTGGGGCAATTGGTCGGTGAGGTGCAGCAGCGGACGCCGGCGCGGGTGCGCCACCGCCGGGCTGACCTCGTCCGCACGCGCAAAGTCCACGAGGTCCACGGCCAGCTCCTATCACCCACCGAAGGCGAGCTGGAAATCCTGTGCCAAGGGGGCTTGTACGTCAAGGAGCTCGTCTCCGGCGACAGGGGTGACACGCAGCCCAACTTGGCCGAGCTTCTCGGCGTCGAGGCCTGGGTCAGCGAACTGGACGTTTTGGACGTGCTGGACAACGCAGGCGATTGCAATCCCAACGCGCGGTTGTAGACTTTAAGCGCATGCTGATCGAAAAACTGGAGGAGTTCTTTGCGCGGCAGGAGCTGGCCCGGCCGCGGGACTATTTCTACGTGAGCGAGGTGGGCAAGTGCCCGCGCCAGATTTTTTATGCGGCCAAGGGGTTCCCCCGACCGCCCATCGATGGCCAAACAGCCCGTAAATTGGCCGTAGGCGATGACGCCCACCGCCGCATTGTCCAAGCCCTGTTCGGCCTGGGGGTGGTCGTGGCTGCGGAAGTTCCCATCCCTCCAGGTCAGCTTTTCCACGGCCGCTGCGACGTCATCGTCTCCCTCGACGGCAAGAACTATGTGGTGGAGATCAAAACAGCTCACCCTTACGTGTTTGACCAAATGGCCACCGGCCCCCGCCGCGACCACTACCTGCAGCTGCAGCTTTATCTCCACTACTTCCGCATTCCCCAAGGGATCTTGCTCGCGGAGAACAAGGCCACCCAGGAGTTCCGGGAGTTCGTGGTCGACCTCGACCGCGACGCCGTGGACCGCACCCTGAGCACCTTCGAACACCTGCGGCAGCTCATCTTCGTCCAGGGCGTTCTTCCCCCCTTACCCACCCCCGAAGACAAGAAGGACTGGGAGTTCGACCAGTGCCGCTATTGCCCCTATGGGCCGTGGTGCCAAGAAAACGTGGCCCAGCGGCCGGGCATGGCCCCGAGCGAACCCGAACTCCCCCCACGGGGAACCGAGGAGCGGCTGCTCGCCCTTTTTGACGAGCTGGACTAACTTCCCGACGAAGGCTCTTTCAGCCCCAGGGCCAGAAGAAGCGCGGGCATGAGCAAGCCCGTCAGGATCCCCAAGGCCACCTCAAGGCCCAGGCGGTCGCCCAAGTAGCCCACACACGTCATGAGCAAGGATCCCACACCCCAAGCCAACCCCATCATCAGCCCGGAGACCAGACCCCGCTGCTCGGGGACCAGTTCCTGGCCCAACACCACGCACACCGGCACCGAGGAAATGAGCACCGCGCCGGCCAGACCCAAGAACAAAAACGACAAAAACCCATCGGTGAGCAGGAACAAGTAAAACAGGGGAAGGGCCAAGGCCAACGAGCCCACGATGACCCGCTTGCGCCCCAAGCGATCGGACAGCCGACCGCCGATGAGGTTGCCCATCCCTTCGGAGAAGGCGAACACGGAGAGGGCCAAGCTGGCGATGGTGAGAGGCTGCTCACGCTGACGCCACAGCACGGCCAGAAATGTGGTGTAGGATGCGCTCACAAAGTCCCGCAACACGGCCAAAGCCCACAGACGCAGCAGCTGGCCCGATTGGGGATGGCCCAGCAGCGAGCCCTGCTTGGCTTGGACGGGGGGTTCGGCCGCCGGCCAAAAACGGAGGAGCACAAGCCACATAGCCACCGCGGGGATGAGCAGCAACGGCGTAAACATCAAACCCAGGCTGGCCACCACCGCGGCCACGACAAGCGGGCCCACGCCCGCCCCCAACGCCCCACCGGAAGAAAAGAGGGCCATGCGCGCACCCCGCCGCGCGGACTGCGGGGAGACCAGCGCCGCAGCCGCAGGATGGAAGGCCGCCGTGCCCAACCCAGCAAAAAGCAACGCCACCGCCACGGCCCCATAACGCGGGAGGATGCCCACCGTGCTCATGGCCGCGCAGGTCAGGAGAGGACCAGCAAGGGCCAGGGGGCGGGCCGCGCCGCGGTCCGCCCACCACCCCAAGGGCAACTGCCCAAACGACGCCACCCCTGTGCGCAACGAGCTGAGCAACCCCGCCAACGCCAAGGACAACTTGAACTTGTCGATGAGGACAGGGAGCAACGCACCCAAAAACGCGCCGTAGCCGTCGTTGAGCCCATGGGCCAAGGCCAACGGCCACGTACGCAGCTTCGAGACCTTGGAAGTCGCGCTCACTCAGCCCCTTCGACAAGGGCGAGCACCCGCTCAGGCACAGCAGGGTACTGGCGCAGACGCCGACCCACAGCGCGGGAGATGGCGTTGGCCACCGCGGCGTGGGAAGCCATGAGCGGTACTTCGCCCAAGCCCTTGGCCCCAAACGGCCCCCCCGAATAAGGGGCCTCCACGAACGCCACCTGGACCTCCGGCATATCCACCCCGGTCGGGATGTGGTAGGCGGTCAACGTGGGGTAGAGGATGCGGCCCTCTTGGGCCAGCAGTTCTTCCATAAGCGCATAGCCCATGCCTTGGGCGATGCCCCCTACAACTTGCCCCCGGGCGGTCTGCGGGTTCACGATTTTTCCCGAATCATGCACGGCCCAAAACCGTGTGACCTTGGTTTCGCCGGTGAGGAGGTCCACCTCCACTTCGGCAAGGTGGCAGGCGTAGGCATAGACGAAGTAGGCCTTGCCGAGGCCGGTTTGGGGGTCCCAGTCCACAGGTGCGGCTTCGGCCCAGCCCGTGGCGCCCATGTCCCAGTTGTGAGCCCACATCCAGCGGGCCACCTCGGCAAGGGACACTTTGCGCTGGGGCTCGCGGGTCGAGCAGAACGCGTTCCCTTCCAACACGAAGTCCGGGCAGTCCAGCATCAGACGCACGGCTTCTTCCATCCTTCGGCGTAGCTTCCCTGCGGCGTCCACGATGGCCTGGCCCTGGACGGTGGTGGTGCGGGAGGCCACGGTGGGGCCGGAGTCCGGCACCCGTGCGGTGTCTACAGGCGCGATTTGTACAGATGATAAAGGCACGCCAAGCGCTGCGGCGGCAATCTGGGCGAGCACAGTTTGGGCGCCTTGGCCCATTTCCGTGGTGCCCACGGCCACAGTGACCGACCCGTCCACCTCAAGTTTCATGTAGGCCCCGGCCTTGTCCAGAAGCGGGGCCTTGGCCCCCATGCCCACCCCGTACATCACGGTGGACACGCCCAGGCCCCGGCGGCGGAACCGCTCCCGGCGGTTGAACGCCTCCACCTCGCGCTGAACTTCGTCCCAACGGGCCAGGGACCGGGCGCGCTCGATGCATTCCCAAAGGCCCACGCTTTCCTCAAGCACCTGGGCCGTGGACGTTTCGTCTCCTACCCGTAGGGCGTTTTTCGCCCTGAGCTCCAAGGGGTCCATGCCCAGCCGCTGGGCCAGCTCGTCCATCTGCGATTCGTGGGCGAAGATCACTTGAGGGGAGCCGAAGCCGCGGAACGCCCCACAGGGCACGGTGTGTGTGGCCACGGAGTAGCCGTCGACCTTGACGTGGGGGATCCGGTAGGGCCCGGCGGCGTGGATGAGGCCCCGCCACAACACCGCGGAAGAAAGCGTTTGGTACGCGCCGGCGTTGTAGTAGAACTCCACCTCCACCGCGGTGAGGGTGCCGTCGCGTTTTGCCCCAGTGCGGTAGCGGATCACACCGGGATGGCGCTTGCTTGTGGTCGCAATGTCCTCGTCGCGGTCGTACACGAGCTTCACAGGCCGCTTGGACTTCCACGCCAGCACCGCAGCCATCGCCGCAAGGTGGCTGGGGACATCTTCTTTGCCGCCAAATCCACCCCCTGTCACCGTCTGCACGATGCGCACCTTGGAAAAGGGCAGACCCAACACCGTAGCCACCGCGTTTTGCACGTAAAAAGGGCACTGGAGCGAGCCGTAGACGGTCATGCCTCCATCTTCGGGCACAGCGATCACGCCTTGGGGCTCAAGGTAGGCGTGCTCTTGGTACCCCACGCGGTATTCGCCCTCCACCACCACGTCGGCCTGGGCAAACCCCTCCTCCACGTTGCCTTTGCGGATGCGCATGTGGTTGAACACGTTGCCGTACTCGGCGGCCTCGGGCACAGCGGCTTGGGGTGCGCCGGGTTGGATGGCCGTGAGGGGATCGAACACGGCGGGGAGGTCTTCGTACTCCACCCGGGCCCTGCGCGCCGCTTCTTGGGCGGCTTCACGGGTTTCCGCGGCGACAAGGGCTACCGGCTCGCCAACGTAGCGCACGAGGCCCGCGGCCAAGACGGGCATGTCCCTGTAGATGATGGGCACGCAATTCTGGCCCGGGATGTCCGCCGGGGTGGCCACGCACACCACCTTGGGGTGGGTCACCACATGGGAGAGGTCCAGGTGCAGGAGGCGGGCGTGGGGGCGGGTGGAGCGGATCACCGCGGCGTGGAGCATGCCGGGGAAGGCGAGGTCGTCGATGTAGCGGGCTTGGCCGGTGACCTTGGCCTCGGCGTCCACGCGGGGCACGCTTTGGCCCACAACCGGACGTTCTACGGCTTTCACTGGCCCCACAACAGCTCCTTTCGCCGCGGATTCTAGCTCAAGGAGCGGCCGACCGTGTGGACCGGGCCAATTCCTCCAGGATGGGCCGAAGGCCCCACAGGGCTTGGCGGCGGTGGGATATGCGGTTTTTTTCCTCCAGGGACATCTCCGCCAGCGTGCGCCTCTCCCCCTGAGGAATGAAGATCGGATCATAGCCAAACCCGCCGCGGCCGCGCGGGTGCTCGGCGATCGTGCCTTCCAACACCCCCTCGCTTGTCCAAACCTGCCCGTTGGGGAAGGCGAGGCAGGCCACGGCGCGGAACCGGGCCTGCCGCTGGGGTTGCCCCTGCAGAAGGTGCAACAGCTTTGCGATGTTGGCCTGGGAGTCACGGGTTCCGGCGAAGGTGGCCGTGTGCACGCCGGGGGCTCCACCCAAGGCGTCCACTTCCAGCCCTGCGTCCTCGGCCAGGGTGGGCAATCCACTCCACGCCGCCAGCGTCTGGGCTTTGATCCGCGCGTTTTCGGCCAGCGTCGCTCCCGTCTCCTCGACCTCGGGAAGCCCCAATTCCTCGGGAGAGACCCACTCCAAGCCGGGGATGGTGCCTACCAAGGCCAACACCTCTTGGCGTTTGCCGGGGTTGCGGGTACCGAGGAGGACCTTCACGCGGTCTTCACGCCGCGGAGGACGAGGGAGGAGGCGAAGTGGCAGGCGGCGTAGTGCTCCCCACCGTAGTCCTTGAGCTCCGGAACCTCTTTGGAGCAGATCTCTTGGGCGTAGGAGCAGCGGGGGTGGAACCGACAGCCCGAGGGCGGGTTCACCGGGCTGGGCACGTCGCCCTGCAGCAGGATGCGCTCGGCCTGGTAATCGGGGTCAGGGACGGGCACCGCGGAAAGGAGGGCTTCCGTGTAGGGGTGCCGTGGTCTGGTGTAAAGCTCTTCGGTCTCCGCCAGCTCTACCACCTTGCCCAAGTACATCACCGCCACTCGGTCGGAGATGTGCTTGACCACGGAGAGGTCGTGGGCCACGAACAGGTACGTCAAGCCGAACTGGTCCTGGAGGTCCTCCAGGAGGTTGAGCACCTGGGCTTGAATCGATACATCCAGGGCGGAGACGGGTTCATCGCAGATGACAAGCTGTGGGCCTAGGGCCAGGGCGCGGGCGATGCCGATGCGCTGGCGCTGGCCACCGGAGAACTCGTGGGGGTAGCGCCGCATGTGCTCGGGCTTGAGGCCCACGGCCTCCAAAAGCTCGGCCACCCGGTTCCGCACCTCCTGGCCCCGCGCCACCCGGTGCACAATCAGCGGCTCGCCGATGATGGCCCCCACCGTCATGCGCGGGTTGAGCGACGAATAAGGGTCCTGGAAGATGATCTGCATTTCCCGGCGGAGGAGCTTCATCACCTTTTTGTTGGCTTTGGTGACGTCCACCACCCGCTGAAGGATCTTGGAGCGGAACAGCACCTGACCGGCGGTCGGTTCGATGAGGCGCAGGATCGTCCGGCTGACCGTGGTCTTCCCGCATCCCGATTCTCCCACAAGCCCCAGCGTCTCACCGGTGGGGATGAACAGGTCCACATCGTCCACGGCTTTGACCCAGCCCACCACGCGGCGGAAGACGCCTTTGCGGACGGGGAAATACTTCCTCAGCCGCCAGACTTGAAGGAGGACGTGGTCGGGCATGACCGGCGTGGAGGGGGTCTGAGCTTTATCGGTAGAGCCAGCAGGCCGCTTCATGGCCGGGGCTCACCTCCTTGAGTGGGGGCATTTCGTGCGTGCAGATCTCCATCGCGTGGGGGCAACGGGGGTTGAACGGGCAGCCGGGAGGGGCGTCCAACGGGTCGGGCACCACCCCTTGAATGGGTTCCAACCGTTGCTTTTTCGTGGCCAGGGAGGGGATGGAGTGGAGGAGGCCCTGGGTATAGGGGTGTTTGGGCTCGTGGAACAGCGGCCGCACCGGCGCATGTTCCACCACCTTGCCCAAGTACATCACCACGACCTCTTGGCACATCTCGGCCACCACGCCCAGGTTGTGGGTGATGAACATGATCGCCGTTTTGAACCTTGTTTGCAGGTCGCGCATGAGGTCCAGCACCTGGGCTTGGATGGTCACGTCCAAAGCTGTGGTGGGCTCGTCGGCGATCAGAAGCGAGGGGTTGCAGGAGAGGGCCATGGCGATCATCGCCCGCTGGCGCATGCCCCCGGAAAGCTGGTGTGGGTATTCATCCACCCGCTGCTCGGGCAAGGGAATCCCCACCTGGCGGAGCATTTCGATGGCCCGGGCCCGCGCCTGCTTCTTGCCCACCTTCTGATGCAGCATGATGGCTTCCATGATCTGGTAGCCGATGGTGAACACGGGGTTGAGGGAGGTCATCGGCTCCTGAAAGATCATGGCAATTTCCTTGCCGCGGATGGAGCGGTACTCCTTGCCTTTGGGGTTGAGGCGGGTGAGGTCCACGGCGTGGCCGTTGCGGTGGAGCAAAATCTGGCCCCCAGCAATTTTCCCGGGAGGCATGGGCACCAGGCCCATGATGGAAAGGGCGGTGACCGACTTGCCGCAGCCCGACTCGCCCACCACCCCCAGGGTGTGCTCCCGTTCAATGACGAAACTGACCCCGTCGACCGCTTTGACGACCCCGTCTTCGGTGTAAAAGTACGTTTTGAGGTCGCGGAGCTCGATGAGGGGCATGGGCTAAAGCACAGCGATCAACAGCCCCAAAACGAGGAACAGCCCCCCAAGGATCCCCGTGGCCAGCTTCTTGGGGTCTTTGCTCACGTCGCGGCCAAACACCGTGGAGGCCATTCCCGACCCAAACGCCCCACCCATCGAGGCGTGCTCGGACATCTGCATGAGCACAAGCACGGTGAGCGCCAGTGCATCCAACAAAAACAAGACCTGCAATAAGGTCTTCAGCGTGGCCATGTCGTTCCGCTCCGAGGCACGAGTATACAGGAAACCGCGCTTCATGTGCAACAGCCCCATGGGGTAGAATCCCTATGTGCCCAAGTTCGTGTTCGTCACCGGCGGCGTGATCTCCGGCCTGGGCAAGGGCGTGGTGACCGCCTCGTTGGGCTGCCTCCTCCAAGCCCGGGGCGTCAAGGTGACCCTGCAAAAGATCGACCCGTACCTCAACGTGGATGCGGGGACGATGAACCCCTACGAACATGGCGAGGTGTTCGTCACCCGCGACGGGTTGGAGACCGACCTGGACATTGGCCACTACGAGCGGTTTTTGGGCCAAGACCTCAGCCGGGCCAATTACCTCACCACGGGCCAGGTGTACCGCACCGTGATCGAGCGTGAGCGCCGCGGGGAGTACCTCGGGCACACCGTGCAGGTCATCCCCCACATCACCAACGAGATCAAGCGCCGCATTGAGGAAGCCCTGACGGCCACCGGGGCCGAGGTGGTGGTGGTGGAGGTGGGGGGCACGGTGGGCGACATCGAAGGCCTGCCCTATTTGGAGGCCATCCGACAGATGCGGGATGAGCTGCCCCGCGAGGACGTGGCTGTGGTCCACTTGGCGTACGTCCCCATTCTTTCCACCACCGGTGAGCTGAAGACCAAACCCGCCCAGCACTCGGTGAAAGAGCTGCGCACCGCGGGGATTCAGCCCGACTTCATCGTGGCCCGCTGCCCCACCGCGCTGCCCCGTGCCCTACGGGAAAAAATCGCCCTGTTTTGCGACGTGCCCCGCGAGCACGTCATCGCCGGGGAGGACTTGCCCTCCATTTACGAAGTCCCGCTGGCCCTGCGGGAAGAGGGCCTGGACCACAAATTGCTCGACCGCTTGGGCCTCCCAACCCAGGACGGGGACTTCTCCGCGTGGGAGGAATTCGTGCGGCGGCTCAAACACCCGGAGAGGGTCGTGCGGGTGGGCCTGGTGGGCAAGTACGTGGAGCTCCACGATGCGTACCTCTCCATTCTGGAGGCCTTTCACCACGCGGGGGCCGCCCTGGGCCTGACGGTGGAAGTGGTGTGGATTCCTTCCCGCCGGGTGGAGGAAGAAGGGGAGAAGGCGTTGGAGGGTGTGGCGGGGGTGCTCGTGCCGGGAGGGTTCGGGGAGCGGGGCATCGAGGGCAAGGTGCTGGCCGCAGGCTACGCCCGGCGGGCGGGAATCCCCTTCTTCGGCATCTGCCTGGGGATGCAGGTGGCCACGGTGGCGTTTGCCCGCGAGGCGTTGGGCTGGAAGGAAGCGCACTCCACGGAGTTTGCTCCGGACACGCCTTATCCCGTCATCGACCTGTTGCCGGACCAACAGGGGGTAACGGCCAAAGGGGGTACGATGCGGCTGGGCGAGTACCCGGCGTGGGTGGAGCCGCAAAGCCTGCTTTTCAAGGCCTATGGGAAAACGGAGATCGCCGAACGGCACCGCCACCGCTACGAGTTCAACCCGCGCTACATCGCGGCCTTTTCTTCAGCGGGCCTGGTGCCCTCGGCTTTCTCGCCCGACGGGGTGCTGGTGGAGGCCGTGGAGGCCCGGGACCACCCCTGGTACGTCGGCGTCCAGTACCACCCCGAGTTCACTTCCCGCCCCACCCGACCCCATCCCCTGTTTGTGGGGTTCCTTCAGGCATGCGCTTCGTTCTCCTGTTCGCGCTGTTAGGGACTGGCTGGGCGTGGGCGCAGCAATTGGAGGCCACCGCCCCGTGGCTCACCGTGTACGACGAAACCGGCCAGCCCAAATGGGAAGTGCGCATGGAGCGCTTGCGCCGCACACCAGGGGGATGGGAAGGGGAAAACGTCACGGTCACCCTGTTTTTGGAGGGTGTCCCCCGCGTGGGGCTTGCGGCCTCTGCGATCATTGCCGATCGCTATGGCCGCGAGTGGACCTTGAGCGGCGACGTGCACGGCGAGGGTGAAGGTTTCGCCTTCCGCTGTGCACAGGCTCGTTGGTCGGGGGGCCTGGTTTTGGAGCAGGTGGAAGCTACGGGCCACGAACTGGAGCTTCGCGCCCAGCTTGTCCGCTGGAACTTGGGCCAAGCCCTGGAGTTGGAGAAGGGCACGGTGGCGTTTGCGGGATGGAAAGTGGAGTTCCACCGCGGCCTGTACGAGCTGGCGGGCCAACAGTTCCAGGCGTTCGAGGTGGTGGCCGTAGGCCACGGGGTCCAGGTCGAGGGCGTGGAGGTCCGAGCCTGGCCTAGTGAAGGAAGACTTTGGGTACGGGGGGCGAAACTTGTTCGGGGAACTTGAGGGCCGGAACCTGGTGCGGGCCTTTGGCCCCCGCAAGGCCGTGGACGGGCTCACCGTGACTTTCCGGCGCGGGGAAGTGACCGGACTTTTGGGCCCCAACGGCGCCGGCAAGACCACCACGTTTTACATGATCGCCGGTTTCCTCCGCCCCACCTCGGGCGAAGTCTATTGCCACGGGCGCCGCATCACCCGGCTGCCCTTCTTCCGCCGCGCCCGCCTGGGGATCCATTACCTCCCCCAAGAACCTTCCGTGTTCCTGCGCACCTCCGTGCGCGGCAACATCCAACTGGCCTTGGAAGGCCTGCACATGCGCTGGAACGGGACGGTGGACGAAGTGGTGAACGAATTGGGGCTCCGCACGCTGTTGGCGCGGCCGGTGGGGAAGCTCTCGGCCGGTGAGCGACGCAAAGTAGAAATCGCCCGCGCCCTTGTGGCCCGCCCCACGTTCCTCCTCCTCGATGAGCCCTTCTCCGGGGTGGATCCCCGCACCGTGGCCGAGCTGGCCTCTTTGCTGCGCAAGCTCGCCGGTGCCGGCATCGGCATCGCCGTGTGCGACCACAACGTGCGCGATACGCTCAAAATCACGGATCGGACCTACATCATCCACCGTGGGAAGCTCCTCCTAGCCGGGACCCCGGAGGAAATCATGACCAACCCCCAGGCCCGGGAGGCCTATCTCGGCGAGGCCTTTGCCCTATAAAAAGACCTTCCCCTGGGCCAGGGGAAGGTCGAGGAGGGTGGGATGCGGAAGCGGGCTCTCTATCGTCTCCTTCCACAGCCCCCAGAGCTGCATTCTTCCACGGTCACCAACTGCGAGGCCTTGGCTTGGGCTCCGGCCGAGTCGGTGACCGTTAACATGACGAGGTACTGGCCGGGAAGCTCGTAGGCATGCGTCACAATAGGGCCTTCAGCTGTGAACCCATCGCCAAAGTCCCAATCCCAGCGCGCGAGGTCGCCGTCGGGGTCGACCGAGGAGGAGCCATCGAAGGTGATGGGCTCGTCTTCAAAGGGGTCCAAGGGCCAGAAGCTGAAGTGGGCCGTGGGCGGGTTGTTCCACACCCGGATGAGGCGGCTGGTGCGGCCTGTGCCCGACGGACCCACAACCACGAGCGTGACCCAATATTCCCCGGGCTTGGTGTACGTGTGCTGCAGCTCCCGACCGGAAACCACAGGCGAACCGTCGCCGAAGTCCCACAAGTAATCGGTGAGGGCTCCGTGGGGATCAAATGAGGCGCTGGCGTCAAATTGCACGGTGAGCGGCGCGCGGCCCTCCTCCGGCGTAGCCACGATCCGCGCCACAATCCCCAGGCCCGTCTCTTCCCGGACGGTGCACCCCCCCAGGATCAAAGCCGCCACGAGGACCAAGATCCACCAGCGAGACTTCGCGCCCATAGGCTCTTCCTCACCCCCCGCAGCCTGGACCGCCCAGGACTTCGAGCACTTGGGTTGTCGTGGCCTGGGCGCCTGCTTCGTCGATCACGCTGAGGGTGACGGGGTACCTTCCGCCGTAGCGGTAAACGTGTTCCACCTTTTCGCCCACGGCCCACTGGCCGTCGCCGAAGGCCCAGCGGTACTCCACGATCTTCCCATTGGGGCTGGTGGACCCACCGGCGTCGAAGTACACCGTTTCCCCGGCACCCGGTCGCCAAGGGGCGGAGGTAAACCGCGGTTCAGGTGGCCTAAACTGTACGATGACCGTGGCTTCGCGTCGACTGGAAAGCCCTTGGTCGGTGTACACCTCCAACACCACGCGATAGGTGCCTCCACGGGTGTAGGTGTGGGAGACGATGGGGCCCAGTCCGCGCGTTCCATCTCCAAAGTCCCAAATGTATTCCACGATGACCCCGCTTTCGCTGAAGGAGAGGGACCCATCGCACACCACGGTGAGCGGGGCCACACCTTCACTAGGACGCAACGCAAACAGGGCTTGTGGAGGTTTGAGCTCGTACTTGGGCGTGCACCCTCCCAGCCCCATCGTCACCATCAGCATCAATGCCCAAATCCGCCTTTTGTTCATGCCCCCTCCTCTCACAGCGGGAAGGAAATCCGCACCACCAGCCCCAGCCACAGGCTGGTGAAGTCCAAAATGTCGCCCAATCCATCGGCGTTGAGGTCCAAAACCGCATCGGCGCTTTGGGGGACGCCAAGACGGGCAAAGCGCACCGCGGCCTCCACCCCTAGGGCCACGCCCCTGCTGATCGGCCAGGTCAGGCGGGCGAACGCCCCGCCCACCCAGCCCCGCACCGTGTACGTCTGGTTTTCGCTGCGGGGAAGGAAGGGCAGCGACCATTCGGTGGGCAGGGTAGGGGGGAACTCACCCCAGTAGCGCACCTGACCCACGCCGACCCCGCCGAACAGGCCCACGTGCACGATTTCTGGAACTAGGACCAGCACGGCCTCCGCCTCCAGGGTGGTGAGTCCGGCGCTGAGCTCCAGACGGACAGGATGCTCCTGGACGCCGTTTTTCCACGTGCCCGCGGTTTGGGTGCTCACCTCCGCCAGGGCCAGTTGCGCGCCCAGCTGCACAAACTCCCCAAACCGCTCGCTCAACCGCAGCCCCGGCCCGCCCTCCATCTTGGCCAGAGGCCGCACCGGCTCGTCCATGCGCTCGTTCACGAACAAGATGGTTTGGTTGGCCAAACGGACGAAGGTGTTGAGGGCAGGGAGGGGGGCATAGACGCCGTAGGCCCCGGACTCCACAGCCAAGGAGGCCCCAAGGCTGGAGGTGGCCCAGATCGCGGTCAGAACCCCCAAAAGCGCTTTGCGCATCGTGGATCGCCGTAACGCAGACTACGCCCAGGCGTAGGGCGATCCCAGGACAGCCCGGACAAGGCGAGGGAGGGTTGGTTACATGCGGGAGGCCCGCAGTTCCTCTGCCACGAGGTCAACCGTCCTTAGCACATCGGCCCGCGCCACGTTGAGGTGGGTGACCATGCGGATTTGGCGCGGGGAGGTGCCAGCGCCAGCTGGGGCAGCCAGCACGCCGCGCTGCTTGAGCCGCTGGCAAAGCTCCGCAGCCGTGGGACCGCGCACGATTTCGAAGATCACGATGTTGGTCTCCGGCGGCCACACGCTGAGCCCGTCGATTTGGGCCAGCCCCTGGGCCAACAAGCGGGCGTTTTCGTGATCCTCAGCGAGCCGATCGATGTGGTGGTTCAGGGCGTAAAGCCCGGCCGCGGCAAGGATCCCCACCTGTCGCATCCCCCCGCCCAGGGCTTTCCTCACCCGCCGCGCTTCGGCGATGAACTCCCGCGAACCACACAGCATCGACCCCACAGGGCAGCCCAGTCCTTTGGACAAGCAGAACATCACGGAATCGAACCCGCGGACCAGTTCGGCGGCGGGGATTCCCAGGGCCACCGCCGCGTTGAAAATGCGGGCCCCGTCGAGGTGCACGGGGAGGCCACGGCCGTGGGCCACTTCCAGGATGGCCCGGGCTTCGCTCAGGGGCCAGATGCGGCCGCCCATGGCGTTGTGCGTGTTCTCCAGGCACACCAGGCCGGTTTGGGCCAGGTAGTAAAGCGGGGGGCGAATGGCTGCAGCAACCTGTTCCGCTGTGAACACCCCGCGCTCGCCCGCGAGCACCCGCGGCTGCACCCCTGAAAAACGGGCCATGGTGGCCATCTCCACGTTGTAGATGTGGGAATAAGCTTCGACGATGACCTCTTGGCCGGGTCGGGTGTGCACGGCAATGGCCACTTGGTTGCCCATCGTGCCCGAGGGGACGAACAGCGCGGCCTCGGTGCCCATCAGCTCCGCCGCCCGCTCCTCCAGACGGCGGACGGTGGGGTCCTCCCCATAGACATCGTCACCCACTTCGGCAGCGGCCATGGCCGCCCGCATGCCCGCGGTAGGCAACGTAACCGTATCCGAACGCAGGTCAATCACGGCCATCCCTCCTCTCCGATCAAGGGCACAAAGGTACAAGGGCAAAGCACACGCTGCACAAGCTGCCCGCCTTGCTTGCGCACGGCCAAAAGCTCCTGCTGGTGGCGATCCCCCACGGGGATCACCATCCGTCCCCCCTCCCGCAGCTGCTTGGCCAAGCTGGGGGGGATGTGCGGGGCCCCGGCTGTGACGAGAATAGCGTCAAACGGTGCTTCCTCCGGCCAACCTTTGGTCCCGTCGCCCACGCGAAACCGCACGTTGCGATACCCCAGGTGCGCCAAGCGTTCTTGGGCTTCAAGGGAAAGGGGTTCTAAACGCTCCACGGTGTACACCGTTCCAGCCAGTTCAGCGAGGATCGCCGTTTGATAGCCCGAACCCGTGCCCACTTCCAACACCCGATCCGTGGGCTTAAGCTCCAGCGCCTCGGTCGAGAGGGCTACGATGTAGGGTTGAGACACCGTCTGCCCCTGGCCGATGGGGAGGGGCATGTCTTCGTAAGCGTAGGGGACAAGGTGGGGAGGGACAAAGAGATGGCGGGGCACGCGGGCCATGGCGGCCAACACCCGTTCATCCACAATCCCTAGGTAGCGGAGCTCGCTGAGCAGCTCATCCCGGGCCCGCTCCCACTCCCTCATCGCCCTCCTCGTCAGGCGGAATGTGCAAAGCAACCAATGCCTCCTGGGCCCTTTCCCAATCTTCTTCACGCACCCAAATTTGCACCTCGGCCAGGCCATCCACGGTCACAGGGTACACCGAGGGTGGAACGTGGGTCTTGAGGTGCACAGGGATGTGTTCCCCTTCAAGAAAGCTCACGATGATCCGCGCCTGGGGTTCGCCGATCACGGTGGTTAGTTTCCGCCAGCCTTCCATCCAGCAGCCCTCCAATCGAGCTCATTATGCACCAAAGTGATGCATTGGTGCCCCTGGAGCACCCGCGGGCCCACGCAGACCTTGGGAAACGGGGCCAAAAGCTCCAGTTCAGTTGGCGTGAAGTCTTTGTGGTCGGAAAGAACGAAGGCCGGGTTGGGGGGTAGGGCCGCATGGCGGATGGAAACCCCGTTTTCGTCCAGCACGAAAACCGCGGCCATGGTGCTCAACTGTTGAAGGAGCGAGCCCAAGCTTCCCCGGTGCACAAGGATGCCGGGGGTCGATTCCCTTGCCGCGCTTGGGGGGATTTCCTGGGCCAGGCGGAGGGCCTCGCGGAGCAAGGCCGCGGTGGAGCGCTCATCGGGGTTGAGGTGACGCAAGCGCTCGCCCCGCAGGGTGAGGATCAACTGGTCCTGGATCACCAAGTACAGGGTGACGTCTTTGCGGATTCCATGGGAGACAAGGAAGGCTTCGGTGACGGCCCGGCAGAGCACGTCGAGGCGACCGGCCCCGCCAGGAAGGTCGTTGAGGGAGAAATCCCCTGTCAACGGCGCTGTGTGGGACACCACCACGAATGTGCGCACGATGCGATCCTATCCTGGGCGCGCCGCTCCGGCCATGAAGGTCCGCGCGGGCCTGCCCTCTCGTCCAACACGACGGTCGGGGCCCGAGGTTTTGACCGGGCCAGGCTCCCTCGGTAAGATGGTTCTCCCATGTTTCTGATCGTCGTTGGGGCGGGTGGAATTGGAACCGCCATTGTGGACATCGCTGTGCCGGACCGCCACAACGTGGTGGTCATCGAACGCGACCCTAAAAGGGCCGAGGCCATCTCCCGCCGGTACGACGTGCTCGTGATCAATGCCGATGCAGCCTCGGCGGAGGTGCTCAGGGAGGCGGGTGCGGATCGGGCCGACGCCCTCATCGCCACCACCCACGACGACGCCACCAACCTGATGGTCATTGCCGCCGCCCAAGACCTCGGCGTGCCCACGATCGTCTCCATCGTGAACAACCGCGAGCATACGGAACTGTTCCGCCGCCTGGGGGCCCACGTGATGGAAAATCCCGACGTCATCGTGGCGGAATACCTTTACCACGCCGCCCTTCACCCCCGCGTGCGCGACCTGGTCACCCTCCCCGGCGGGGCGCAGGTGTTCCGGACCACCATCACCGAGCGGTCGCCCCTGGTGGGGATTACCCTGAAGGAAGCGGGCAGCCGTGGGCTGATCCCCCCGGGGCTTTTGATCGCTGCAGTGGAACGGAATGGCGACCTCGTGATCCCCTCCGGCAGCACGATCCTCCAGGCGGGGAACGTCGTGACGATTTTCACCAAGGGGCACGTAGCTCAAAGCGTGATCGAGCAGATCACGGGCTGAACAAGTCATGTCGGGCAAAGACGTCGGTGTGGTCCTCCGCAGCGTGGGCTTGCTTTTGCCCATGGTGGCCATCATGGCCGTGCTTTCCTTTCCTGTGGCTGCCGCGTTCGGCGAATACCATTTTTTCTTGCCTTTAGGCCTCACCGCCCTGCTGGCGTTGGGACTGGGGTTGCTTTTGTATCTTCCGCTGCGCCAGGCGGGTGAGGCCCAGCTCAAACACGGGCTCGTGGTGGCCGCGGTGGGATGGCTTTGGGTGTCCGCCTTGGGAGCTTTGCCGTTTGTGTTGGCCCCGCTGGGCCCGGGCTTCCCCTTGCGCGATCCGGCCAACGCCTTTTTCGAGGCGATGTCCGGCTTTACGGGCACCGGGCTTACCATGGTCGAACGGCCTGACCTCTTGCCCAGGACGTTGCAGTGGTGGCGATCGTTCACGCAGTGGGTGGGGGGCATGGGGGTCATCGTGCTGATGCTCACCCTGCTGGTGGGTCCAGGCCGAAGCGCGGTAAGTTTGTACTACGCGGAAGCACGGGCGGAGCGCATCCACCCTTCGGTGCTGTCCACGGTGCGGACCATGTGGTGGATTTTTCTTTTGTACACTGTAGTTTCCGCGTTGGCGCTGTGGGTGGTGGGGGTGCCCATGTGGGAGGCGGTCAACCACGCCATGACCGCAGTGGCCACCGGGGGCTTTTCCCTTCATCCCCAGTCCATCGGCGCCTACCGCTCCCTGGCCGTGGAGGTGGTGATCCTCCTCACGATGATCGCCGGGGCGACGAGCTTCGTCGTGCATTACCAGTTCATGCGCCATGGGGTGCGGGCTTGGGCCAAGGACGCGCAGACGCGGTGGTTGTGGGGGGCTTTGATCGGCGGTGTGGGGGTGGTGGGGCTGTGGGGGTTGTCTTCGTGGGGGGTAACCGGAGCGTTTCGGACGGGCGCGTTTCAATGGGTTTCGGCCCTCACGTGCACCGGATTTCAAACCACGGGGCTGGCCTTCTGGTCCGGTGCGCACAAGCTGTTGTTGGTGGTGGCCATGGTGGTGGGGGGAGCCACGGGGTCCACGGCCGGGGGGATCAAGATGCTGCGGATTTTGTTGTTGGTGCGGGGGGTGGGGTGGCAGCTCAAGCGGCTGGTGCAGCCAGCAGGGGCGTTGGTCCCCCTCCGCGTGGGGGAGGAGGCCATGCCGGAGTCGGTCGCTTACCGCCGCATCGCCGAGGCGGCCTTGCTTTCTTTTTTGTGGGTGTGCTTTTTGCTGGCCGGAACCCTGCTGTTTGGGTTTTTTGTGCCTTCGGCGCCGCTGCCCGACGCGTTGTTTGAGGTGGCCTCCGCCCAGGGCAACGTGGGGCTTTCCGTGGGGTTGACCTCGCCGGCCATGCCGCTGGCGGCCAAGCTCCTGTTGTGCTTCCACATGTGGATGGGCCGGTTGGAGATCATCCCCGTGCTCATGCTTGTGCGGTCGGTTGTGGGGAGGGTGCGATGGCCTTGAAGTATTTCGGTACAGACGGTGTGCGCGGTATGGCGGGCGTGCAGCTCACCACGGAGTTGGCCCTGCGCCTGGGTCGTGCAGCTGGGCGGGCGCTTGGGGCGCGCCGCGTGGTCCTCGCCCGGGACACCCGGCTCTCAGGCCCGGCTTTGGAAGCGGCGTGCGCAGCGGGCTTGGCCGAAGCCGGCTGCGACGTCCTCCTGGCCGGTGTGCTGCCCTCCCCGGCTGTCGCCTACCTCGTGCGCAAAGGGCACTTCGACCTGGGCTGCGTGGTCTCCGCCTCGCACAACCCGCCCCAAGACAACGGCATCAAGTTCTACGACCCCCGCGGGATCAAGCTCTCGCCCGAAGAAGAAGCGCTGGTTGAAGCTCAGCTTGACGCCCCGCGCCCTCCCACCAATTGGGGGGCCCTCCACGCTTTTCCCGACGGCTTGAGGACGTACGTCCGGTTCATGCGCAGGGCAGTTCCCCGTTTGAGCCTTGCGGACCTCAAGTTGGTGGTGGACTGTGCCTACGGGGCCACCTGTGTGACGGCCCCGCAGGTGTTAGCCAAGCTGGGTGCGCAGCTGATTTGGTTGGGGGCCGAGCCCGATGGAGCTCGGATCAACTCCACAGGGGCCGCAGCTCTGGATGCTCTCCAGGCCCGGGTCCGCGAAGAAGGGGCCGACCTCGGCGTGGCCTTCGACGGCGATGGCGATCGGTGCTTGCTTGTGGATCATCGGGGCGAAGTGGTCGAAGGGGACCGCCTCCTGGCCGCCCTGGCCCCTTACCTGCGCGCCTGGGGCGAACTGGAAGCCCCTGGTGTGGTGTTCACCGTGCTGGCCAACATGGGGGCCGAGGAATACCTGCAGGCCCGGGGGTTCCAAGTGGTGCGCGTGCCTGTGGGCGACCGCAACGTGTCTTGGGCGCTGCTCGAGCGGGGCTGGGAGCTTGGGGGCGAGCCTTCGGGCCACATCGTCTTCCCCCGTTACGCCCCCACCGGCGACGGCCTCCTCACAGCCTTGCTGGTTCTGCAAGCCTTGCACCGCATCGGCAAGGACCTCCACGCTTTGGTGGCCCCGGTGCCGGTGTACCCCCAGGTGCGGGCGGACGTGCCCGTGGTGAACCGGGAAGCCGCGGTGGTCGACCCAGGGGTGGTGGCCGCGGTGGAGGAGGCGCAAAGGATGCTCAACGGCCGCGGTCGGCTGGTGGTCCGCCCCTCCGGCACCCAATCCCTGGTGCGGGTGTGGGCCGAGGGCCCTGAGGAGGCCGTGCTGCGCGAGGCCGTGGACGCCGTGGTGCAGGCGCTTAAGCGCTTCCGCTCCGGATAAGATCAAGGGGGCCTGATGCAGCTTGATCAATTCCCTCGCGTGCAGCTGAGCCAGTTTCCCACGCCGCTGGAGGAGCTTTTGCGGCTGCGGGCGCACGAAGGCGGACCGCGACTGTTCATCAAGCGGGACGACATAGGGACCCTGGGCCTTGGGGGCAACAAGCTGCGCAAGCTGGAGTACGCCCTCGCCGAGGCGTTGGCCCAAAAAGCCACGGTGGTCATCACGAGCGGCGCCATCCAAAGCAACCACGTGCGCCTGACCTTGGCCGCGTGCAATCGCTTGGGCCTGCGGTGCGAAATCGTTCTGCGGGGGGATCGCCCCCCCACGCCCACGGGCAACCTTCTGCTCGACGGGATTTTGGGCCCGGCGGCCGTGCATCTCGTGGAGGGCACAGGCCTCACAAGGGAGGAGCTCTTGCGCGAGACCGAAGCCAAGGTGGCGGCGGTGGAGGAGGCACTGCGCGGCCGGGGCGAGCGGCCGTTTGTCATCCCCAACGGCTGCGCGCCGCTGCACGGGGCCCTGGGCTACGCCGCTTGCGTGCGGGAAATCGTGGAGCAGATGCGCGCGTTTGGGGCTGAGCCCCACGCCATCGTCACCGCCTACGGCACGGGCAGCACTTACTTGGGCCTCCTTTTGGGCTCGCTCTTGTTCACCGGGGGGACCACAAGGGTGATCGGCATCAGCATCGCCTCTTCCCGCCAGGCGGATGAGGCCCGCCTGCGCCGCAACTTCCCCGAAGTGATCCGTCAGCTCGGGCTCGGGACCTTAACCCTTCCCGACCATGTGGAAATCTATGACGACTACCTGGGGCCAGGTTATGCGCAGCCCACCCCGCCGATGAAGGAAGCCGTGCTCCTCCTCGCCCGTCGGGAGGGGATTTTGTTGGACCCCGTGTACACGGGCAAGGCGATGGCCGGGCTTTTGGACTTGGTGCGCCGCGGCGCGTTTCGACCTGAGGAGAACGTGGTGTTCCTCCACACCGGCGGCCTGCCCGCCTTGTTTGCCGACACCCAGGCCCCTACATTTCAAGACCTGATGTAGTCCACCGGTCGAAGCGCTGCCTCCCCGCGCGCAAGCGCCCGCTTCACTTGGCCTCCACGGCCACGGGCACAATGCACAAGAACTTGAGGGGGTCTGAACCCGTGTTGCGGAACTGGTGGTGCTCGCCCGGAGGGACGTACACCACCGTGCCCGGCTCGAGCGGCTGCGGTCCTTGAGCCGTGTGCACTTCCCCGCGGCCCGCGAGCACGATGACGCCGTGCTCAAACGGATGGGCATGGGCAGGGGTATGCCCCCCCGGGGCAAGGGTGAACAGCCGCACGGCGAACGTGGGCGCCTGCTCAGCCGGCCCGATGAGCACCCGCTTGCCCACCCCCACAACTTCCCGACCGTTGGAAACGTCGCGCTCCGCCACTTCGTCCATCTTGCGCACAACAGCCATCTTCCGCTCCTTTCACGGTACCCAAACAAGAAGGGGCACAAACAGCTCGTCGGTGGTGAGCCCGCCGTGCAAACCCCGCAGCTTGAACTCCTCGGTGGGCCACAGCACAAACCGCCGCTTGCGGGAAATGACCACAAGGTCGCCGAGAAGCGCGCGGACCTCGGGCTTGGCCTCTTCCAAACCCCACAACTTGCGGCCCAGCGCCTCCTCCGTGGAGAGCACGGTGAACTCTTCGGGGAAAAATTTGTGGAAAAATTCGGCCACGGCTTCTTCGCGGCCGCGTCGGACGAACATGTACGCGGCCCGGGGATCCCCCACGGGCGGGAGGAGCAGCGCCTCCCTGAGCGCGGCTTGAGCGGCGCAGTTCACCATGTCCTTGACCGGATCGGCCTCGTACTGCCCGTGGTCCGAAAGCACGATCAAAAGCGACTTCTTGGGCATCTTGTGGGCAATCTGCCGCACCACGTTGAACGTGTGGGCAATTTCACTGCCCACAGCGGGCGAAGCCGGTCCATAGGTGTGGCCCAACGTGTCCGTGCTCGGCCAGTAGACGGACAGGAACGCCGGCCCCGGCCGGGTCAGGGCCTCTTCAATGAGCATGACCAGGTCCGAGCCGGCGAGGAAAGGCACCGTCCGCGCCACGCCCTGGTATAAGGCCCGGGAAAGGCCGGACTCGGCGATGAAGCGGGGCAAAAACAGCACCGTGGGAATCCCTGCGTTGGCCAGCCGCTGGTACAGCGTGGGCCCCGGAAGCAGCGCCTCCGGGTTGAGCCCCAGCTTCTCGATGGCGTTCTCCTTCCCACCAGGAACGCTCAACCGGATCATGTCCACCACCGCCCCCACCTCGGGGATGAACAGCTTGTACCCCAACACGCCATGCCGGATGGGACTCAAACCGGTGGACAAGGTGGAAAGGGCCGTGGTGGTCGTGGTGGGGAACACCGAGGTCAACGGGATATACGATCCGGAGTGCGCAAACGGCGACAGGTCCACCAGGCCGGCGGTGCGCAGGCCCTCCAGCCGCTTGTA
>FWWL01002438.1_pt1 | contig 38723 bp, 30 predicted proteins | sample 2228331 | NCBI WGS metagenome assembly FWWL01 (sample SAMEA103939775, study PRJEB20133) | metagenome
TAGAGAATAGTCTACCGACAGTTTCGTTAAGTACCTTGACATCCCTCCTGTTGCCTGTTATACTCAAATCATACCGACCAGTCGGTATGATTTGAGGTGAATCAATGCAACGTCGAGGCGAAGAAACTCGTGCCAATATCCTGGATGCGGCTTTGCGTCGTTTTTCGATTGCGGGTTATAACGCGGCCAGTGTGGATGATATTTGCAATGAGGCAGGGGTAAGCAAGGGCGCGTTCTATCATCACTTTCCCAGTAAACAGGCGCTTTTCCTGGCTTTGCTCGAGGGCTGGTTGAAGGCCATAGATGCTGGGCTGGAGAGTTTGCGTCAGCCTACTGTCCCGGCGACGCTGTTGCATATGACGCGCTTGTTGCCTCTGGTCTTCGAGAGTGCGGACGAGCGCCTGCCAATCTTCCTGGAATTCTGCCTGCAGGCCAGCCGTGACGAGAAAGTCTGGGAGGCGATGATCGCTCCCTATCGTCATTACCGAGCCTATTTTGGCAAACTTATTGAAGAGGGCATGGCGGAAGGTTCCCTCAAAGAGGTTGATTCTCAGGCGGCGGCTCAGTTGATTCTGTCTATGGCTGTTGGCCTTCTCGTGCAAGGCTTGCTTGACCCGCAGGGCGCCGATTGGCCCAAAGTTGCGGCACAAAGCATGGAAATCCTGATGAAAGGGCTGGCCCGAGACTCTGCCCTCGCCGATCAGGAAGGGTGAAGCAGGCTGGAATTGGTTCAAGGAACGTTCAGGAGTGTGTACGATGATTTTAGTTACCGGAGCCACTGGGCATATTGGCAATGTATTGGTGCGCAAACTGTTGGAGAAAAAAGAAAAGGTGCGTGCCTTCTTCTGGCGTGGCGAGGACACTACTCCGCTGGATGGCCTGGATGTAGAGCGATTCGCCGGTGATGTGCTCGATAAACGCTCGGTCTTGGAGGCCATGGAAGGCGTGGACACCGTCTATCATCTGGCTGGTGTCATCTCGATCATGCCGGGACGGGATCCTCTGGTCTGGCGTGTCAACGTAGAAGGCACGCGCAATGTGCTGGAGGCGGCCTGCGAAATGGGGGTGAAACGACTCGTGTATACCAGTTCGATCCATGCCCTGCGACGTATTCCTCCTGGCCGGGCCATGGATGAGACGCTGGGTTATGATCCGGAGACTCCTTATGGGGAATACGACCGTTCGAAAGCCGCGGCCAGCCTGGAAGTATTGAAAGCCGCGCGAGAGGGTCTGGATGCAGTGATTGCTTGTCCAACGGGCGTGATTGGCCCGTATGACTTTCGCGGCTCGGAAATGGGGGAGGTGCTGCGCAGCGCGGCTTATGGTCGCCCGATGTTCTACGTGGAGGGCGCCTATGATTTTGTGGATGTACGCGATGTGGCGGAAGGATTAATCGCCGCCCACGACAAAGGGAAACGCGGCGAAAGCTATATCCTTGGTGGACACAAAATCTCAGTGCGTGAACTGATCGCGGCTGTCCGACGTGCGACTGGCAAGGCCATTGCCGCGATTAAGATTCCTCTTCCTTTGGCCATGTTGGTGGCTCGAATTGCCCCCCTTTACTATCGTCTGGCCCGCGCCCGACCACGTTTCACCCCCTACTCATTGGAGGTGCTACAAAGCAACTCTGATATCAGTCATCTTAAGGCAGTGCGCGAGTTGGGGTATCACCCGCGTCCGATCTACGAAACGATTGCCGATACCGTGCGTTGGTTTCTGGAGGAGCGGTATCACTGTCTCAGGAGTCAATCATGAAAATTGTAACGGATTGTGCGGCCGATATACCGGCGGCCGAATTGGAAGAACTGGGTATCCTGCAAGTCCCTCTCTATATTCATTTCCCGCAAGGAGAAATTAACTCCGCCGATCTGAGCGCGGACGAATTTTATGATCGTCTGGAGGCCATGCGACCGGATGTCCCAACTACCTCTCAGCCTTCGAGTGCCGTGCTGGCCGATCTCTATCGTCGGCTGGTTGCCGCGGGGGAGCACGTCTTTTCCATACACATTTCCTCTGGCCTTTCGGGCACCGTGCATTCGGCGCAGGCGGCTGCTGAGGAAAGCGCGCCGGATAAGGTAACTGTCTGGGATACCCTGACGCTTTCGGGGGGTGAACGCTTCCAGGTACTGGCAGCGGCGCTGGCGGCGCGCGCCGGAGCAACTCTACAGAGTATTCAAGAGAAACTGGCGCGTATTCGTCAGCAGGTGGAGGTGGTATATACCTTAGAGACTCTCGAATATCTGGCGCGAGGTGGACGGATAGGCCGCGTAAAGGCACTGGCGGGCGCTCTTCTGCATCTCAAACCGGTGATTCGTGTTGATAGCGATGGCAAATATAGCACTGTGACCAGCGCCCGGACCCTTCCGCGTTCGCTGGAGGCGATTGCCGAGCACCTGAGCGAAAAATTCGGCCAAACACCCGTCTGGGTTACCGTCTTGCATGGTCGCATCGCCGATCGGGCCGAGGCGCTGGCTGACTTGTTGCGGGAACGCCTGGCGGTCGCCCGCTTAGAGATCATGCGGATTTCTCCGGTGTTGGGCGTACATACGGGGCCGGGGATCGTCGGTGCGGCGGTCGTACCCATGGCTTTGATGGGTTCCTGAAGCGACGGAGCGCGCTGGGTTATCACGTTTCTGGAAGGATCGGTTGTGCTATGACCTATTGGAAGGGCAGGAAGGCTGTCATCACCGGTGCCTCTTCGGGCATTGGGGCGGCACGGGCGGTCGATTTGGCCAAAGAAGGGATGGAAGTCGTACTCGTCGCGCGTCGACGCGAGCGGCTGGAAGCCCTGGCACGGGACATTCGGGCGCAAGGGGGAAAGGCGCAGGTTTTTCCGGCCGATTTGACGCGCGAGGATGAACGTATGCGTCTTTGTGAACAGGTCGCTGACGTGGACGTCCTAGTCAATAACGCAGGTCTGGGATGGTATGGGCATAGTCTCAAGATGTCTTGGAAGACGGCTCGCCAAATTCTACAGGTCAACGTAGAGGCCGTGGTCCAACTTACGCTGGGCTTTCTCAACAAAATGCGTAGCCGGGGTCGAGGGCATATCATCAACGTGGGTTCGATTTCGGGTAGTTTGCCCAGTCAAGGTATTGCGGTTTATGGAGCCAGCAAATCGTTCCTGGATAATTTCACAACAGCCCTGTACCGTGAACTGACCGGCTTGCCCATCCACATCAGCGTGGTGCGCGCTGGCCCGGTCAAGACTGAATTCAGCGCCGCCGCCCTTCAACACGAGGGTGCTATGCACCTGCCTACGGAGCGAGTAGGCGTGAGTGCCGAACAGGTGGCCAGGCGAATTGTTGCTTTGCTCCACCGCCCGCGCCGGGTGATCTATGTGCCCGACTGGCTGCGCATCGTCCCCTTCGTGGAACTATCCTTGGGATGGTTAATTGATCGTCTTGGTCCGCTCTTGCTGAAGAAACAAAGCGCTTGAGCCGTCCTCTCGATATTTGCCTCGCGGCGAGAGCATAACACTCGAGCACGTAATGTACCCGGCCAAGTGGTCGCGGGTAGTTCATCGGCTTGTTTTCAAACTCGTATTTAGACAAAATCAGCAAAACCGCCACATATAGCGGTCAGCGGGCAGTACCCACCACCATATATAGGAGCAAAATGTGTTTTGTCTAAACTCGAGATTAAAGTTCGTTGACGGTATTCGCTACTTCGCCAACAGAAGCAACTTTGGGGTGCACGCTTCTCCTTCCTTCTCCCTACTCTCTTATGGTATTATTCAAACATGCTTCCCGATTTTCGCGTCCGTCAGCGCGATTATTTGCTGGAAATCGCGCGCGCCATCACCGAGGAACTAGACCTGGATCGCTTACTGGCGCGCATCTTGCGTTTTGCCACGGAGATTCTGGCAGGTCAGGCTGGCATGATCGCCTTGCGGGAAGCAAAGGGCTGGAAAGTGGCAGTGGCCCAAGGGATTCCGGCGGCCTTTCTGCGTTACCTGGAGCCTCTCCTGGAAGAACAACAGGTTGCCGAACTCGACATCCACGAACTCAACCGTATGTTGAAGGAGCTGACCTACACGGCCAGCATGGGATTACTGAATGGCGTGGGGCTTCCGCTGATTGCTCATCGTCAGGTCATTGGGGTCATTTTTATCTTTCGCAATTATCCGGATCTTTTTTCGGCAAACGATCGTCAACTCTTGCAGGCATTTGCCGATCAGGCAGCGATCGCGGTCTATAATGCGCAGCTCTATCGTCAGGTCAGTTACGAGAAACAGCGCCTTGATGCTTTGATCGACTCGGCGGCTGACGGGATTCTGATTCTGGATGCCGATCACACCATTGAGCGCTGCAACCTTGCTTTCGAGCGCATGTTCAACCGTCCGCGACAGAGTCTGACTGGTCGTTTGCACGAGGAGGTCATTCGTTGGGCGCGCCATCCGGAAGGCATGACTCTCGAGGAAGCCGAGGCCAATAACTGGCCTTTGACTCCTCACGCCTATCTTTACGTGGAGGGCGATCTGGAGCGGCCGGAATTGCCACCTTTGCCGGTTGGCATTACCTATGCTCCCCTTCTTACAGAAGACGGGGTCTTGCGAAACATCATCGTCACGGTTCGCGATATTACCAAATTCCGCACGGCGGAGGAGATCAAGAACACCTTCGTTTCGATTATCAGTCACGAACTGCGTACGCCGGTCGCGCTCATCAAGGGCTATGTCAGTACGTTGCGACGGGAAGATGCGAACTGGGATCGAAAAGTAGTTCAAGAGAGTCTGGCTATTATTGAAGAGGAAGCAGATAGACTGGCTTCCTTGATTGATGACTTATTGGAGGCTTCGCGCCTGCAAGCGGGCGGCGTCCAGTTGAATAAGGGTGACGTATCGTTGCCAGCACTGGCGCAGCGGCTGGCCGAGCGTTTCCAGACCCAAACGGATCGTCATACCATCGTGGTAGATTTCCCCGAGGATTTCCCCGTGATTCTGGCCGATGAGAAGCGGATTGGTCAGGTACTTTCCAATCTACTCTCGAATGCCATTAAATACGCTCCTGGTGGAGAGATTCGGATTCGGGGACAGGTGCGGCCCGAACAGGTGATCGTCATGGTGAGCGACGAAGGCCCTGGGATTGATCCGGCCGACATCCCGTATATCTTCGATCGCTTCTATCGTTCCCAGCGTGCCGCGCGCCAGACGAAAGGCGCCGGCCTAGGCCTGTACCTGGCCAAGGCCATCGTGGAAGCGCATGGTGGGCGAATCTGGGTAGACCCGCAGCCAGATCATGGTGCCTGCCTTTGTTTCTCCTTACCTCGCCCTTAACCTGTTTCTGGAGTACAATAGGAAGTCTCGGATAGAGGTTGGAAGACAGTGCGCGAGGCCATAGCCGGGCCAGAAAGCGCACTGCGGAAGGTGCATTTTGCCGTTGTTTCCAGCCCTGTGTCGTCATGTAGCCAAAGGGTTCTATTGAACCATCATCCTAATTCCAGGAAAGAGCACAGTATGCCTCCTCAGAAGACTCAAATTGCATGTCCTCGCTGTCGCCAGCCTGTAGTTGCCCTGGTGGAACAGGTGTTCGATGTCACAGCCGATCCAGGTGCGAAGCAGCGTTTGCTTGGTGGGGTTTCGAACGTAGCGACTTGCCGCAGTTGCGGCTTTAGTGGTCCCCTGGCCACGCCAATCGTCTACCATGACGCGGACAAAGAGCTTCTACTTACCTATTTTCCTCCTGAGTTGAATCTTTCGGTCAATGATCAGGAACGCCTGGTCGGGCCGTTGATTACGCAGATTACCAATAACCTGCCTGCCGAAAAACGCAAGGCCTATCTTCTGCGTCCGCAGAACTTCTTAACCTACCAGAGTTTCATCGAGCGCATTCTGGCGGCGGATGGCATTACGCCGGAGATGATCAAAGCGCAACAGCAAAAAGTAGCCTTGGTGGAACGTTTGTTGAGTGCTTCCTCAGCGGAAACGCGCGCCGAAATCATCCGCCAGGAATCAGCGCTTATTGACGGCGAGTTCTTTGCCATCTTCTCGCGCCTGGCGGAGAGCATTCTGGCCAGCGGTCAGGAACAGATGGCGAAGTTGGTCGGGGAAGTCGAGCAACAGTTGTTGGCGGAAAGTGAATATGGGCGGCGGATGGTGGCGCAGAGCAATGAGATTCAAGAGGCTATCCGTACGCTGCAGGAGGCTGGCCGTCAACTCGATGGGAACAAACTTCTGGATATTCTAATTAACGCTCCTAATGACGATCGTTTACAAGCCCTGGTTAGCCTGACGCGACCCGCTCTCGATTACATCTTCTTCCAACTTTTAAGTGAACGTATTGAATCCAGGAAAGGAAGCGAACGCGCGAAACTGGAGGCCCTGCGTGAGAAACTCCTGGAACTTACCTGTCGGTTCGACGAGCGCGTGGAAGCGGAATACCGCCGAGCTGTTTCTCTCCTGGATGCGATTTTACAGCAGGAAAATATCGAGCGCGCTACCCTGGAACGTCTTCCTGAAATCAATGACTTCTTTGTCCAGGCTGTCAACCAGGCGGTCCAAACGGCGCAAGAGACCGGCGATGGGGCGCGTCTGGAAAAACTTCGCCGATTGGTATCCGTCCTGCAAAGGGTCAGTAAACCACCCGAAGTGGAATTGCTGGAAGAATTGCTCGCGGCTCCTGATGAGGCAACCCTCAACCGCCTGCTGGAAGAAAATGCCGAGCAGATCACCTCCGAGTTTGCCTCCATGGTTGCCAGTTTGTTGGCGCGAACAGAGCAGGAGGCCGGCTCCAATCCCTCGACAGAAGCCAAAGAACTTATCGAGCGATTGCAGACGCTTTACCGTGCTGTCCTCAAGGCTTCGATGCGGAAAAACCTGTGAGAATCCTCTCCGCGCGCGGGTCGTGAAACCCTACTCCAACGGCGGGTTGTCCAGCCGCAAGCCATGGCCGCGCACGGTGACAATATAGGCATGGGATGGGTCCGCGGCTGCCAGGCGGTCGCGCAGGCGGCGAATCAGGGCATCCAGCGCCTGTTCCGAGACGCCACTGGCTTCCTTTTCCCCCCATGCCTGGGTAATTAATTCCTGGCGATCTACCACCTGGCCTTCCCGTTCGTATAAGACCCGTAGGATGTGGAACTGCAGGGCGGAAAGCGGTGGTTCGATCGCCTGATTGTTGACCCATACTCGGCGTGAGCGGACGTCCAGACGCAGGCGCTTCGCGCGCGGCATCTCTTCCATCAATGGCAGGGTAGCATCGGATAAGAGGAAGACAAATTGCTGCGCCAGGGCAATTTGAATCGTATCCCCATCGCTTAACATGACTGGCCCGCTGATCTGGTTCCCGTTGCAATGGGTCCCATTCTTGCTGCCCAGATCCTCTAGCATGACCCCTTCTGGAAGCGGTGAGACACGTGCATGAAAGCGCGAGACCTGGCGGTCGGGGATTACCACGTCGCAGCTTGGTTCACGGCCGATGACGAGCGGTCGGTCTAGCACGAAACGCTGACCTTTCAACGGCCCATTTCCGGCAATCAACAGCGGGTGTTCCTCTGTAGAATGATTCATTGCTTCTTACCTCCCGCAAATTTTGGAGCCGGCAGCTGCAAGGATCATCCTGGTCGGCCGAAAGTAGCTGGGTGACCGCCAGCTGCTGGTACCCTGTTCACAAGAAATTATACAACGAAGTGCAGAATGGGTGGTGGATAGACGATGGACGATAGACGATGGACGATGGCGATCGCAAAACGCGGTAAGATTAAAACAGGAGGCAAGATAGCATGGACGGCGAGCTCAACGATCTGGTAAACATGCTGGTTAAGGAAATCCTGGTGGCGCTGGGCCTGCCGGAGAGGCGCGAATGGCAGCGTTTGTGCGAACGGCTATTTGGGAAACCCCTTGCCTATCTAAGCCGTCTTGGCCTGGCTTTTGACCGTTTAGTCAGGGAGCAGGGATTTTCCCGGGCGGCCGCGTGGGCTTTGAAGCACTGGTGTCAACGCATCCTGGCGCGGAGGCCGCCGGATTTACCACAGGAGGGTCCGTTGCTGATCGTCTCTAATCATCCTGGCACCTATGATTCTCTGGTCCTGGCTTCTACCTTGCCGCGCGACGATGTCCGTTTCATCGCCAGCGCGATCCCTTTCCTGCGTTCCCTGCCTTTCAGCCGCGAACATTTCTTTTTTATCAGCAAGACCGGCCTGGACCGTGCCTTGGCCGTTCGCCACGCGATTCGTCATCTGCGGGCCGGTGGTACACTTCTATTGTTTGGCAGCGGTCAAATTGACCCGGACCCAGCTGTCTATCGGAACGCCGACGAGGGGATTCAACGCTGGTCGAAGAGTGTGGAACTCTTCCTGCGCGCTGTACCGGAAACCCGCCTGGTGCTCAGTATTATCAGCCATGTTGTGGCTCCCCAGTGGCGTTATAGCCCTTTCTACTGGCTGCGGAAACGACCGGTGGACCGTCGTCGGGTGGTCGAGTTTGCTCAAGTGATTGCCCAATTGTCTTGGCCGGGGCGTTGGATGCTTTCCCCGCGTATTACCCTCACGGTCCCGAAAACGCTTGCTGAGTTAGAGGAGCACCCTCGACAACTATGGCCGACAATTGTGCAATGGGGTCATAGGACCCTACAGGATCACCTGGCCTGGGCACGTGCCTTGCGTTAATCCCGCACGATGGTGCTCATCCTGTCGGGAACTCCGCCGTCGGCGGGCAGGCAGTGGGCTAGGTTCTATTGGGATTCGTGGGAGAGGGTGGGAAGGCTTTCCAAAACTTTCAGGTATAATGGAATATATCCGGGCGCGCCTGTTCGAGGAAGTGCTCTGGACCACCATAACCGTCCTTAACGCTTTTCTATGCGCGATATTCATCTCCTGTTGATCGAGAAGAAACATACGGACTATCCTCAGTTCGCTGCTGCGTTGAGGCAGAAGGGGATGAAAGTGGATGTTGTACAGAGTGGCAGCGAGGCTTTGATGAATTTGCAAGGGAATGATGCCCCGGATCTGATCGTCGTCAACGCGGCAACGCTACGTAGCAACGGAAAGCGAATTTGCCAGGCGTTGCGGTTACAGGAACGTGAGAAACCGATCATTCTCATCCTTGCTCCGGATCGGGCGGAGGAAAAGGTTGCAGCCAGTGTGGTACTTGTCCTGCCTTTCACAGTGCAGAAACTGGTTAACCGCATTCGCCATGTGCTGCCTCCAGATGGAAAGAACATCGTCAAGGCCGGACCGATACGTTTGAACCCGGAAACAGGGGTCTTGCGTTGTCTGGGGCGACAAACGCGCTTGACGCCGCGCCTGGTCCGGCTGTTAACGGTTTTGCTAGAACACCGTGGTGAAGCGGTGGAACGTCGCGAACTCTTTTCTCGAGTGTGGGAAACGGATTACACCGACGATATGCGCACGTTGGATGTGCATATTTCCTGGTTGCGTCGCGCTCTCGAACCTGACCCAAGCCACCCGCGCTTCCTGAAGACCGTGCGCGGCGTGGGCTATCGCCTGGATTTGTAGCCTTTGGCGCGCCAGGTTGATTGACCGCTAAAACCGCTGGTTGGAACTGTGCTTTTGGTCGCTTGGGGATGAGTCCAGCGATATTACTTGTTGAAGGCCTTTTGACTGTGCGTCTGTGCATTCTCCGGAGGCAGGAGGAAATTGCCGGCCAGGGGCTCAATACGAATATTTTCCTCCCCCACGATTTGTTTGATCGTTTGCAGCAATTCATCGCAGACGCGCGTGGTATCGTTGGGAAAGTCAATTAAGTGTCCACGCCCGCCTTCGAAAATGTGAAAGCGGAAGCGATCTTGACCTGGGTGGGAGATAAAGGCGCCATGTAACCGGCTGATGCGGCGGGCATCGCGTTGTAAGTCGCCGCTGGGGTGCAGGGTGACGGTTACAATTTGGGGGGTGGGGGCATCGGCAGCCGGCGCGGCGGCGAGAAAGGGTGCCGGGAGGGGCCAGACATCCTTCCGTCCGACGGGAGTCGCGTCAGGTAGAGGGGACACGGAAGTGGATCGGGCGAGAGGAGGAGTTGAAGTGGGGAGATGCGTCGGCTGTGTGTCCGCGTGAAGTTTCGGCTCTTCTGTTTTGGGCTTGGGAGGCGGTTCGGCTGGCAGGTAGGTTTCCCATTCGGGCGGGTCCTCCGGTGGAGGCGGCTCGAGGCTCGTTGGCGTCTCGCCAGAGGCGTATTCGGCACCGGCTTCGGCAACTCGGACGCGGGATGGCGTAGAAGGCTTGTCGCTTGCAGGTTGCAGGGGCAACTGCACTGGCGCGACGGTCTTGATCTCCGTACGGATTTCATCCGCCAGCACTTTTGGAGGCGTGGCTTGCGTATCGGCCTTGCCTTCCACCACAATGACGCCGCCTACTTCCAAAGCAAACTGGTATTTTTCCCACAGGCGCGGGAAGAGCACGACCTCTACGTTGCCGTGCAAGTCTTCCAGGTTGACCCAGGCCATCATCTTCCCGGTCTTGGTCTGGTGAGGCCGGATGGAGGCCACCATGCCAGCCAGGCGCACTTTTTCTTGATGGCCGGCCTCGCTCAGGGTAGCCGAGGAATGGGTGATCACCGATTGCAGATCGTTCAGGTAAGGTGTGAGGGGATGCTCGGAAATGTACATACCCACTAACTCGCGTTCCCAATACAGCATGGTACGGCGCTCGGCTTTGGGAACGACGGGTAGGACAATCGTCTCGGTCACGCCGGTATGGCTCCCGAACAAGGAAAGTTGACCGGCCTCGGCGGCGCGAAAGTGCGAGGCGCTGACGGCCAGGATTTGTTCCAGGGCCTCGAGCATGGCGGCGCGTTCCCCGAAACTATCCAAGGCGCCAACCTTGATGAGGCACTCCAAGGCGCGTTTGCCCACGGTGCGCAGGTCGACGCGCGCCGCGAAATCGTTCAGGTCGCGGAATGGCCCACCCTCCTGACGGGCCTTGACAATGGCTTCCACGGCGCTTTGTCCAACGTTCTTAATGGCACCCAGTCCGAATCGAATGGCGGGCTTACCGTCTTTTTCTTCGATCTCGAAATCCCAACCGCTACTGTTGACGTCTGGCGGAAGCACAGGCACGCCCAGACTGCGCGCCTCGCTCACGTATAGCGCCATCTTCTCGGTCTCGTGCTTGGTAACCGAGAGCAGGGCGGTCATGTATTCGACGGGGTAGTGCACCTTAAGAAAGGCCGTTTGGACGGCAATGTGACCGTAATCGGCGGCGTGACTGCGATTGAAGCCGTAACGAGCAAATTCCTCCCAATCGGCGAAAATCGCCTCGGCCGTCTCGCGAGGCATCCCTTTTCCTACCGCGCCCTCGACGAATTTGAGGTGGTGTTTCTCGATCTCCTCGCGCTTTTTCTTGGAGATAGCCTTGCGCAAATCGTCGGCCTCGCTGGGTGTATAGCCGGCCAGTTCGACCGCGGCCCGCATAATCTGTTCCTGATAGATGGGGATGCCGTAGGTGTCGCGGAAAATCGGCTCCATGGCCGGATGGCGATATTCAACCGGCGCCTCGCCGTGCATGCGGCTGATGTAGTCAGGGATGAAGTCCATTGGGCCAGGCCGGAAGAGCGCCACCATGGCGATGATGTGTTCCAGGGTTTGGGGCTTCATCTGCATCAGCCAGCGCGTCATACCGCTACCTTCCAATTGGAAGACGCCCAGAGTACGGCCTTCCCCCAGGAAGCGATAAGTTTCCGCGTCGTCCGTCGGGATGGTTTCAAGGGTGTAAGTGATTCCGTGGCGCTTCTCGATCAGTTCGCAGGCGCGTGCCATGATGGTCAGCGTAGCCAGACCGAGAAAATCCACCTTGAGCATCTTGAGACGGTCCAGGATGCCCATCTCGAACTGGGTAACGGTTTTAACCGGCGTTTCTTCGGAGCCACCAGTAGGGCGGTGCAAAGGAAGGTATTCGATCAGTGGACGGTCGGCGATGACAACACCGGCGGCGTGGGTACCAACACTGCGTACTACTCCTTCGACCTTCGAGGCAGTATCTATCAACTCGCGCAAGTGGGGTGTGGATTCGTAGGCCGCTTTCAGCTCTGGTACCTCAGCCAGGGCCTGTTCGAGCGAGATTGGTTTGCCGGGGATGTTTGGTACCAGTTTGGCAACTCGATCTACTTCCGAGAGTGGGATGTCCATGACCCGGCCAACATCGCGCAACGCGGCGCGTGCGCCCAGAGTACCGAAGGTGATAATTTGAGCGACTTTATCCTGACCATACTTGCGCACCGCGTATTCCAGCATTTCGGCGCGACGGTCATCGCGAAAGTCCAGGTCAATGTCGGGCATGGACACGCGGCCGGGGTTCAGGAAGCGTTCAAAGAGCAGGCCGTGCCGTAAGGGATCGACCAGCGTGATCCGTAAGGCATAGGCGACAAGTGACCCGGCTGCCGAGCCGCGCGCGTTATACCAGATGTTGCGCTCGCGGGCGTAGCGGCACAAGTCCCAGACGATGAGGAAGTAGGCATCAAAGCCCATCTCGTGAATGACACGCAGCTCGTACTCCAGACGCTCGCGGACTTCGGGCGCGTTGGCGCGTTCCCCGTATCGTTCTCGCAAGCCCTCTTCGCAAAGGGTACGTAGGTACGATTGGGGCGTGTGCCCTTCGGGGACCGCGAAGTGTGGCAGGCGGTATTCCTGGGCCTGGAGGATGACGTTGCAGCGTTCGGCTATCGCCAGGGTATTGCTCAAGGCCTGGGGTATTTCGTGGAACAGGGCCTCCATCTCGGCTGGCGAACGCAGGTAGTAGGATGGGTCCTCGTAGCGCAGGCGTTTGGGATCCGAGAGCAAACTACCGGTCTGGATAGCCAGCAAAATATCTTGAAAGCGCGCGTCCTCGGGATTGATGTAATGTACATCGTTGGTAGCGACGAAGTTGGCGGCATAGCGTTTCCCGAGTTCCAACAAGGCGCGATTGACTCTTTCCAGGGCTGGGATGTTGTGTTGTTGGAGTTCGAGGAAGAAGCGCTCGCGGCCGAAGACCTCGAAGTACCAATCGAGCACTTTGCTTGCCTGTTCGATTTGCCCTTGTTCCAAAAGACGCGGCACTTCGGCAGACATACAACCCGAAGTGCAGATCAGCCCTTCGGCATGTTGGGCCAGCAGTTCCTTGTCAATGCGGGGATAGTAGTAAAAGCCTTCCAGTTGTGCTAGCGAGGCCAGCCGGAGCAAATTCTGGTAGCCGGTCTGATTTTCGGCCAGCAATAGGAGATGGGTGGATTTTTTATCTTCGTGCGGGTCACGCTCTTTCATCGTGCGCGCGGCCAGGTAGGCTTCCATCCCAATGATGGGCTTGAGGCCAACCTCCTGTGCAGCCTGGTAGAACTCGATCACGCCGTACATCGCGCCGTGATCGGTGATTGCCAGCGCCGGCATGTTCATCTCTTTGGCGCGCGCAACCAGGCGACGGATATTGCTAAAACCGTCGAGAATCGAATATTCCGTATGAACGTGGAGATGGACGAAGGACATGACTGTCTCGTGGACTGGGCATCAGGCGTTTGTTCTTATTATAGCATCTGCCGAAGGTTTAAAGAAACCCAGTAGGACGGCAGTTCAACTGCCGTCCTAACCACCTGAAGGACCAATCCACATCCCCTGATCCAACTGGTTGTTTGTTGACGAACGGAATGCTTGTCCACGTTCCCAGGCAAGCATCATCCAGAGCACCTGACGGGCTTTCTGGATCGCTTCGTGGCAAAGCCTTCGTTATTCCGAACTCACTAGCATCTGCTGAAGGTTAAAGAAACGAAGCGTGGACCCAAACGGCCGCCTCGTCAGGCAATGACTTCTGCCAGTGCGCCGAGCACCGACATCAGGGTGGAGTAATCATCGCGCAGCAATACAATCAACTCACGCGCCGCACTCTCGACCCAATCCGAACGGTTTGTCTTGCGCTGAACATCTAGGAGATGGGCGGCCAGCAACTCGCCAAGCGGGGCATCTTGGGCGCGCAGAATCAGGCGAAAGTAACCGAAGCGTCCGGCCGCGATAAAGCGGCTGATTTCCTCCGGCGTGCACAGGTGAATTACATCCAGGCTTAACGGCGGACGGGGCGGAAGCAGGTGGCGGATACTACCATCTTCCTCATATCCTACGGCCAGTGCCGACATCTCAACCGGCACGATGCGCCGTTCGCGGTTATCGCGTATGACTTCCTCGCTGACGTTGCCGGCTGTCACCAGTTGGCGCACCAGCCCATCGTCGTCAATGTGAATATCGTAAATCAGGCCGTAGACCTGGTAGCCGTCTTCCAGCGGGGCACGCACTAACGCGCCAAAGGCCGGCAGGTCCAGTTGTGCGACTGAGCAACCGACCGTAAAGCCAGTGGTGCTGGAGCGCAGGAGATAGCCAATTTGAAAGGAATTCATCTTGCCTCCGATGGTAAGCGAATCCAGCGTAACAGACGTATTCTCAATGCCCAGCTAGGTCCTTGGCGGATTGTTTGTGGGATGTCCCTTCCACCTCGCGGCCGGCGCGGCGTAGTTCAAGGAGCAGTAACTGTTCGATTTGCTGTTTTTCTTCGAATGTCACGACGGCCGTTTCGTGGGCGCGGTGCAATAGGTAAGGATAAGGGCGACTGCCCATCATCCGGCATTGCTCCAGCAAAGCGGCATGCAACAAATCCAGCTGCGCCGGATTTTCGGCAACCCAACGGGGTATTTCCACGCGTGCCAGATAGGGGTGTTGAGCATCGCCGACGTTGAGATAGAAGAAGTGTAAGGCCAGCGCGCCGGTGTAGCGAGCGCGCGAGACCGATTGCAGGCCAAATACGGCCGAACGGTAACCGGCTGGCAAAAACTGGCTTACCAACCAGCGATCCGTGATACCACGTAGAGGGTGATGCTGGCGGATCTCGCTCATGACCTCCTCATCGAGTGTGGCGATTTCCAGCAGGCGCACGAGCAGGTCGGCGCCGGGTTTATCCACATAGCCGGCGACGATTACCCCGCGCTCCTGCAATTGGGTCAGAATCGCCAGGTGGGCTTCCAGGTTCGATAGGTATTCTTTGCTGCTTCGATCCTTGGCACCCCAGAGTTCTACGGGGCCTTCGGTCAAGGCGAGGATGGGATTGCTCTTCCCTTGCTTGTGTTGAATGTCCTGTGTTAACTCGAGTAACTTGCGACGCTCGGCCAGGTCGCGCTGCTGCTCCAGGATTTCCTCGTTTACCAGCCCATTTTCGTCGTACAGTTCTTCATCGTAGAAGAGAGTGCTTTCGATGAAGACTTGTGGCGGTCGGCCGGAATTGGTTTCGAGACAGATGGCACCGATGTTCAGCAGGGAGTAAAGCGCCTGGGCGTGACGGTCGGGGGCGATTTGCGAACCGTCAGCGGCGATCAGGATGAGCGCTTCGCTTGTTTGCGGAGGTGGGTAGCAAACGTCCAGGCGATCGGTGATAGGAAGGGCGCAGCGCAGAGTGGGGTCGAAAGAGGTTGCGCGAGCGACTTTGGCGCACAGGCTCTCTGTTTGCCTGGCGTATTGTTGGAGCAGATCAAGAGCACGTTCACGCAGTCGTGCCAGGTTTTCCTGATGTGCTGTCGTTGTCTGCCCAATGGTGCGAATCTGTTCATAGACCTGTTGAAAATTGATGCTCATCGGCTAGCCTCTCGAATAGCACAACCTCCGGTGATTACCAGAAACTGTAGAACGTTTGTATCCATTTTACTGCAAATTGTTGCCGGTTTATGGAAAAAAACCGCCTGACTTGTTGGGAAAGGCAGGCGGTTAGGTGGGCTGATCGTTGAGTGAGCCGGTTATTTCGTCGGTGTGGGGGTTGCCACCACGCCACTCCACCAGATGAAGGTGCGAGTTTCGCTGGGCGCGCCGGCCAGGCTGTAAATGGGATTGCCATTGCTATCTGCGCCGGTCTGCCGGACAACGACTACCCACCAGCGCATGACGTGAGGCCAAACATCTTGGGGACGGAAGGAAGGCGGCACCAGATATTTGGTGTCAAGGACGTAATCGGTGATCTTACGTCCGCTACCGGCGGTGACGTCTTCCACCACAACCATGTAACGCTCGTTTTCGCGCAGGGTGCCAACCGAGGCCCACTGGAGAGAGACGGCGTTATCCGCCAACGTGAATGGCGCGCCATCGGCTGGTAGCAGAAGGTTGGGGGCGGGGTAGGGTGGCGGTGTTGTGGGGGTTGGTGAGGGGCCGGGTGTCGCGGCGCGCATACAGAGTGGAATGTACAGCACCTGATCCGTCCAGACATTATCGGAAGTCAAACCGTTCCATTCTTTGATAGCATCCATACTCACCGCGTAGTTGGCTGCGATGGTGCTCAGGGTATCATTCGCCTGGACAGTGTACTTGACTTGCAAGCAAGCAGCGCGGGTGGCCTCCGCCGGTTCCAGGGTGGCGGTGGGCGGCGGCAGCGGCGTGGGCGTCGGTTGCGGAATCAGGAGTTTCTGACCCACGCGCAAGGTGCATTGGGCATCCAGGTTGTTCATGGTGATGATGCTGGTGACCGAAACCTGGAAAGTGTAGGCAATCGTGGAGCAGAAATCGCCCGCCTTGACTGTATATTCAATAGGAGGCAGAGGCGTAGGAGTAAGTGTTTCGGTGGGGGTAGGAGTGACAGTAGGGGTGGGGGTGATAGTGGCAGTCGGGGTAGGACTGGCCTGTGGGGTTGGTTCTTGCACCAGTCCTGCTCCTTTCAGGCCAAAATATACACTGCCTGCACCTAAAGCTAGCATGACTAATAAGAGAAGCAGCGCGAGCGGCAGGCTGAGTTGGATGACCGGCATCTGACTGCCGCGAATCGGACGTTCCGCTTTGGTTTTGGCCTGGGGAGTTAGTTCACTGCCGCAGACGACGCAGCGCCTTGCGTCTCCGGCCAAGCGTGTCCCGCAGACCGGGCAGATTTGGGTAGAAGAGGAAGGCTCCGGACTCATAGGCTGGATTATACCATCAGAATATGCGTGGTACGTTGCTGGGTGCGGTGCGTGATCCACTTATTGTACAGCAATGGTTTCTATTGTCCTTTCCTTCCGACGGCGAGGACGAGCTGTTCGTTTGCGATGTCGCCAAGCCATCCAGAGCGCGCCCGCCCCTAAAGCCGTAACCAGGATGTCTAGAAGAGCACCAAGATAGGGGATGCCGCGCAGCAGAGTGTAAACCAACGTGCCACCGAACATGGCCAGAGCGAGCCATCCGAAGCGGGCAGGGATGCCTGCCCTGGAGAAAAGCCGGGGAAGTAAGACGTAACAGGCGATCACTTTCGCGCCGTAGAGCACAAACAGCCACAACGCTACGATCAACGCCAGCAGTGCACAGAACGTCAGAATCCAGAGCGCGGCAGCGATCTGCCAGATGCCGAGATATACAAGTCCTAGCCCCAGGGCGAAGAAGAGGGCGTAAAGGGCGATCAGGAGTACAATGGCGTTCAGAATCGCGAGGAGAATCAACATTCCTGTTCCCAACGTTCGCCAGGGGTTGAGACGCACTCGCTGACTGCTGGCTTCCAGAGTGGGTTGAAGCAACCAGAGCATCAGCAAGGCAAAGGCGGCCAATGTCAACCAGAGACGCAGACGGGCGAGTAACCAACTATTCCAATCGAACGGCGTGGCTGTGTTCCAGAAGCCGAGCGGGAACAGGCCAAGCCCCCAGCCCGGTTCTGTCGCCGCTAGTTGCCAGCTGTGGACATAGGGGGGAGCAGTAGAAGTTTCGATGCGCAGGCGGATGGTAAATTCTTCCAGCCCTAGCAGGCGCATGAGAGCGTTGTAGAGTTGAATGGGGCCGAGAATCGTGTGGAGAGCACGTCCAACCTGGCCGTTGAGTCCGGCGTCCAGGCCGAGCGCGAAAAGGTCGCGTCCGATTCGCGATCCGTTCGCGCTGGTCAGGCTGACGGTCGCGACGTAGAGGTCGCGCTCCAGGAATGCCCGCTCGTCCAGTTCGAGGCTCAGGGCCAGCGCATACGTACTGCCGCTGACCTGACCGTTCAGGAAAACGTTTTGCCCGATCAGGACCAGGCTGCCATTTACCGTCCCGTTGACCTGGACCTGATCGCCGACGATCAGGACGTTGCCGTTTACGATTCCCTCCAGCGTAACCTGTGAACCGAAGAAAACGGCGTCCTGGTCGAGGATGGTTTGCGGAGAAATAAGGGTGTTGGTCGTGTGCCCCAAGCGGGGAAATGGAAGAAGCAGACAGAGGAACAATCCGAGCCAGAGGAATTTGGGTTTCACGGCGATTCTCCTTTTCCAGAGCATACCAGACGCGTTTAAGGGGGAAGTGGCTCAATGCGGGTAATGATCACCCGCGTCGCGCCGGCTTGTTGCAACGCCTGCTGCACGATTCCCTGTTTCTCAGGTGGTACGAGAGCAATTATGTTGCCTCCACGACCGCCGCCAGACAATTTGGCGCCCCAGGCGCCGCCTGCCCGCGCGGCCTCCACCAGACGGTCCAATTCCGGGCTGGAGACCGTTAACTCTCGCAAGAGAGCATGATTGCTGTCCATCAACGGCCCCAGCGCGGCGATCTCTCCGTTTTCAATGGCGCGCCGTGCACTCTGGACGAGATCGCCGATGGAGTCGAAAACCCGATTCCAGCGAGCTGGGTCACTCTCCCAGAGTTGACGCACCGCGCGGACGGATTCCCTGGTGGGTGCGGGTATGCCGCTATCCCCGATGACAATCGTAAACGGTGCGCCGACGCGCAGGCGTTCCGCAGCCTGGCCTTTGACGAAGTATACAGGTTGACGGTAAGTCACAACAGTGTTGTCAATGCCGGAGGGAGTCCCGTGGTGGAGTTTTTCGATTTCGTAGGCCAGGGCGTTGACTGTTTCGTCGTCGAATGGCTGGCCCAGGAACGAGGACAGAGCGCGAAGGATGGCGACTGAGACAGCCGCGCCAGAGCCGAGGCCGGCGGCCACAGGGATGTCGGATTCGATGTGGACTTCCAGCGCAGGGGGGTGAGTAATTCCTAGGCGGTTGAGTGCCTGATACACGGCCGCGGCCAGAGGCTGTTCGGGCCCCAGGTCGGAAAGTCTGGCGCGCAGGTGAATTTGAGGTGCAGAAATCCAGATGCCATCTTGCGTAGGGTGAACGGTAGCGGTGGCCTGTACCTGCGTGACCGGCACAGCTAGCGCCGGCCGCCCATATACGACGGCGTGCTCCCCGAACAAGATAATTTTGCCGGGCGCGGAAGCCGAGGTCATAGGAGGTAAAAGATAATCAGTACTGCCAGCCCCCATAACGCAATCGCGATTTGCAATGGGCGGTCGGAGAGCAGGATATCTTCCGGGGCGCCACCGGCGTGCTCGACTTGAATCAGGTATAAGTAGCGAAAGACGCCATACACGACGAAGGGGATAGTCAACATCAGGGCATGGTTCCCCGGTGCTTCGGGGCGGAAAAAGGTGTAGAGGGAATACGCCACAATGGTAGTGGCCGAGATGATGCTGATGTACTGATCGAGCAGAGGAATAGTGTATCCATCCAAAACTTTGCGGTGAAAAGAAGCATCGTTGGCCAGGAGGGCCAGCTCGGCGCGCCGTTTCCCGAATCCGAGGTACAACGCCAACAAAGTCATAATGACGTAGAGCCATGGGGAGAAGCGTTCGACGACGATGAGCGTAACGCCGGCATGGACGCGCAACACGAAGCCGGCGGCGATGCAGAGCACATCCAGGATTGGGATATGTTTGAAGAGTTTGGAGTATGCCAGCATCAGCGCCAGGTAGAGGCACAGGGTCAGCGTGAACGGCCAGCCAAGCAGCCAGGCACAGGCCAGGGAAAGGGCAGTGAGCAATACCCCGAAGGTCAATGCCAGCGGAACGGGTAATACACCGGCCGCGATCGGGCGATGACGTTTGGTCGGGTGCTGGCGGTCGGCTTCCGCGTCGGCGATGTCGTTAAAGACGTAAACCGCGCTGGAGATCAAGCAGAAGAGGACGAAGCCGGCCAGAGTGCGCAGGAAGTCTGCCACGTGGAACAGTTTGCTGTCGAACACCAGGGCGGCGAAAAGGAAGGCATTTTTGGTCCACTGGCGTGGACGCATCGTTTTGAGGAGTGCGCGTAGCATGGTCATGTTCTCATTATACAACGGGCTGGCCTGAAAGGGGGGTGGTATAATCATCGGCGATCGGCGGACGGGCGACCGGGATGGTCGCGGTGATCAATCCTTGTCTGCTTGTTGCCACATCACTATTCGCCAGGGAGTTCGATGGGCCTCCGTTTTCTTGTACTCTCACTTGTGTTTCTGGCGGCTTGTTCGACTGCCGCTCCTGCTTCCATTTCGCCGGGAGACGCGCTGACGGGCCGCCCTGTACCCTCGCCAACTGGCTTGCCAGGCGTTCCGGCCTCGACAGTCGAGCCGATCGCGCCCGCCCAGAAGACAGCTACCCTTGACCCTGTGGCTACGGTGACTGTGGAACCTACCCATGCGCCCGAAATTGATTGGCGCGAGGCTCCGATCATGCCAGAAATGACCGAGCGCGTGCTCGCGATCTACCGGCAGGGGCAGGAGCAAGGTCGCGACCCAACCCATTTCTCTGTCATCGGCGATTGCCAGTCGATTCCCTATGTCTTTCTGGGGCCGTTTGGTCGGGGCGACCAGAAGCCGCCGGAGAACGAAGCGCATCTTTGGAAGGCGATCCGTTATTTCCGGGCCTCTTTCGATCGCTGGAGTGTCACTTCGCGCGGTGGTTTCACGGCGGCATCCATTCTGAACCCCATGCAGGCCGACCCCAATTACTGCAAGCCGGGCGAGACCCCCCTGACCTGCGAATATCGCTTGCACAATCCGGCTTTCGTCTTCATCACCCTGGAAACCTGGCTTGACCCCGCGACGGTCAATCGGTACGAAACCTATCTGCGCCAAATTGTGGAATACGTCCTTGCTCGGGGGTCTGTTCCGATCCTGCTCACGAAAGCGGATGCCTCGGAAGCGGTGGACGGGAGGTTGGTGATCAATCCGGCCATCGTGCGCGTGGCGCGCGATTACGATGTGCCGTTGATTAACTTCTGGCGAGCGGCGCAGTACCTGCCGAACCGTGGCATTGATCCGGAACGGGAAGGATTTCACCTCAGCCCGGCCGGATACAACCTCAAGAACCTGCTGGCGCTTCGTACGCTGTACTTATTATGGCAGGGCGTGAGCAATGCGGGGACCAACGCTTCCGCCTCTGCTCCTACGCCAACGCCGGCTGTGATAGGCAGCGACGGTGAGACAGTGGCCTTGCAGGTCCCTGCCCTCGATTGCCGTGGGGGGTGTATCTTCTTCGCACTCATGACTTCCCATGACGGTCAAATTGCCTCCCAGGGTGTGTATGCGTACCTGTATGCGCAGCGACAATTGGTACAGGTCTTACCATCTGGTTTCGACTTACAGGATGTCAGCCGGGATGGACGCCGCTTGCTGGTCAATCAGGGTAGTAACCTGTACGAAGTGGATCGAACTGATTCGTCGGCGCGCCTGCTCAGCTCCTCGTTCTTTTTCCTGGGGAGGCAGGGCGCGCATTGGGAGGCCGATGAGCAGGGAGTGTTTTTCCTGGATCAAAACCGCCCTATCCAGACGGAGACAGGCCAGGCGTTCCACCTTTTCCCTTCCGGGCGAAAGGGCGAGTATTACCTGGAGAGCGGCACCTGCGAGGCGAAGGACTACTGTCACTCGGCGGGCGTCTATCGGCTGACCGACGAGGGCCTCCGCCGTTTGGAGAATTTTGCGCGGCCGGTCTTCTCGTCCGATGGCGGAAAGGTGGCCTACGTGAATCCCGCGGCGGCTACGGCGGAAAATTACTATCACATTGGCTACCTCCTGCTCGAGGAACCCGACCGGGGCGTGGTCAGCCGGCGCGTCTTCTATTTTCCCCAGGAACACGGATTCATGGTCTATCCGGATGTGCGCGCCTATGCCTTCTCCCCGGATGGCAATACGCTCTTCGTGCTCCTGGACGCTTACAGCGACTATTATGAGAATTCCCTGCGCCTCCGAAATTACGCCATTGACTTGCGAACAGGCCTTCTCCGCACCTACGGCACGCTGGAAGGCGCAGCCGGCTCTCTCAATCCACGGCTGGTATGGTCGCCCGAGGGCGATCGCGTGCTATTGGCCTTGACCGAGAAGAGCGAGGATCTCTATGCCCTTCACCTTTATCAGGTTAATTTGACAGGCAGTGAGCCGCTTGCTGTTTACCAACGGGATCTATTCACCAGCCCGGATTATTTCTACATTACGAATCTCTACTGGCGGTTGGACGATCGTCGTTGAATCCAATCACCCTGCTTCGACGGGGTGTTTTTCTGAAAGGAGGTTGCGCGTGCGCTTCTCGACTTGTCTGCGCGGTCTTCCCTGGTTGTTATCTCTGCTTGTCTTGGTGGCCTGTGAGGGCAGGCTTTCCTTACTGTCTTCTCGCTCACCGACTCCGACAGCGACGGAGACCCGGCCTCTGCCCCGCCTGGACACTGTCATCCCCAAACCGGCCTTCCTGCAGCCGGGCAATGATCGTTTCCTTTTGACGGAAGCCACACGCATCTGCCTGACCGCCGATGACGAAGCCGCCCTTGGAGTGGGTCAATTCCTGGCCGAGCGCTTGCGTGCCTCGACCGGCTACCCCTTCGAACTTACGCAAGACGAGGCGACTTGCGCACAAGGGGATATGTTCCTGATACTGGACCCGGCCGAGGTCTTGTTAGGTAGCGAGGGATATGCCCTCTCGATCACACCTCAGGGATTGACCTTGCGCGCCGCCAGGCCGGCCGGTTTGTTCTACGGTGTACAGACAATTCGGCAGTTGTTGCCGCCAGCCGTGGAGAGCTCGAATCCGCAACGGGAAATCTGGGAAATGGCAACCGGCGAAATTCGCGATTACCCACGTTTCGCCTGGCGAGGCGCAATGCTGGATGTAGCCCGTCATTTCTTCGACGTGGAGGACGTCAAGCGGTACATTGACTACATTGCTTACTACAAGATGAATCGTTTACACCTGCATCTGACGGACGATCAAGGCTGGCGCATCGAGATCAAATCCTGGCCACGACTGGCGACCTATGGCGGTAGCCTGGAAGTGGGCGGGACGCGCGGCGGTTACTACACCCAGGAGCAGTACTCCGAGATCGTAGCCTATGCAGCCAGCCGCTTCGTCACGGTTGTCCCGGAGATTGACATGCCCGGTCACGTCAATGCCGCGCTGGCATCCTATGCAGAATTGAATTGCGATAATGTCGCCCCAGACCTGTATACCGGCACTGAGGTCGGCTTCAGTTCCCTTTGCATTGGGAAAGACATCACCTATACCTTCGTGGCGGACGTGATTCGCGAGTTAGCCGCTCTTACGCCTGGCGAGTATATCCATATTGGCGGCGACGAGGCCCATGCAACGCGTACCAAAGGCTATCAGTACTTTGTTCATCAGGTGCAGGCGATAGTGGCTGTCAACGGCAAGAAAGTCGTGGGCTGGGAGGAAATTGCACAGGCGACATTGCTACCGGATACGCTGGTTCAGCACTGGAATCCCGGTGAGGGTCACGTCCGAGAAGCGGTACGTCAGGGGGCGCAGGTGATCATGTCGCCGGCGGACAAGGCCTATCTCGACATGAAGTACGATCTCAATACGCGACTGGGGCTGAATTGGGCCGGTTACATTACCGTCCAGACGGCTTACTCCTGGGAACCGACGGCTCTGGTGGAAGGGGTGGGGGAGGAAAACATTGCTGGAGTGGAGGCCCCTCTCTGGACGGAAACCATCACCACCCTGGATGAGATCGAGTACATGGCTTTCCCGCGCCTGCCCGGTTATGCAGAAATTGCCTGGTCGTCGGTCGAGGGGCGTGATTGGGGCGAGTATCGTCATCGCCTGGCCAGCCATGCCGCGCGCTGGCACTGGATGGGGATTGATTTCTACCGTGCTCTCGAGGTTCCCTGGCCGTAGAGGCAGGCGTCGAATAAGGCCAAAAGGCCCGTCGCTGGTGCTTACTTCGCCAGCAACGGGCCGATCTGATGGGGGGATAGAGCTGGTAAAGACTTACTTCAAGAGATAGGTAATGGTAACGGTGACGATAACGTCGAATTGGCCGCTCGAGATCGGTACGCTTGCCGCCGCCTCCATGAAACCGCCACCTCCGCCTTTCCCCATTGGGCCAGGATATGGTACGCTATCGTAAAAACTGATAGATTGCACTTCGCCCAATGTGACACCGGCGGCCTTCGCGAGTGCTTCGGCCTGCTTCCTGGCACTTTCCACGGCCAGGGTGCGCGCCTGGCTAAGAGCCTCGGTCTTGTCTTCTACGTCGAAGGAAATGCCGTAGATGGTGTTGGCGCCGGCCTGCGTCACAGCATCAAGCAGATCGCCCAGCGTGTCCAATTTGCGCACAGCGACGTATACTGTGTTCTGAACAACATAGGTTTTCGAGACCTGCTTGCCGTTCTCGTCATACTGTTCGTTCAACCAGACGCTGAAATTGGTGGTGGTAATGTCCTTCTCTTCCACGCCGAAGGATTTAATAGCCTGGACGACGGCATTGGCGGTAGTGGTGTTGGCGTGCACTGCCGCGGCCGCGCTCGGGTCTTCGGTCTGGACGCCAATCGAAACGTAGGCGATGTCGGGCGTCAATGTGACTTTACCGGTGCCGTTTACCGTCAGGGTACGTTGGGGTGGTTCTGCTTGTGGATAAATGTTGGTAGGCCCACAGGCAGCCAGAGAAAGGCTGACGGCTATGCCCAGGAGCACGAAGAACAATTTGCGATACATAAGTAGCCTCCAGATTAGGATAGAACCGTAACAGGTTCGAAGGGGTTGACGGACTGACACTTATGTAGACGCAGGCCGGGCGGAAAAGTTCCCTTGACTTTTATACTTCGATGCCTAACCACTGGCGAATCAGGTAACCGATGAGGAAAGAAAAGGCTGCTACGCTCAGACTCAGGCCGGCCATTTCCAGGAAGCGTGTCCGAAAGGATTCCTCCTGGGCAACGGAGATGTAGTAGTTGAAAGCCGCGATAATTGCTACCGCGGTACACAAGGCAATAGCCAAGTCTAGGTAATAGTTGGGTATCAAGAGATAGGGGAGGATCAGCAGGATGACAGTGAGAATATAGGCCATACCTGTGTAAATCGCGGCACGGACAGGATGTCTCGTGCCCTTTTCGGAGCGTGTGGAGAGATACTCGCTGGCCGCCATGGACAGCGAGGCGGCTATGCCGGTAATCAGGCCGGAGAGGGCGATGAGTTTGACGTTCTGCAAGGCCAGGGTTAGGCCAGCCAGGGCGCCGGTTAGTTCAACCAGGGCGTCGTTCAACCCCAGCACAACCGAGCCGGCGTAATGCAGTCGCTCTTCGTCCAGCATGGCTAGCAAGCGTTGTTCGTGGGCGTCTTCCTCGGCCTCGAACTGGGCCGCCTCAGGAATCATCGCGGCAATCTGGTCGTAATTTCTCTGTGCACCTTGTTCGCCTCGCTCCATTAGTTTCAGGCCAAAGGTGAACCCGAAGAGAATGCTGATCAAGTAATAGAACCAGATAAGCCCCCAACGCGGTGATACATCCTGGTCGGTGTACTGTTTCCAGGTCTGGTAGTGACGCAACTCGTCCTCGGCGATTTGCTCCAGAATCCTGGCATTCTCGCCGGATTTCAATCGCCGGGCAAGGCGTTTGTAGATATGATGTTCGGTAATCTCGGTTTGCTGGAAGGCAAGCAGTTGCTTGCGTACCGATTCGGGTAATGGTTTCATGGCGTTCCTCTCCTTTCCAAACAGGACTCATTCGATCGTTTCCGGCTTTGCGCCTTTCCCGCCGGATGCTTTGTGGTGCTGACTATGCTCTTTCGCCGCCTGAATCAGACCAAGGAACAAGGGGTGAGGCCGCGTAGGGCGCGAGAGAAATTCAGGGTGGAACTGACTCCCAACCATATAGGGATGATCTTTCAGCTCGACAAGTTCCACCAGTTTACCGTCGGGCGAGATACCGGAAAAGACCATGCCACCGCGCTCCAGCTGGTCGCGATAGGCGTTATTTAACTCAAAGCGATGGCGATGACGTTCCTCTACCTGCGAGACTCCATACAGGCGAGCGGCTTTCGTACCCGGCTGCAGTACACAGGGGTACAGCCCCAAACGCATGGTGCCGCCCATGTCGGTGATGGCGCGCTGTTCGAGCATGAGGTCAATGACAGGGTGGGGAGTAGAGCGGTCGAACTCGGTCGAGTTGGCATTTTCCAACCCGAGGACATTGCGCGCGAACTCTACGACCATCAATTGCATTCCCAAACACAAGCCCAGGTAAGGAATCTTGTTCTCACGAGCGTAACGCGCGGCCTGAATCTTGCCCTCGATGCCGCGCGAACCAAACCCACCCGGGACGACAATGCCGTGGCAGGTTTGCAGGACATCCCAACCTTTGCCCTTTTCCAGGTCAGCGGAGTGAATCCATTCGATGTCCACCTGCACCCCCAGCGCCAGGCCGGCATGTTTGAGCGCCTCGCGTACCGAGATATAGGCATCGTGCAGTTCCACGTATTTGCCGACCAGGGCGATTTTTAAGTGCGGTTTCTCGCGTCGCACCTCAGCGACCAGTTTCTTCCACTCCGACCAATCCGGTTCCTGGCGTGCTTTCAGTCCCAATCGCTTGAGCAGATATTCGGCAACGCCGTTCTGTTCCAGGAGTAAGGGCACCTCGTACAGGACCGGCGTGGTCACCATGGGCACGACCGCCTCTTTGTCCACATCGCAGAACAAGGCGATTTTATCGCGCAGGCCGTCATCGAGGGGATAATCAGAGCGGGCGACGATCATATCCGGCGAAATACCAATCGAGCGCAACTCGGCCACGGAGTGTTGCGTGGGCTTGGTCTTGCTTTCGCCGGTTGCACCAATGTAAGGCAACCAAGTGACGTGGATAAAGGCGCAGTTCTCGCGCCCCAGTTCATGACGCAACTGACGCAAGGCTTCGAGGAAAGGCAGCGACTCGATATCTCCTACCGTCCCTCCCACTTCCACAATAACAATTTCGGCGCCGGTTGCCTTGGCCACCAAACCAATGCGACGCTTGATCTCATTCGTGATATGGGGGATGACCTGAATTGTGCCGCCCAGGTAATCGCCGCGCCGCTCCTTGGCAATCACCTCGGCGTAGACCTGACCGGTCGTGACATTGCAGACGCGACTCAGACGTTCGTCAATGAAGCGTTCGTAGTGCCCCAGGTCGAGATCAGTCTCCGCGCCATCGTCGAGGACGAATACCTCCCCATGTTGGTAGGGACTCATGGTGCCGGGGTCCACGTTGATATAGGGGTCGAGTTTCTGGACGGCGACTTTAAAGCCTCGCTCTTTGAGAGTACGTCCCAGAGCCGCGGCTGTGACGCCTTTCCCGACCGAGGAAACCACACCGCCTGTGAAGAAAAGATACTTCGTGATCATCGTCAGTCCCTAAGCAGAGTGGAATAAAGAAGCGGGGAGGGCCGTTGCCGGCGACCTCCCCAGCCAGATGGCGAAGGCAGAAAGAGCCTCATGCCAGGAGCTTCACCAGGTCCTCGGCGGCCCGGCGCATTTCGAGGAAGATCAACCCCAATTTCGCGTCCGGCCGTGCCAGGGCGGTCAGCACCGCTTCTTCACCGACCGAGGTCAGGACGATAGCGCCGGCGTTGCCGCGAATGTACACCTGTTCCAGACCGCCGCGCCCCAGCTCGCTGGCGATTCGCTCACCCAGGCTGAGCATGGCGGCTGACATAGCAGAGACGCGGTCCTCCTCAACGTCGGCCGGCAATGCCGAGGCCATGATCAGACCATCCACCGAGACGATGGCTGAGGCTTCGATGTCCGGAGCGGCGGCTTGCATCGCGCGTAAGCGATTGACCATTTGTTCATTGCGGGACGGATTCACCCTGGCTACCTCTCCACAGTGAGATATTAAAAGTTTACCACAAAAGCCCGTTTATTCTGGGCTGATTTGATAGTTCGGCGCCTCTTTCGTGATGATGACGTCGTGTGGGTGACTCTCGACCAGGCCGGCCTTGGTCATCCGAATCAAGCGTGCTTTGGTGCGCAGGTCTTCCAGATTGCGCGCGCCGGCGTATCCCATGCCTGCGCGCAGCCCGCCAACCAGTTGATAGACAAAATCGTGCAACGGTCCCCGATATGGCACGCGTCCTTCAATGCCCTCCGGGACGAGTTTTCCGGTGTTATCTTGTGCGCTGGCATAGCGATCTTTGCCGTAACCTTGCATGGCTCCCAGGGAACCCATACCGCGATATTCCTTGAAGCGCCGGCCCTCGAAGATCACCTCCTCGCCAGGGGCTTCTTCCAGGCCGGCTAGCAAGGAGCCCAGCATGACGGTATCCGCGCCGGCCACGATGGCTTTGACGATGTCACCGCTATATTTGATACCGCCGTCGGCAATGATCGGGATACCCAACTGACGTGCAACGCGCGCGCAGTGGTAAATGGCACTCAATTGTGGCATTCCGACGCCGGCTACCACGCGCGTAGTACAAATCGAACCGGCCCCTACTCCCACTTTGACTGCCGCGGCTCCGGCTTCGAACAACGCCTGTACACCCTCTGGTGTGACCACGTTGCCGGCAATCACCGGCACTTGGGGGAAAAGTTGGCGCAGCCGATGGATAGTCTCCAGGACGTTTTTCGTGTGGCCGTGGGCAGTGTCAATGACGAGCACGTCTACCTCGGCCTCGACCAGCAAACCGGCGCGCTTTTCTGCCTCGCTTCCTACCCCGACTGCCGCGCCGACTAGCAACCGCCCGGCCGCGTCCCGCGCCGCGTTCGGATATTCGATTTCTTTCAGAATATCCTTGACGGTCAGCAAACCTTTCAGGTGGCCGTCCTCATCTACCAGCGGCAGTTTTTCGATACGGTGCTTTTGTAGCAGGGCCTTGGCCTCCTCGCGCGAGATGCCCACCGGCGCCGTTACCAGGGGTTGGGGGGTCATGAATTGACTGACCGGCAGGCCGTAATCTTTTGGCTCCACGAAGCGCTTATCGCGGTTGGTGAGAATGCCAACCAGTTTCCCCTCCTGATCCACGATCGGCACCCCGCTGATTCGATACGTGGACATGATATCCTCGGCCTCCTGGAGTGTGGCATCGGGGGGCAGGGTAATGGGATCGCTGATCATGCCGGCCTGGGAGCGCTTAACCTTATCCACCTCGGCCGCTTGTTGCTGCGGCGACATGTTCCGGTGAATGATCCCGATGCCCCCCTCGCGCGCCAGCGCGATCGCCAAACGCGCTTCGGTCACCGTGTCCATCGCGGCAGAAAGAATCGGAATGTTCAATGTAATTTCTGGAGTCAGACGCGCGGTAACGTCCGTTTCGCTAGGTAAAACCTCACTATAGCCGGGCAAGACCAAAACGTCGTCAAAGGTGAGCGATTCCGTGCTTTCAAACAACTCGCGGTTGACGTCCATGCCACACTCCTTCGGGACCAAATCAGGTGGGAAAAAGTTTTACCAATTTTACTGCAAAACAGAGCGGTGAGTGGTAGGAAGGAATGGAAGGAATTCAAAGTATTGCTACCAATTGCCTCAGGCGTTAAGACGGCAGTTCAACTGCCGTCCTAACGGAGATTGTCTCAACTTGACCAGGCCATCTGCCTGGGAGGTGGTTGTGGCGCAAGTCTCCGACTTGCGGGATGGGCAAAGGATTGGGCAAATTTCCAATTTGCCCTACTTGTGGGGAATAGATAGATCTCTGGCTGGCGAGCATTGGCAAATCGGAGCTTTGCCCCACGGTGCACCAGACCAGTCTGCGGCGTGTCTCTAGACAGACCAAAACTCAACCGTGCTGCTATCAAAGATTACCCAGAGCAGGGAATTATCAACTTTCGCCAGAGGATAGACCTTGCCACTCCATATTGGACAGGGACGCTGTTGTGTTTCTGACAACATTTGCGTGCACATGCTACCTATCAGCCGCCGTCTCGGCGAAGACGTTGCCTCTTGTTGTTTTCTCGGCCGTCGCGTGGAAGCCGATGCGGGGTTTAAAACCATGAACGGCAAGGCTGGATGGTCTACAGGAACTCTGTAGAGTACGTGGACTAACCTGGTTGTACTCCTGGCTGTCGGCGCAACCGGTTGTGAATTAGGAGCGTATACTCTTATGGCAGAATTCTTCCTGGCGAAGCGAGAGTTGGGGTAGAATTAACACAAACTCTTTTGCCCTATTTGTCCCTGGCATGGTTGAGGGTAGGCAGCAACTGTGCTTTTTGGAGGAGGATGGCGTGGTTGTTCTTTTCTGGTCTGCTCTTGGTTTTTTTCTGGGGGCGATTCCTTTTGCGGTCATTCTCAGCAGGTGGATTGCAGGCCGTGATCCCCGTTCGGTCGCGGATGGCAATCCTGGTGGGATGAATGCTTTGCGAGTGGGGGGGATTAAGACCGGTTTGCCGGTGATTGTGCTGGATATTGCCAAAGGATTCGTGCCGGTCTACCTGGCGCGCCGGGCCGGCATTGAGGAATGGGGATTGGTGCCGGTCTGTTTGGCGCCTGCCATGGGGCACGCGTTTTCCCCGTTCCTAAAATTTCGCGGTGGCAAGGCCCTGGCTGCCACGGGTGGCGCCTGGCTGGCGGTGAAGGGCGTGGGAGCGCTTTTTGCCTATGCCAGTCTGGCTTTGCCTTTTATGCTCCTTCAAGTAGAGGATGCCTGGTCTGCCAATGCCGGCATGCTGGCCTTGTTGATTTACTCCCTGTTGTTTGGGGAACCCTGGCTGAAGGTCTTTGCCGTGCTGAATACCATCTTGATTGCCTATACCCATCGCCGCGAATTGTTCCGCGCCTCCCACTTTCGGCCCTGGGTGGTCAACCTGTTCTCTAGGAGAAAGGCATGATAGACATCTGGCATCAGCACTGGCTATTCATCGTGGTCTTCCTAGCCTTCGGCTTGTTCACGGTTATCTTCAACAGCATGACCGTGCGGCGGCTAGACCAATATCCGCCGGCGCCGCGCTGGCCGCGCGTCTCGGTTTTGGTCCCGGCCCGTAACGAGGAGGCGAACATCGAGAGGTGTGTGCGATCCTTGCTGGCCCAGGACTACCCGGAGTATGAGGTGATTGTCCTGGACGATCATTCTACGGATGAAACCGGCGTAATCCTGGAACGTCTGGCGGGACAATTTCCGAATTTGCGGGTTTTGTCGGGGAAACCCCTGCCTCCGGGTTGGTTTGGGAAACATTGGGCCTGTCACCAGCTCTCCCAGGCCGCCGACGGGGAGCTCTTCCTGTTCACCGATGCCGATACCTGTCATGCTCCCTCCATGCTGCGCCATAGCGTTTCGGCGTTGTTCGCGGAGAAAGCCGACCTGGTGACAGCCTTCCCGCGCGAGGAGGTGCTAACCTGGGGCGAGCGTTTGGTAGTGCCTTTCATTGGCTTTGGAATGTTTACTTTCCTCCCAATGCGCCTCATTCAGCGCTTGCGTTGGACGACCCTGGCGGTCACAATTGGTCAGTTCATGCTGTTTCGTCGCCAGGCTTACGAGGCAGTGGGCGGCTATGAGGCGGTGCGCGCAGAAGTCCTGGATGACGTACGCCTGGGGCAGCGCGTGATCGAGGCCGGTTTCGAATGGCGTCTGTTGGATGGTACCCGTCAGGTGGCTTGCCGCATGTACCGTGGGTTTTGGGATGCTGTAGAGGGCTTCAGCAAGAATCTGTTTGCTGTCTTCGATTATCGCGTTCTGCCTTATTTGGTGACTTTCCTGATTGTGGGATTGTCTTTCCTTGAACCGCCGCTTGTGTTGCTGGCGATTCATCTTCGCCTGGCACAACCGTATTTCCCGTCGTTCTATGCTCACGCGGCTGTGCTGACTTCGCTAGCTCTGTGGGCGCTGGCTTTTCGGCGTTTTCGCTTTCCCCTATACCTCGTTTTTCTTTATCCTGTTATCCTGTCTGTCTTCATCCTGATTGCCTTGCGCTCGATGGTGCAGGCGGCGACCGGGACGGCGACCTGGAAGGATCGGGTTCTGGAGCGGGTGTCGCTTCGCTGGCTCTAGAGGGTTTGAGAGAGTTATTGGGGAAGCCCTGGAAGCGACTGCCATTTCCTGTGGCGGGCGTAGTGTTGGTCGCCTGCGAACGGATACACAAGGCCGTTCGCGTCATTGTTTTCCGGATTGGCTTTGACGGTATAATGGGGGTGCGGTGAAGACACAGGTAATCCCTATCGAAGCCCATGATGATATCGTTTCGTTGCGCGACAAACTCTCCTGGGTAAAAGCGCGGCGAGTCGTGTTGGTTGCCTCCCGGCACAGCACGGCGATAGATACTCGCCTGGCCTGGCGATTGTTGCGACGCCGGGCGGAGGCCATGGGTGCTGACCTGGCAGTGGTGACGCATTCGATGCTGATACGTCGCCTGGCCCAGGAGGCGGGCATTCCTGTCTTTACGACAGTCCTGGAAGCGCAACGGAAGGACTGGCCGGCGAGGCCCTCATCTCGCTTCCGGCGTCGTTTTCCTCTTCCCAACCTGGACGATTTACGGGCCGCGGCACGCCGAACAGAAGCGCAGTGGCGAACTTCGTTGGGCGTGCGTCTGGCGTTCTTTTCCCTGGCTGTGTTGGCTTTATTGGTCCTGTTGCTCTTCCTTTTGCCGTCTGCCGAGATACAACTTTCCCCCGAAGTGATTACTCAGTCGTTAACTCTGCGCGTGCGCGCAGTTCCCGAATCGACTCAGACGGAATACCTGCCCTTGAAGCAGGCCTCGGTAATCGTGGAGGGGGAGAAGTTCTGGCCTGCGAGTGGACAGGTGAGCTTGCCGGTGGCGGCCGCGCGCGGTCAGGTTCGCTTTCGTAACCTGACCGATGCCGTGATCGGCATCCCGGCCGGGACAATCGTACAGACGGATGCTGTACCGCCGGTGCGTTTCTTTACCCTGAGCGATGCGGTCGTCGCGGCCGGCGTGGACGCGTGGGTGGACGTGCCTATTCAGGCGGAACAGGCTGGCGCGTCTGGAAATGTACCAGCCGATTCGCTCGTAGTAATCCCTGGGCCTTTGGGTGCCAGTGTATCGGTGACCAATCCGCAAGCCACTCAGGGTGGGCGCGACCGCCTGGCGGTGGCTCCCTCGCCTCAGGATCGTCAGCGGGTGCGCATGGCTCTATTAAGGGAGTTGCACCAGCAGGCGCTACAGTTGCTCCAACAGCAGGTGGGTGCAGATAGCATCCTGTTGCCGGAGATGTTCCGACCTATCGAGACACTGGAAGAGACCTTTTTGCCGCCGGAGGGACAGGCTGGCGAAGTTCTTTTCCTACGTCTTCGGGTTGAGTTCCAGGGCTATTTCCTGGCTGGGGACGATGTGCATCGCTGGGCGGAAATGGCGTTGGATTCCTCCCTGCCTGCTGGCTTCGTGCCGTTGCGGGAAAGCCTATCGGTGCAGTTGACGGGGACGCCGGAAATGGACGAGGCGGGCGTGGTAACTTGTGCCTTATTGCTCCGTCGGAATCTGAAACGTCAGCAAGATGCTCTACGCCTGGGGCGTCTGGTGCGTGGTCGGCGGCCGGCGGAGGCGTCGTTGTTGTTGGCGAGGCAGGTTGCGCTTACGTCGCCTCCGCGTATGCGCCTCCGGCCAGCCTGGTGGCCCTGGTTGCCGTTTACCGAATTTCGTATAGCCATCAGGGAGGGAAATCAACCATGAGAGTCCTCGCTGTGGATCCAGGTGCCAAACGTATCGGGCTAGCGATCAGCGATCCAACCGGCACGATTGCCAATCCGTTAGGCACGCTCGAACATGTCAGTCGCACGCTTGATGCAGCGGCCATCGCGGCCAAGGCCAGGGAGTTGGGCGCGGAATTGATCGTCGTTGGACAGTCGCTGGATGAGAACGGACGGCCTACTCTGGAAGGTCGGCGCGCGGCGCGCCTGGCAAGCGCGTTACGCGCGTGTACGGATGTGACGATTGTGCTTTGGGACGAGTCCTTTACTACGCAGGAGGCCCTGGCTGCGCGTCGAAGTATGGGCGTAAAGCCTAGCAAGCGCCGCGGTCATCTGGATGACCTGGCCGCGACGGTCTTGCTTCAATCCTACCTGGATTCGCATCGCTGAGTTTCTATGTCTACTCGTCGTTCTCCTTCTTGCCTCGTCTGGCCTGTCTTTTTGCTGGCGGGTGTTTTTGTTTTGCTGGCCGTTGTACTTTACTTGCCGGAAATAGCGGCGCGTTCGTTTGGACCACCAACGCCGAAGTTGGGTACCTGGTCTCGGACGGTGTATGCCTGGCGTTTGCTTTGGTACGCGGCGGACTTGAACACGCCACGTGCTGCAGGAGCGCCGGAACAGGAATTCCTTATCGAACCGGGTGAGACGGCCGCGAGTGTCGCCGATCGTTTGGAACAGGCCGGCATTGTGCGGAACGGGCGGGCCTTTCGGGCTTATTTACTTTGGAGCGGACAGGATTCCACCCTCCAGGCAGGTACGTATCGCCTGAGCGCCGCGATGACCGCGATCGAGGTGGCGCGCGCTTTGCAAAGCCCCGTGCCGGGCAAGGCCGTGCTGGGCATTCTGGCGGGCTGGCGGTTGGAGGAGGTGGCCGCCGCTTTACCCTCCTCGGGCCTGCAAGTAGACCCTCAGGATTTTCTTGCCGTGGCCTACCATCCCCCAACCTTTGGAGGCCTGCTACCGCCCGGGGCCAGTGCGGAGGGATTTCTCTTCCCCGATCAGTATGCTCTGCCGCGCCAGATGGACGCCGAGGCACTGCTGGTAGTGCTGGTACAGAATTTCGCCTTGCACCTGACGCCGGAGTTGCGCCAGGGATTTGCCCGACAGGGTCTGGATGTGTATCAGGCGGTGACGCTGGCTTCCCTCATCGAGCGTGAGGCAATCGTAGAAGGGGAGATGCCGTTGATTGCCTCTGTTTTCTACAATCGTCTGGCGGCCAACATGACGCTGGATAGTGATGCCAGTGTCCAATACGCGCTGGGGTACAATCCCGCGCAGGATACCTGGTGGACGAATCCGCTCTCGCTTCTGGATCTGGAGATCGATTCTCTCTACAACACCTATCGCCATCATGGGCTTCCCCCTGGGCCGATTTGCAGTCCCTCCCTGGCCGCGTTGCAGGCTGTGGCCAATCCTGCCCAAAGCCCCTATTACTACTTCCGCGCCCGTTGTGATGGTTCGGGACTGCACGTCTTTGCGGAAACGTATGAGGAGCATCAACGCAATGCCTGTCCCTAGGGGGAACGCTGACGATTTCCTTTGATCACATGTTGCATTTCTTCCACGTACGCCAGGCTCTGGTGGCGGAAGTATGTATTGTACAATGTGGCGTAATGGCCGCCTTGGGCGAGCAATTGGGCGTGAGTGCCTTCTTCCAGAATGCGTCCGTGTTCGAGGACGATAATGCGGTCAGCCGCCTTGACGGTCGAGAGACGATGCGCAATCAGGATGCTGGTGGCTTCGGAGAGGATGAGGCGTAGCGCCTGCTGAATCTGCCACTCGGTGAAGGGATCAATGTTGGCGGTGGCCTCGTCGAGCAGGAAGATCGCCGGTTTTTGCATGAGAACTCGTAGCAGAGCCACCAATTGCCGTTGTCCCATCGAGAGTAGTGCCCCGCGTTCGCCTACCTGGGTTTCGAGACCGTTGGGTAATGTTTCTAGCCATTCGCCATCCCCAATCCGTCGCGCCATGGCCAGGATCTCGGCATCGGTGGCGTGGGGGGAGGCGTAGCGGATGTTCTCGGCGACCGTGCCGGCGAAGAGAAAAGGTACTTGCGAGACCAATCCCAGTTGACGGCGGTATTGTGCCAGATCGAGGGTGCGGATGTCCATCCCGTCTATCCAGATTCGTCCGTTCTGGAATTCATAGAAACGCGCAATCAACCGTCCAATCGAGGATTTCCCTGCGCCAGTATGACCGACGATAGCCAGGTTTTCGCCCGCGCGAATGTGCAGGTTGAAATCTAGCAGCACGGGTTCATTGGCCCGGTAGTGGAACGAGACGTTTTCGAAGCGAATCTCCCCGCGCAGGCGGGGGACAGGGCGGCTTTCCAGCTGGGTGACGGTGGTTTTGGCATCCATGAGGGCAAAGACGCGCTCGGCTGCGGAGAGACCGGATTGAATATTGGCCCAAAAGGCGGAAAGGTTCATGACGGGGTCGAAGAAGCGCCCCAGGCTCAGAAGGAACAGGTACCAGGCACCGGCGGTAATCGTCCCGCGCGCCACGCTCAGACCGCCTGCGTACACGATAACGGCGGTAAAGAGGCCGTTCAGGGCGTTCAGCGTGGGCCAGACGAGGGTCAACACCAGCCCCCGTCGCATATTGACGCGGTATGAGGTGTGGTTCGCGGCATCGAAGATCGTGAAGATATTGGCTTCCTGCCGAAAGTTTTTGGCGATAGCGATTCCTGAAACGGTTTCCTTAATTGTGGCGTTGACATCGGCCATGGCTTGCATTCCCTGCCGAGTGGCTCGTCGTGCCAGGGTTCGGAAGCCGGAGGCGGCCGCAAAGACTACCGGGACGGCGGCGAAGAGAATCAGTGCCAGGTGCCATTCCGTGCGCACAATGACCACACCTAACACGATTGCCTGGAAGACCTGTGAGGCCACATCCGTGACAATCACAACCAGGTTAGCCAGGTCTGTGGTATCGGAAGTGATGCGCGCGACTACCCGCCCGGAAGAGAATTGATCGTAGAAGGAAAGATCATGGTTGATGGCGGCCTGGAAGGCGCGATGGCGCAGGTCGAGCACAGCATCGCTGACCAGACGCACCGTCAGACTACGTCGTGCCCAGTTAAGTCCCCAGCTGACGATGCCGACGAGGAAGACCACAGATACGAGAATGGCAATGAGAGTGGGGCTGAGATTGGCATGTAAGCGGTCCAGGGCGCGGCTGACCACCACGGGTTGGGCGGCGGAAATCAACGATAGGAGAATAGTCAAAAGAACAGCCGCGAGCATTCGACCGCGCTGGGGAGCAAACAGGGCGACGATTCGTTGCACAAGTTCGCGATCGCGATACTGACGGTCGTACTGTTCGACGTGGAGACTCTCGTAAAAGCCCATAGGCAAACCAATGGCCGACTATTCACGGAAGAGGCGCGCATAGGCCTCGCAAGTGCGCAGGAGGTCTTCGTGTTTTCCGATAGCGGCGAGGCGTCCTTTACGCAGGAAGAGGATTAAATCGGCCCAGCGAATCTGGGAGAGACGGTGGGTGATGATAAACGTCGTCCGTCCGCGTGCGGCGGCGGCAATGGCTTGTTGGATGCGGTCTTCGGTGGCGGAGTCGATTGAGGAGGTGGAATCGTCCAGAATCAGGATACGCGGCCTGGTCAGGAAAGCGCGGGCGATGGCCAGGCGCTGGCGTTGGCCGCCGGAGAGGGTCACGCCCCGCTCGCCGATGACGGTATCGTATTTTTGTTCGAGTTGTTCGATAAATTCTTCGGCCTGGGCGGCTCGCGCGACCGCTACGATTTCTTCGCGGCTGGTCTCCGGGCGACCAAAGGCGATGTTTTCGGCGATGGAACGCGAGAAGAGGAAGATGTCCTGTTCGATCATAGAGATTTGGGCGCGCAGCGAGGCCAGATTCCAATCTCGTACGTCAATCCCATCTACGAGTACTTGCCCGCTCGTGACATCGTAGGTGCGGTTGATCAACTTGACCAGCGTGGTCTTCCCCGCTCCCGTTTGCCCCACGATAGCAACCGTTTGGCCTGGTTCGACGACGAAGGAAATATCCTGGAGCACGGCTTCGGTCTGCTTGGTTCCTCCGTTGTCATCTCCCGATGGATATTCAAACCAGACATTGCGGAACTCTACGTGACCGCGCATTTCGCCTTGATAGCCGTGGATGTTTTGGTCGAGGCTGGTCTGGCGATTGATGAGTTCCAGGATACGGCGTGCCCCAGCCAGGCCCAGGGAGATTTGGGAGTAGGCCCAAATGGAAGTCCAGGTAGGGAATTCGAGCATGAGTAGGATGCCGAAATAGGCTACCACGTCGCCCAGGTTCAGCGTTCCTTGTCGGTAAAGCAGGATAGCGTGGAGCAGGCCGGCGGTCAGCGCCAGGAAGAACAGCAAGAGCGGCAGGTAGCGTGCCTCGATATCGCCTTGTCGGATCATGCTTTCGCGCAAGGCGCGGGCGTTGGTGTCGAAGCGTTGGACTTCGGCTTCTTCGCGGGCAGCACCTTTCACGATCTCAATGCCGTCCAGGGCTTCCGCGAGGTGGGCATTCATTTTTCCAAAGCGGGCTCGCACCTGGGCTGTGACCGGAGCCAGGGTACGCAGGTAATGTCGTAGGGCAATGAAGTAAAAGAGAGTAAACAGGATTGGCGTGGCGACCAGCGAAGGGTGGTAACGCAAGGTGTACAGCACCGGCGTGATCAAGAAGACCAGCGAGCCAACCACAAGATTGAGTCCTGGGCTAAACATGAGGTTCATTTCACGCACGTCATTGGTAGCGCGTGCCATGGTATCGCCGACCGGTTGGAGGCTATGGAAGGTCATGCTCTTCCCCAATAGCGACACGTAGAGTTCTTCACGCACATTGCGCTCAATCCGTTGGGCAATGGCCTCGGCGCCGAAGTTGCGCCCCCATTGCAGGATGGCGCGCACGAGTTGTGAGCCACCCATGATGAGTGCCAGTGGTAGTAAGACTGAGGTATCGGGCTGGGGTTTCAACATGGCGTTGAAGGCGTCGCCCGTCAACATGGGCACTACGGCAGCCAGTGCCGCATTGCCAATGGCGCCGATCAACATAATCAGCAGTAACCACCAGTAGCGCAAGGCATGGGAAGTTACCCAACGCAGAGGGCTGCTACGGTTGGAGTAGAAACGACGAGGTGGGGCAAATTCGGCGGCGGATTCCATCGTGAGTATGGTGAAATCGGGTCAAATGGATAGTTTGGTTACCCGGCGAGTGGT
>FWWL01002443.1_pt1 | contig 38695 bp, 32 predicted proteins | sample 2228331 | NCBI WGS metagenome assembly FWWL01 (sample SAMEA103939775, study PRJEB20133) | metagenome
CATCGTGGCGGACTTTTTCTGTGGGTCGGGCACGACGCTCGCCGTCGCCGAGAAGCTCGGTCGCCGTTGGATTGGGTGCGACTTGGGGCGCTATGCGATTCATGTGGCGCGCAAACGGCTCATTCAGGTTCAGCGCGAGCGCCACAAGGCGGGTCAGCCCTATCGCCCCTTCGCGGTCTACAACCTCGGTCGGTACGAGCGCCAGTGGTGGCAACAGGAGCGATTGAAAGGGGCGGATGAGGAGCATCGGCGGATTGTGTTGCAGTTCTACAAGGCGGTTCCGCTCGCCATCAGCCCGCACCCGCTGTTGCACGGCAAGAAGGGCAACGCCTATGTGCATGTCGACCAGATCGACACCCTCTTCACCCAGGAGGAGCTTCAAAGTGTGGCGGAGGCGGTGCGCGCCGTCGGCGGGAATGAAGTCCACTGCTTGGCGTGGGAGTTCGAGATGGAGCTGGCGCGCCTAAAAAGCGCCATCGAGGCGCAAACGGGGGTCAAGATTGTCCTGCGCTACATCCCGCGCGAGATTATGGAGCCGAACCGCGCCGAAGTGCAGTTCTTTGAGGCGGGCTATGTGGAGGTGGAGCCTGTGCTGGGCAAAAACGCGCGGGGCGAGCGCACGGTCGATGTGAAGCTGAAACATTTTATGCCCTCGCTGGCGGAGGTGCCTGAAAACGAGCTGAAAGCGCTTCGGGAGTGTGCCATAAAATCGCCGTTCGATTTCATCGACTTTTGGGCGGTGGACTTCGAATATACCCACGACAAGCCGTTCGAGCATCACTGGGTTAGTTTTCGCACGCGCAAAGACCGCTCGCTGAAGACGCAGACCGACATCGGCTGGGTCTATCCAGAGTCGGGCACCTATCGGATTGGGGTGAAGGTGATCGATGTGTTCGGTGTGGACACCACGACGGTGGTGGAGGTGAGGGTGTGAAGCGGTTCGCCCTCACCCACCCCGTCCCATCCTCTCCCGAGGCTTCGGGAGAGGGAGGGGGTCATGCTCCCCTCTCCCCCAGCGTGGGAGAGGGGCAGGGGGTGAGGGCTAACCGAGAAGCACACGGGCGAGACGCCCGTGCTACGGAGGGAGAGGGGGTGGGGGTGAGGGCAGACACTCCCCTCTCCCCCAGCGTGGGAGCGGGGCAGGGGGTGAGGGCATCCCAAGGAGGTGAGTGATGGCATTCGAAGTCAGGGAGACCAATCTAAGCGCGTTGAATCCTCTCTACAAGCCGTGGGAGGAGCCGACTCAGCACCGTGTGCGCAATCCGCAACCGGGTCAGCCCGCTTTGATTCAGGCTGGTCGGCGTCCCAGCCCGCTTTCGCTGGTCAACACGCTCCGTGCCAGCCTGAGCGCGTGGCGACGCGCAGGCTATCCGGGTGCCAGCAATACCACCAAACGCTTGCTAACCCACTGGTTCGAGACCGAACATCCCATCCAGCACGATACGGGTGGAGTGAGCCTATTCCGCTACCACTGGGCACAGCGCGAAGCGATTGAGGCGTTCATCTACCTGCACGAGGTGCGCGGTATCCGCTCGGTCGCTGACCTATTGACCGAGTTCGGGGACGAGAGCCTGCAACTGTATGCAAAGGGTATCAAACCCGATGAAGACCTCTGGGCGCGCTACTGCGCCAAGCTTGCCACAGGCGTCGGCAAAACGAAGGTGATGAGCCTTGCGATTGTGTGGAGCTACTTCCACAGCCTCTACGAACCCAACTCGCCGATGCCTCGCCATTTCGTGTTGATTGCGCCAAACCTCACTGTGTACGAACGGCTCAAAGACGACTTCGAGAACGGGGCGATTTTCTATCGTGACCCACTCATCCCCGACGAGTGGAAAAGCGACTTCCAGATGGAAGTGATACTGCAGGATGAGGCAGGGGGTGGGCTGATGCAAGGTGCGGTCTACCTTACCAACATCCATCGGCTCTATCCCAGCCGAAACCAGCGTCGGAAAGAGGCAGAGTCCGAGGCGAGCATCTTCGGTCCGCCCGTGGCGCGCCAGCGGGTCTACGAGGTGGGTGAAGAACTGCGCCACCGAATCGCTCAGCACCCTGCGCTGATGGTGCTGAACGACGAGGCGCACCACCTGCACGATGAGGATTTGGCGTGGAATCAGGCGATACGCGCCATTCACGAAGAGAGCCTCCAGCGGGGCAATCGGGGCGTTCAACTGCAGTTGGACTTCTCCGCCACGCCCAAGCACAACGATGGCACCTACTTCCGCCATATCGTGTGCGACTTCCCGCTCGGTGAAGCGGTGGACGCAGGGATTGTGAAAGTGCCCCTGCTGGGCGAGTCGGACGCGCTGAAGGAACAGGGCGATTCGCGCACACCTGCGCATGTCCGATTTAATCCCCATCTTCGATTGGGCTATGCGCGCTACGAAAAGAGTTATGAGGAGTGGAGCGGAACGCGTAAACCCATCCTGTTCGTGATGACCGAAGACACCCAATCTGCTGATGAGATTGCCCGCTATTTAGATAGCGATGAGTTCCCCCTGCTCAAAGGGCGCGTACTGAACATTCATACCCAGCTCAAGGGCAAGGTGAAGAGGGTTCAGCGCGGAGGTCGGCAGGTGTACGAGTTTGTGGAAGATGAAACGCATATGAAGCCTGAAGACCTGCGTGCCCTGCGCCAACTCTCGCGCGAGTTAGACCAGCCCGATAGCCCCTACCGCTGTGTGGTATCCGTGCTGATGCTCCGTGAGGGCTGGGATGTGCGTAATGTGACGGTGATTGTGCCCCTGCGCCCCTACTCGGCTCAGTCCAATATCTTGCCAGAGCAGACCTTGGGGCGCGGACTGAGACGGATGGAACCCTCTGGCTACCTGCCCGAAACCATCACGGTGGTTCACCATCCAGCGTTCCGCAGGCTCTACGAGCAGGAGCTGGAGCAGGAAGGATTGGACATCGCCTATATCGATATCCAGCGCCCCTACAAGCAGACCGTCACGATTTTCGTGGACAGTGCCAACAAGGATGTGGCAAGGCTGGAAATCGAAATCCCCCAAGTGAGCCATTCCATAGAAACCACGGCTACCCTCGAGGGACTGAGCTTTGATGAGGTGGTCGAAACATTTCAGGGCAAATTCAGACGCTTGCCTGTCGGTCAGCCATCGCCTGTGGTGTACAGCGAGCGACACATCTTCACAGAGGAGACAGTCGCTCAGTTCGTCGCAGATAGCGGGCTGTTCGGGGGTGCAATCACCGCCATTTCTGGCTTTGTGAAGCTTTTGGAGAGGGAGTGCCGAATTGTGAACGCCCATTCTATCTTAGCCCCGTTGATAGAGCGTTTTCTCAGCGAGGAGCTATTTGAGCGCAAGGTGAACCTCTATGCAGGCGAAGTAGACCACCGAATGGCTGACTCAGATGTGCGGACGGCTGTCTTGGAGACCTTCATTCCACTGATTCGGAGTAAGACGGTGCGTTCCAGGAAAGAGAGGCAGGTGTACAGCGCGCTCAAAGTCTCCTCCTGGAAGCCCTATCAAGCGACCAGCACGCCCGAACGCCCTGCAGTTCCAGCATCGCGCACAATGTTCAATCTCGTTCCTTGCGACAACGAGTTTGAGCGGGAATTTACCCTTTTCTTAGACCGCGCAGACGATGTGGTTGCTTTCGCTCGGAACGCAGGTCCGCAGAAACTGATGATTGACTATCTCAAGCCCGATGGCACGCGGGGCTTCTATGTGCCCGATTTCATCGTGCGAACGAAGCAAAAGTACTACTTGGTCGAGCTGAAAGGGCGCGTGGATAACCTTGTGCCCTATAAGGCAAGTTCCGCGGTCGAGTGGTGTCGCACTGCCTCCCAATCGGGGTCTGAGTGGGAGTACCTTTATGTACCCTATCATCTATTCCAGACTCAGGCAGTGGCGACGCTTGGCGACTTAGCGACCCTCTGCCAACATCCTTTGAAGACACTGCTGAATGAGCTCAAAACGGCTCAAACTGCGCTCCCGCTGGACGAGGAGACCGCTAAGGCAGAGTCGGAACGCCTCATTGAGCGGTTTCTTGAGGAGGCGAACGCGACCAATCTACCGGAAGAGGTGCGCTTGCTTGCTCAACAGGCAATCACTCTGCTGGAATTTCAAATCAGTTCACCTGTTTTTCAAGAGTATGCCCAACCTTTTCAAACACTCTTGCGCCCCCTCGATGAGTATGCTCATCGCATCCTTTACACGCACCTTGAGCCACTGCTTCCAACGAACCACGATGAACGGTTGCATATGTTCGAACCTGACCTCTCTCAAGTACCCCCCGATAAGCGGGGGTTATATGAGCGAATACAGTCTTACTTAATGGACAACCTCATTTACGGTCGCTCAATACAGCGATTGGGCACCCTCCGCGCCTGTTTGCACCATGCTGTCTGCAAACCCTATCCTGCAGGTGGCATTTGGAAAGCAGTGGAGGAGGCATTCAGTGGGGAACGATTCCATCAGCTCTACAACCTGCTAGACTCTGTCGTTGAGTTTCGCAACAAGCGAGTTGCGCACCCCGAACAGCCTGTGACCCATCCCGACGAGGCGCGTGCGATGCTCAAAACTTGGCTCGCCTGCCTTCAGCAGATGGTGGATTTGGTGTAGCAAGGGTATCCTTTTAGTAATGGCGCGGACAGGCAGGTTGGTGGTGGGTATCACGGGCGCGAGTGGCGCGATTTATGCTGTTCGCTTCCTGCAAGCGGTCAAACCGCACTTCGAGGAGGTCTATCTCATCTGCTCCGATCAGGCGATCCAGGTTCTGCAGACCGAGCTGGAGCTGGACATCACGCGCGAGACGCTCGGTGCAGAGCGACTGTTGGGGGTTGCGTGGGAGGGGCTGAAGGTGCTCCAACCGCACGACTACTTCTCCCCACCCGCCAGCGGCAGCTTCCGCCACGATGGGATGGTGGTCGTCCCCTGTTCGATGGGCACGCTGGGGCGCATCGCGAACGGCGCCTCCGATGACCTGATGACCCGCTCGGCGGATGTGTGCCTCAAGGAGCGACGCCCGCTGATTCTGGTCGTGCGCGAGATGCCCTTCCATCAGGTTCACCTGCGCAATATGCTAAGAGCAGCGGAGGCAGGGGCGACCATCTTGCCCGCCTGCCCCACCTTCTACAACCGCCCCCGCACGCTCATCGAGGCGGTGGACACCGTGATTGCCCGCATCCTGCAACATCTGGGCGTGGAACAGAACCTCGTGCCCGAGTGGGGTATGGAGTAGCCCTGCTCAACACCCCGCGCCAAAAGCGAACAGCACCGCCAGCAAATCGGAATCGTCCACTATGCCGTTCCGATCCACATCGCCCGCAAGCGTTTCGCCTCGCTGACCGAACTCGAAGAGCACCTCCAGCAAGTCGGCATCATCCACACAGCCGTCAGCGTTGGTGTCGCCATAGTGGCGCACGAGGGCTATCGCGCTGACTTCCGTTGAGGAGCGCCCCAGCGCCCCAAAGTTCGCGTTCCCCGCGTGGGTGATGCGCACAAAATGCGCCTCGCTCAAAGACACAGGCTGACCCGTTTGCCAGTCCACCGCCCACTCCAGCTTGAAGACATCGCCTCCTGCCGAGATGCCCTGAATACCCGCCTCGAAGGGGTCATCGGGCACGAGCGGGTCGCCTAAGTTGGTGATGGGTGTTATATCGGCGTAGCCGACGATAGCGTTCGGGCATACGCTTAGATTGCCGAACCACCCATCGGGCAGGGGGAAGCGGGGGATTCCCTCTTCATCACGCGGGTCAGGATAAGAAGGCAACAGCAGATACCAGTCGTCTTCCGAATCGGGGATGCCGTTCGCGTTGCGGTCGATGCCCACCTCCACATAGCCCGGCTCGCCCCACACCCGACACGGGTTGCCACCCACATAGAAGGCGTTCCCGAACACAATTAGGTCGTATCCATCGGGATTGTTCGGGTCGGCGCCAGGGGGCAGGTTCGCAATCGGGCGGTCGAAGCCCACTTCCACGAACCCGCCCCAGCCGAAGGAGAAGAGCTTGCTGTTATCGGGTACGGTGGGGGTGGCGTTGGGGGGCGGGAAACCCAGCACCCGACTCGGGTCGGTGTTGAAGCCCGGCACGCCGTTCAACCCGCTCCACCCGAACACGCGCGTTGCGAAGTCGCGCTCCGTGAAATGACCCCGATACTGGGCATCAGAAACGCTCAGCCCCATCAAGGCGGTCAGCAGGAGCATCGCGTGCTTTGCTATTCCTTTAAGGCTCTTTGCGGACATGGGCATTACACACACCTCCTTGCAACATCATCGCCTTTTGTGGCAGGTATAATCCACCGGTGATGCCCTTTACGGTGAACGATTTCAGGGACTTGCTTCGGATATTGGAGGAGCATCCCGAATGGCGAGCGGAGATGCGGCGCGCTCTGCTCGACGACGAGCTCCTCCAGTTGCCTCAGCTGGTGGCGCGGCTGTCGCAGATACACGAGCGCACCGATGGGCTGGTTCAAACGCTCGTGGAGCAGGTGGCTCAATTGGGTCAGCGTGTCGAGCAGTTGACCGAGCAGGTGGCTCGTCTGACCCAGCACATGGAGGAGATAGGCGCACAGGTCGCTGTGCAGACTCAGCAAATTGCCGAGCATACCCAGCAAATTGCAGAGAACAGTCGGCATATCAGTGAACTCACTGAAACGGTTCGTCAACTCCTTCAGCAGATGCAACTGCTCACCGAGCGGGTGAATGGCTTGGTGGCGTGGCAGCGTGGAGAAACGGGACGCCGTGAAGGGGAACGCTACGAACGCCACTTCCTCAAACGCGCCTTGCTGTTCTTTCGTGGGGGTCAGGGTGGCACAACCGACAGCCTCTATGTGCAGCAGCAACTCGCTCGGTGGCTGAGTCCCTTGCTTGAACAGGATACCCACATCGAAGCCGACAACGACCCAACTTTGGCAGACCTTATCTGGTGGAAAAACGGAAAGGTGCTGGTGGTGGAGGTTTCGCTGAAAGTGAGTCGCCACGATGTGGTACGCAGTCATCAGCGTGCGCAGACACTGCGGGCTGCAGGCGTTGACGCGGTTCCTGTAGTAGTCGGCGAGCGGTGGACAAGCGCAAAGGTTCAGCAGATGGCGCAGGCATATGGGGTGGAGTGGATTATCCGCAACACTCCATCCGCTGGGATTATCGCGTTTCGACGCATGTCGGTATAAGCCTCGGGCGGCGCCCCATAAATCGGGGCGAGCCGCCCGATGAAGGTCAACGACACCCATTCGATTTCCTCCAGCGGTAGAGCGCGCAGATGCCCATCATCAACCCCCAGAGCGCGCTCGGCTCGGGCACGGGCGTGATGGCGAACAGCCCGCCCACTTCGGTATAACTGCCGTCCACTATCAGCAAGCCGTCGCCGCTGAACGGTTCGAAGCGTGTGCCGAAGTAGGCAAGGCTTGCTGGGAAGGGGAACGCGCCGCTGAAGGTGCCGAATGGCGTCGCGGTGCTACCGCGCAGCTGAGTCAGCGTGCGCCCCGTGCTGGCAAGCAAATCACCTTCCGAATCGAAGGTGAAGGTCGCCAGCCCCGAACCGCCCCCGCCCGCCAGCGAGAGGCTCTCGACGAAGCTCGCGCCAATCAGATAGCCGTTCGCGTCGAACTGCGGCGCGTAGCGCAGCACTTGCCCCGGGTTGCCCGCGAAGAGCGGGTCGTTCGTGTCGCCCAGATAGAGCCAGCCGTCGCGCAGTGCCAGTCCACCCGCGTAGCCGTTGCCGTAGCCACTCACAATGATTGTCGCCGTGCCGTTCGCCACCCGATAGAGCTTGTTCGTGTTGGGTCCGTCTGCGCCCAGCACCAGCGCCTGATTGCCCAACACATACACATCGGCAGCGTTGGGAATTCCGCCTTCGGGCGCAAGTGAAGCGACACCGACCCCGATGCGCCATTCCAGCAGGGTGTCCAAATCACCGTTCTCGGTGAAAAGCAGGGTGTTCTCGTCGCGCCAGGCGAGTCCGCCAAAGAACTGCCAGCGGCTATCGCTGAGGGTGGCGACCACCTGACGCCCGTCGGGACGGATGCGGTCATAGATGGTGATTTCCGCACCGCCGCCGAAACGCCCGCGTGCGACCGCCAGCCGTCCAGAGGGACTGACTGCGACCGCACCACCGCTCAGCTCCAGCGAGAAGGCGCGATAGCCTGTTGGGGGCGTATAGCCCGCGACCTGCGAAAGTGCCTGCTGTACCCACAGCAGGGTCATCAACCCGATAGTGAGATGTGTACCCTTCATCACATGACCTCCTTTGCTTGTAGGTGCGGGTTAAAAACGACACGCGCCCGACACCGGGTCAGGCGCGTTCAGGGGCGCAAGAAGTGTGTGTATCTGCGTATCCCTGACCGCACCCTGTGCTCGCAGGGCTGCTCCCACAAAGGGAGCGCGGTCGACCGTGGCCGGGCATTCGGGCTTGTCCCCTTCTGCAGGCTCAACGGGCGCGCGCCCGTCGCGCTTGTGCAGGGGGCTTACCGTTGCGGCACAGCGCCGGACTCTCACCGGACTTCCCCCGATTTCGCCATGCAAGCGTCTTGCAAGGCGGAGCCTCGGCACGACCCGAGGCGCACACGGTCTTCCACTCTGAGGGGCGCGGTCGCCACGCCCCTACTTATTGCCCGTCAAATCGTGTGAGGGATTATACTCCATTTCCGCGCACCATCGTGCCGATGCCGGCGTCGGTGAACACCTCGATAAGCAGGGCGTGCGGGATACGCCCATCCAGAATATGGGCGCGTGGCACGCCTCCATCCAGTGCCGTCAGGCACGCCTGCAACTTGGGTATCATCCCGCCACTGATGCGCCCCGCCTCCAGCATGCGCACCACCTGCTCCCGACTGAGCTCCGAGATGAGCGAATCGGGGTTTTCGGGATCGCTCAGCACGCCCGGCACATCGGTCAGCAGAAGGAGTTTGGTCGCGCCCAGCGCCGCCGACAGCACACCCGCCACATGGTCGGCGTTCAGGTTATAGCTGGCGCCATCGTGTCCAACGCCAATCGGGCTGACCACGGGGACATAGCCCTCGCGCAGGAGGGCGTGCAAAATTTCGGGGTTCACCTGCTCCACTTCGCCCACGAAGCCCAAATCGGGTTCGCTCGCCAGCTTGCGGGCGATGAGCAAGTTGCCATCCTTGCCCGACACGCCCACAGCGCGCCCGCCCTGCTGATGAATCATGCTCACCAGCCGCCGATTGGTCTTGCCCGTGAGCACCATCTCGACAATCTCCATCGTCTCGGCGTCGGTGACGCGCAAGCCTTGCACGAAGGTCGGCTGTTTGCCCAGTCGCTTCATCGCCTCCGACACCTCGGGTCCGCCCCCATGCACAATCACGGGCTGGATGCCCACACAGTGCATCAGCACCACATCCTGCATCACCGATTGGGCGAAGCTGTCGTCCACCATCGCGGCGCCACCATATTTAATCACGAAGATGGCTCCGCCCCATTTCTGGATATAGGGCAACGCCTGAATCAGCACTTCCGCTTGCAATCGCGCACTTTCAGGTATGCTCATACAGGCACAAGTGTACCTTATGGGAACGGTCAATCCCTTCTCGGTGCGCCAGATTCGCGCCTGGCTGAATGAGTATGGCGTCCGCCCCTCTAAGGGCTGGGGTCAGAACTTTTTGATTGATCGGCGCGTGGCGGAGCGCGTGCTGGAATCAGCACGGTTGGAACCCACCGATGCGGTGCTGGAGATTGGGGCAGGGCTGGGCGCGCTCACCTTCGGGCTGTCCGCGCGGGTCAGGCGCGTGATTGCCGTCGAGGTGGACGCACGCTTGGTGGCGATTCTGGAGAGCCTCATCGAACGGCAGGGTCTGACCAACATCACGCTCATTCAGGCGAATGCGCTGAGCCTGCCCGTGCCTGAACTTCTGCGGGGCGAGGAACAGGCGAAGGTGGTCGCGAACATCCCCTACGCGATTACTTCACCCCTGCTGGAGCATCTGCTTTCAGCGAAATCGTGCCTGCCCCTTATCGTGCTGACCGTCCAAAAAGAGGTTGCCGAACGGCTGACTGCCAAGCCGGGCACGGAAGCGTATGGTGCGCTCTCGGTCTTTGTGCAGTATCACGCGGAAGCCGAATATCTGGGGCGCATCCCCGCCAGCGCGTTCTATCCTCAGCCCGAAGTCGATTCGGCGATTGTGCGCCTGACGCCCCTGCCCGACCGCCTGCCGCCGTTCGAACAGCGCTGGCTGTTCAAACTGGTGCGTGCGGGCTTCGGCAAGCGGCGCAAAACCCTGCGCAACGCGCTGACCGCCCTGTTTGACGACGCCGACCGTGCCTCTGCCATCTTGAGACGAGCGGGCATCCACACCTCCACCCGCGCCGAGCAGCTCAGCGGGAGCGACTGGCTACGACTCGCCGAGGAGACCGCCCGCACCCTGCGTGGGAGCAACGAATAAAAAGCATTCACCGCCCGCCTGCACTCAGCAGGAATCCGCAAAAGGACGCCGAAAGTAAGTCAACAGGAGGGCAACGACGCTTATGTTGCTCCTAAGGGTGAAAGGCGCTCACGACCGCGCATCTGTGAGTGTGCTCGCGCGAGGGGGGAAGACGCCATGAGCCAGAACTGCCCCCTTACCACCACCTGCTGCGCGACCTGCTTGCAGAGTTCAGATGATGGAGGTAAACATGATGAGACACCGATGGTTTTGGGTGATGCTGTTAGCGAGTCTTGCGGTCAGTGGACTGGCTCAGGGTTCAGAGAGTGCGAGGGAGCCAGAGTCGGTGGCGTTGTATCGTCATATTGCGACGCTGAGCGCGAACGGGATGAGAGAGGAGGTCAACGGAGGTAGTAAGTAACCGATTTGTTAGGCACTCTAAGGGGGCAAGGGGGATCGGCGAGACGCCCAAGCCACACAAGTAGCACGGGCATCCTGCTTGTGTCAATCCCCCCTTTGATCCCCCCCTTAGGAAGGGGGGCAAGGGGGGATGGACGAGACGCCCGTGCCACGCTCTTTTCACGCCGCTTTAGGCAGACTCCCACTCTCGGCGGATTGGCGACGCTGAACCGCCTCGTGCAAGCGGTCTAAGCCCGCCACAATCTCTCGGCTGATGGCGCGCACCTCGTTCAGCAACTGCTCTGCGGTTGCCTTCTCTCCGCGCTCCATCGCCTCGACCGCCTTCGCTGCGGTCGCATGGAGCCGAGCGTGCGGAGGCTCAATCGCCTGAAACTCGGGCAGGTCGCCAAGCGTCGCCTTGCCTGTAGTGTAGTACCACTGCCCAAGCGCACAATTTTGGTGCGACACCAACTCACTACGCGGTATCATCACCCCTTCGTAGACCATCTTCTCCACACGCTCTACCCATTTCAAGTGCGCCTGCTTGAAGCGGGGCACTAACTGGGCGAAGTCTACCTCACTACTCCAGCGGAAGCGACCCAACGCCAGCTCGACGGTTTCTGCTGCGCCAATCATGCCTTGTGCCTGAGCCGAGAGCTGGCGAATGGTGCGCGTCTGCTGTCCAACAGACTGGCTGACCTCTTGCGCGCTTGCCGATACCTGCTGGCTCACCGCCGCCACCTGCTCGATCAGTTGCTGCACCTCCAGCGTGCCCACACGCAGGTTCTCGGCAGTTTGGCGCGCCTGCTCGGCAAAGCTCGCTATCTGCTCCAAGCTCTGCACGGTCATCTGGGTGCCTGCCAACATCTGTTGCGATGCGGCAGACGACTGCTGGGCAATCGCTGCAATCTGCTCTATCTCGTGCATCGTGGTGTTCGCATACTGCTGGATGTTGACCAGCTCTTGTGCGGTGTTCTGGACTTGTTCTGAGACTTGAGCAATTGCGTTCAGGATGGTTTCAAGCGTTTGTGCGGTATGAGTGGCTAACTCGGTGCCTTGCTGAACCAGTTCGCGGTTCTGGAGCGTGCGGTTGACCACTTGCTCGGTTTTGGCAAGCACCTGCTGGATAATCTGCTGGATTTCGCCTGCAGCGCTGGCAGAGCGTTCGGCAAGACGGCGTACCTCTTCCGCAACAACCGCGAACCCGCGCCCTGCTTCGCCTGCGCGTGCTGCTTCGATCGCAGCGTTGAGTGCAAGCAGGTTCGTCTGGCGGGCAATCTCCTCTATCGTCTGCAGGATGGTGGTGATACTGGAAGACATCTGAGCGAGCTGCTGAAGTTCTTCCACCATCTGTTGCGCTTGCTGGTCTATTGCCGAGATGGCGCGATTGGTCTGGTGTAGGGCTTGACGCCCTTGCTCTGCCTGCTGGAGGGTCTGCTCGGCAAACTGGCGGGCGCGTTCGACCTGTTGGACGGCGTTGCAGGTGGCGTCTAAGGTGCGGTTCATCTGATGGACGCCCTGTTCGGCTGCGTGGGTGGTGTGTTGTGCACCACGCGCCACCTCTTCGGCTGCGCGCGCCACCTCTTGAACCTGTTGCGCGCCCGTCGTGGCTGACTTGGCTACCTTCTGCGCACCGGTGGTCATCTCGTGCGCCGCGTTCTGCAGTTGGTTCACAGTGAAACTGCTCTGTTCGGCTTGAGTGGCAATCGTGCCCACCCCCTGAACCGCCTGCTGAACTTGCTGGTCGACCTGTACTGCCATCTGCTCGGTCGCTTGAAGCCCCTGCACCACCTCGCGCATCTGGCGCATCATCTCTTGGTTGCTTTGCTGGGTCTTTTGGAGCGACTCGCGGAAGGCGCTGATAGCAGTATTGAAGTTTTGGCAGAGGTCTGCGAGTATATCTTTCGGATGGGTCTGCACGCTCACTCCCAGATTGCCCTCAGCCAGTTTTGCGATTGCCGATTGCAGTCGCTGGGTCGTGTTCATCAAGTTTCGCAGGACGCCAAAGGCGGTGAACACCAGCACCCCCAGCACGAACAGCCCAATGAGGCTCATTAGCACGGTGCGGGTACGCACAATACTCGCAGCGGTTTGCTCATCCTGAGACGTTTTAATTTGCAGCGCTTTCGCCATTTCCGTAACAGCAGCACGATGTGTCAGATAAGCCGACTCCATCTGTGGGTGAACCTGCAGTAAAGCACGCGCGTCACCCTTCAAGGCAATCGGCTTTATTTGGTTCTCATAAACCTCTTGCATCTTCTTGCCAGTGGCGTAGACCTTCTCGGAGTGTTGGTCTCGGATAGTGCCTGCAGGCAAGGTGCTTTTCCAGTGATGATAGCGCTCCTCAAAGGTTTGCCAATGCTTCGCGAGTTGGCGGTCATATTCGGAAACTTTCTCCGAATCGGATGTCATCACTGCAGAAACAATCGTCAGATAATCCCGATAGGCTTCCACCAAGTAGTAAGGTGGAGGCAGAATATCGGCGGTGAGGTCTTTGTTTTGCACAATCTGGTTGTAGAGGGGTCCGTTGACCTTCAGCGCGTTGAGGGTGGTGAAGGCGACCAGTCCGAACACGACAAAGAACGCCACACCACCATAAACGAGCCAACTCACTTTTTGCAAGCGATTCGATATCATCGTTTACCTCCTGAGTTCACTCCTATTATCGGTATCAGAACAGGGGAATTTGAGGGGGCGACCCGCATATCTCGCCTATGCCTCCCTGCCGTATATCTGACACCTTCGCCCCTGAAAGCACAATCGCTAACAAAATGCCCTTTCGGTCAACTATCAAATGGCGTCTCGTGCCCAACTTGCCCCGATCCGTCGGGTTCGGACCTGGGGCTTTGCCCCCCAGGCGCAGGCACGGTTGCCGAGTCCAACGAAGCCCGCGACCCATCGATCTTGCCCGCTTCCCCCAATCGGTTCAACAGCACTGGATGGAGCCGTTGCCAGACACCTGCTTGTTGCCAATCGTGCAGGCGACGCCAGCAGGTCATCCCACTGCCACCGCCCAGCTCTTGAGGCAGTTTTTCCCACGGGATGCCTGTGATGAGGACGAACAAAATGCCTTCTAAGGCGTTTCGGTCTGGGATGCGGGGGCGTTCCCCTCTGGGTTTCGGTTTAGGGGACGGGAGGAGCGGTTCGATGACCGCCCACAGCTCATCCGAGACAATTTCTTTTGCCATTTTGCGGTGTCCTCCTCAGTGCCCATTTTACCCTATCAAGAAACTGTTTTGTTAGGTGCTTTTATCTGCAGAAGTAGCAGGAATGGGCGGTCTGTAGGCGAACCTAAAATCACAGGGTGTGTGTGCCCGCCCTGTGACTCTCAAACAGCGCGAGGCACCAAGTGAAAGAGTCGGAGGAAGGTTATGAGCCAAAACGGGTGCCCCTGCCAACAACTCTTGCTTGACCTTCCGCCTGAACTGCAGAGAGCGGTATACTGCTGGGGACAAGACGATACTGCTACTCGCGAATGTTTTGTGCCAATTCGTACCCCTTGCGACTGCCAAGTGGAAATTATCAACTGTCGCGAGCGGCTCTGCGTGGGTGACGAGCTGACCCTTCAAGCCGAAGCGGATGAACCAAACGGCACTTTCCAATGGCAGGTCATCCAATCGGCGAATCAAGTGACGCCTATCAGCGGGCAGGGCCCCATCTTCACCCTGCGTGCCCAAAATCCGAGTCGCGCGTCTAATGATGTGGTGATCCGCGTGACCTATACACTGCCCGATGGGCGTTCATGCAAGGCAGAAAGGTACACAGACTGGGCATCCAGATGGATACGAATGTTACATGGTACAGGGTGATGATTTAATTCGTGAACCGTTACGATATGCGGAAAATCTAATTCAAGATAATCTCTTTAATAGGTTTTGTGATCTCCACAAAAATCAAATAAAGCTAAGGAACTGAAAATAAAAAATAGGAGGCAGATGCGATGAAACGATGCTGGCTTTGGGTGATGCTGATGATAAGCGGGAGCACACTTTTGCACGCCCAGCAAAACACGCTCACTACCGACTTCGACGCCTTCCTTCAGGCATACAACCAGTGGTATCACAAATGGTCAAAGCTAAACCAAAGTGACCCTGAACAACAGCGTCTCTACTACGAAGAGACCGTCCGCTTAGCTGAGGTCGCACTCCACTGGTGCCAACAACCTCCCGGACTGTGGCGCTATTGCTGGTGGGATATGACCCAACAAAGCTATGCCAGCCGACCAGAGTATTACGTCACTAACCGACAGGAATGGATAAACTTATTACGGAAGCTAGAAGTGTCATTCATCCCGCATCCGACAGTGCTGTATGACCTTACCGCTGGAGGAGGGACTGGACTGCTCTATGCTGCGATTGTGCATGCGCCCACCGAAGCGGAGAAGCGGCGCTGGGCAGAGAAACAGCTCGCCCTTTCGCTGGAGATGTACACCTCACCCCGCCTCCAGTGGGGCACTGACCGTTTTATGGAGATTCAAAGTGTGCCTAGGATAGTGGGTGGTATGACCGATTTCTCCTATCAAGCCTCTCTTCGTGGTGAGCAGTTTGAGGAGTTTCTGAACAAAGCCCTTGCTGAGGGTAAAATTGAAAGCACAGATAGGTTTGAAATGCTTTACGAAATCGCTTGCAAATCGCCTGTGCCTGTTACCCTACCCAACCCACTTAATGAACCTATATACGATGAACTGTATTATGCAGCTATAGGCGGTATTTATACTGCGCGTAGGGCATTGGGTGAGGTGGGAGCCTTGCCTCCCAACGACTGGATGCTGATAGCTGGCTGGCACATCTGGCGACTGCCCCAAGACCAGTCCTATCTGAAAGTGCGCCACCACACCCTCTACCTCTCCCTGAAGGTCTTGAACACGCTAAAAGTGCGTTATCAACGGCAAGGCACCAAACTGGTGGTGTGGAACGGTTCTCGCAAGGGCGCGATCCCCTTAGATGGTCGGTTGGGCTTTGAGGAGCGTGGGGAGGTGTGGGTGCAGGTGAAGGCGTTGAAGGAGGTAGCGAAGGTATTTGAGGTAAAGGACGACGATAAGGGGCAGATGCTTCAGCTGAAACCCTCTCTTCCCTATCTTCCTGAGGAGGGTTCGGGGGCGGGGTCTGCGTCTGAGGATAAAGAGGCAGGGGGTTCAACCAAACGGTGAGTGTGGTGCGTGAGGGGGTTGAGAGCAGGAACCCCCAAAAGGACGCCGAAAGTAAGTCAACAGGAGGGCAACGACGCTTATGTTGCTCCTAAGGGTGAAAGGCGCTCACGACCGCGCATCTGTGAGTGTGCTCGCGCGAGGGGGGAAGACGCCATGAGCCAGAACTGCCCCCTTACCACCACCTGCTGCGCGACCTGCTTGCAGAGTTCAGATGATGGAGGTAAACATGATGAGACACCGATGGTTTTGGGTGATGCTGTTAGCGAGTCTTGCGGTCAGTGGACTGGCTCAGGGTTCAGAGAGTGCGAGGGAGCCAGAGTCGGTGGCGTTGTATCGTCATATTGCGACGCTGAGCGCGAACGGGATGAGAGAGGGTGTCCGAGAAGAATTAGTCCATGCAAAATTTAACAAACATCTAACTACTCAACTGCAACGAAGTCCTACCACTAACGATATATGCACAGGAGGAGCTGGAGGTGGTGGAAACTGTACCAATCAGATCGGTTGCACCACAGAAAAATGTACTAGTGGAGTATGCACTTCTCAGTATAATTGCACCGCTCAGTCCCAGTGCACAAGCTCAGACGCATGTACGAGTGGAAGTTTGTGTACTGACCATCAAAATTGTACTAGGTCACATAGCTGTACAATGAACATAGGGGCATGCACCAAATCTGCCAACTGTACTTTCGGAGACAATTATACTGCAACCAGTAAAAAGAGCTGTACGCTTGGTCAACACTGCACAGATGGTGAGGGGCCGGGCGGCGTTTGCACTGCTGGCAGGGGTTGTACAGGTGGGCCGCTATGCACAGCTGACGATATTTGCACACGTAACGGTGGCAGCTGCACAAAGGACCCTGTGTGCACTGTAGGAGGAGGAGCAGCGTGTTCTGCAGGTCGGTACTGCACACATAACATAAACAATCAGGTTTGTCCAGACCTGCCTACAACAGCCCCCCTCCTCAGAGTATTCTCTCTGTCAACTACCAGCTCCGAGCCTGGCAGTGCGATATGGCTAACAGTGGCAGCGATAATTGGGACTTTTGTCTTAGTGATAGGAGGAGGGCGATGGGTTCCATGGTCTCACGATTGATCTGCGCTGCTGTATTGATTAACCTACCGATAGCGGGATACACAAGGCTGCAAGAAGCCTCTGTGCGCTTTGAAACGGGGTTCTACACCTATCCTGAGATTGCTAAGAGGCTCAGCTCCGAGGCGCACCAGGTTCGAGTGGCGCCCTCGCTTAGCCAACGGGCTGCATTCCTCTCGCTCCAAGCCCAACCGCTGAGCAAGGTGAAACAGGTCTTAGCGTCCGCTCTGGGGGTTCGCTTTCGTTTAGTGCAGAGCAAGGATGGCAACGAGCAGTGGCTGATGGAGGCTGATCCCAAACGCGCTAAAGAAGAACTTCCGTTATGGAACGCTCTTGTCGATTTCTGCTACCGAACGCTTCAGTCCCAAGCAGAACAGCATCAGAAGTTTTACTCGGCTCTTTTTGAAGACATGGGGTTGGAGGCTGTACGACATTCGCTGGAACCTTTGGTGAAGGAATGGAACTCTCGCCGTCAGTTAGAACTAAGGCGGATAAGGCTGAGTGAGCCAAATTTGTACCAGTTCCTGTCGCAACTCAATCCACCTACAGAATGGTTCGATACTCCTGTGGGGAGGCGCGTGCGTCAGCTCGCTCAACAATCGCATCTTCGACCGCCTGAGTTTGAAGGTCTCAACAAGTTTGGGGTAGGGGATGACCAGTGACCAGTTAGAAGAAGAATGGGAACGGCTAACTTCAGAAGAGCGTGAAAAGCTTTACACGATGATGCTTGCTCAACCTGACCTTGTTGCGGAGCGCTGGCTGATGAGCCGAATTCCCCTTCGAAAGCTGTTGAGCCGTCCTCTTGTAGAAAAAGCCTTGCAGGAGGGCGAAGCCCAAGTCAGCATGAATTGGGGGCTATCAGCGAATAAGTCCGCTCCTTATGATATCAATCGAGTCACCCTTATTCTGAGGGCAAAATGTCTCCGCTTTGGGTTATGGCTTGTGGTAAGCGTGAAACGGCATTTCGCGGGGCGTACCGATTTCATCGGTGCAGAAAACTTAGACTTATCCCTCAGTTGGAACGAGTGGGAGGAGCATGTGCTGGGCGATGAGTTTCGTAAGCGGGTGGCGGAATGGCGTAAGCAGACAGCGTCGCTTCTGAATGCCTCTTGGGCACGGCATCGCGTTATGGTTGGTACTTTCCCTCCTCAAGAACCCTCTTTTTGGATCTGGCTGATGGGGCTTGCTCAACAGACAGGAGTGAACATTGTGTGCGATTTCGATGTCTTGCAATCGTTCTGGTACGATACGAATATCGCATATGCCCAAGCCTTTTCTCAAGGGGCGAGATGGCTGGCTCACGAGGAGTCGGGAAACTTTGTTTTTCACAACCCGTTTGCGTTTTGGGGGCGGCGTGTTGCCTTGCCTGTAGCCTCCTACCTTGAGTTGGCACGCCAGATAAAAACAGAGATCACCCCCCTTTCTAAGGAAGAGAGTCAGGAGTTAGGCACCTCTTTTAGCATGCTAAGGGCTGTGCCCTTGGATGCGTGGCAGGCTTATGTGCGTAGAGTGCCGCCCTCGCTCCAGAAACGCTGGCAACTTGCAAGGGAATGCATCGCCCTTTTGCCTATTCCGTGTGATGAGATAGATAGCGATTCATATGGTGTCGCGTGGCTCCTCACACGATTGTCCCCTGTTAGACGCTCAATGATTTTGCGGCAGGGCGGAAGGATGTCGGTGAGAGAGCTTTTACCAACCGTTCCGCTTAGCGACTGGTATCTTGTGCTGGGATGGCTTTTGGATACATTCCCAGAGCCAGAGGATGAATCGACGGCGCATCAATTCCATCAGGTAGGATGGCTTGAGTGGGAAGCGAAACGGGTACAGGGGAGCACGCTGAAGGCACTCCTCCTGACGGTGAACCTGCTTGTGCCCGCGCCTTCATCTCCTGAAGGCGTTGAAGAAGACCTTGAAGGTTTGCCGGGTGCGAAAGAGATCGGAGGGGGGCAAACCTATCTCATCGTGCCCCCATAACGGAACGCCCCTTCAAGGGAGGTGGCGCGGGAGGAAGTTGAACGAATCTGGCGAATAGAGATTCTCTATGAGAACTATTATCTGGCTGTTCGGGATAGTCATCGCAGGGCTTTTGCAGGCTCAGCCCGCTCCGCAGGCAAAGATTGCCTTCAAAAGGGGCTACTACGCCTTTGAGGAGATTGCCCGCCAGCTCTCGGTTGAAGGGTGCACAGTGGTCTGCGAGCCATCGCTTCGCCAACGGATGGCGCTTCTCTCGCTCAAACCGCGCCCGTGGCACGAAGTCAAACACCTGCTGGAACAGGGCTTGGACCTGGAGATTGTGTGTATCAGCAAAGAGCAAGACCGTTGGCTCCTTCGGCGTCATAAGGAGGTGGTTCAGCAGGAAAAGAAGCGGTTAGACCAACTGGCTCAGGTGCTGGAGAAGCGGCTAACCGGCAAGACCCCGCAACGCTATCCGAACTGGTCAGCGATACTCCGTTCGCTGCCCTCAGATATCAAAGAGGAAGACCTACACGCTTTACAGGAGTGGCGTTCTCAGATGGAGGAGTTCCTAAAAGATTCAGCAGATGAGGAAGAGGAGCCGACGGCTCTTCCACAACTTTTGGGTCATCGTCTTGAAAGGTTTGGGCAGATGCCATCGTCGCTCGTGCTGGTGCGTTGGGCGCGCAGTCAGGCGAAACTACCTAAAGAGGAGTTCCTATATCGTTTTGGAGCTTACTTTGGCGAGTATATGTTTTCGCTAAGTGAAGAGGCACGAACTCGCTACATTCTCCTCGCCCTCTCGGAGGGTCTGCTTCATCGTGGCGAAATCCTGCTTGTAGACCACCTGCACTCACTTTTGCAGCGTGGGAAAGTCGTCCGTCAACTGCTTGAGCAAGGCTTGATCGTTCGGCAAACGCCACTGCCTGCTGAAGTTGGGACGCTCCTCTCGGAATCTGGCAGGGAGCACCAAAGTATGTCGCAAGTCGTGGGCGTTCTGGTGTATCAGAGTAAGCCTAAGATAAAGAGCATTCGGCTTACCCGTACGCCGTATGTGTTAGATACAGCGGATGGCACGCTAAAACTCCTTCCAGACGATAATGGTGTGGTGTCTATTGATATTGATTCAGATTCACTCACCGCCCTGTTCAAAGAGATGGACGCTCAGCTTCACACTGAATATCTGCAGGCAACGCAGGAACACCGAGTGCTGACGCAGCACCCAGCCTATCAAACCCCTGTCCTGCTTGCGGAAACATCCGCAGAAATGCAGGGCAAACAGCGCCCCGACTTCTTTGTTCTCTACCCATGGTTAGCCCGCTTTGCCGACCAATTGGGGCAAGAGGTCATCGTGGAGATGTATCCGCAGAGAGTTCCTTATTGGGTATCAAAAGAGGCACTCTCGCTGTCTCAAATGGTGTCGCTACTGGAGAAGGATGGAAACGGGGCGTGGCGTGTGGAACGGATAGAGGGCGTGTGGGTCTGGCGCAACTGGCTGGCATTTCTGGATCGAGTGCCCGACTATCCACTGGTGGCTATTCGTCAGCTGGTTCATTCAGGCAAGCGATTTTCGGATTATCTTCAGTTTTATCGTCAGGTCTCTTTGGCGCAAGCGCGTCAAATGTTGTTGACATCGGAGTCTGTCGATTGTGCACACCTATTCTCTGTCACAGAGAGGGTTGGCTCCCTCCGTAGTTTAGGAGAGACATGGCTGGTTGTGGCTTTGTTGGGTCGGATATCGGGTTGGGAGCAGCTCATACCGAGCTCAGATGAATCAGAGATTCCGCTGAACCGTTTGCCAATGCCACCGAGCTTGTTGCAGGAATGGGTTTCTCTGCTCATTCAGACGAACGGGATAGGAGCCGATGTGGCGGTTCAATCGTTTATCTGGTTGGGAAGGTCAGGAGAGTTAGTAGACTGGTTGAGTCGTGAGGGTATCTTGCGTATCAAAGTGCGGGACAAGCAGTCATTTTGGCTTGATGTGATGATAGGGGGCAACTCTCTTGCTGGGGGTTTGTTCTACTTCCCCCTGCACTCCAGAAGGAGCGATGATAGGTGATAAAAGGAGCATTATCTACTCTTTCTCGTCGACTTTCTCCTATCAAGCATCCCTTCGGCGTGAGCAGTATGAGAAGTTCCTATTGTAAACGGCTCCCTTTTCCAGAGGGTCACCCGTGACTTGTCTGCCTTCACGAGAAAAAAAACCTGTCTCTACCTGCGATAAGAATGTCTACTATACCGTCACCGTGATGAAACCATGTTCACTCCTGACCGTCTATTGCGAAGGGAGAGGCGGATGAGCGATGAGAAGGACGGCAATAGGGATGTTGAGCATTTGGAGCCTTGTGGCGTGTCTGCTGGCTCAGCAGACCGCTCAAATAGAGCCAGTGCCTCCCTTGATCGTGCTGGTCGAACGCGAACGGCAAGCCGAGGTTCAAGACGCCTTCGCGCTCCTCGAAAACACCCAGCAACCGCTGGAGAGCCGGATTCGTGCCCTGCAGGAGTGGAGCCACAAGCACCAGTTCTACTACAGTGTGCAGGGAGCCTACCATCTGCTGATTAGCCAACCCCTGTTTGCCAGCGAGAACCCGAACCAAGCGCGGTATGAGTTATTGCGCATGCTGGTAGAAACCATCTCTTCCAAACAGCCCGTGCCAGTTTCCATGCTTCCTGAGCCAGTGCGCGCTGCGCTGGTCACCTCTGTCCAGCGAGGCAAACTGGCGCAACTCAGCGGCTTGGAGTGGCTAGTAAGCGAAAATAGTCATTTGATGATGGGAGCGCGTATCGCTGCCGAGTGGACATCACCCGATGGCACCCAGCAATTTGCTTGGGTCGGCGAATCCTTCCCCTCCGTCGATGCCCTGATGCCGAACCTGAAACCTGTGAAGACCTCTGCGCCCCTTTCTAAACCTGCCTCCTCGCCGTTCACTCAGTGCCTGCTCTATAACACTCCTGCTGCCCGCACGGTGTTCACGCACGGGATTCGGGCGCTGAGCGTATTCTGGGAGTCTCTGGACCTTCAAGCGAGGGAAAGTTATGAGAATCTGAGCAAGATGGTGGTGGAGCGGCTGACCCGTGAGATGGAGAAGGAGTTTAGGCAGGGGATAGCGAGCGATTGGGTTCGTTGGGCGAGCCTCCCTCTCGACTATCAGCAGCGCCTGCTTCAAAGCGTTCAGCGCAGAGGTTTAGAGCCTCCTTCAGTGCTTCGGCTGACCGTTCGTCCAGCGATGTGTGTTTTCGTGGTCGATTCGCGCAAGGGGGTTATTCATCGGGTAAGTTGGAGTTTGGACGAGGAGGTCTACCCGATACGCATGGGTTATTTCCCGCTGAAGTGAATTCACCTCGCTTACTGTGTGAAAGAGGGATAAGATAGGAGCGAAAGGTGTGCTGAGATGGTATGGGTGCAGGTGAAGGCGTTGTGTTTTCACAGGGGCACGCGCTGGGCTGTCCGATGGGCGCGCACGAGCGCGTGCTCGATCTCCATCGCACGCAGTCCGTCGATGCCAGTCGCAATCTCGCTCGCCTCGCCGCGCACCGCCTGCACAAAAGCGCGAATACTGGGCGGGAAGGTCGCCGAGAACGGCACAGGTGTTGGGAAAGGAGGTGCATCGCTCAAATCCAGCGCGGTGTCCAGCTCGCCACAGATGTTGTGCGAGCGCATTCGCCTCAGCGTGAGCCGACCCCGCTCGGTCAACAGATGGAGTTCCAGCATCAAGTCGGGCAGATGATAGCGTGCACTGCTCGCCAAGATTGCGGTCAGCCCATCAGCAAAATCGATAACGGCACCCATCGCGCGTGCTGGAATGTAGAGCAGTTCTTCACTAATGCCTGTTGCCCAGCCGTGATAGGGCGCCTCATCGCGTCCCCCGCGCAAACTGGCTTGCACCGCCACCACCTCGCCAAACAGGAAGCGCAGGAGATCGATGCCGTGATGGTGGCAATAGCCGCTGGTTATTAGCACCACCAACAGGGGCGTGCCCAGCCTGCCTTGCGCCAATAAACTCTTGAGCCAGCGTACCGACGGGATATGGCGGTAGTTGAACTGGGTCGCCAGTAGCCTGCCTGTGGCGTTCGCCGTTTCAATCATCTGATGCGCTTCGTGCAGGGTCGCTGAGAGCATCTTTTCGCACAGCACATGCGCCCCTGCCTCCAGCGCATCGATGGTGTGCTGGGCGTGGTGTCCCTCCAGTGTGCAGACCGAGACGATATCGGGGCGTGTGTGCGCCAGCATCTGCTTGTGGTCGGTGAAAACGGCGGCGCCGAACGCTTGAGCTAACTCCTGCGCCCGCTCCTTCAGCACATCACAGCAGGCGACAATCTGCACGCCCTCAATCTGGGCATAGGCGTTGGCATGGATGCGCCCTTGTCCGCCGCAACCAATAATCGCAACTCGCATCATTTCACCTCCTTCGGTGGCACACACGCCTGCAGGGAGCGGCTGGGTGGTGTGCCACGCTGGAGGTGCTGGAGAATAAAACGCGCCGCCTCCATCACCTTCTGCCGATCCACGCCCGTTTCGATGCCCATGCCCTCCAGCATATAGAGCAGGTCTTCCGTCGCCAGATTGCCCGCGGCGCCGGGCGCGAAGGGACATCCGCCCAAGCCCCCTGCACTGCTATCGAAAATATGCACGCCCATCTGCATCGCCATCAGCACATTCGCCAGCGCCATGCCGTAGGTGTCGTGGAAGTGGTAGGCGGTCTGCTCCAGCGGAAGTATGCCCTGCAGTCGCTCGGTCAGTCGGGCGACCTGCGTGGGCACTGCGGCGCCAATCGTGTCGCCCAGGCTAATCTCGTCCACGCCCATCGCCAGCAATCGTTCCACAATCGGGAGCACCTGTTCAGGGCGAATTGTGCCCTCATAAGGGCAGACAAAAGCGGTTGAGACATAGGCACGCACCCAGAGCTGGGCTGTCCGCGCCTCGCGCACCACCCCCTCGAACTCCTGCAGGGACTGTTCGATGGTGCGGTTGAGATTTTTCTGGCAGAAGGTTTCGGAGGCGGCGGTGAAGATGGCGATTTCGCGAGCGCCTGCGGTAAGGGCGCGCTCCAGCCCCTTCAGGTTCGGCACCAGCACGGGGTAGCGCACGCCCGGCAGGCGACGAATGCCCATCAGCACCTGCTCGGCATCGGCGAGTTGAGGCACCCAGCGCGGGCTGACAAACGAGGTCGCTTCCACCACGGGCACGCCCGCTTCCGCCAACATCTCAATAAAGCGAATCTTCATCTCGGTGGGCACGAAGGTCGGCTCGTTTTGAAGCCCATCTCGCGCACCCACCTCCACGATGCGCACCCGCTGAGGCATCGATAGCGTGCTCATAGCCACTTGCAGAAAGGTTCGCGGGCGCATCGCCAATTCCTGCAAAACAGGTACACTCTAACTATGCAGACCGTTCAGGTCGGTTCAGTGCAGGTGGGTGATGGACGGCTCGCGCTGATTGCGGGTCCCTGCGTGATTGAAAGCCTTGAATTGTGCCAGCGGGTGGCGGGCGCGCTTTGCGAGCTGTGCGCCCGGCTCGGCGTGCCCTACATTTTCAAGGCGTCTTTCGACAAGGCGAACCGCACCTCGCACCAATCGTTTCGCGGCTACGGGCTGGAGCGCGGGCTGGAGGTGCTCACGCGCATTCGGCGCGAGTTCGGTGTGCCCATCACCACCGACATCCACGAAAGTTGGCAGGCGGAACCCGTGGCACAGGCGGTCGACCTGTTGCAGATACCCGCATTCCTCTGCCGTCAGACCGACCTGCTGGGTGCGGCGGCACGAACGGGCAAGCCCGTGAATGTCAAGAAGGGGCAGTTTCTCGCTCCGTGGGATGCGGGCAATCTCGTCGCGAAGTTGCAAGCGTTCGGTGCGGCGGGGATTCTGTTGACCGAGCGGGGCACATGCTTTGGCTACAACACGCTGATTGTCGATATGGCGGGCTTGCCCCTGCTGAGGCGGTTGGGCGTGCCTGTGGTGTTTGATGCCACGCACAGCGTCCAGCGTCCGGGCGGCGCGGGTCAGCAGTCGGGTGGCGATAGGCAAGCAATTGCCCCGCTGGCGCGTGCAGCGGTCGCGGTGGGCATCGACGCGCTCTTTATGGAGGTGCATCCCGACCCTGAGCGTGCCCTCTCTGACCCCGCCACGCAGTACCCGCTCGACGAGGTGGAACCCCTGTTGCGCACCTTGCTGGAACTGCATGCGGTCGTTTCGCGCGGCGCTCATCTCCATGCCCCTCTTCCACAGGAAGAGGAGGTTCAAACTCCCTCCCTCTCCTCGTGGGAGAGGGCGGGTGGGGGCGGGTGAGGGCTTGCCCCGCTGAGGAGGTTGGAAGGCTTTGCTGAGGCTGCGGCGTCCCGCTGTGCAGATTGCGCCTGTCCCACCAGAGGATGAGGAAGCGTTCCTGCGCCTGCTCTGTCAGGGCTTCGGCTTCGATTTGGCGACGGCGCGCCCCTATTTCTACAACGACCCCTACTATCGGCACAATCAGCGGTGGGGGCTATGGGTGGGCGAGGGTTCTTCGCGCGTGCTGGCGTCGATTCTGACCGTTGTTCCCCTGCAGATGTGGATTGGTGAGGTGGTCGTTCCGTTCGGGGGCATCGCGGGCGTGGTGACACATCCGCAGTATCGGCGGCGCGGCTACGCCCGACAACTGCTGACCACCGTGCTGAACGCTCTGCACGCGGAGGGAGTACCCGTCGCTGCGCTTCAGGCGTTCGATTTCGATTTCTATCGTCCGCTGGGCTGGGAGGTGGTCGGCACGCTGATGCGCGTGCGCGTTGCGCCCCTGATGCTACCGCCCTTTGCGCCCGATGGGGTGAGGCGCGCTATCGAGATCGACCACCCTGCCATGCGCCAGTTGTATGAGGAGCAGGTACACCCTGCCACGGGGCGACTTCAGCGCGATGACCTGCGCTGGCGCTACCTGCTGTGGAACTTCCGCCATCAGCTCGTCTGCTCGTATGGCGGAGTTGTGGAGGGCTACCTAATTTACGATTTTACGGAGTCGGGCTGGGTTCTTCGTGTGCGGGAGTTGATATGGCGCACGGAGCGGGCGCGGCGCGCGCTCATCGGCTGGCTCGCGGGGAACGAGGAGCATGTGCGCCAAGTCGAGTTCAGTGGCACTCCCGATGAGCTGGCACGGCTTCGGCTGACGGGCTGGACGCTCGCCCATCGCGACCCGAACGAGCCGTTCCTGCGCTGGGAACTGATGCCCGGCTTCATGGGGCGCGTGGTGCATGTGTTGAACCTGCTGGAGACACTCCTGCGTGCGTGCCCTGTTGAGGGGCACTCTTTTTGCTTGGCGATTCACGATGCCCAGATTAAGGTGAACAGTGGGGTCTATGCGGTGCGGGCGGGTTCCGACGGCTGGCGTGTGGAGCGCAGCGCCCAAGATGGGTTGCCGATGGTGCGCCTCGATATGCGTGCGCTTGCCCAACTGACGATGGGCACTTTCAGCGCAGGCGAACTTGCTGCCCGCGAACTGCTCTTTGCGCCCCCTGCCCTCCTCGACACGCTCGACAGGCTGTTCCCCGCCCGCTCCCCCTGCCTGCGCCCGATAGACTACTTTTGACGATGAGGTATAGTTTTGGGTGAGGGAAGACGATGGACGGCAAACTCACACGCAGAGAGATGCTGAAACTCGGTGTGGCAGGTGCAGGAGGCATCGCCTTTTTGAACTTATGGGCGGGACGCCCAAGCCCCTTGACACCGCTCTCCACCCCCCAGCGACGCGCCCGTAACGCGGGACGGGTGCGCAATATTATCTTCATGGTCGCGGACGGTATGAGCGCGGGTGTGCCCTCGCTCGCCGATGAGTTCGGCAAACTGGTGCGCGGGAAAGGTTCCTTCTGGCATCGGCTCCTGCAGGATCCTGCCACCACGCTCGGCTTTTTCGATATGGCATCGCTCGACTCGCTGGTGACCGATTCGTCGTCGGCATCCTCCGCATGGGGCAGTGGCAGTCGTATCTTCAACGGTTGGCTCAATATGTTGCCCGATGGCACGCGCCTGACCCCCATCGCCCAGATTGTGAAGACAGCGGGCAAGAAGGTGGGACTGGTGACCACCACGCGCATCACCCACGCGACGCCTGCGGGCTTCGCCGCCGTCCAGCGCAGCCGCGATGCGGAGGACGAGATTGCACTCCAGTATCTGGAAGTGGTCGATGTGCTGATGGGCGGCGGATTGCGCCACTATGACCCCAACATGCGCCAAGATAAGCGCGACCTCATCAGCGAATATAGGCGCAAGGGCTACACCTTCTGGAACAGCCGCGAGCAAGTGCTCAGCAAAGAGACGCCCGACAAGGTGCTGGGGCTTTTTTACAACAGCCATCTGCCCTTCACCCTCGATCATTTGAACTCGGACGAATTGAAGCGCACGGTTCCGACCTTAGCCGAGATGACGCGCAAAGCCTTAGAGATTTTGAACCGCTCGCCCAACGGCTTTCTCCTGCAGGTGGAGGGCGGGCGCGTCGACCACGCAGCGCACGCGAACGACGCCGCGGCGATAATGTGGGACCAGCTCGCCTTCGACGACGCAATTGAGGTGGTCTATAGCTTCGCCTCCCACCGCGATGACACCCTGGTCATCATCACCAGCGACCACGGCAACTCCAATCCGGGCTTGAACGGGATGGGCGCTGGGTATCGCCAGAGCAACGCCTGCTTCGAACGGCTCGCGCGGGCGAAATGCTCCTTCGAACAGCTGCCGCGCTATCTGCAGGGGCGCACGCCCGACGCCATTCGCGAGGTCATCAAGGAGCAGTTGGGCATCGAGATTAGTCGTGAGGAGGCGGACGCGCTCAGCACCGCCCTGGCGAACCGCATCCCTACTGTGTGGAACCGCCAGCACGCAAGCCTAAACGGGCTGCTGGGCGAGATCCTGAGCAATTATAACGGCATCGGTTGGACAGGCACAAGCCACACGGCAGACTATGTATGGCTCACGGCGTTCGGCACGGGGCGCGAGGAGTTCCACGGGCTGGTGCGCAACACCGACGCCTTCTACAAAATGCTGAAACTGTTCGGACTTTCGCACAAGAACCCGACGATGAGTCCCCAAGAGGCACGCAAATATCTCTCGCTTCTGCAGAAGCCAGAGCGACCACACTGGGCATAAAAACTTAGCTCACCGCTTTGTAGGAATGGGGATCATGGGTGTAGACGCAATCGCGCCCGCGTCGCTTCGCCTCGTAGAGCGCGCTATCTGCCTCGTAGAGGAGCGTGGCGGGCGCGCTCCCGTGCCGATAGGTCGCCACACCGAAACTTGCGGAAATGGGCATATGCGGGTTCTGAATCGCAGAAATCTGCTTGCGCAGCCGTTCCGCCACCTGCACCGCCTCTTGCAAATCGGTATTGGGCAAGAGAATGGCGAACTCCTCCCCGCCGTAGCGCGCCACCACATCGTAGGCGCGTGCCGATTGACGCAACACGGACGCCACCTGTCGTAATAGTTCATCGCCCGCCGGATGCCCGAACCGATCGTTGAACTGCTTGAAATGGTCGATATCGAGCATAATCAGCGAGAGGGGCTGACCGTAGCGTTCCGCCATCTCCACCAGGCTCAACAGGGATTCTTGGAAGGCGCGATGGTTGCGCAAGCCTGTGAGGCTGTCCGTAATCGCCGCCTGCGAGAGCATGGCGTTTATCGCCATCAGCTCTTGGTTCGCTGACGCCAGCGCCTGATTCGCCCGCTGCAACTGGTCATAGAGTTGCTCCAGCTCCATTTTCTGCTTCTCGATTTCGAATCGCTGTTGCTCCTGATGCTCAAAGGCGGCTTGGAGCTCGGTTGCCATCTGATTGAAGGCGCGTGCCAGTATGCCGAACTCGTCGCGGGCGGGATAGGGCACCCGTGCTTCCCACATGCCCGACGCCAGCCGATTAGCCGCCTGCAGAAAAAGGGTCAGGTGACGACGCAGTATCCAGAGTACCGTGAGCGTGACGCCGAGCGTGAGGAGCAGTCCTGCCAGAATCAGATAGAGTGTCGCGCGGCGCATCGCGACCTGCATCGCCTGCGTCTGCACAGGTGGGGTGCTGACCGTGAGCAGGGCGACCACCTGCCCATCGATTCCGTAAAGTGGCACGCCCATCGTCAGCGTATCCGTTTGGCTTGACACGACAATGGGCGACGCCATGTCGCGGGCAGAGGCGGTCGGCTTGGGCGGCTGGAGGCGCACCGTGCTGTTGAGTTGCCCCCAGAGGCGTGCCAATCGCGCCCTGTCCAGCCGCTTGGCATACATCAGCACGCCCGCCTGCGGCGGTGAATATTCCTCACCCAACACCGGCGCGTAAGCCACCTGATAGAGCCTGTCGCCCGCGCGCAGGAAGCCCATCCCACTGGAACCTTGAAGCGCGCGTTGGAGCAGGGGATTGTCCGCTCGCGCCATAGCAGGCACAGGTTGACCCGCTCGATAGACCACACGCCCGCGCATGTCGAAAATCAAAATCGCATCGAGATAGAAATGGGGCAGTGCCCAGTCGAGAATATTGGTCTGAACCCATTCGCGGTCGCGCTGAAGCAAGGCATCGCGGAACTCTTCCCACACCGCGTAATCCTCGGTGGTGCGCAGGAGCAGGTGGTTCTCGTGGTCGAGCAGAACCTGTGCCGATTTGATCTGTTGCAACAGGGTGAGCCGTTGCTGATCGGCGAGCGCGGCGGACATCGAGTGGCGACTGAGCAAGAGATAGGGCAAGAGGAGCGCTGTGGTCGTCGTGAACATGCCCAGCGCCAGACGCTTACCGACGGGTATCTGCGCCCATCGGAGCCAGAGGCGCATCGTGGCGTAGCCAATGAGACCCCTCAGCACAAGCCACCACTGGTTTCTCACTTCAACTCTCCACGCGCTGTTGTTCCATAAATAGCGGTGAATTGTGAATACCATCAGGACTTACGCGGCTGACATCTTTTTGAGCTTGTGGGCGGGACACCCAAGCCACTTTTCATGAGCGGGACGCCCGTGCTACTTGATGGGCAAGATGCCCAAGCCACGATGAGGTACAATCCCCTTGTGAGGCTGGAGCTGCGCGATTTGCAGAAGTGTATCCACTGCGGCTTGTGCCTGCAGGCGTGCCCAACCTTCATCGAGACGGGTCAGGAGGCGGAGTCGCCGCGCGGGCGCATCTATCTGATGCGGGCGGTGGTGGATGGCAGGCAGAGCTGGGAGCAAGTTGCGCCTCATCTGGACGCCTGCATGGGCTGTCTGGGCTGTCAGACGGCGTGTCCGTCGGGCGTGCCCTACGCGCGGCTCATCGAGTCCGCGCGAGCGGAGGTGGAGCGCCACGCGCGTAGACCCCTTCAGCGCTGGTTCCGTCAGCAGGCGATTCGGAGCTTCACCACGCCTTGGCGCCTGCACTGGCTGTTGCGAATGGCACACATCCTGCATTTCCCACGTGCGCCTCGTTGGTTTGCGCGTCTGCTCGGCGCGCCCGAATCGGTGGTGCGATTGCCCCCATTGGAAAGGTCTGACCTGTCGGCTCTGCCTGAGCGTGTGCCCGCTCAGGGGGAACGATACGGGCGCGTGGGGCTTCTGCTCGGCTGTGTGATGCGCGTGCTGTTCCCACAAGTTCATCGGGCAACTATCGAGGTGCTGACCCGTAGTGGGCTGGAGGTGCTCATCCCGCGTCGGCAGGGTTGTTGTGGCGCACTCTGGGTGCATAACGGCTACCCGCAACACGCCCGCAAACTGGCACGCCAACTGTTTGAGGCGTTCCGTGAGGTGGACTATATCGTGGTGAACGCGGCGGGCTGTGGCTCCACGATGAAGGAGTACCCGTTGCTGTTTGAGGGCATGCGCGAAGAGGCAGAGGCGCGCCACTTTAGCCAGCGTGTGCGCGATGTGAATGAGCTGTTGGTTGAACTTCTGGGCGGGACGCCCACGCCACGCGGGACGGGCGAGACGCCCGTGCTACGCTTGATGGGCGAGACGCCCAAGCCACTGGTTGACCTCCCGTTGCGCCCGCTGACGATACGCCTCACCTGCCACGATGCATGCCATCTGGTGCACGGGCAGGGCATTCGCGAGCAACCTCGCCTGCTCCTGCGTCGGATACCGGGCGTGGAACTTATCGAGATGGAGGGCGCGGAGATGTGCTGTGGCTCGGCAGGTATTTATAACTTGCAGAAGCCGAAGCTGGCGTCTGCCGCGCTCAAGCGCAAGGTGGAGGCGATTCTGGCGACGGGCGCAGAGGCGGTGGTTAGCGCGAACCCCGGTTGCACGCTCTGGATTGCGCAGGGGCTGGCGGAAGCGGGGAAACCCATGCCTATCTACCACCCGGTGGAACTGCTGGCACGCGCCTGCACCGCTGACCCATCCAACCTGTCCGACCCACCCGACTCGTCTGACCTGTCCGATCCGCCCGACCTGTCTGACCCGTCCGACCATGATGCACTACGAGCGTGAACGCGCGCCGCGCTGGCTACAGCGCTGGTGTCCCGACGAATATGTGCACAGCATCACGGAGATCACACCCGAATCTCTGCAGGCACGGGGCATTCGTGCCCTTCTGCTCGATCTGGACAACACGCTGACCCCGTGGCGCAGTCGCGAGGTGCCCCCCGAAGTGGTGGCGTGGGTGCGCCAGATGCAAGCAGCAGGTATCGCCCTCTGCTTCGTGTCGAACACGCGCAACATGGCACGGCTGAAATGGCTCAGTGAGTATCTGGGCATCCCGTATGTGCGCGGACCGATGAAACCCCGCCGAGAGATGCTACGCCGCGCGCTGGAAAAGCTGGGCGTCCCGCGCGAACACGCCGCGATTGTGGGCGACCAACTTTTTACCGACATCTGGGGCGGTAATCGGCTGGGGCTGTACACAATCTGGGTGCAACCGATGCACCCACGCGAGTTTATCGGCACGAAAATTAGCCGAATGGTGGAGCGATGGATTCTGCGCCGAATCGAGCCGTATCGTCGGACGGAACACCAATGATTGACGCGCAGACGCAGGTGGTGGGCGTGCTGGGCTACCCTGTGCGCCATTCGCTGTCGCCCGCGATGCACAACGCCGCTTTTCGCCACCTGCACCTGAACTGGGTCTATCTGGCGTTCGAAGTGCCCCCCGCTCTGTTAGCCGATGCCCTGCGCGGGATGCGGGCGCTGGGCATTCGCGGGCTGAACCTGACCATTCCCCATAAGGAGTCGGCAGTTGCGCTCGTGGACGCGCTCACGCCCGCGGCGGATGCCATCGGCGCGGTGAACACCCTGTATTGGGAAGAGGGACGCCTCATTGGGCACAACACCGACGCGGAGGGCTTCCTGCGGGCATTGCGGGCTGAAGGCTGTGAGCCGTCGGGTGGCTTCGCGCTGGTGCTGGGCGCAGGCGGCTCGGCACGCGCGGTGGTCTACGCGCTCAAAAGCGTCGGCTGCCGTGTCGCGCTGGCGAACCGCACCCTGCAACGCGCTCAGGCGTTAGCAGAGGTGTTTGGCGTGGAGCAGGTATTCCCCCTGCAACGCGACGCGCTCAGCTCCCTAATGCCTGCTGTGCAACTCGTGGTGAACTGCACGCCGCTGGGCATGGAGCCGAACGCCGACACGATGCCCGATGTACCCCTTGAAGCCCTGCCCGATTCCGCGTGGGTGTGTGACTTGGTCTATCGCCCGTTGCGCACACGCCTGCTGAAACGAGCAGAACAGCTCGGCTTGCGCACCATCGACGGACTGGGCACACTGGTGCATCAAGGCGCACTCGCATTCGAACACTGGACCGGCATCCCCGCGCCTGTACCGGTGATGCGCGAGGCGTTGAAAGTGGCGAATGGTGTATAATACCGTTATGCGACGCTGGAGTGCCCTCCTCTGGCTCGGACTGCTGTGCGCTGTGCTCTGGGCGCAGAAGGTGGACTATTCAGGCTATCAGGTGTTGCGCCTGCAAATTGAGAGCTACAAGCAACTGGAGCAGCTCGAGGAGCTGGTGCGCGACATCTGGACATGCAATCCGCGCGGGCGCACGGTCGATGTGTGTGCCTCACCTGAGGAGCGTGAGCGACTGCACAAAGCGGGCTACCAATGGGTGGTGCTCATCGAGGATGTGGGCGCACTTATTCGCCAACAGGAAACCATGTTCTACCCACAGGGCGACGATATTTTCTCGCGCTATCTCAGCTTGCAGGAGGTTTATACGGCGATGAGAGTGCTGGCGGAGCGCAACCCGCGCCTGGTGCAAATGCTTCAGGTGGGGCGTTCGGTGGAGGGGCGCCCGATCTACGCACTGCGTCTGACGAAAGACCCGCGCCTGGCGCGCGTCTATCGCCATCGCCCGCAAGTGGTGTTCAACGCCTGCCAGCATGCCCGCGAATGGATTACGGTCGCCGTCGCGCTCTATCTGGCGTATGGGCTAACATCGGGCTACGGCACGGATGTCCGTATCACGAGATTGCTGGAGCGCACCGAAGTCTATATCGTGCCTGTGGTGAACCCCGATGGCTACGAGTACACTTGGACGACCAATCGACTGTGGCGCAAGAACCGTCGCTACCTGGGGATTATCGATGGGCAACCCGTTTATGGCGTGGATTTGAACCGAAACTGGGGTTATCAGTGGGGCGGTGAGGGCGCAAGCAGGAACCCGCGCTCCGAGACCTATCGGGGCGACGCGCCCTTTTCCGAGCCAGAGACCTACTTCTTCAGCCGTTGGCTGGCGAGCTTGCCCCTGTTGCGTGCCTATATCGATATCCATAACTATTCGCAGATGATTATGTGGCCGTGGGGCTACACGAGCCAGCTCGCGCCCCACGATGCAGTGTTCAGGCGCATCGGGCTGGAGATGCAGTCGCTCATCTTCAGCGTGCACGGGATGGAATATATCGCGGGTCCCATCTACACCACCATCTATCCTGCAAGCGGGAACGCGACCGACTGGGTGTATGGCGCCCAGGGCGCGCTGGCGTTCGCCTTCGAACTGCGCGATAGGGGTCAATACGGCTTCCTTCTGCCACCCGACCAGATTCGCCCGAATGGCGAAGAGGTGTTCCCTGCAATACTGCGCCTGATTGAGTGGGCTTTGGAGCGTCGCTGGGATTAGGGTTCCAACAGAGCACGCCCCATTACCAAATAGTCCGCGCCCTGACGCAGGGCATCTTCGGGCGTGGCGATGCGCTTCTGGTCGGCAACAGGCGCACCCGCTGGACGCACGCCCGGCGTGACAATCAGGAAAGGCGCGGGAAAACGCCGACGAAGCGGGGTAATCTCCTGCGGGGAGGCAATCACTCCATCCAGACCACACTCATACGCCAGCTGGGCAAGGCGCAGTACCTGCGCGCGCGGGCTGCGCGGGATACCCAACTGCTGAAGAGCAGGCGCATCCAGACTGGTCAGCACCGTCACGCCCATCAGCAGGGGGCGCTGGGGCAAGTCCGCGACCGCCTCCCGCGCTGCGTGCAACATTTCCACGCCCCCACTGATGTGCAGGGTGAGCATCCAGATGCCTTGCTCAGCTGCCTGCCGCACGGCAAGCGCGACCGCGTGGGGAATGTCGTGGAACTTCATGTCGAGAAAGAGGCGGGTCGCGCCCGCCTCCTTCAGTGGTGCCAGCCCGTCAAGACCGTAGCGCACAATGAGCGCACCACCCACCTTGAAGGCGTGCACCTGCTCCCGAAACTTCCGTGCCCAAGTGCACGCCTGACTCAAATGGGGTGTGTCCAACGCCAGAATGACCCGACACAGGATCGACTTGTCAATCGCCATTCGCGATCGCCTTTTGCACGGGCGGGACACCCGTGCTACTTGATGGGCAGGATGCCCAAGCCACTTTGCACGGGCGGGACGCCCGTGCTACACCCTATTCGCCATTTGCCGTTTCGCCACTCGCCTCTTTGATGGCTTTTTCGAGGGCGCGTTCCAGTTCCTTCTCCACGCCGGGTCCGTAGCCGACCTTCACAAGGGCGACTTTGCCGTTGGCATCGATCACGACGAACTGCGGGATACCCGATACCCTGTAGGCGGATGCCACCTCGCCCGTCTTATCCATCAGCACGGGGAAGGAGTATTTATTGCGCTCCATAAATGCCTTGACGGTCTCCTTGCCCTCACGCACATTCACAGCGAAGATGTGCGCCTTGTCCTTATATTTCTCGGAGAACGCCTGCGTATGGGGTAGCGCGCGACGGCACGGACCACACCAGGTCGCCCAGAAGTCCAGAAAGACGGGCTTGCCCCTCAACTCGCTGAGCTTCACCGTTTTGCCCTCAAGGCTTTCCAGCTCGAAGTCGGGCGCGGTTGCCCCTACGGGCAACTTCGCCTGCAAAAGGGCGAACGCACCCAGCATGCTCACCATGCTCAAGACGGCAATTATGAACCACTTTTTGCTCATATCGATGTTCCTCCTCGCTTATAGAGTACCTCATTTCTTCGGACATGTCGGACGGGTTTGACCGATCCGACGGGTCTGACTTGTGCGATGGGATAAGGTGGTGCAATCCTGTCGGAAGGCGCGGGGCGTCTTGCCGAAATGTTGAGAGAACACGCGCGAGAAGTGGCTTAGGCTGAGGTAGCCGACCTCCAGCGCGATTTCAGAGATGGACATGCGGGTGGTGGTCAGCAGGGTGGCAGCGCGCCGCATGCGCAACTCGGTCAAGCATTCTGAAGGAGAGCGCCCTATCGTGATGCGGAACAGCCGCTGACACTGGCGGGAGCTGACCCCCAGCTGGCGCGTCAGCTTGTTCAGCACATCCGCATCGCCCAGGTGCGCCTCCAGATAGGCTAACGCCTCGCGCAAACGCGCTTCATCCCGTGCCACGACCACCTCCGGCTCGCGAAAACAGAGGAACGCCAGCAGCTCACGCAACTTCGCCTCATAAAATAGGCGCAAACTGCCCACAGGCGGTGGCTGTAAAATCGAATCGATGACCCCAGCGGTCAGCGGGTTGCCTGCCACCAGATAGAGCTGCTCCGGGAAGGGCGATTCGCCACGCAGGAACGGCAGGAGCTCATCCAACACGCGCTCCGCCTCTGGCGCAAGCAGGTTTCTTAGATAGCTCAGCTCTACGCGCACAATCAGATGGTGGTGCATGTAGTGCAGGTCAGGGCGCGTGGTGCGTGGGCAGGTCAGCTGACGAGGGTCAGGTGGGCGTAGGCTCACCACAAACTCGCACCAGCCCTCCGACGGCTCGAACTCGGGCGCCATCAGCGGGTCATCCGAAGAGAAGCGCCGCTCGAAAATCAGAAAGTGCTCCGTGCGGCAGAGCAGGCGCGAACCCGCATGCTCTGTTCCCCCCTCTATCCCCCGTTTGATGGGGGATGGACAGGGAGTATCCCGTAATCCAACGGCTCGCACGCCCATCGCGCCAAGAGTATACCCTTGCGTAGGTGCCCCCGTGTGTGCCCCAAAACACAGGCAGGGCACCCAGGCGACCTCGCTAAATGAAAGGGTGGAGTAGTGGGGACGCTCCGCGTCCCCACTACCCAAATCTATCTTGATGGGCGGGTGGGGTGAAGGGACAACTGCACTTCACGGGCGGGACGCCCGTGCTACGCTTGATGGGCAGGATGCCCAAGCCACTTTGGCACGGGCGAGACGCCCGTGCTACGCTTGATGGGCAGGATGCTCAAGCCACATCACGGGCAACTACTGATCCCAGCCCAGATGCCCATTAATGGAGATGGTGTAGACCGCCTGACCCGTCACCAGCCGATAGATTGCCAGCGGGGTATCCGCGGCGAACTCGGCTAAAATCACCCCCAGCGCCACGGCACGCAACTTCTCGTAGCCCGGCAAGCCCCAGTAGCGGTTCACGAACAACTTGATAATCAGCACCACAAGCAATCCGAACCAGACATAGTCGATGCCGAAGTTCATCGAGAGGGCGTAGCCCGCGGGGTGGATGGGGAAACCAGGGACGCGGTAGCGAATGAAGTCGAGCAGGAGCACGAAGCAGAACGCGCCTGTGAAGAACGCCATCGCCGTCACATTGGGCGGGTAGCGGTTATCGGCTAACTGCGTAATCACGCCTGCCATCCCGCCTGCCCAGTCGGGTGCCCCATCGCGATAGAAGCGATTCACGCTGAACAGCTCGCCCAGAAAGATGCCGGCAATCACCGCGACGGCAATCACAAAGAACAGCCCACGCTGGTTGAGCCGCGCGATCTCGCCCATCTTCATCGCCTCCAGCTGATAGGGCATCGGGTGCGTGCGGTGCAAGCGGTTCATAAAGTGGAAGGTGGTCATCAGACGGGCAATGGTCGATTCAGACAGGTTCTGCGTGCCTGTGAAGGCAATCATCAGCTGGTGCGGTCCCATAAATGCCATCTCGTGGATAGGCGCGCCCAGCTGCGCCCGCAACCGCGCCACAATCACGCTGAACGCCATATAGAGCGCGACATAAATCGTGACCAGCCACCATGGCAGACCGACCGCCACTCCCAGCCCAATCAGCACCCCCAGACTCAGAATCAGCCCGATGAACGCCCAGCGTGCCGAAATCGCATAGCCTGCGTCGGGGTTGAACCCCGTGCGAATCTCGTGCCAGATTTCGCGCAGGTAGCCACGCGATGCCCACACCACGCTTATGAACAGTCCCAGAAACGCGCCCCACGACTGCTCGCTGAAATAGGGCGGCTGGGGCACCAGATAGCCCCCGCCAAACACACCCTGCTCATACCCCATCGCCGCCGTGATGACCTGCATCCCCTTGCGCACAAAATAGAACAGAATGCACGAGAAGAGCAAATCGTTCGGCACGAACACCCCAATCGCCGTCATATAGGGGAACAGCCCCACGGGAATCCAGCCGACCTGATTCCATGGCGGACTCTGGAAATACTCGTTCAGTCGCGCCAGAAAGCGCACCTTGATGGGCGGGATCCACGGATAGAAGAAGTTGAGCGCGTTCAGCGTGTCGATCGCCGCCATCACAAGGAATCCGCCCCAGAGATACTTACTGCGCCACAGGGGCGCCCGCGGCTGGCACAGCAACATCGGCACTTGCAGGATGGGGAACGCCAATCGCTCCTGCTGAGTCCAGAGGCGTCTCATCAGCGCGTTAATGCAGAGCATCGCCAGCGCGGCGGCGCCAAACAGCCCCATCCAGCCCAGAAAGATGGGCATCCACAGTCCGAGCTTCGTCAGCACATAGGGCATGCCGTGCCCGCCCTGACCATAGTCTTGCAGACCCTCACTACTCTTGAAAAAGAGCCAGCCGGCGACATGGGGTAATACCCGCGTCTTATAGGCGTTGTTCTGGTCCGCATACAGCCCGAAAGCGTGCCATAAGGGCGCGATGACCGCCATCCACTCAGCGGACATCGCCGTGCCCACAAACAGCACGGTGAACAGCACCACCAAATCGGGCGTGTGCAGGAACCAGCGACGGGTCAGCCATCGCCCAATCGCGTTCAACAGCACGACCACCATCAGCGCCGAGACGGGTGGAATAATCAGCGAGAAAATAACGCTGACCACGCTCTCCACTGCCCAATAGGTGGTGAACGGCAAAAGGGCGAACCCAATCAACAGGGCACGTAGCCGTATCGGGTTCGCCTGCTCCGAGGTTGCCGACTCGCTTACTGCGGGCGCAACCGCTTCCAAAGTGGGCTTGGTCTGCATCGATGCTTTGATAGTTCGCTTAGCAAGCAGGGCGTTCCTGCTATGTGGCTTGGGCGTCTCGCCCAAGCAAAACACGGGCGGGACGCCCGGGCTACCAGTGGCTTGGGCGTCTCGCCCAAGCAAAACACGGGCGGGACGCCCGGGCTACCAGTGGCTTGGGCGTCTCGCCCAAGCAAAACACGGGCGGGACGCCCGGGCTACCAGTGGCTTGGGCGTCTCGCCCAAGCAAAACACGGGCGGG
>FWWL01002444.1_pt1 | contig 38661 bp, 31 predicted proteins | sample 2228331 | NCBI WGS metagenome assembly FWWL01 (sample SAMEA103939775, study PRJEB20133) | metagenome
CAAGGTGTACTCGCACTGTTTAGATAATCTATGATGACGCCGGGAATAGATGAGTGATCCGCGGGGGCTGCCGTAAAGGCAACCCCCATTGTGTTTAAAAAATTAAACTTCAAAACAAAAATGCCAGAAAAAAATAATTATATAGAAAATGAAATCCTGAACCTTTCTCCAGTTGAACTTATACTTAAAATTTACGATGTTGCAATTGTGAGCTGTAAGAGAAAAGATGTGGAAAAAGCAAATAGGGCGATAACTGAACTTATCGCATCCTTAAATTTTGATTACAAAGAAATAGCACTAAGCTTGTTTAAACTTTACCATTATTGTCAATACGAGATAAGGCAGGGGAATTTTGATAGAGCGGTTGAAATTTTAAAAGAACTCCGCGATGCATGGGCAACTGCTTTCAATTTAAAGTAGGGAAAAGCAATGTCATTCTATTTTAACACAAATAATTCGATAAACCCGATTGACACGCTGATCCAAGCATTTAAACAATCCGAAAGAAATAAACTCGTCAAACCTGTTGAAACGCAAAGAAATCTAATTCAAACGAAAAATTCGACCATTTTAGATTTAAAGTTAAAACTAAATTCGCTATTCTCAATCGTAAAAGATCTTTCTCTCTCTGGAACGAGTTCTAAGTTTCAAGTTAAAACTGCTGATGTTTCAAACCCTGAAGTTTTGAGCGTGGTTGTCGAGCCATATGCTACGCCTGCGAATCATACGATATTTGTGCAACAAATTGCAAAAGGGGATACAGTTATATCCTCGAGATTTTCAAATGATGGAACAGAGATTTTAACTAATGAGGGTGTGGGGACAAAAACCATTAGAGTGACAATTAACGGCGTTTCAACCGATGTAAGTATCGATATCTCATCTGGTGATACAAATCAAACCATTTTGCGTAAGATTGCCTCAGCGATAAATTCAAATGCTTTGGATGCGAATGCAAGTGTAATAACTGACACATCTTCAACAGCACGGCTTGTGATAAAAAGTAAAAATACGGGAAGCCAATACGCAATTTCTCTTTCTGATGTCTCCGGAAATTTGCTTGCAAATATTGGTCTTGATTCAAATGTTATTTCAAATCGCATATCTTCAACAGATACAGCCGGTGGTTATCTTTACAGCGATGTCACCTTGCTTGATGCAAAAATTGTCGTGGATGGGATAAATATAACTCGCGGTTCAAATAAGATAAATGATGTGGTTTCTGGAGTAACAATTGAATTGAAGAAAGTTCAAAACCCCGGTGATACGCCTGTTTCTATTGTGGTCAAATCCGATATCGGTAAAATTCGTGAAAATATCGATTCTTTCATCAAAACTTATAATGATTTGATAAAATTTATAAATGACAAAATTAAAACGACAGCAGAGGGAGCTCGTTCTATTTTCAGCGGTGATTATATGCTGGCGAAATTAAAAACGGATTTAAGACTTAAAATAAGTGGCGCTGTTTCTTCAGTTGCCCCAGGAGATCCAAGGTTTTTAAGCGACATTGGGATAAAGGTAAATTCGGATGGGACTTTGACCATTTCTGATAGTGCAAAACTTGATAAATTTATCTCCACGGATGTATCGAAAGTAGAAGCGCTTTTTAATTCATCTGATGGAATTGCGATTAGATTAAAAGAACTTATAAATCCATTTGTTCAAATTGGAGGCATACTTGATCAAAGAGTAGATTCGGGAAAGGAACAGATAAAGCGCCTTGATGAGAGGATAAAATCGCTTAACGATTTAATTGATCAAAGAGCGGAAGATTTGAGAAGACAATTCGCACAACTTCAATCGCTTTACAACGCATTTGTAAGGCAACAGGCGATGGTTCAACAACTAACCCAAGTTTTAGTGCCATGATTCAAGATGTGAAAAACATATCCGCGACCCAGCCAATTCAGCGAGGTGAGGAAGAATTCAGAAGATTTGAGTCAGAAGTGAAATTAGAAGGTTTGGAGCCAAAGGCATCGGAAATTTTATCGCAAAGCGACCTTGAGAGGATCGTTAAAGAGATAAATCAATTTATCCAAATTTTCAATTCAAAGATTGCATTTGAAATTGACAAAGACACGGGGAAGACGATTTTGAAGATAATCGATTCTCAAACAAACGAGATAATTCGCCAGATACCGCCGGAGGAACTTTTAAGGATTTCAAAAAGGATAAGCGAATTGCTTGGCTTGATAATCAATGCCAGGGTTTAAATCAAATACCGAGCTAATTCAGAGCATATTTGATGAATTGAGAGAGATTTTGAAGATGACGCTTTTGCTAAGGGAGATGATTTTGCGAAATCAACTTGAGTCATTGCCAGACCAACTAGCAAGTCGCGAAAGAAGGCTTGAAACCGCTCAGGAACTTTTAAGAGAACTTGAAAAAAGAAAGGGGGAAATACAAAATTTCCCACAAATTAAAAAAGAGATAGAAATGCTCCTCGATGAGATATTAAAGATTGACGCAGAAAATGCCGATAATATAAGGGAGAAGATGAAGGAAGTAGCAAAAGAATTACAAGAGCTCATTGAGCGAAAAAAATTATTAAACTATTTGAGGTGAAAAAATGAAAGTAAATGAGATAACCGGAGAAATCCTATTTCCCGAGGAAAAAGGAGGCAAAAAGTTTAAAAAAGTTGAGGAGAAAAAGGACAAGGTTGAAATTTCAAGTGAAGCAAGGGAACTTTACAGGCTCAAAAGAATGGAAAAGATAGAGGAGATTAAGAAAAAAGTCGAAACGGGATTTTACAATTCCGATGATGTAATCGATAAAGTTGCAGAAAAGATTTATGAGCATTTGAAGTTAGATAGAGAAGGCTAATTAGTCCAACTTTGGAGCAGCACCTCCCCCTAAGCCCCGGGCGATAAGTTCGGGGCTTTTTTATTTTTGGGAATCACTTAATTGATTTTAAACTTTTGATTGTTTAACTTATCAAAAAATTCAACTTGGAAATTAAGTAGTATGCCCGAAGTTGGTACTGAAAGAGTAAGTGCTGGTGACGCTTCTCCGACCTATGAGAAAGAGATGACCTTTTGGGAACATCTCGAGGAATTGAGGTCGAGGATTATAAAATCTTTGATTGGAATTTTAGTTGGAATTATAGTGTGCGCTTTTTTCAGCGACGCCATTATAAATAAAATTTTAATCGTTCCTGCAAAGAAAGCCGGATTCACGTTGCAGAATCTTAAACCGTACGGACAATTTATGCTTTATATGCAAGTTGTCATCATTTCTGGATTTGTTTTGAGTTTGCCTTTTACACTTTATCAATTTTGGAGGTTTGTTGAGCCCGGATTGTTGCCAAGGGAGAGAAAATATGTTTTGTGGATAGTTGCCTTTTCTTCGTTATGTTTTTTTGCTGGAATTATCTTTGCATATTTTGTTCTTCTTCCTATTTCGCTAAAATTTTTCGCTGGGTTCGGGAGTAGTGAAATCCAAAACATCATCGCAATAAATGAATACATGAAATTTATCATTGGACTTATACTTGCTTCTGGGATTGTGTTTGAACTCCCGATGCTTTCTTTTTTCCTTGGAAGGATTGGGATATTGACGCCTGCTTTTATGAGGCATTATAGAAAACATGCGATCATCGTGATTTTAATTCTATCTGCTTTCTTAACACCTACTCCCGATGTTGCAACCCAACTTGCTTTGGCTATTCCCCTTATTCTTCTCTATGAACTTAGCATATTTGTCGTTCAATTAACCGGCAAAAAGGTTAAAACTTAAAAAACAAAAGGGTAGTGATGTGAATTTGAACGAGATTATACAGCCTGTGAAAAAGGAGCTACTTGAATTCGAACGCATTTTTAGAAAAGCGATGTTTTCCGAAGTTAAACTTCTAAATGTCATTGTTCACTATATTTTAAAACAACGCGGAAAGCGCATAAGACCAACGCTTGTTTTTTTGTCCGCTAAACTTGTCGGAGATATAAATGAATCAACTTTTCATGCAGCTTCACTTGTTGAACTTTTGCATACCGCAACACTTGTCCATGATGATGTAGTTGACGAATCAGATATGAGGCGCGGTTTTCCATCGATAAATGCTATTTGGGGTAATAAAGTTGCTGTTTTGATTGGTGATTTTTTACTCGCCCAAGGACTGTTGCTTTCCCTTCAACATAAGGAGTATAAATTCCTTCATATAACAAGCGAAGCTGTAAGAAGAATGAGCGAAGGGGAACTGCTCGAGATCCAAAGTTCGAGATCAAATAGCTTTGACGAGGAAACTTATTTTAGAATAATCTCGGATAAAACGGCGTCTTTGATTTCCGCGTGTTGCGAACTTGGTGCAGCAAGCACTGTTGACGATGAAGTTATAATTGAAAAATTGAAAAATTTTGGTGAGAACTTAGGCATTGCATTTCAATTGCGTGATGATTTGCTCGATTATCTTGGTAGTTCAAATATCACTGGGAAGCCAATTGGGGCTGACATAAAAGACGGGAAGATAACTCTACCTTTAATTTACGCTTTGAGAAATTCCCCGAAGAAAGAGTCACGGTATGTGATGAAAATCATAAAAAATGAGTCAAAGGGTAAAGATATTTTTTATGTGATCGACTTCGTTAAAAATTACGGAGGAATTGATTACACATTTAGCGTTGCGGAAAGTTATCTTGATAAAGCGAAGCAATTCATCGCCGATTTCCCTGATTCGCCTGCAAAGGAATCTTTAATTAAACTTGCTGATTTCGTTCTTGAAAGGGTAAGTTAAAATTTAAAAACTAAACAAAGGAGGCAAAAAATGAAGCGAATCATCGTAGTGTTGGGGCTCTTTTTATTTTTATCCTCTCTTGCTTTTTCACAAGTTGATAAAAATCTCGTCAAATTTCCTGAGTCCGCAGGTAAGGGTTATATTCAGCCTTTGATCGATGTAATGGGGGCTAATTTAAATTCAGGGCTTTATCACAGCGCATCGATGAGTAAACTTTTCGGATTTTATATCGGAGTTAAAGGGATGGTCGTTTTCGTTCCATCATCGATGAAAAGTTTTACTGCTGAACTTGGTTCAGATTATAATCCGCAAAATCCTGAAACTGCAACTGTTTTTGGGGAAAAAGATGGTGGGGCAAGGGTAAGATATAAAGGACTGGTGGATGTTGATTTGCCGGGCGGAATTGGTTTATCTGCTGTTCCGCTTGCGGTTCCGCAGGCAAGTTTTTCAACTATGAATTCAGAAATTTTAGTTAGATTCGTCCCTTCAATAAAAATCAATGACGATGTTGGAGATGTTAACCTTTTTGGCGTAGGGTTGGCTCATAGCATAAGCCAATATATTCCACTATTTCCGATAAATGTTGCAATTCAGGGCGCATATCAGCAACTTAAAGTTGGTTCCTATCTTAAGGCAACCGCGTTAAATTTCAATGTTCATGCAAGTAAGAGTTTTATATTTTTCGGAGTTTATGCTGGTGTTGGATATGAATCCTTTACTGCAGATGTGAATTATTCGTATACACCTCCACAAGGGGTTCCACCGCAAAACATAAGTTTTAACTTAAAAGGGAAAAATAATTTCAGGGCAACCGCTGGATTGAACCTTAAACTTTTTCTCCTTGATTTAAATGTCGATTATTCGATTGGAAAAGTTAACGTTCTTTCTGCTGGGCTTGGTTTCTCATTTTGAGAAATAAAATAGAGTTTAATCATGCGCGTTTTCCTTCTTTTCGCAGTTGGATTATTGGTAATTTTGATTTCGCCTGTTTTTTATGTAGATAGTCAAAATTTTGAACTTTGGGGTTTAATCATAAGAAAACCTTCCGCTCAGCCAAAAGATGATGAGAGGATGTTTATCCCGGGAATTGCTATTGTAAAATTTAAATCCGCATATAAAGGCTCGCTCGGTTTAAATAAGGTTGAAATAGATGAATTTAACAATGTGGCGACGCAACTCGGGATAAAGTCTATTGAGAAAATGTTTCCAGATCATAGCGGGATGGGTTTGAGAAAGGGCGAGCCTGATCTTAGTTTATTTTACATTGTTCGTTTTTCTGAAATGATGGATGTTGATTTCGTTGTGTCAAAGCTTTCGCGACTTAGTGGTGTTGAATATGCTGAGCCACATTACATTTATAAGCCAAGTTTTATTCCGAATGATCAATATTTTTCAACTTATCAATGGTATCTTCGAAAAGTTGGTCTTCCACTTGCATGGGATATAACTCAAGGGGATACTAATGTTGTTATCGGAATTGTTGACACCGGCGTGGACCTTGATCATCCAGATCTTTCTGGAAACATATGGCGTAATTGGAAAGAAATTCCAAACAATAGAATTGACGACGACCGCAATGGTTATATCGACGATTTCGTCGGTTGGGATTTTGGGGGAAAGAATAATTTTAATAACGATAGATCGAAACAAGATAATGACCCGAGTGAAAAAAAGCCCGTTCACGGGACGCATGTTGCTGGGATTGCATCTGCGGTGACAAACAATGGTATTGGCGTTGCGGGCACTGGTTTTAAATGTAAAATTATGGCTGTGAAGGTTTCAATCGACGATGATCCAAATAATTTGATCTACTACGGTTACGAAGGAATCGTCTATGCGGTTGATAACGGTGCAAAAGTAATAAATTGTAGTTGGGGTGGTGGAGGAGGTTCAAGATTTGAGCAAGAGATAATTAACTATGCGACTTCAAAAGGTGCATTGGTTGTTGCTGCAGCTGGAAATAGTAGAAGTGATGAATTTCATTCACCCTCTGGTTATAAATATGTTTTAAGCGTTGCTTCTGTAGATTCAAACGATATAAAAGCTGGATATTCAAACTTTGGTGAAACAGTCGATGTTTGCGCTCCAGGTGGAGTTTTTGCTATAGATGGCGGAATTTATAACACTTGGTATAATGATACTTATGAGTTTTTAACTGGAACTTCAATGGCATCTCCACTTGTGGCGGGGATCGCTGGTCTTGTCAGAGCAAAATTTCCAGAACTTACCCCAGAACAAGTTGCAGAAAAAATCAGGGTTTCAGCAGATCCCATAGATGATAAAAATCCAAATTATAGATATCAACTTGGCTTCGGTAGGGTTAATGCGTATCGAGCTTTGACGATCAGTTCACCAGCGGTAAGATTTATTGATTATGTATTTGATGATTCGCTTGGGAATAGAGATGATGCGATAGATCCGGGAGAAGTAATTCAACTTAAGGGAATTTTTAAAAATTATCTTGACCCTGCTTCAAATTTAATAGCGCGACTTGAAACGAGCGATCCTTATGTCGAGATCATCAATGGGGTTTTTACAGTAGGTTCACTTGGGACATTACGATCGGTGGATAATTTTTCAGAGCCGTTCAAGTTCCGAATTTCGCAAAATACCCCAGAAAATTACACTGTTAAATTTGTCGTCAAAATCTCTTCCGGTTCATATAATGATTTTGTATATTTTAAAGTTCTTGTGAGACCAACCTTTAGAGAACATAATGCTAATTTTATAACTTTAACGGTGACAAGCAGAGGTAATCTTGCGTTTAATGATTATCCTTCAAACACACAGGGGAAAGGATTAAGATATCGTGATGGTGAGAACTTGCTCTTCGAAGGAGCTTTTATGGCTGGTGTAAGCAATTCATTGCTTGTTGACGTCGCAAGGGATGAAACTGGACAAAAACAAACAAGGGATTTTTCCCCAAAAACTTCTTTTTATCTTATTACGCCCGGGATTATTTCTGCGCAGGATGGTTCTTCGATATTTACTGATTCATTGGCTCCATCTCAGAATAGAGTTAAAATTGATGTCATTTTGAATAGTTTTGCATTTGCTCAAACTTTTGACGATATGAATTTTGTTTTGCTTAAGTATTCGATTGTTAACAAGTCGGGGGTTAATTATCAGAATTTCAGAGCTGGGTTATTCCTTGATTTTGATCTTGGTTCGGCTTATGAAAATGTAATAAAGTATGATAGCGTTGGGAGATTGGTTTATGTTTACGATATAGCTTCAGGTGGTGAGAAAACGCTTGCTGGAATAGCGCTTGTGAGTGATGATGAGGAAGGGGTTTGGTTTATAAACAATGCGGGTGACGATCTTTGGGGGATTTACGATGGCTTTACGAAATCTGAAAAATGGGAGGCGCTTAGTTATAAAGGTGTTAAAAGAAATTTAGCAGGCGCTGGTGATGTTTCTGTAGTGATTTCAAGTGGAACTCCTATTTTGAGAAATGGGGATACTTTAAAGATTGGGTTTGCAATTCTTTGTGGGGATAGTTTGTCGGTTTTGAGGAGTTCAGCTATTAAGGCAAGAAGTAGGTGGAATCAGATTCTCACAGATACGGGTGAATTTGGGACGATTCCAAGAGCATTTAAACTTTATCAAAATTATCCAAATCCATTCAACAGTGAGACAAATATAAAGTTTGATTTGCCTGAGCCGGCGGATGTTACGATAGAGATTTTCGATGTGGTTGGAAGAAAAGTTGATGTGCCTGTTCAAGATAAAAAATTTTCTCCCGGAACGATAATTGTTAAGTTCAACGCTGGTAATTTGCCAAGCGGTGTTTACATCTACAGGGTGAAAGCGGGGAAATTCGATGGAGTTGGCAAAATGGTTTTAATTAAGTAAAAAATTAAGTTGTATTAAATGGCTTATTTTCTGATTTCCATTTCAAACCGAACAAATTTGAATTTATGCATTAAATACGCTCTCGCAGGTTTTACAAATAGCATTAATGGTCTATGGACATACACTGAGATTAAAGAAGGGGATTATGTCTCGTTTTTATACGGTGCTCGCGTTTTTAATTTATACAAAGTCATCGGGAAAAAAGCCTTTAAGGATGCTGAAAAACTACCACCTTGGCCTCCTGTATATTTCAGCATGTCAAGAAGAACTTACTATTTCCCATTTAGATTATTTTTGAAGCCCGTTAGAAAATTAAATGAACCTATGGTTAGACCGGAATTTGCTTATGTAGCTGAAAATTTGCTATTAAGAGGCGGTTATCGGAGAACCCATTTCCAAGCTGATTCCCTTACCTATTACTCAGTCTCTCAAATGGGGGAGGTATATAAGGATACAATTGAAACATTTGACACAAGCGCTTTTGATGAATTTATGCCTAAGTTATGCTTTGATAAAAACTTAGAATCTATGCCTGAGATTTTTTACTTTCAAGAGGTAATTCTCCAATCCTTAATTCGTCATTATTTATCTCAAGAGATTAAATTACAGACACTTTTCGAGTATACAGGCAACCCTAACCTTGAAGCTACAGAGTTTGAAGTGCTTGGGGAAAAAGCATTTCCGGAAGGTCACATTGATATTTTAATAAAAGATATCCATCCAAAGGAAAAAGCTCGAAAGATTATCGTTGAAGTTAAAAAAGAAAACGCTAAAAAGGAGGATATAAGACAGCTAAAAAGTTATATAGAGGAGATAAAAGAAGAATGCATTGTTGGAATTTTGATTTCGAAAAATTTTCCTAAAAAGATAGTTCAAATCGCGAGGGAAGAAGGGATTGTTTTGCTTAAATACTCTTTTGAAAATTTGGAGATAAATAAAGTATATACATTTGATGAATTGTTGAACATGTTTAAATTGCACACATTGGAGGGAGATGAAATATGACGACTCTCCAACGCTTTACCCTCTTAACAAATTAAAAGTATTTTGCTATAAAATGAGGAGGGCTTTATTTCTTGGGGTATTATTAATTTTAATCCTAACCTTAGAATCTTATGCATGTTTTGACACTTACTTGTTCCTTAAGCGAAGTTCAATGGTTTATCCTTACAGGTCGCTAGTTCTTGAAACCAACGGTGAATATTCCTTCTTCCTCAAGGATCCAAATAGCGATATGTTTCTCTCATTTGGCAATATCTATTATGGGCTTATGAGAAATTTCTCGGTTCAATTTTCGCTTGGTTCAGGTGAAAAGGAAAGAAATCAGTTCAAGTTGGATTCTTACGGTGTAAGAGGTGTTTATAATGTTTACACAGCTACATCGAGAGCTTTTACGGTTGATTTAATCCTTGAACACAGGGGAATGTTTACAGAGAAAGCGAACGAAATTGAGTTTTCCGTGCCAGCTATTTTTTATAGCAAGAACTATGCTTATGTTATTCATCCTACCGTTAACTATGGGATTGATAGCAAAGAACTGGAGGCTGGCTGACATTTAGGTTTGTTTTATCTTTTTGAGCAAAGTTTGGTAGGTTTGGGATTTGAGTATTCAAGTGTTCAAAGCAGTAGTTATGTTGGGAAGAAGTTGACAAAAAGTGAGGCTTCAACAAGCATATTCTTTGGATCATACATTGGCAAGGGGATTTATCTTCAAAATGAACTTGCAAAGGGGCTTGCAAACTCTCGAGATTTTGGATTTGCTTTGACTGTGAAATTCGTTTTGAATTGATTTAAATTCGCCCTGCGCTTTTGCGCGGGGTTTATTTATTGTTGCAGAAGGTCCCCCTCTTGACAAATTAAAAATTTCATATTATATTTTAAGTGAAAGAGCAAGTTTGAGTTCTAAATTAAATATAGGAGGCAAGCTATGCTCAAGAAGCTATTATTTCTCATCGTAATTCATCTTTTAATTGTGGGGGTTGTATTTGCAGGTGAGACTGGGAAAATTCGTGGTAAAGTTGTAGATAAGGAAACCAAAGAACCATTGCCCGGGGTAAATGTTGTTTTGGTTGGAACTGCTTATGGTGCTGCAACCGATTTGAAAGGTGAGTATATAATTGTTAACGTACCAGTCGGAATATATGATATTAGAGCTTCATTCGTTGGCTACAGAGCAGTTACGATTAAAGGTATAAGAGTTTTACCTGATTTTACGACGGAGATTAATTTCGAACTTCCAAGCGAGACCATTCAACTTGAAGAGGTTGTTGTAACCGCCGAGAGAAGGCTGATTCAAAAAGACGCGACTTCGACAGTTACAGCTGTAACTGCGCAGGAAATTCAATCTATCCCTGTTAATTCATATCAAGAAGTTATGACACTTGCCCCTGGAGTTGTTCAAGCTAATAACGGTGGTCTTGGCGGTGGAGATAATGGAATACATGTCAGAGGCGGAAGAACCACGGAGGTAAGTTATGTTGTAGATGGAATAAGAGTTGATGATTTGCTTTATGGTGGTTCTGCCTTGGATATATCTCGACTTGGAATAGCTTCCGTTTCAATTATGTCTGGAACCTTCAACGCTGAATATGGTCAAGCTCAGTCCGCGGTTGTCAGCATTGTAACGCAAGAGGGTGGACCAAAATATACAGGAAGTTTTAGGGTGGGAACGGATCAGAGCAAAAGCCTTGGATGGAAGGAAAACGATTGGGGAAGCTTTAGAGGTGAATTTTCTTTGAGTGGTCCTGTTATTCCCGGTAAAGACTTTGCTACTTTCTTTGTAAGCGGAGATAGGTTCTTTACAAGAACGTATCTGAACAGTTTTTCTGGTCCAACATATAAAACTCCCGGCGGTAGAATAGTTCAGCATAATTATGAAAATCTTGGTTTCTTTGACAGCAGAGTTAGAGGGAACGCAAAATTAACATTAAAATTCTTAGAAAGCTTAAAACTCAGGCTTGGCTATGCTATTACCGATAGAAAGAACAAAGGCTATGACCACTACTTTAAGTATCAATATCTTTTGAAGATGCAAGATCCAACGCTCCCAGAATTTCAGGGTACGAATTACAGAACGAGCACCCTTTACTCAGCTCATTTAACGCATGCGTTGAGCAAAAATACTTATTATGAGTTAAAGTTTTCCCAGTTCAACACGAGATATAAATTTTACATCTACGAGGAAGAATTGAAGGGAGATTTCTCAAGAATATTCACACCAGTTAGTGGTAATAATTTATTCGATTCGACATCGAACTATGAATTTGGTGGTCCATACAGGGTAACGCTTTGGTTGAAAGATGCTTTAAAAATGGGATTCCCACTTTATCGTGATTATGTTATAAATGGGGATACGATTAAAAGAGGAACCAGGTTGACTCCTGAAATTATATCGAAATTGCAACAAGCGGGATACGATAAAATTGATGTATTAGCATTGTCAATGGACGATTATGTCCAACACTATTTTGTTCTAACGAATACATTCTCTGCTAGTTTTGCAAGCCAGATCGATAGATACAATTTCATAAAATTTGGATTTGAGTATAAGCAGTATGATTTAAACGATTGGTGGATAAATGGTGTAAACAACTATTGGGATCATTTAGATACTTTGCAACCTGAGGAAACCAGACATTATGAGACCGCATACTATAGATTTAGACCTGTGCAAGCCTCCGCTTATATTCAAGACAAAATTGAAATCTCAGACTTAATTATAAACATTGGTTTACGTCTCGATTATCTGAACCCGAAGGCACCGGATGTTTATAAGGTCATTGATTTGAAGGCGATCGATCCAAATGCAGATATCACAAAAGTTGGGAATGTTAAACCCAAATGGCATATAAGCCCGAGAGTTGGTTTCTCGCATCCTATTTCGGACAGGGCTAAAATTCACTTCGCTTATGGGCAGTTTTATCAATATCCAGATATGTTCTTCCTTTACAGGAGATTCAATCAAAATAATCCAAACTATCCTTATCCAAACCTCACCCAAGGTTATGAACCCAGAATTGGAAATCCAAATTTGAAACCGGAGACAACCCATGCTTACGAAGTCGGTGCAGATGTTGTTTTAAGTGAAGATATAGTAATGAGCATTACTGCATTTTATAAGGATACTTATGATTACATTTCAACGAAGAGATATTTCAGGGACCCATACACATATACTCAGATTGTAAACCTTGATTATGCTAATTCAAGAGGAATTGAATTTGCGTTAAGAAAACGATTGAGCAATCATTATGCATTCCAAGTAAATTATACATACTCGAGATCTGAGGGTAACGCTGATAACTGGGCTACGCACTTCTGGGAAGCGTATACTGCTTCCGTTACTGGTTATATTCCACCAAAGAGAACTACAACCCTTGCTTGGGATCAACCGCACACACTTTCATTTATATTCAATGTAGTTTATGATACATGGGGATTGAACTTCATCGGTAATTTTGGAAGCGGTCTTCCATACACACCCACAGATGCGCGTGGGACATATCTTACGGGCGAAATCAATAGCGGAAGGCAACCGTGGACTGGAAATGTTGATGTCAGAGCTTATAAGACGTTTAAGCTTGGTTTTCTTAATATGATGCTTTGGGCTGATATTACAAACCTTTTCAACAAGAAGAATGTCTTGAACGTGTTTGATGATTCTGGAAGACCGGATTACAGCACAAATCCTGCTGTGTCGTATGAAAACAGGCATAGACCACATTGGTTCAGTGCACCGAGGCACATTGAAATTGGGTTGGAAATCAACTTTTAATTTAATCCTTTAAAAAGGTTTTGGTGCCCCCTACCACTTTAAGTGGTGGTAGGGGCGGTTGTAGTTTTTAGATAAAAAAACTAATGGAGGAATTGACAATGCTTAAAAAGGTTACTTCTTTAATTTTAATCTTACTTGCCTCAACTCTTATCGCTCAGGTGAAGGAGGACCCAAATTGGATGACAAAGGAAAAATATTATAACACTGTTCTTGCGCCTCAGCGTGGTTTGAAACCGTTACCCAAAGGATTAGGTCCAGGTGACAGAAAAAGATCCGTTCTTGATGTAGGAAATGTTTGGGCAAGGATTTCTAACGCTGCAACGCTTGGCTATGATAGATGGGGTCTGTGTTGGGAATTCCCCGCAAGAAGCGGTATAACATACAGATGGACGATGGCTCCAATAATTGGTGCGAAAAAGAGAAATCCAGATGAAAGTTACACAAAGTTTTTCGCAAGCGGAACCCGAGGCGCTGCAAGATATAGTGAAGAGGAATATCAGCCTTTACCGGGATTTGATGCTGGATATGTTGATGAGAAAAACAATATCGGTATCGCTTTTAGCGATAAACCTCAATCTTGGCCACAACATTGGCCTTCTTTGAGCGATCTTCCGGCACATGCAAGAAAGATTAGTTATAATCAGCCTCCCGTTGGTTCTGGTGGATTCCCAGGTGTTCTCAATGGTGAGGTTGTCGCAAAAAGGGAAGCTTACTTCGTCGTTACAGATAATGATCCTGATGCGGGAAATAAACCGAAACCGATGGATATCCGAGTTGATGTTTGGGGTTTGCAATGGGATGACTTTTTAAATCAAGACTTTATAATCTTTCGATTCATAGTGACAAATATAGGGACTGATACGCTTTACGATGTTTATCTTGGAATTCACGATGACCCCGATTGCCCTGAGCAAGGTGCTTATGAGTGGACGGATGATTTTGCTGCGTTTATTCCACCGGGAACTGATGTTGAAGGATATTCACCGAGCGAAGATACACTGCTTTGGAACTTTACATATCTTTGGGATGGAGATGATAAGGTTGAAGGTTTAATTGCTTCAAATGTTGGTTGGGTCGGATTAAAGTTTCTTGAAACCCCGATTAATCCAGCCACAGGGCAACCTATGGGCATAACTACATTTCAAGTCTTCCCATATAGTGAGGCTCCACAGACTGAAACAGCTGAGTATGATCAGATTTCAGCTGGGATTCTCCCACCGCACAATGTTAACCCACATCCAGGTGATTGGACCCAAACACCGAATTCTTACGGACCTGATATAACTTATGTTGTTGGTTCCGGACCATTTATCCTTGCCCCAGGTGAACAAATTGCGTTTACATTTGCCTCAATTCATGCAAGGAACAAAAAAGACTTGTTTAGAAAAGCAATTCTTTGCCAGCTGTTGTATAACAATAGTTATCGTGCAGCAGAAGCACCACCAGAACCAGTTGTCCATGCGGTTGCCCTTGATAAAATGGTCATCCTTTATTGGGATGATCGCTCAGAAAAAGGAATTTATTATAAACCAGATGGGACGATTGACCATATAAACGACAAATTAACAGGGAATAATGCTTTTGAAGGTTATAAAATTTACAAGAGCACTGACAGAGGACAAACTTGGGGTGAAGCGATAATCGATGCCTTTGGACAGTTCCAAGGATGGATACCGCTTGCAATTTATGATTTACCAAATGGAATTCAAGGAGAAGCAGAAACCAGAAGACACTTTAACCTTGGAAGCGACGCTGGGATAAGGCATTACTTTATCGATAGAAATGTGAACAACGGGTATGAATATTGGTATGCTGTTTGCGCCTATGATCATGATGACGGACCTATCCCGCCACTTGAAAATTCAATAAAAAGCACTCCAAAACCCGGAACAAACACCGTTGCCGTGATACCTGGCAAACCTGCTTCTGGTGTGACGATTGGAAGCGCAGATAAGGAGGCAACACATGTAAGCGGGAATAGTGAAGTTAAAATCCCGATCACCCTTCTTGATCCAGGAAAGACCACAGGTAAGAAATATACTTTGACATTTAAACAAGGGAATACGCCGTTTAGTTTGCTTATGGATTTGAAAGATCAAGATGGAAATTATGTTGTTACCCTAAATAAGGACACAATTAGGGATTATCCTTACTTCTACGATCCAACTCTCGATAATGCATTTATATTTGATGGTTTATATTTACCGGTTCAAGATTTAACTCCTGATGTGAACTGGAATGCTGTAGTTGATGGCGATAGTTTTCATATCTATGATGCATGGACAATTGATTTAACTTTCGAAGGAGTAAATGCTGACGCAACCATTGACTCACTTTCAAGAGAAGCGCTTGCCTCAGATTACGAGATAAGGATTGTAAGTAACCCAGTTACTTATCCACAGGTTGGCTCCGCAATAAATCCATTAGGAACCACTATGACTGCACCATTTGAGATCTGGAACATCACAACAAATACGAAAGTAAACGCGGCGATTCGCGACCGGGGTGCTTCTGGATTTGATTGGCTTGATTTTGATAGAATTTTCATAATTAATAAACCGTATCCAGAGTCGAACCCTGGGGAGTTCAATGCCACTTCGCTTGCTGATATCCCATATAGAGTTAGGATTTATTCTGAGGCGGTTTCGGTTCCGGTTGGCGATAGAATTAAAATAGTAACGAACAAGATTCTTACGAAAAATGATGTTTATGAGTTTAATACCGTAAAACAGACAACGACGACGATGACAGCATCTGACCTTGAGAAAATTCGTGTTGTTCCAAATCCGTATGTTGTGAGTTCACCTTATGAAACAGGTAAATATGGAGTTCAAAAAGAGGTTCAGTTCCATCATCTTCCGCCAAAGGCTATAATAAGAATTTACAATGTAGCAGGTGATCTCGTTAGAGTAATTAATCACGAAGGGGGTTCGATAGCGAGGTGGAATTTGCAGACTTATAATGAGCAAGAGGTTGCATTTGGAGTTTATATCTATCATATCGAAGGTTTTGATGAGACGGGTCGCAAAATAGGAGAGGTTACTGGGAAATTTGCATTGATCAAATAAAAATTTTCCCGGGCGTTTTGCCCGGGTTTTTTAAAGTTTTCTAAAAATAAAAAATTTTGGAGGAGAAAATGAAGTTTAAAATAACATTTACGATCTTCCTCGTGGTTTTGATAACAGGGTTTGCATTTGCTCAATTTGATAATGTTGGTACCTCCTCAGCTCCATTTCTTAAAATCCCAGTTGATCCCCGAGGTTCATCTCTTGCAAGCGCAGTTGTTGCAAATGCAAACGATCCTTCTGCAGTTTATTGGAATCCCGCTGGGCTTTCACAAATGAAAAGAACTGAGATAATGTTTGCAAATACGGATTGGATCGCTGATTTAAATGTCTCATTTTTGGGCGTTGGGGTTCCGCTTGGAAATCTTGGCGCAATCGGCATTGGCATAACATATCTTTCTATGGGCGATATGCCAATTACAACATGGCTTGATACTGAAGGTGCAAGTGGTCAAACTTTCTCCGCTTACGATGCATGTTTTGCAGTAGCTTATGCAAGAAGATTGACCGATAAGTTCTCAATTGGTTTAAGCGTGAAATATGTAATCGAGTCGATCTCTCATTCAACTGCAAGTGCATTTGCTCTTGATATCGGAACGCTTTATGATACTGGATTCCGTGGGTTGAAAATAGGTATGTCATTTACAAACTTTGGGACCAAGATGAGACTTGAAGGAAGAGATTTAATTATAAAAATTGATCCGTACCCAACCGCTGGTTCAAATCCAACAGATGTGATAGCAAACTTAAAAACCGAGGAATGGTCATTGCCTTTGACATTTCAAATGGGAGCAACATTTAATTTGATTGAGAGTGAGACTTTTAGATTTACATTGAACGCAGATTACAGGGATGAAAGAGACTATAGGGCGCTTGGGCTTGTAGGTGGTGAATTTGCGTTCAAGGAGATGTTCTTTGTAAGAGTTGGTGGAATGAAAAGATACGCTGTTGATGAGAGACATGGGAAATTTACTTTGACCGCCGGCGCTGGTTTAAGAGTTAACGTGCCCGGTTCAAGAGTTGGCTTGAAGTTTGATTATTCTTATTCGGACCTTTACAGATTAGGGCAATCACATAGAGTTTCACTTGGGGTCGTATTATAAAAAAAGAACTTGCCCCGGCTCGATCTGGAGGGGCCGGGGATTTTTTTATTTATAAAAGAACTCCTTCCCCTTATGTTTCGTCCTAAAAAATAAAAAGTAACCTGCCATGAAAAAATTTTTCATTGTTTTTTTGTCCATTTTAATCCTTTCCATTTCTTTTGCTGATGAATTTAAATTTTGGAAGGCGGGAGTTTATAACCCAAATGTCCCAACACCTAAACAAATCCTCGGCTATGAAATTGGGGATTATATAACCGAACATTATGAAATGGAACGCTACATCGATGCGCTTGCAAAGTCATCGAACAGGATAAAAGTTATCAAGTATGGCGAATCTTACGAACGACGCGGGATGTATCTTTTAATAATAAGTTCACCCGAAAATCTTGCACGACTTGACGAAATAAGGCAGGCTATAAAAAAGCTAACTGATCCGAGGATCACCTCAGAAACCGAAGCAAAGGAAATAGCTAAAGGCTTCCCGATAATTGTTTGGTTGAACTATTCAAATGATGGTGATGAAACCGCAGCTTTTGAAGCAGGTATGCAAGTTGCATATCAACTCTGTGCTGGCGAAGATGAAACTACATTAAAAATTCTCAAAAACGCCGTCGTCATAATTAATCTTCCACATAATCCGGATAGCCACCAAAAAGCTGTTTCATGGTTTAAGGCGACATTTGTTGGAAAATATGGAAATCCCGACCCGTTTGCATCTGAACATCGTGGAGATTGGCGGATGAAGACGAACTATAATCATTATTTCATCGATTTAAATCGTGATGCGTTTGCCTGTTCACAAGTTGAAACTCAAAAGGTTGTTGAACAATTTCATCATTGGAATCCGCAAGTTTTCGCAGATCATCACGGTGAAACCAAAAATATGTTCTTTGTGCCTTATGCTTTGCCAGTTAACCAAAATGTTCCCGAAACAACAAAGAAATGGGCTAAAATAATAGGACAAACAATAGCTAATGGGTTTGATGAATATGGATGGAGCTATTACACAGGTGAAGTTTTTGATCTTTTTTATCCGGGTTATTGGGATTCGTATCCTGCTTTGAATGGAGCAATAGGAATGACGTTTGAAACGGATGCGGGTGGAAGAAAAGGATTCCAATTAGAAAGAGAAGATGAAACAATTGTGACTTTTAAGGAAGGGATTCATCGCCACTTCATCGCTTCGATGAAAACACTTGAGGCGTCTGTTAATCATAAAGAGGAAATTCTTTTCGATTTTTACAAATTTAGACAAACGGGGCTCGAGGAATCGAAAAGAGAACAATATAAGCAGTTTGTAATTGTTCCAGATAAAGATAGAGAGAAAACATCAAGATTTATTGAACTTTGTTTAAGACATGGAATAGAAGTTTATGAAGCAAATGAATCCTTTACGAGTTTAAAGGCGAGAAGTTATTTTGAGAAAAATGCGACGAGGAAAACTTTCTCAAAAGGTGTTTACATAATTCCAATGAATCAACCGCAGAAGCGACTTGTTAAGGCTCTTTTTGAGCCGGAACCAAAAATGGACGATGAATTTTTGAAAGAAGCGAGATTTGCATACGAATACAATAAAAAACTTGGTAAAAATGCGCGCCGTCTTCCGCTTGGTTTTTATGATGTCACCGCATGGGCTTTGCCGATCGCTTGGGGAGTTGAATGTTATTTGACCGAGGATGAAGCAAAGGTTAAAATGGAAAAAGTAACTCGAAAACCGGAGTTCGTTTATTATGTTCCCAACGATACCCCAAAATATGCTTATGTCTTCAGGTATGATTCTGATGCATCTGCGAAATTGCTTGCCAAACTTTTAAAATTAAATTTTAAGGTGGCGGTTGCAACAAAGTATTTTTATTCCGATGCGGGAGGTTATTTCCCAAGAGGAACGGTTATCGTTAGAGTTGAGAGAAATAAACATATTCAAGATTTTCATCAAAAGATAAAAGAGTTAGCCAAGGAATTGAAGGTTGATTTGTATCCGATTAATACTGCATACACCGAAGTGGGAGTCGACTTGGGTTCGAACTGGGTGATTGAGATTAAGAAGCCCAAGATAGCGGTGCTAACCGAGGAGCCAACAAGTCAAAGTTCTTATGGCGCAATTTGGTTTATGCTCGAGCAGGTATTTGAATACGATTTCACCCCAATCAGATGGGATTATTTCTCAACTGTTGACCTTTATCGCTATAATGTTTTGGTGATCCCTGATGCAAATGCAAATCAATTAAAAAATTTGCTTGGCGACGGTGGGGTTAAAAAGCTAAAAGATTGGATATCAAATGGCGGGGTTCTGGTGACTTTGAAAAATGCGTCTGTCTTTCCAACTTTAAAAGGCGTTGAATTTTCAAGCGCAAAATTAGTTGGTGAAGGCACAGATGATGAGGATAGATACGAAGAGGAAAAGCCGACTCAAAAGGATACCGTTAAAGCAAAGGAGAAGAAGCCAACCGAGAGGATTGAGTTTACACCGGGCGCAATTATGCGAGTTAAACTTGACACTTTGCATTTCTTATCCCTTGGCTATGGCGATGAAATCGCTGTCCTTGTTTACTCAAATTTAATTTTTGAAAAATCGAAAGACGGGGCAAATCCAGGGGTCTTCGCAGATAAAGATGTCCGCATAAGTGGCTTTGTTTGGGAAGATATGGAGAAGAAGTTCCCGGGAAAAGCTTATCTAATTGATGAGCCTGTTGGACGTGGTAGAGTTATAATGTTTGCTGACGATCCCAATTTCCGTTTATATTGGCAAAGTTTAAGCAGGCTGTTTTTAAATTCCATCTTGCTTTCGCCAAGTTTTTGAAATTTAATCGTTCAAATTTTATATTAAAAAAGGTGGGCTTTTGCCCACCTTCTAAAGTTAAATAAAAACAAAAGTTTTTAATCATTCATGCCTAAACTCGGGGAAAATAAAGGGGCGCTTGTGAAATTGTTAAACTTAAGGTGGGGGATTTTTTATGCGTTTAAAAATTTCCCTTTCCGCCCAAACTTTTCCAGTGTCTATACCAGTAAATTACACTCACCTTGTTTATGCGGAACTTAGGGACAAGATAAAAAGACATAGCGATGTGTTTAGCAATGATAAGAATTTGAAAAAACTTGGAATTTTGAGCGGTAGATTTAGGGTTTATACTTTTTCTTTTCTTCGGTTTAAAAATTTCGCGATCGATGGAGAAAAAATAAATCTCACAAACCTTGAGGACTTCAACTTTTTCATTTCTTCTCCATTTAATTCGTTTATTGAGGGAATCGCCATTGCTTTCTTAAGGGATGGGAACTTAAAAGTTGGAAACACAAATTTCATCGTTAAATCAGTTGTTAAAGTAGAGCCACCGGAATTTAAAGAAACGATGAAATTTCGACTTCTTTCACCGATCGCCGTTGTTAAAGAACCTGCTGAAAAGAAAATTTTTATGACGCCGGATGAACAAGGGTACTTCGACAAGATAAAGGAAGATTTAATAAGAAAGCACAATTTCTTACGAGGCGAAAAAATTAAGTCGGTCGAATTTGAGATGAAGTTCGATATGGATTATATATCATCAAAAGGTGGAAAATTTTCAAAACTTATAAAATTTGGAAAGACGAATGTAAAATGTTTTTTAGCGCCGTTTGTGATAAGAACGGATCCAAGGTTAATTGAGGTTGGATACGAGTGGGGTTTTGGGCATAAAAACCATCTTGGCTTTGGTATGGCTGTGGTTGAGAAGAATTTTGAATAGAATAAAATCACAAGTTTAGCGAGTTTTGCAAGAGAAACTTATCAATTTGAGATTGAAGATAGGGTTTGGCGAAAAGCAAACCGAATCGCTTGCTTAAGATGCGGAAAAGAACCGAAGATGGTTTAGAATGGGTTTATGAGTTTTAATCATAATATGGTTCAAGTTCTTTGCTTAAATATCTAACGATGATTCCGACAACGCCGATGTCGTCGAGAAAACCAACTATTGGGGATATATCTGGAATTGAATCGAGTGGAATGATAAAATAAAGAAGTGCGAAAACAACGATCGCCTTTTTCAGAAACGAAACCGTTGGGTCTTTCATAAATTTATAAAGAGCGATCAAATCCCGCTTAAATCCAATCTTTCCTCTTAATTGGGATATTTTCTCCCAAAAATTTTTCTCAACATATTCAATGTCTTTGCTTGTTATCTTTTCCGCTTTTTCTTTTATCTCATCTATATCTTTCAAACCATCGCTTTTCTGAGGGATGTAGATATTTGCGTCAAAGCCGATGTTTTCTGGATATTTTTCCTTCATTTGTGTAAGGAGTTTTGTTTTTATCTTCCTGCAACCGTCATCTCAGATATAAGAATTGAAGGCGAAGCTATATTGCCGAAAAAGATCAAGTCGTTTCCGATCGAAGAGATATTTTTTAAAATGTTTGCAAGATTGTCCGCTATGGTGATTTCGTCAACCGCAAACGCAAGTTCACCATTTCTTATCCATAATCCACTTGCACCTTTTGAGAAGTTTCCTGAGACTATGTCGACCCCGAAGCCGATGAGTTTTGTTACAAGCAAACCATCTTTTACATCTTTTATCAGTTCTTCAAAAGTTTTATCTCCCGGTTTAATGTAAAAATTTAACGGAGAAGGCGCGGGGATGGTATTATATTTTCGATGGGCATTTCCAGTTGGACTTTGCCCAAATTTTCGCGCAGTTATAGAATCAAGCAAAAACATTTTTAAAATTCCATTTTCAATTATCGTTTTTTCCTTCGTTGCAACACCTTCATCGTCAAACGGTTTTGAAGCGATGCCAGCTTCCATGCATCCGTCGTCGATTACAGTTAAAATTTCACTCCCAACTTTTTCTCCTATTTTTTCGGAAAGAAAACTCATACCTTTGTATGCATTTTTTCCATTAACCGCTGACGCAATGTAACTAAGGATTACAGGAGCGGACACAGGATCAAAAATTACAGGATATTTGCCGGTTTTAATTTTGCGCGGATTGAGTAATTGTAGTGCGCGAGTGCTTGCGTTTTTAGCTACCGCTTCCGGCGATTCGAGGTCTTTAAAAAATCTGCTAACAGATGAATAAAAACCAGTTTGACTTTGAGAGTTTTCCGTTGCGATCGCGGAACAATAAATTTCAAAGATCGTCCCTTCGTATTCTCCGATAAAACCAATTGAATTAGCAATTACCCTTCGTTGAATTAGATTGCCAAAACCAGTTGATTCAACCCTTATCCTTGGATCGACAGATTTTGCGAAATTTTCAATTTCTTGTGCGATTTTTATTTTCTGCTCGACATTTATTGAATAAACTTCTGGATCAAAAATTTTAATTTCATTTTGTTTGAAATTTTCAAATTCAGGTAATCCATTGTCTTGCTCAGGTGTGGAATTATCCGCAAGAGATATGGCTTCATCGATCACTTTTTCAATTGTCGCTGTAGAAAAATCTGTGGTGTAAGTAAACCCAATTTTTTTATTTTTAAAAACCCTTATCCCAAGCCCACAGGTTATTGCTTGTTTTAGTGATTCGATCTCCCTGTCTTTGATCGTCGTTGAAAATTCCTCATTTATCGAAATGAAAACATCACATTCATCCGCTCCTTTTTTAAGGGATTTCGCTATAATCGATTTTGCCAATTCCGATAAGTTCATAGAACCCTTTTACTGTTTGACTTTTTAAAAAATTTATAAATTTTAACGCAAACTTTGAAATTTTTGTCCAAAAAATTAAATTTTTATCAAACATCGGAAAACAAAAACAGCACACTATGTCGAAGAAAAACACGGTAACATCACCTCAGACACAATTGATGGATAAACTTGTTTCCTTATGTAAAAGAAGAGGTTTCATCTTCCAATCGAGCGAGATTTACGGCGGAATCAACGCATGTTGGGATTACGGTCCGCTTGGGGTTGAATTGAAAAATAATATCAAGCAGGCATGGTGGAGGGCTATGGTTTATGAAAGGGATGATATCGAGGGATTAGATGCTGCAATTTTAATGCATCCAAGAGTATGGGAAGCTTCTGGTCATGTCGAAAATTTCACTGACCCATTGGTTGATTGTAAATCTTGTAAACTTCGATTTAGAGCGGATCAAATTCCAGAGGAGGACTTAAAATTGAAGAAATGTCCCGAATGTGGTGGGGAGCTAACCGAGCCCAGGAGATTTAATCTAATGTTCAAAACTTTTATGGGACCGGTTGAAGATGAAGCCCATGTAGTTTACTTAAGACCTGAAACAGCGCAAGGGATTTATGTTAATTTTGAAAATGTGTATGTGTCGATGCGAAGGAAAATTCCATTTGGAATAGCTCAGATAGGAAAAGCTTTTAGGAACGAAATCACGCCCGGAAATTTTATCTTTAGGACTAGAGAATTTGAACAAATGGAAATGCAATATTTTGTTCGACCCGGAACTGACATGGAATGGTTTGAAAAATGGCGTGAGGAAAGATTTAAATGGTATTTGAGAATTGGAATAAAGCCCGAAAAACTTCGCTTCCATCGACATGGACCTGATGAACTTGCCCATTATGCATCCGCTGCTTATGATATTCAATTTGAATTTCCGTTTGGATGGCAAGAACTTGAAGGAATTCACAACCGGACGGATTACGATCTTTCACGGCATCAGCAATATTCGGGGAAGGATTTAAGTTATTACGATGATGAAATTGGACAAAAATATATTCCGTATATAATTGAAACATCCGCTGGATGTGATAGGACATTGCTTGCTGTCCTCGTTAACGCTTATGATGAAGAAGACACTGGGAAAGAGATAAGGACGGTTCTTCGTTTGCATCCATTTCTTGCGCCGATAAAAGCTGCTGTTCTTCCGCTTGTCAACAGAGAAAATATGCCGGAGATAGCATTTGAAATTTATAAATCGCTGAAGCCACATTTCAAAGTTTTTTACGACGACAGTGGTTCAATTGGTAGAAGATATAGAAGACAAGATGAAATTGGAACGCCGTTTTGCTTTACAGTTGATTCACAAACCCTTCAAGATGGAACCGTTACAGTAAGAGACAGAGATACGATGAAACAGGAGAGAATTCATAAAAGCGAAGTCATCGACTTTTTGAAGGAGAAGATAACTTTTTAAAAAAATAATTTAACACAAATGACTAAAACAGTTGCAATTGCAGGTGGAACAGGATTTATCGGAAGTTATGTTGCGGAGTTGCTTCACAAAGATGGATATCAAATTTTAATTTCATCGCGAAATCCGGAAAAGGTTTCACCGCGACTTAAAAAATTTGAGATTTTTAAATGGAATCCAGACATTCAAGAATTCCCGCTTGAAATACTCCAACGCTCAGATGCTGTTTTAAATTTTATCGGTGAAACGATATCTCAAAGATGGACGCAAAAGGTTAAAGAAAGATTGAGAAGTTCGAGGATAAATTCGACTCGTAATATAGTTAATGCTTTTTCCAAGGCGAACACGGCTGGCAAAGTTTTTATATCTGCTTCTGCTATTGGGATTTATGGAAGTAAAAGAGAGGAAATTCTTTCTGAGGGATCAACTGTTGGAGATGATTTTCTTGCAAAATTGTGCATAGATTGGGAAAATGAGGCGAAGAAGGCAGACGAATTGGGGGTAAGAGTTGTCATTTTGAGGATTGGAATAGTTTTGGGGAAAGACGGTGGATTTCTCGCGAGGTTAACGCCTTTGTTTAAACTTGGGCTTGGCGGAAAAATTTCCGATGGAAAAGCTTGGTTATCGTGGATTCATATCGACGATCTCGCAAGGATTGTAAAGTTTGCAATTGAAAATGAAAATGTCCGAGGAATTTACAATGCGGTTTCGCCAAATCCGGTGACGAACGAAGAATTTACAAAGACATTTGCAAAAGTTTTGAAAAGACCCGCATTTTTTACTGTTCCAAAGTTTGGGCTTAAACTTTTGTTTGGTAGTGAGCTTGCGGAAGTTGCGTTGACCGCAAGTCAAAAGGTAAAACCAGAAAGGTTGATGAGCTCAGGGTTTAAATTTAATTATGAAGATATAGAAACCGCTTTGAAAAGTTTGTTTTAAAATAAAAGTTGCAGAAAAATTATGTGGTGGCATAGAGGCTTCGGAAGAGGATTTGGAGGATTTTGGTTTGGATTTGGTTTCCCACCTTTTTGGTCTGGATTTCGCCCTTATATTACAAAAGAGGAATATATAAAAATTCTTGAGGATTACAAGAGGCAACTTGAAGAAGAACTTGAAGAAGTTAATAAGGAAATTGAACGTTTAAAGAAAGAAAGTTAACAATGCTCCTTCTTCACAATGCAAATCAAGTTGTAACTGTTGCATCTTTTGGGGAGAAATTTAAACGCGGGGATAAACAGGGCGAAATTTTTGTGATAGAAAATGGAAGTGTCCTTGTAAAAGATGGAAAGATCGAATGGGTTGGAAGAGCCATAGATTTTAATTTTGGTTTGTATGAAACCAAAGAAATTGAAATTGTGGATGTAACTGGTAAAGTTATAATGCCCGGTTTTGTGGATTCACACACGCATCTTGTTTTTGCTGGAACGAGAGAGGATGAATTTGATTTGAGGATAAAAGGTTTTACTTATAAACAAATTGCAGAAAGAGGCGGTGGAATCTTAAATACAGTAAAAAAGACAAGGGAAGAAACGAAAGAGAATCTTTTTAAAATCGCACAAAACTATGCTCAAAAGGCACTTTCACTTGGAACGACAACAATTGAAATTAAAAGTGGCTATGGCTTAAATCTTGAAGATGAGATTAAAATTCTCGAAATCGCGAATGAATTAAATGGAAATCCGATTCACACAGTTTCAACATTCCTTGGGGCTCATGCAATACCGCCGGAGTTTCAAGATAGAAAAAGCGAATATGTTGATTTTTTGATAAATGATGTGATCCCAGAGGTATCAAAAAGAAATCTCGCCAAGTTTTGTGATGTATTCTGCGAAGAGGGTTATTTTACTCCTGAAGAATCAAGGAAGATATTAAACGCGGGGAGAAACTTTGGGCTTCTGCCAAAAATCCATGCTGAACAATTCTCAAATTACGGTGGTGTAAAAGTTGGCGTTGAAGTTGGCGCTGTTTCAATCGACCATATTGAAAATATCAAAGACGACGATATTGAATTGCTTTCTAAATCGAATTCTGTAGCAGTTCTGCTTCCGGGTGTATCTTTCTTTTTAAATTATCAATATCCGCCAGCAAGAAAGTTAATCGAAGCCGGTGTCCCTGTTGCAATTGCTACCGACTTTAACCCCGGCTCCTGTATGAGTTTGAATATGCAACTTATTTTAACAATTGCATGCACGCAAATGAAGATGACGATAGAAGAAGCTATAACAGCGTCAACCCTTAACTCGGCTTCTGCGCTTGGAATATCGGATATAACAGGCAGTATTGAAGTTGGAAAAAGGGCGGATCTTGTAATTTTTAACGCAAAAAATTACAAAATGATACCCTACTTCTTCGGGGAAAATCATACGTGGGGAGTTATTTTGGAGGGTAGGATGATTGTGATGTAAATCACTTTGAAATTGTTGGGGAAATATCTAAATTCCCATTGAAAAATTAAATATCAAAATAAAAGCGGGAGGAAGCCATGTTATATCGTTTATTCACAGCTTTAAGCATTTTACTTTTCATCTCTACATTTGCATTTTCACAGGGGTTTGTTGTAACTGGTTCTTACCCTGCGGACGGTCAAGCGGGATTGCCAACAGACCCAATTTCTATTTTGTTTAGATTTGGATTTTCAAAACCGGTGAATCTAAACATGGCTTGGCCTAAGGCTAATATTCCGCTTGGACCGTTTAATTTTCTCGCACTTGATCCATTGGATTCTATTGAACTCGGTCAACCTTACTTTTCACCCAATGTTGATACGGTAGGTATATTTGCCAAGCTTCGTCCTGCAACGGATTATTGTGTAATTCTTTACGGTGCGTATTCTCAGGATGGAGAGTTATTGAACAAACCATATGTTGTAAACTTCACGACGAACGCTTCAACTGGCACAAGGAAAGTTAGCGGGACAATAGTTCCACCGTCTGGGAAAATTGCCTCATTTCGATTTAATTCTCCATTGATCAATTTGAAAGACCTAAAGTTAAAGCTACCAGATGAGTTCGGTGGAAAAGAAATTAGCCCAACTGTTTTAAGGAAATTTGAGAATCCTAATTTCTCATTTAAAAATTTTGAATTGTCTCAGCCTTTGAAAATTTCAAGCGTTGATCCTAACACTGGTGTTGTTGCTTTGCTTGATGGCAACCCACTTGCTAATCAAGATGTAAATGCAAAATACGCAGCGAATGTTAACAGCGATTTTTCGTTTGAGGTTAAATATGTCAGGGATGGTAGTTATTATCTCTTTGTTGCATTCGATACTCAGAGAGACGGGGTATTTGAATTTGACATTGATTTGTTGATGTTCTACGATGCAGATGGTGATGACTGGCCAGATTCTATTAATGTGAGCGGTGGGGATCTGACCGGGTTGAATGTTTCGGGCGTTTTTCAAATTAGACCATTCACAGTGAGAGAAAAACTTGATACAGTGATGGCGCTTGCAAGGAGTTATGCAAGCGATGCAGTTTTAAGAGAAATCAATGCCCCTGAGATGCCAGTAGAAGTTGCGCAAGATACCTTAGATGGGAAAGTTTATTTTGCAAATTATGGATTTTATTCCGCTTCAAAGGATACACCATTTGCAATTTATGTTAATGCTTTTGGAGAGATTGAGCTCTGGTCGCCAGCCTGGTTATCGGGTACCGCTAATTTACCTGATACATTTGTCGACAATGATGTTGTTTTTGATAGCGCTGAAGCAAACGGTGGATTTTCATTTAGAAGTGAACCGAACACTATAACATCGATTTTTTATGAACTGAGAAATTACCCTGGCGATGAGGGCGCACCCGACACCGTTAATCCGTATTGGCGACTCTCCTACGTTAAATCAGATACACTTTACAACCCTGTAGGTTTTCTTATTTTTTACCTTAATCCATCAGATGGAAGGTTAGTTAAAAAATTTGAGATTTTATTCAGACCTGTAACTGCAAAAGAGAAGTTTAGAGATGTAGATTCAGTTGCGAAAATTTATGCAAGCGATGCTCAGCTTATGTATGTCGTTGGAGGAGAGATAGATACACTTATTGATGGTAGGTGTAATCTTTGGTTTTATGGGTATCAAAGTCCAAGCAAAGGCGAATTCAACGTGGTGTATCTGTTAGGCGCAATCGGAGTTGACACAGCTTGGGTAGATTTACCAATAGATATTACTAAACCGTTGAATTTTGATAGTTACAAAGATAGCGACGTTCTCTCAGCGGTTGGCGAAACATATGGAGGTTCTCAGTTTAGGTCGCTTTATCCACTATATTCTTTAAGTTATGCTTATATCCAATCTCCACTCGACACATCGAGGATTTATTTCCATTCGCTTTATAATGGAGTAGATACTGCAACGGGAAGAAGTAAGATACTTATTGTTTTGATCGATCCTGTGACTGGAAGGCTTGTCGGTGCATTTGTAAAGGTTGAAAAAGATGCCACTGCTGGAATTCCAACTAATTTCGCTCTTTACCAAAACTATCCAAATCCATTTAACCCTACAACGACGATAACTTATGATCTGCCATTAAGGGCAAATGTTAAACTTGTCGTTTACAACGTCCTCGGGCAAAAAATCGCTATACTTGTAGATGAAGTTCAAGAGCCCGGAAGATATAATGTTACGTTTGACGCGAGCAATTTACCAAGTGGTGTTTACTTCTACAGGCTTGAGGCGGATAAATTTGTTCAAACGAGGAAGATGCTCCTTGTCAAATAAGCTTGGTTTGTTCTTTTGAATTTTTTAAGGGCGGGTGTTTCCCGCCCTTTTTTGTTTTTGATAACTTGAAATTTTCCGAATTTTGTTTTAAAATTTTGAAGAACGAAAAAATATGCCAAGTAAAAAAGATGAACGCAAGGATTTTAATAGCGGATGACGAACCAGCAAATCGATTAATTTTTTCAACCTTCCTTAAAGATCAAGGTTATGATGTTTTAACTTGTGAAAATGGTCTTCAATGTATTGAACTTGCAAAAAGGGAAAAACCAGACATCATACTTCTTGACATTAGAATGCCCGTTATGGATGGATATGAGGCTGTTAAGATTTTAAAATCAAACTCAGAAACAAGGGAAATTCCGATTATAATCATCTCTGCGAACTCAGAGCCACAAAGCATCAAAAAAGCTTTTGATTTGGGAGCTGTAGAATTTCTTCCCAAACCAGTTAATCTTGAAGAACTTTTGATTCGGGTTTCCACTGTTTTGAAACTAAAAAGGGCGGACGATGAACTTAAAAGGCTTCGCTCTGAATTTACTTATCTTTTGATTCAAGACTTGAAAAATACAATTTCTGTCATCAAGGGAGGTTTTGAACTCGCACTTAAAAATAGGATAAACGAACTTTCGGAGGAGCAAAAAGTTATCCTCGATATCGCGGAGACAGCTATCAACAATCATATAAAACTTTTAAATGAATATCTTGAACTTTCACGGCTTGAACTTTGTGTTGATAAAATCTCAAAGGAAAGCGTCGATGTGGGGAAGATAATTAATGATGTTGTTAAAAGATTTGGTAACAGCACAAATTACGAGGGTTTTAAAATCTCTATTTCTGAAATTCCACACATTCAAATAAATGCGGATGAGAAAAAACTTTTTCGTGTTTTCGAACTTTTACTCGAAGCGATTTACAACGCTGGGAGCAGAAATGTCGAGATTTATTTGGAAGAAAATGACTCTGAATGTGTTGTAAAGATTTGGGATAAAGACACAAAAATTAGCATAGAAGAAGCAGATTACATCTTCGATAGATATAAACAAGCATCAATTCAAAAACTTCCAAGATACAAAGACCTCGGACTTACGATAAGTAAGATTATCGTTGATGCTCACAACGGAAAAATCTGGGCTGAATCCGCAGGGCAAGGGACGATGTTTTTCGTCTCACTTCCAAAGGATTAAAATTTTATCCAGTAAAATTTCAACCTTGGTGCAACTCTCAAGGTCGGTGCGGGAAGATGATAATAATTCAGCAGGTAAAAAATTTGTTTGAATAGCCATATTTTTATGGGAAGTTTTGTAAGGTCATAATCAATTGCTAAAAATATCTCTCTTTCTCCACTGCGATTCCAATCAATTTTCTTGACGCTATATCCAATCGAGACGTCGAACAAATCGATAAACCATGGTTTTAAAATTTTTGATTTCAAAATTCCAGAAAGATCGAAACTTAGCCAAAAGTATAGACTTTCATAATCATCAACAATAAACCTGTGGGCACCAGATTTGAATTTTTCGGATGGGAACAGGCTTATTTTAAAGTTGATGAGATTCATCCATTGAAATTTTTCTCTTGCATAAGGAATAAAAGCGCCGATAAAATTTGAAAGTTCATCGCTTGTACTGAACCCAAGTTTTGGTCTGAATCCATCTTCTATTTCAACATAAGTTTGAAAGAGCAAAGCACAAACCCCGCTCCATATAAAAGCAGAACTTCTTTCAACCCCAGCCCAATGAAGAGATCTTCCAAAAAAATCGGAAAGCACAAATGAGAAATACGCATGCCCAAGTTTGTCCGCGCCTAAAACTTGATCTAAATCGTCTTTGAAGTGAAATGATGTCAATTCTCCTTTCCACCATGAATTATATTGTTGAAGATGCGCAACTGTTATAACTCCTGCGGTCGCTCCAAAAACTAACCCCAAGCGATATGGATTAACCTTTGAGGAGTCGTTAGCAAATGAGAGGTTAAAAAGAAGCAAAAGAACATGTATTTTAACGATTCGTTTCAAGTTTGGCTTTTAATTCCTGAATTTTTCGTTCTATTTTGCTGTTCAAATTCTCGTCCTTTGATGTCGAAATTATCCTTTTGTATTCTGATATCGCTTCTCCGTAAATTTCAAGTTTTTCAAGCGATGTGGCGATTATTAGCTTTAGTTCGAGGTTATCTTTTAGTTCATCAAACTTTAACATTAATTTTTTTGCTCTTAAAGATGCTGTTTCGTAAAAGCCGTTTTCAAAAAGAGCTTTAACCCCGTTAACCCAAAATTGGGTTAAATTTTCCTTTGGTTTTAATTTCGTTTCCTTTCCAACTATATCAGTTCCATAAATTCCCGTTGACTTCGTCTTTGCTTCCTCTCTTTTTATCTCTGGGACATTTTTCATTTCTTCGAAAGCAAGTTGAAGCAATAGGTCTTCTTTCGTCAAGCGTCTTAAGTCGGAGATGTTGATTATCACGCTACCGTTTGATTTGAAAAATACTTTGTCTCCCTCTATTTCAACATAAGCATTTTTCCAGAGAAGTATCGTATCATCCGACTTCAAAGCGTCGCCAAGCGATAGCTTTTCCCAATTTTCTTTTGCTCCATGTCTTACCTCTGCTTCTCCTTTCAACTTTTTAACTTTGTAAATATCGTCTTGAACTTTTGCCAGTGAAATTGAGATGACAAGTGAAATTAAAATCAGCGTGGTTAAAAATTTCTTTAGCATTTTAAAAACCTTCGTTTATTTTTAAATTTAATTCGGATTTTCCAGAAAAATTATCCTCGCTTTACCTTTCGCTTGTGCAAGGTTAATTTCAAAATCTTTAAAGAATTCCTCTGCTCCAATTTCCCATGCTTTGTCAAATCCATGCCTGACGGATGTCGTCTCGAGCGGAATCCAAACAGTTTCAACTCCACTTCTATTTTTTAAGACGACATATTTCTTCTCGTTTGAAGTTATAACGCTGGCAAATTTTTTATCAAGTCCTGAGTCAAAAAGAATGTAAACATGCGATTCATCTATTTTTCTCATCGCTCTTACATCGACAAATGCGACATCGATCCCAATCGAACTAAGCAAAGATGCGTATAAAACAACAAGATCGTCGCAATCACCTGTGTGAAGTTTAAGCGTCTCTTCTGGATATTGAACTTTGTCGATGCTTAAACTTGGGTCGCTGACATATGTTATGTGTTTTGAAAGTTCGTCAAATAAAAATTTGGCTTGATAAAATTTTCTAAGTGCTGGATCAATTATTTCAAGCGTATCTTTTTTATCCCAAATGACTTTACGCGCAAATGAGACGATTTCAGGGTGATCGACCTTGACAAAAAATTTTAAATTTTCAACATTTCCATCCCAATCGTTTTTTCCTCTCAATAAAATTTTTAATTTTTCCACCGCATCTGGAATTTGCTTTACGGATTTTACTTTCATCTTAGCAAAAATTTTTATAGGCTCGGAATTTTCTACCTTATTTAGTCCCGTTGATACAAAAACGGGAATCGTTTTAACCTCGTTCGGTTTGATTGAAATTTCTTCGGGTTCTGAATTGATGTCAATTGTTGGGACGCCATTTGGAGAGGATAATTCAAAATCGATTTTTGCATTGAGAGTTTTTCTCGATGTGTTTTCAATCTCGATAAATCCAATTTTCTTTTTTTCGAAATTGGAAATAAGATGTGGAAAAATCTCTTCTTCAAGTTCAACTTTTTTTATTCTGAGCGACTTTTCATACCAACTTGTTGCATCGATCGAAATTGAAAAACTTATCCTATCCCTTATGAATTTGTTAAATTCAACATCCCTTATCGGTGTTTCAGTTAACTCGGCTTGTGTGAGCTTGCCGTCTTTCCAGATCTTTGACATGTTTTTGAAGTAGGCGATATCGAACTGAAAAAGCCCGGTTCTAAATCCAGCCCCAATCGAAAAGGTGGTGAAATTTTTTATGTCTGAAAACACGCCCGCTCTCAAAAATAAGTTCTCCACAGGTGAAAATTCAAATCCAGTTATTACTTCACCAATCGATGAAATTTCAAACCCGGAGTTAAAATTCTTCAAACTTAATCCGATAGACAATTTAATTTTTAAATCATTCTGAAGTTCAAAATTTTTCAATTCGTCCGGCATCTTTTCTCCAAGTATAAACGATATATTCTCTACGGATAGACCAAGTGAGGTTTTTCTATTTATCTCATAAATCGAAGCAAGTTTCGCCTTTAACATCGGTGATTTATACTGCGTTGTTTCAATGCTTAAATTTGGGAGTGAATCTGTTGAGATGATTTTATATCTTGTTTCTAAAAGCGTTTGAGTGACATAGGATGTTGAAAAGCCGAGGTTAATTTTTTCCGTGGGTTTAAACGCATAGCCAAATGTATAATTTGATGTGTAAGTTATCTTCCTGCTAAACTCAGCGGTTAAAGTTGTGTTGCCCAAGTTAATTGTGATATTCGACGGAAATATGAACTCAAGCATCGAGCCCGGGGAATAGAGGAATCCAACGCTTTGAGTTTCGGATATTCTTTTTGCAACTCCAAATGAATGCATTTTCGTGCCAAAGTTTGGTTCGAAATAAGCTGTTAGTCCAATGTTCCAGTCGTAAATTCTCATCAATCCGGCTGGGTTCAGTGTAAATGAAAGCGCTGAATTCGTAAATGTAGAAAACCCAGCCATTCCTGTCGCTTGCGGTGATGTTAAATTTTGCGCTATCGCCAGATTGAGCGCTGAAAAAAGAAATAAAAGGCGCAGTTTCATCTTAGATCCACTTTAAAATAAATCGTTGATGATACAAAACCTAAAGCCATTCTCGGATATCCTAAAACATTTACGATTTTTCTTTGTTCGTCAAGGATGCTGAACAAAAGATAATTTTGCCTGTGTTCAGAAGGTATCAAATTTATAACTGTTGAATCAATTTTGAGTTCCGAACCTGACAAATTTTTGATCTTCAGCATCATTATCGGCTTGAAAGTTTCATCTACAGGTGCGCTTATGATGATTTTAAGTGAATCTGTTTTAGTTTTGAGTTTAATTTTTATTTTTTTCTTATCATCCTTGGACAAAGTTTCGATTTCTTTCTTGCTCGGTGTGTTAAATTCAAGAGTTTGTTTATTTCCTGCTTTGTCGACGATTTGAAATTTATGGCTCGAGGAGTGTTTGAAGTCGAAGTTTTGAATTTTAAGTTTGTATTCAAAACCATAGGCTGTGTCCATCCGCCCGTGGGGATGTGATGGGATTTTAAATTTCCTCGTTGATTTTTCAAGTTTTATGTTTTCAAAATAAATTTCACCAATATCAAGCCCTCTCCTTTCGCGCCAACGCCCAATGTTAATCGGTGGTGAATTTAAATCGCGAAAAACTGCATAAGCAAAAGTTGTGTCATAGGTATTTCCTGATTCGTCGATAAATTTTGAATAACTTAAAACGATAAGACCGGGTGGATTCATCATCTCCGATGTTAACAGACCGGTTTGCGCGCAGTTTAAAAAGTCGATAGTGGATTCTGTTTCATTTAGGTAATTGACCTCTATCTTTTGTTCTTCTTCATCGGGGGTTATGATGAGTGAATTTTTTCCGCATCCGTTTAGAATTAACAATGTTAAAGCTATGTATAGAAATTTTTTCATTTTCTTGTGATATCTTGCTTTGGCATAAAAAAATTAAAATTTGAGTTTTCAAAATGCAAACCCGAGCGACAGGACTTAAGCGTCCTGCCAGTCCCGGGCCTGCACCGATGAACTGCGCCTTCAGCGCTCAATCTGGTCTACCGTCTCTATTTCTATCTTTTCCACCACGAGATTTATTCTTTAACGATAAAACGATATTGGAAATTATCTTTCCGTGATCACCCGGGTCGGATGGATCAAGAACGCGCCCCGTCATAGGATCGATAAACCAAGATGTCAAATCAAAAACAAGCACATACGGGATGTTTCTATCGGTTTCGGTTATTGTGAAATTGCCTTTGATCTTGAATTCCGTATTGACTTTTCCAGTTGTGAAGACAAAATCTTTCCACTCGCCATTTTGATAAATCTTCCCTTTAACATAAATGCTTTTTCCAAGGAATGAGTCAGGTATCGCTGGATTTCTCATCAAATCCATTGGAACGATAGCATGAACTTTAAACTTTATCCCATCATAATTTCCGGGTGGCAAGCTATCAACCGCAATTGGTGTTGGTTCATTGTTTCGTAATGTCACAAAAAATGGACCTTTAAATCTTATCGTTGGATCGTCATCCATCCTTCTCATCTTGTGATCATCCCAAAGGGAATCCTCTTTAACTGTGTCGATATTTTGCTTAAATTGGATCCAGCGCAAGACAATTATCGCGAAATCAATTTTTATTGAATCGACCTGCCCGAGTGTTTTAGCAAAGTATATATTTCCCGATGTCTCACCTTTTAATGCTAATTCAACAGGGACAAGGTTGCTTGTTGGCTCTGTTCCCTTTGTGCATCCAACGAGTAGAATTGCTATCGAAACTAAACCGAGCAAAATTAATTTTTTAAACATGGCAATTCTCCAAATTTTGTTTTTGAATTCTCACGCATATTTAATGCAATAATCGTGCCGTTTTTAAATCAAAGAAAAATGATTGAATTTCAATATAGGGATTTGCTCTAAAATGCTGGGATTTACGCTGAAATTGCTGGGTTTAAAGTTCTCCCGCGTTTGAGTTAAATTTTTCAATCGCGATTTCACCTTTGCGAAGTTTTAAGGCAAATTCTTCAAGATAGAAATGATACCTTGCAGGGAGATTTTTGTATTTTGATTTAATAAAGGATTTAATTTCTTCGGTTGATTTGTATTGGCTGAGGCTTTCAACAAAGTTTTGAGCGTATTCGATGATCTTTTTCTTCACTCTTTCAATCGACTCGGGATCGCTTTGAGCAATTTTAGATGAAGCCTTATCTATGTCGAAGTTGTTTTCGCATAAACTTTTAAAACAAATCCCTCTTAGATATTCTGCGACTGTTCCCCTATTTAAGCCAAGTTCGTTAGCGGTTTCTGAGATTGAACTGTGCGAAAATTTTTTCTCGCGAAGTAAGTTTAAAATCTGTTCTTCAAGTTCAACTCTCTTCTGAATTGATTTTGCAATTTCATCGGGTAAATCTTTAAGTTGAATTAGTTTTCTTCCATCGGATTTTGCGAATATAATTGCTCGCTTTATCGCATTTTCAAGTTGGCGAATATTTCCGGGCCAATCATAATTTAAAAACGCCGACATCACGGCATGCGAAATTTTTAAATCATCCGCTTTAAATTTTTTCAAAAAGTGTTCGACGAGAAATGGGATGTCTTCTTTTCTATCCCTTAAAGGTGGGATGTGAATTCGAACAACGTTTAATCTGTAATATAAATCTTCTCTAAATTTTCCTTCTTTCACCGCCTTTTCAATGTCACGATTCGTTGCGGCGATTATCCTCACATTGACTTTTAAAATTTCCGTTCCGCCAACTCTTGTAAATTCACCTGATTGAAGGATTCTCAAAATTTTCGTTTGAAATGCCTCAGTTGTTTCTGCGATTTCGTCAAGAAAAATTGTTCCTCCGTTTGCATGTTCAAATAAACCACTTTTTCTTTGCGTCGCTCCTGTGAAAGCCCCTCTTTCATATCCGAAAAGTTCACTTTCGAGCAATGTCTCTGGGATGGCGGAGCAATTTATTGGGATGAATTTTTTGTTTCTTCTTTCGCTTAAGTTATGAATTGCCATTGCAACGAGTTCTTTGCCGACGCCGTTTTCTCCGGTTATCAACACAGGGACATCGGATGGAGCTACTTTTTTAACTATCGATATAACTTTTTCTATCTTCCCACCGCTTGCACAAACTATGCCCTCGAAATTAACGCAACGCTCTAATTCACCCGTCCCAAATTCAGATAAATCCTCAAACTTAAATGCCAATTCTTTGATCTCATCGTAGACGATGTCAAGATTTGACAACGCTTTTGTTTTTTCAACAGAAGATTTCAAGTTCTCAATTTCTTTTTGAAGTTCGATTATCCTCAGTTCCTTCTTCTTTATCAAGCTTTCAATTTTTCTTCTTTCGTTTTCGATCTCAATTGCTCTTTTATGCTCAAGTTCCAAAGTGTAAATAATTCCCGAAAACGCTGAAAGCAAAACAGCGAAAAATGGATATACCGAAATTGAGATATTGAAAACGAAAAAGACGATCGCAAGCGCGAGGAAAAGCAAAATTATAAGCACAGGGAAGATGAGAAATTTTATAACTTTTGAAATCCTTCGAATCAAAATGAGATTGATGATAAGTGATGAAAGGATGAAGGAGAAAAGGAAGTTGAAAATTGGGCTCACTTCGGTCAGAAATTTCCGCTGAATAATTGTGTTAAGCGCCATTATGTGAATTCCCGTTGAGGGGAATTTTTCATCAAATGGGGTTTGAAGCGTTTGTCTTAACGCTTCGCTGAAAATTCCAATGAAGACGATTTTATCTTCAAATTCGTTTAGAGCTTTCAAAGAATCGTATAATTTTATGAAGTCGATCGCGGAATACATCTTTAATGATTTTGTTCCACCAGCATAATTTATAAACATTTTCCCATCTTTTAGCGGTATCGTTATATTGCCAAGAAAAATTTTATCTTTAAAAATTCTTATCGAATTCCTCGGGATACCAAAATATGCGCGTGCGAGTTCGAGAGAAATTGAAGGTATGAATTGATCATTTCCGAATGAAATCAGCATAGGGATTTCAGTTGGGAAATCGTGAGAAATGTAGTTTAAGTGTCCAATTCCAGCGCAATTTTGAAGTAAATCATCAAATGGAGCAGAAAAGCCTGAGCCAGCGGGAAAGTTTATGTTTTTATCGCTTGATTTAATCAAAAATTTTTTCAATATATCCGATGGCGCAACTGTATCGGGACTTCCAAGATTTGCAAAGCTTGTTCCGAGGAAAACTCTTCCCGATTTTTTCGTTGTGAATACAAGAAGTTGGTCTCTTTCTGGATAATCCAAGTTTCGTTCGTTGAAAAGTATGTCAAGCGCGATTGCTTTGACATTCAATTGTGTGAGCATATCGATTAAAAGAGCGTAATAACTTCTTTTCAAAGGATATCCACCAAGTTCATGAATTGCAGTATCGTCGATGTAGAGAAATACTATGGAAGAGTCGACGGGTTGTCCTCCGCGGAGTTTAAATTTTAATTTGTAGAAAAGCGAGTTTGCGTTTTCAAGTCCGGGTAATTTTAAAATTTCAGCGATGAAAATGAAGAGCGAGACAATTAAGGGAAATGTTAGTTTATGTCTCAAACTCATGTTAAGTGCTATTGAAATTTTTTAATAATTTAATCAACATGTCGAAGTTTTTCAATTACGATGTGATTTAAAAGGAAGGGA
>FWWL01002445.1_pt1 | contig 38637 bp, 39 predicted proteins | sample 2228331 | NCBI WGS metagenome assembly FWWL01 (sample SAMEA103939775, study PRJEB20133) | metagenome
GTCAACCTATTTGCTTGCAGATAGTAACGGTGTGGCTGGTAAGAAACCCCTACTTCTTAGCGAAGCGTAAGTAGGGGAGGTTCATTCCTCTGGCGTTCGATCAAGATAGAGGTGAGTTACTTCGGTTGAATCTCCACGTTCCTTTTCTTCCGGGGTCGCTTCTTCTTCTAGGGTGTTGTGTGTGTCGATACTCGGGGCGATTGTCGGTTCATCAGGATTGACTTCTGTCACAGGGCAGTCTCCTTTCAATGATGCTTTCATTACCGGAATCATTTGCTTCTGGAATGCATTTTATTCAGGCAACTGACATTATTTTAATGAAAGATGAAAAAGGACACCGTTGATGGCGCCCTTTAGTCTTACTTATCATCTTGTGCGGGTTTGTCATTCAATCCCAATCCGCCTAGCACATTATCCATCACTTCTTCAACTGCATCGCTTACCATATCGATCGGTGAGACATCCTCTTGATCCGGCGGTGTCGGAACGGAGGCTTCCGTAAAGAAATCAACATCGTTTATATCTTTGTCCAAGAACTCAACTCCTTTTTTCAGATAGGTTATCCAGAAAAATACATTTGAATACAATTGCGTCTTGACTCCGACCTATACCTGAATATTTAAATCCGGATGAGGAAAGCTAAAGCATAACGCAGAAAAAATATGAAGGAGTCGTTTATGGAACATCCTGAGACGAATGAGGAACTTAGAGACCTGCGCACTCATATGGCGGGGGCAACCGATCTGCACAAAACGAGAATAACGGATGAACCCGTCCAAATTGATCCGCCGGTAGTTCCTAATCCGGGTCCGTATGATACCAGGACTGGGAATTTCGACACGAATGAGAATAAAAGTTAAGGATCTTAACTCACTTATTAGTCCCACTAACCCATATGGTTGGTGGGATATTTATCGTTCATGAATGTATGTAGGTGAAAAGACGGTTCAAGCAATCTGAAGATGCAAAAAAAAAGGGAGCCACTGTTGTGACTCCAAGGAGGATAAAGGTTATGAAGAAAAGTTGCAAACAAACGCTTGCAATCCTCTCTATACTCAATGATATACGATATGTATATATCTTTGCATTAGGGTCTTAGTGGAAGTTCTGATTCTGTAGTTTGAATAGGAAGCAATCCAGAGAAGCATAATACGGGAAAAAAGGAGGTGAATTACATAATGGCAAATCGTAATCAGCTCGTTGTCCAACAAGCTCAGAAGGCTTTAGAACAATTGAAATTTGAAGCCTGCCAGGAGCTTGGCATCCAGATCCCTCAAGACGGATATTACGGCAGTATGATGACTAAGGATACCGGTCGTATCGGTGGTAACATCACACGGCGTTTGGTTCTAATCGCAGAGCAGCAATTGGCTGGGCAGTTCAATCAAAACATCCGTTAATCTATTTAACAAGAGCAGGGGGCTAATAATCTCCTGCTCTTGTCTCCGTCTAACAATTTGAAGGTGGAGCCGGGTAAATAAACTCGGAATTCCATAATTTTACTGCTCTTTTCAAATCAATCAAACACGCACTCATCCGGCGAAGCATCCACAAACGCCTGTATGCTTGGCTGTCTCATGGTCCGCCCCTCATGTATTCTCCATTCCGTAAATTGTATTTTGGCCGTTAGCAGAGGCCTCGCCCAATGAGCGCCCCGCATATCCGGATGTTTGCTCACAAAAGGGCTTACCGTGACCTCTATCTTCTTCAATGCGACTGTCAGTTCCCGCCAATCTGCCGCAGATAATTTTCCGGTACCGACCTTGCCAATAAAGTAAAGGTTTCCGTTCTGATAAAGTCCGGCCAGAAGCGCATTGACAATTCCGCCATTTAGCGTAAAACCTCCAATGACCGCGATAACATCCCCATAGTTCTTAACCTTTACCCACCGGCCATCTTTTCCATCGATCGCGTATGTACTGTTCAAGTCTTTACAGATGATGCCTTCCATAGATTGCTTCCGAATCACGTCAAAGAGTGTGTTCCCTTCCGGATGAGTTGCAACCAGTTGTACGGTAGGACTCGGAACGACGATTTCCCGTAAAAGCTGTTGGCGCTCTTGGAGCGATCGGTTGTTCATCCACTCGCCATTGAGGTAAACGATGTCGAAAATCATATAGGTGATCGGCACGTCTTTTTGTGCTGAAGGTACACGGTCGAGTCTCCGAATACCATCTCTTCTCATGACCTCATGGAAAGAGGGCTTGCCATCTGCAGCCAAGGCGATTACTTCGCCATCCAGAATAAATGATTGCGCGGAGCAGTAGGTGGGAGCCGTCAATTCCGGAAATTGATATGTGCGCTCATTTTTCTTTCGATTGTAGAGTTTAATTGATGTCCCATCACAATAGCTCAGGATTCTAACGCCATCCCATTTGATCTGGTAAATCCATTGTTTACCTTCAGGGACACTCGCTGCTCGGAGGGGTTCAAAGGGGGTGATTGGTTTCATATTCTTACTATTCCCAATTAATCGTCAGTGTTTCTTAGAAATATTTTTCATTTCCGCAAGCTCCCGATAACGCTCTCTACCTTCTGCAGATGAAGCATCATTCTTTCGCCGGCAAGCTTCTCGTCCTTTGCTTCGATCGCGGCATAAATCTCCCGGTGCTCCTGCAAGAGCTTCTCGGTAGAAGCGCGCTCGGCAAAAAACCACAGTCGGCGAGACTCTTTCATGCTCTCTTGCATCCGATCCGTCATGGATTCCATTATGGAGCCAAGCATGGAATTATGCGAGGCTTTGGCGATCAATAAATGGAACCGGATATCCGCTTGATCGCTCTCTTCCTCCCGGTCGAGAGCCGCTTCCATTTGCCCTAGCGTAGCTCTCAGCTCCGCCAGATTATCGTCGGTTCGCCGTTTCGCGGCAAGGGTGGCGCATCCTGCTTCTATGAACTTACGGCCTTCAAGAACCTCCTGAAGAAGCTCGGTATTGAACGCCAATTCATAGCTATCCTCGCTAGGCGGCAACTGTAAACTGACGAAGCTGCCGCCTCCGTGACGTATCGTAATCCATCCCATAGCCTTCAGGGCGCTTAGTGCTTCCCGCACGGTTGAACGTCCGACATCGAAGCTTTCTGCCAATTCGACTACCGTAGGCAGTTTCGAACCGGGAGAATAGACTTGGGACTCGATTTGCTGTTTGATTTGCTGGAGAACGATTTCAGAACCCTTCTGTGTTCTGATTTTCTGGAATGCCACAGAAAAACCTCCATAAAAATATATACATCTATTCAATCATACGATAAGCTAGAAGAAAAGTCATCAGATCACATGATGAATTTATGAAAAGTCCATGAAGGGGGAATGTATCTCATGCTTGATAGCCTTATTAAACATGAGCTTAGGGAAATCGTAGGCCAGGCCTATTTCAAAGACGATAAGCAGACGCTAGTCACGCACTCTTATGATGGAACGCCCATGCTGCAGACTTTGCCTGACGGGGTTATCTATCCGAAGGACACACAAGAGGTTTCCGGCATTATGAAAATATTGAATCGTCACCGCGTTCCGCTAATCAGCCGAGGTTCTGGTACCAATCTATGCGGCGGCTCCGTGCCCGTTCAAGGCGGCGTTGTTATGGTTATGCATCGGATGAAGGCGATATTGGATGTGGATTTGCAGAACCTGACCGCAACGGTTCAACCTGGAATTATTACGAAGACATTTATCGAGCACATCGAGAACCTGGGGCTTTTTTACCCGCCTGACCCTAGCAGCATGTCCATCTCTACCATCGGAGGAAATATTGCCGAGTGCTCGGGGGGACTTCGGGGGTTAAAATACGGCACGACCAAAGATTACGTGCTCGGGCTGGAATGCGTGCTCGCATCGGGGGAAATCATCCGAACTGGCGGCAAGCTGATGAAGGATGTTGCAGGGTACGATCTGACGAAGCTTCTGATCGGATCCGAAGGCACGCTCGCAATCGTTACGGAAGCGACGTTAAAGCTTATTCCGCCGCCGAAGCATAAGAAGACGATGCTGGCCATGTTTACGGACCTCTATGATGCGGCACGCACCGTATCCAAGATTATCGAGAACCGGATCATTCCCGCAACGCTGGAGTTCATGGATAATCCAACGATTCGTGTCGTGGACGATTATGCGAAGCTCGGACTTCCGCTCGAAATGGCTGCGATTCTTCTTATTGAGCAGGATGGCGAACCGGAAATGGTAGAGCGCGATATCGAGCGGATTTCTGCGATATGCCGTGATGAGAAAGCGGCGCAGATCAGCATCGCCCATACTCAGGAAGAAGCTCTGAAACTACTGACCGCAAGACGCAGCGCTTTTACGGCGTTGGCTAGACTGCGGCCGACGACCATTCTGGAGGATGCGACGGTGCCCCGTTCCAAGATCGCGGAGATGGTGCTCGAGATCAATCGGATTTCGCAGAAATACGATGTTCGGATTTGCACCTTCGGCCATGCCGGGGACGGGAATCTTCATCCTACCGCAACGACCGACGCGAGAGATCCGGAGGAAATACATCGGGTCGAGGCCGCTTTCGAAGAAATTTTCGAAGCGGCCATTGCCTTGGGCGGTACCATAACCGGGGAGCACGGAGTCGGCTTAGTAAAAGCGCCTTTTCTAGAGTGGAAGGTCGGAAGCGCGGGAGTTGCGCTTATGAAAAACATTAAGCACGCTTTCGATCCGCTCAACTTGCTGAATCCGGGAAAAATGTTCGCCAAAGAAACCAGACGCAGGGTGGTGCTCGAACGTGGCTGAATCAATGATGGAGTCGATGCGGCAAACGCTGAAAATCAAGCTCGATTACGACCAGCTTACGAACTGCATGCGTTGCGGCTTTTGCCTCCCGGCATGTCCAACGTTCAAAGAAACGGGGCTGGAAGCGGAATCGCCGCGCGGCCGCATCGCCCTTATGAAAGCAGCCGTTGACGGGGTAATGGATCCGGATGTGCCATTCGAGGAGCAAATGAGCCATTGCCTGGGCTGCAGGGCATGCGAACCGGCCTGTCCCGCCGATGTGAAATACGGTCAACTGATCGAACAGGCGAGGGATGCGATCGAAACGCATACCCGGCAGCATCGCGGATGGATTAAAGGCGTCCGCAAGCTCGTATTCAAAGGGCTGTTCCCTCATCAGAACCGGATGAGCCTGCTGGGTAAGGGGATGCGTTTGTACAAGAAAACAGGGCTTCAAGCGGTCGTTCGCAAAACTGGCGCGGTAGGATTATTCTCCAAGCAATTAGCCGACATGGAGCGCATCTTGCCTGACGCAACCGGCAAAGGAGTCTTCCAGCATTTCGGACCCCGAGTTGCAGCCAAAGGGGAGAAGCTTGGGACCGTCGGGATGTTTCGAGGGTGTTTGATGGACGTATTGTTCGCGGAAACGAATTATAAAACCGTCGAGATGCTGTCCGAGGCCGGTTTCGAAGTCGTTATCCCTGAGACTCAGAATTGCTGCGGCGCCTTGCACGCGCATAGCGGGGAAACCGATCAAGCCAAACAGCTCGCGATCCATAACATACGAGCTTTCCAAGAGGCGGGCGTGGATTATATCGTGACCAATGCGGGGGGATGCGGGGCGATCTTGATTGAATACGGCCACCTGCTTCATGACGTTCCAGAGTGGCATGAGAGCGCGAAATGGTTTGCCCAAAGGGTTAAGGACATTAGCACTATTCTCGTAGAACATGGACGCAATCTCGATTTCAACTATAAGCCGGGGAACTCGGATGTCGTACGAATAACATATCAGGACTCCTGCCACTTGAAGAATGTAATGAAAGGCGCAAACGCGCCGCGGAAGCTTCTGTCCTCATTGCCTGGCGTGGAGTTTGTTGAAATGCAGGATGCCGGGTCATGCTGCGGCTCGGCAGGAATATACAACGTAACGCAGCCGGAAATGGCCAATCAAATTCTTGACCACAAGATGCGGCATGCCAACGCCACCGAAGCTCATTTCATCGTAACGAGTAATCCGGGGTGCTTGCTTCAAATGAAGCTTGGCATCGACAAGCATTCAGATAAAGATCAAGTGCAAGCCGTGCATGTCATTGATTTTCTGTATGATCGGATGGGCAAAAACTCCACATGAGGGAGGATATCGCCATGCGCATGCGCACAAAGATGTTCAATTAAGATGCCGAAGGGACAGGCTAATTATTCACCGGAATTGTTCCTAGTTGAATGCCACGTGACGACCAACATAGAAAAGCCCGGCCATTCCTCCATGGAATTGGCCGGGCACCATGCTTAGCTATCAATAATTAATAACCAGCGCGCAAGATGATTACCAAGAGAACGAAAAGTACCAGAGCGAACGCAGCAGCTCCCATGCCGCCACCTGCAACAGGGTAACCCACGAATATCACCACCGTGCTTTTATTATGACAATTGGTCACGTAAATAGCTTATGTTGGGATAAGTATATGGTCAGTACAATAACCCAAAGGACTAAAAAATCAGGCTAATACACAAGTCAAGCCTCTGCTGCGGATTCGTAATCGCATTGGCAGAGGCTTACGGCTGTTATTACCCTTGTTTTTTTTGCTGGATCTGGGCTTTTAATGCTTTGTAACGTTGTATTCCGCTAACGCCCAACACAATGCCGACCGCGAGAAGGATCGTTCCGATGATTTGGTTGACGGCAATAATGTCAACGATACCGAAAACGATGAGCAAAAGGCCGAATACGGCTATGACTAACGGGTTCGTTTGTTTAGGCTTTGGCTGCTGGCTCATGACAACACCTCGTATGTTTGACGTAATATTCCTGTCCGTTGACAACTGGCCTAATAGCCTTCGGCTAACGGTAACAGTTGCAATTCAATTATAACCTAATTGGATAAGCCCTGCTGAATAATTTGTACCCTCCGGGACACCTTATGAGGGTAAACAAAAATTCTGAGGAGGTTAAAACGTGAAGAAGTTTATTGTCAGCTTGATGGTGTTCGCAAGTTTATCCCTGGTTCTCATGATTCCAGCTTTTGCCCATGGTACTACTAACGGGACGACGACTAATAACGTTGTCACGCCTTACACAACACCCGGTATCAATGGTACGCTCAACGGCAGAACGAATGGAGTTTATGACGGGTTGACGAATGGAACGCGAACCGGAACTGTTGGGACTTACGGAGCGTACGATGCAACAAGAATGAACGGCTACAATAATAATGTGACGACCCGCAATAACAATTATAGGGCAGCCGCAGCCGACAATGATTTCGATTGGGGCTGGATAGGTTTGGTTGGGCTGATTGGATTAGCGGGTATGCGCGGCCGAAACCGCGATGAAGTTAAATAACGAAGAATATCCCCGTTCGGCGATAGCGCTGAACGGGGATTTTTGAGCTGAAACCTTAACTTAATTAAACGAATGCGACGGAACCGTCTTCAAGTGAGGCGATCCGGGCCAAGGATTCAACGGCGTATCCGCGCTCACGCAGTTTAATGCCGCCGTTCTGAAACGCCTTCTCGATGACAATGCCGATACCGGCTACTTCGGCGCGCGCTTGTTCAACGATTCTGGCCATGGCGAGCGCTGCCTCCCCATTCGCCAGGAAATCGTCGATAAGAAGCACGCGATCGTTCGGTGACAAGAACTTCCTCGAGATGGAAACTTCGCTCTCTTCCTGCTTCGTGAAAGAGTAAATTTTTTCCGTGTACAAGTCGTCTTGCAAGGTCAGCGACTTTCTCTTGCGGGCGAATACGACCGAAACGCCAAGCTCGAGCGCCGTCATCACGGCGGGAGCGATACCCGATGATTCAATCGTGATGACCTTCGTGATTCCGCTCTCGCGGAAACGGTTTGCGAATGTCCTGCCGATTTCCCGCATGAGCACGGGATCGATCTGGTGGTTGAGAAAGGAATCCACCTTTAACACTTGATCGCTTAGAACGATTCCTTCATCCTTTATTTTATTCTTCAGCAGCTCCATCACGGCACTCCCCCTTTTTCAACATTCTAACATTAGTAGTGGGGGAAGTGGATAGCCGTCGACTTTTGCTCTCAAACGTTAGTATTTGTTAGCATAAAATTATGATAAACTTATATCAATAATTAAAAGGTGACTCGCGCTCGATGCGAGTTCACCTTTTGTCGCCTATAGACGAGGAGAATACGGGATGAAACGGTTGCTGCGCAGAACGTTGAAGCGGCTGGCTTGGCCGGCTGGCAGAATGGAAGGGAAATTGTTCATCGTTTTCTTGTTCTTGATTATTTTACCGATCGGGGTGCTTAGTTATATTTCGGCGCAGCGGTATACGGACTCGATTGAACGCAATACCGTAACCTATGTATCTCAAGTATCCGATCTGATGATAAGCAAATTGGATGATTATATGGAAGACATGAAGAAAATTTCTATCATCCCTTCTTATTTAGCCGAGATCAAATCCGGTCTTAAGGAATCCAACCGGTTCTATGAAACCTTGCCCATCCCCTCCGAACAGGAAAAGATAGAGCAAAATACCGGGAAAGAGGGATTCTCCAACGAGGAGCTGCAGCTGCTTAGACGCGTGGAAGGCAGTATTTATTTTCTGAACAACATTAAGAACGGCGCGAATACCGTGTATTTATTCGATCGATACGGTCATTCCTATTTCGCGACCAAAAGCGGAGGAGTGCGCTCGGATCTACAATCGGTGTACGAGGAATGGAAGCAACTCGCCTACGACGCCCATGGCTATCCAGTGTTGGTGAGCACGCAAGAAGTGAGCGACACCAAGGCGGGCAGCCGCTACGTATTTACGATCGTCAGGGAAATTATCGATACGAACTTCGAATCGCTCGGTCTCATTGCCGTGGATGCCAACATCGTCGTAATAGAGAATATCGTGAAGGATTTGGATAAAGCGACGCATGGCACTACTTTGATTGTCGATGACACCGGCCGGGTCGTATTCGATAGCGAGAAGAAATATTTAGCCCAGAACATGGACCCTAGCGAGATGCTGTTAATGGCCTCAGGAGAAGAGGGGAGCTTCCATACGGAGGTTGACGGAGAGCCGGTTCTCTCTATCTACAGGCAATCCCGGAACACGGGCTGGAAAATATTCATCACGATTCCGGAAAAAGAATTGATGGGGGACGCGCTGCGCATTCGAGGATTCACGTTGGTATCGGCAATTGCGATCATAGTATTCGCCCTGCTCATTTCCCTAATATTCACCTTTGCTCTAACCAAGCCGTTGCGTTCACTCGTACGTCTGATGAAGGTTGTGCAAACCGGCAATCTCGACGTTACTTTCCCGGTTCGCAGGCGGGACGAGATCGGGCTCGTCGGCAGCGCGTTTAACCGAATGATCCTGCGCGTTAAAAGCTTGATCGACGACGTTTATTTGGCGAGTCAACGAAAGAACGAAGCAGAGCTTGAGGCGCTTCAAAACCAGATCAATCCTCATTTCATCTATAACACATTGGAATCCATACGGATGACGGCAGTCATAAATGACGATACGGAAGTCAGCGATATGACTCAGCTGCTCGGCAAGCTGCTCCGGTACGGGATAGGCACCGGGACTGAGACGGTGCCTTTGTCCAAGGAGCTGGAGCATTTGGAAATCTACTTGCATCTGCTTAACTACCGCTACGGGAATAAGTTCTTGCTTCAACATGCTTACGGAACGGCCGATTTGAAAATGCCTGTCATGAAGCTGTTATTTCAGCCCATCGTAGAAAATGCGGTTTACCACGGAATGGATGAGTCGAAGCCGTCAATGATCATAACGTTGACCTATGAGGAACAAGGAACGGATCATATCTTCACGGTCAAAGACGATGGCGCAGGCATGTCGGAACAAACATTGCAACGGCTCCGTCAAAGGCTTAACGATCCAAAGCCGTCTCGCGAGCAAGGAGATAGGGGTATTGGCTTACGGAACGTGCATGAGAGATTAAAGCTTCTGTTCGGCCAAGGTTACGGAATAAGCATATACAGTAAGATTGGCGAGGGAACGGAAGTAATCGTCCGATTTCCCGCCAGTCCTGCGAAAGGGGGACATAATAATGGTTAATATCGTTGTAGTGGATGACGAGGAGAGAATCAGGCAGGGCTTGGCTAAGTTAATCATGCAAGCCGGCAACGAATTTCAAGTGACGGGAATATTCGCCGGCGCGCTGGAATTGTTATCGAAGATCGATGAACTGTCCGTTGATCTGGTCATAACCGATATCAAGATGCCCATGATGAACGGACTTGAACTCATAGAAAAATTGCAAATTCGCTGCCCCAAGCTCAAAGTTGCCATTGTCAGCGGATTTGACGATTTCACCTTCGCCCGGCAAGCGCTTCGGTTCGGCGTGGAGGAGTATTTGCTGAAGCCCGTTGACAAATCGGAACTGGAGCAGCTTCTTCACAAGATGAGGATTAAGCTAGAGCAAGAACAACTGCTGGAGAGCGTTACTCTGGACGATCATCTGAGATTGCTGCTATTCAACGACGTTGAATCGCTGCCCAAGCACTTAAGGCTGGAGGCGTGCCGGGAATTAGAGCGAACGCCTCTGTTTCAAGAACCATACGCAGTAATCGTTCTGCGGGGAACTTCGACAATATCATTAGAACAAATGAAAACGGCGACGTCCGGATGGTTATCCGATTGGAAAATGCTCGAATGGGATGATCGTATCGTCCTTATCGTCGGTATTAACAGTTCGGAGCATGCGGATCGAGTGCGAGAGTTAGGACAAACGCTGTTGCATCGCTTGCCGGTCGTATTCGAGGGACGTCTCGGCGGCAGCGATGTTTTTCGGGGGACGTCATGGCTTAGAGAAGCCTATCGCCAAGGAGATACCGCCATGCAGCATGCCTGGTACGATAACGGTAAAAGAGCTTTTGCCGATTATGCTCGAGTTGCTCGCAAACCGCATTCCTTAACGCATCTCTTCGTCCTTCTGAACCGAGAGTTTCAGGCGGAGATCTCTTTATCCGATTATAAACGCGCACGGGAAGCCGTTACGCGATGGTTTAACGAATGCATCGCTTTGAAGCCGAATTGGCCGGAGCTGCGCGAAGGCTGCGAAACGGTGCTTGCATTGATCAAGCGTTACCTGCCCGAGCTGGGAAACGAGGCGAGGATAACCGCTTGCGAGCCCGACAGATTCGCGGACAAGGAAACTTTCATGAAGTTTTATCTCAACGAAGTAGATAAGCTATTTCGTCTTTTGCAGGAAGCGCATCAGGAGAATCGCGTTATCGAGACGGTAAAGACATACATCCATCAGCATTTCGCGGAGGAATTGGAGCTTAATAGACTTGCGGAGGAAGTATTTTTGACACCGAGCTACCTGAGCAAACTATTCAAGACGGAGACGGGGGAGACGATAACGGACTTTCTTATTTCCGTGCGCATCGACCGCGCCAAAGATTGGCTTCGGGAGAAGAATGCATTGAAAACCTATGAGGTCGGAGAGAAGGTTGGATATGCGGATCCGGCATATTTCAACAAGGTGTTCAAGAAGGTCGTCGGATGCACGCCGAAAGAATTCCGCGATCGTGTTAGGTGAATATTATCTAAATCTAAGACAATTAAAACAAACACAACACCTTAAATAAAATAACATTAACCTTTATAATAAATCTGAAAGCGTTTGCTGAATTTTCATAGCGACAACAGAGATGTATGAAGGTTAGGGGGATTTAAGTTGAACATCAGCTATAAAGCGCAGAAATATATCATCCTGTTCGGATTTCTGACGATTCCGGTTGCTTTGTTATGCGCATTCTCGCTGTATCCGGCCGCGGCGCTTTTTTATTTCAGCCTAACGGATTGGGACGGATTAGGTTTCGACCAAACCTGGGTTGGATTAGCGAATTACAAGGAAATTTTCATGAGGCCGGAAATATTCGGAGCATTTAAGAACAATCTGTATTATTTCGCAGGGGGACTTCTTCAAACGGCAATCGCCCTATATTTCGCGATCATCCTGAACGGGCGGTTGCGCGGCAGATACGCTTTTCGGGTACTCTTGTTTCTTCCTTATGTTCTGCACAGCGTGGCTACGGTTATTATGTTCAAAAACCTGTATCATGCGGAATACGGTTCGCTTAACGTATTCCTGGGCGCCATCGGACTCGAATCGTGGCAGCAATTGTGGCTAGGCAACCCCAAATTGGTCAATTTCTCGCTTGCTTTTATTTCCATGTGGAAATATTTCGGATTAAGCATGGTGATATTTATCGGGGCTTTGCAATCGATTCCTAAGGACTTGTACGAGGCATCAACGATCGATGGCGCATCCAGCTGGCAATCGTTCCGGTTCATTACGTTGCCCAGCTTGCGCCGGGTAATCGAGTTGATGCTGATCCTGACTTTGACCGGGGCCCTTGAAGCGTTCGATATTCCGTTCATCATGATGCTCGGCGCCAACGGAACATCAACCTTCGTTATTCAGACCGTGGACATGGCTTTCAAATTCGAGAATTTCGGTTTGGCGTCGGCGATGGCAGTCGTTTTGCTGTTCATCGTGTTGTTCTTCATCGCCATCCAGAGAAAAGTGCTGTTCAGGGGGGATCATTAAGCATGGTTAAAACTCCGGGATATATTCAAGCACTTAAGTATTTCACGTTGGCCGTTGCCGTAGTTATCGTTTTTTTTCCGATCTACTCCGTATTTGTCGGAGCTTTCAAAACAAAAGTCGAATTTTATCAATCCGGACTTAGCTTGCCCGAAAGCTTCTTTAACTTCGATAATTTCAAGCGGGTTTTCGAAGTGGGGAAGCTGGGCCTTGGGTTCACTAATATCTTCTATATTCTGGCCGTATCTCTCACCGGTAACGTAATTATTGGGACGATGGTCGCTTATGCCCTCGGCCGTTTCGATTTCGCGTTGAAGAAACCGATCATGGGCTTATACCTGATCGCTCAGGTTATTCCTCTCGTTACTACGCAAGTCGCGACGTTCAGTGTAATTAAAGCGCTTGGCGTATACAATACGATCCAAGCGCCGATGCTCCTCTATTTAGGCGCTGACGTGCTGCAGATCGTTATTTACCTTCAGTTTATTAAGAGTATTCCTAAGGATCTGGACGAAAGCGCAATGGTCGAAGGAGCTTCCTTGTTCAAAATATACCGTTCGATCATATTCCCTCTATTGGGACCGGCGACCGCAACCTTGATTATTCTGAAAACCATTTCGATATACAATGACTTCTATACTCCGTACTTGTATATGCCTTCGCAGAAGCTGAAGGTTGTATCGACAGCCATCTACAGCTTCGTCGGGCCGAATGCGGCACAGATTAACGTCATCTCGGCGGGAATTCTTATTATTTTCATCCCGACTGTGTTGATTTTCTTGTTCCTGCAGCGATTTATTTTCGCGGGAGTTACGAACGGGGCCGTCAAGTAATTGTTTTCACTTTCACTCAGAATGGTTACGAATAGTACCGCTAACGAATTGGGTGTGTTATGATAACAAAAGATTTTGTTATCCTAAGCGTGACCATGAGCGGAGTGAATCTGAAATGTCCAAGAAAGTAACGATGCAGCAAATCGCGGACCATGTCGGCGTATCCAAATTTGCCGTATCGAAGGCACTATCCGGCAAATCCGGGGTAAGCCCGGATACGAGGGAAAAGATCATTCATGCATCAACGCAGCTCGGTTATTTCGTGCAAAAACGGAACAAGCCCGTCGTCAGCCGAACGTTAACCTATAGAACATCCGCGACGGATCGCAATACGATCATCGTCCTCATTCCCAACGTCCGCGAGCAGAACCGCCAATCCAGCTTCTGGGGACGGATCATTGACGGCATTACCGCCGGTTTGGAGGAGAATCATCTCGGGATGATGATCGTAACCGAGCATGTGACGGATAATTTTACGAAGCTTATTAATCCCGAAGCGGTATTAGGGTTGATAGGGGTCGGATTGATCTCTAATCAATTGCTGCTTGAGATTCGCAATTTAGGTATTCCGTTCGTGCTGGTCGATCACGAGGATTCGTTGATTCCTTCCGACGTTCTTTTCATGAACAATTACGAATGCGTGCGCCGTGCGACGAATTACTTGCTGGGTAATGGACACCGCAAGTTTCAATTCGTAGGCAATATCCGCTATTCGCGCAGCTTCTATGACCGATGGCTCGGTTTCAGGTCCATCTTGGAAGAGCAAGAAATCGAGCTCGGGCAAAATCGGGAGTTATTGGAGTTTGAAGGAGTCAATCGCTCCGAAATGACCGAACAGCTCGATCGTATTCTTCGGGAATTACAACATTCGGGGCAACTGCCTACGTCGTTCGTATGCGCGAACGATTCTATCGCCATATGCATTATGACAGTGTTGATGCGTCTTGGCGTCGACGTGCCGGGACAATGCTCCGTTTTCGGTTTCGATAACATCGAGGACGCAGGATTATCTTCGCCTACGCTGAGCACGGTCCATGTTAATAAAGAAGCGCTCGGGCAACGTTCTGTCGAGACGCTGCTGTGGCGGATTGCGCACCCTGACGGACCTAAGGAGAAAATTCTGCTATCCGGGGATATCATTCTGAGGCAATCGACGACTTCTGCTCCTTGATGATTTGACAAGCGTTTAGGGGCCGTCCCAAAAGGGGTTTAGTTTACTCCAAAAGACAGCTCACTTTATCAGAAAAATGATTTGAACGAAAAAATGGTGGTGTAGGGGGTTATTCCTGCACCACCATTTTTCGATTTTGGTCGATTACTGCCTTCTTGAGCATGTTATGGGCAAGCGAAAGCCACCCGACCTCTAAGCTTACCTTTGGCAAGCCGCGAAGCAGGAAACGCCGGAATCCCCGGTTATTCTTCATTTGTCCAAATACACTTTCTGGCTCAATCATTCTTCGAACACTTAGTGCATATCCTTCTTCACTTCGAAGTTTTTCCCTAGCTTGCCTCTTCAAACGCATATACTTTAGACTTACCTTCACTTCTCTGTTGCCTGCTGCTTTTGTACAAGAAGGTTTTAATGGGCACCCTTCGCAACTCGTACTGCGGTAATGTCGATACTCAATCTGATATCCACTTTCGGTCTTCTCTTTGCTTTTACGATGAAAGGCTAACTTCTGTCCAGCTTTACATGTCCAGGTATCTTCATCTTCGTTATATTCCCAGTTGTCTAGTTTACTGATGTCGTTTTGCCAAGCCTTTGATTTTTCTTTGTGGTAGGTACCGTACTTCACAACTGCCACAAGCTGCTCATTCTCTAGATAACCGTAGTTCTCTTCCCCGCCATAACCTGCATCGGCAATAATGGTGCTAGGAAGTTTACCGAGAGCGGACTTTACTTTTTCTAAGTGTGGTTTTAGACAACGTGTATCCGTTGGCCGTTGGTGGAGGCTGTAACCCACGATGAATTGATTTTCGGTTCCGATCTGCACATTGTAGCCGGGCTTGAGCTGTCCGTTTCTCATGTGGTCTTCTTTCATTCGCATGAACGTGGCATCTTTGTCGGTCTTGCTATAGCTGTTTCGTTCTCCGAGAATTTTTTGAGACGCCTCATATTTTTGAAGGCGAGGCAGCAGGTCTCGACGGAGCTTGCTTATGGCTTTCTTAAGCGGCTTATCCTTTGGTTTCTCTTGCAACGAGAGTTCTAGCTGCTTGACTGCTGTCTCTAATTTTTCACTTGTCATTGTTGCTGCTTCGCCTAGCTCAATAAGGTCTTGTCCGCTATGTTCTTTGTCTTCTTGTTTTTCCGCTTCTTCAATGGTGGCAAACAGTGTCTGAACCTTTTCTTGTAGCTTCATCTTATGTTTCACGACTGCTTTTCCCCAGACAAAGGTGTACCGGTTGGCGTTGGCTTCAATCTTTGTTCCATCCACAAAGTAATGTTCCAGCGAGACATATTTCTCTTCGGCGAGAAACTTGAGGACAGCAGTAAAAACGGTCTCCAGTACAGGCTTCATCCGCTCAGAGCGAAATCGGTTAATGGTGCGAAAATCCGGTCGCTGTCTACCGGAGATCCACATGAACATGACATTCTCACGGATAGCTTTGGCGATTTGACGGGAGGAGTAAATTCGCTGCGTGTAGGCGTAAACAATAACCTTCGTTAACATCTTAGGATGGTAGCTGTCTCGGCCACCACCGGGGTACGCTGCAGCGAATATCTTGTCGTCCAGCCGATTTACGGCAGCATTGACGACTCGAACGAGATGGTTTTCGGGGATATCCTCTTCTAAATCCATTGGCAGGTAAAGTTGGTCCATGGTATATTGAATGTACAAAGAAATCGCTCCTTTGGATGATGGTGGGTGGTACTTCCATTTTACCAAAAAGCGGTTTCTTTTTGTGATTTTATGGGCTTATTCTTCCCTAAATCGATAAAGAAAAGAGGGGATGTATCTCCTGTAGGAGCGACAGCGTTTGCCTTTGAAATCGTGAAATTTCCATGCTAAGGGCTTAGGCGAATCAGATTTCACGATTTCAACAGCAACCGGAAGGAGATACATCCCCGCAAAAACCATAATCGATAGAAAAAGCAAAGAGGCTGCCCATAATTACTTATGGGACAGCCCCGTCTTTTTCGTGTCAAGTTCCGTCATAAGCACAAAGAACCCGGGAGATGGCACCTTTGTCAAAGCGTCCAACCTCCGGGTCTTCGTTCAGCTTGTTATATTGATTTGACATGCCTTTCAAGGCGAACCGGCTGCGTAGCCTTCCAGCATCTCCTCAACAACCAGAGTCGGTTCGTTGATTAACTTTTTCATGCTCCCCGTTCCTTATGAATTCCCTTTCTTTGTCCATGATCTTGTCGACCTTGCGGCCCGAGTTTCCGCCTTCGAACTCCGAGTTCATCCACGCCTCCACGACCTTCAAGGCAACCTCGGGACCGATCACCTTGGCGCCCATTGTCAGAACCTGAGCGTTATTGCTTTTGCGAGCCCGTTCCGCCGAAAAGGTGTCGTGGCACAGCGCCGCCCGGATCCCCGGAACTTTACCGGCCGCAATGGCCATTCCGATTCCCGTGCCGCATACCAGAATCGCCCTGGAGAATTGCCCCTGCTGCAGGTCAATCGAGACTTGAAACGCGACATCGGGGTAATCGACGGCATCGCAGCTGTAGCAGCCGTAATCGACGACTTCATGGTTGTTCTGTTCTAAATACTTTTTAATGGATTCTTTCATGTCAAAAGCGTTATGATCGCTTCCCAATGCTACCTTCACGGTTCCTACCACCCTTCCCGATTAAGGAACCAAGATGACTTTGAGTGAATTTTTACCGCTCTTGACGAGTTCGAATCCTTCATGAAACCGCTCCAGCGGCATTTCATGGGTGACAACGCCAGTGGTGGGAAGCTTACCGGACGAAATACCGTCAATGACAAGCGGATAGCAATAAGGACCCAAATGAGAGCCGAGAATGTCGAGTTCCTTCCTGTCCCCGATAATGCTCCAGTCAACCGTTACCGGATCCTTGAACACGCTGAATTCCACGAAACGGCCCAGCTTGCGGATCATTGCAAGACCTTGCTCAACGGATTTAGGATGACCGGTCGCTTCAATATAAATATCACAGCCGTATCCGTCCGTCATATTCTTGATTTCTTTCACGACATCCACCTTGCTCGGATTCAGTACGATGTCGGCACCAAATTTTTTGGCAAGCTCTAGACGGTCGTCATTCAGATCGAGAACGATCAGTTTACCGGGTCCCGCCAACCGGGCCGCGCCGATCATACCCAAGCCCAGCGTTCCTGCACCCGAGATGACCAGTACGTCTCCGAGCTCGATTTTGGCTCGTTGAACGGCGTGAAAGGAACAGGCGTAAGGTTCGATCAGGATGGCATCCTTGATCGGGAGGTCTGCCGGCACTTTGTAATTGATGGCCTCTTTCGTAAATTTCATATATTCGGCCATCCCGCCGTTGACGTTGTTTTGGAAGCCGTACAGATCGTGCTTCTCGCACATCCAATATTGGCCCCGGTTGCAGAAACGACAATTCCAGCACGGAACGATCTGTTCGGAGATGACGCGTTCTCCGACCTCGAAACCGGTGACCCCTTCTCCCAGGGCCACAACATGACCGATAAACTCATGGCCGGGAATCACGGGAGCTTTAATATAAGCGGGCTGCGTTTCGTCTCCCCAGAAACTCGGAGCTCCTGTATACGCTTTTATATCGCCGGCGCAAATACCGCAAGCTTCCACTTTTACAAGAATTTCACCCGGTCCGGCTTTAGGCGTTTCGACCTCTTCAAGCCGGTAATCTCCCGGCGCATAAGCTACGATCGCTCTCATTTTTTCAGGAACCGCTGTAGTCATGTTGAAATTCCTCCGTATCTATTATTGAATACGATTTCCGTTATGGCTATCAAACAAATGAATGCGGTCTTCCCGGAACAGCAGATGAATCTCGTCTCCCGTTTGATAGTCGACGTCTTCGCCGGTGACAAGGCTGAGCAGCATGTCGTTGATCCGGATATGAATCCGGCATTCCTCACCCAGGTTCTCGAAGATACTTACTCGCGTCGTGAACGTGGCGGGATCGCTGCCCGACACGATATAGATATCGCCTGGTCGAATGCCGAAACGGTAAATTTCGCTTTCTTTCACTTTTTCCCGGTACGAGAGAGGGACTGCGAACTCAATGTCGGATCCGGAGATGCGGAACATTTTTCTGCCGGTTTTCTCTGTAAACACGATGACCGTAAACAGGTTCATCGGAGGTTCTCCAACAAAGCCGGCGACGAACTCGTTGACCGGATGGTTGTAGACTTCAAGCGGAGTGCCATATTGCTGAAGCACCCCTTCGTTGATAATGGCGATCCGGTCGGCGAGCGCCATCGCCTCCGACTGGTCGTGCGTCACAATAATGCTGGTGGCCTTGATTTCCGTATGCAGCCGTTTCAGTTCGGTACGCATGCTCTGCCGCATTTTGCCGTCCAAGTGGGACAGCGGTTCGTCCAGCAGAAGAACTCCCGGTTTTCTAACGATGGCCCTGGCGATGTTCACCCGTTGCTTCTGTCCGCCGGACAGAGCCGACGGCTTCATATCCAGCAATGCTTCCATATGGAGAAGATTTGCGATTTTATCGACCTCGCGCTTGATCTCCCGTTCCGGCGTTTTCTTCGCACGCAGGTTGAACGCGATGTTCTCGTATATCGTAAGAGGCGGATACAGAGCGTAGTTCTCGAACGCGAGTCCCACGTTGCGCTTGCTGGGGTGCAGCTTGTTAACGACCGTGCCGCCGATCTCGATTTCCCCGGACGAAATATCCTCCAAACCGGCGATCATGCGGAGCGTTGTCGATTTGCCGCATCCGGAAGGGCCGAGAAATGCGATAAACTCGCCGTCCTTGCAGGTCAAATTCATGGATTTGACCGCATGAATCAATTCTTTCTGCTTGGTATATGTTTTGCTAAGGTTGCGAATCACGAGTTCAGCCAATGGAACGGCCCCCTTTCTCTCCGGCCCGCACGATAAACCGCTTCGTGTCAGCATGGAAAAATATCGCTTCATCGACATTGAATTTGAGATATATCGGCTGGTCGGGCTGCACTTCCAATTCTGCGGGAGCGTTCAGCCGGATCAGCTTCCCGTCGATGTGAGCCGTCAGAATCGCTTTCGATCCAAGTGGCTCGAAGCTGTAAACGAAAGCCCGTAGCATGGCGGCCGAATCATCGACGAAACTGTATTTGATGTCTTTGGGGCGGAATCCGACCCGCACCGTATTCACGGAATTCTCCTCGAGCACGCCCGATACCTGTTTGGGAACGGTGAAATGATCGCTGTCCCCGAGTAGATTCAGGTAACAAACCTCACCCTTCTTCACGATGCCGGCCGTTAAAATATTTATCTCCGGTTCGCCGAAGGCTTCTGCCACAAATTCCGTCGCAGGGCGATAATAGATGTCGTTCGGCGTACCGATCTGCTCGATCTGCCCTTCGTTCAGAACCGCAATCCGATCCCCAAGACTCAAGGCTTCAAGATAATCGTGCGTGACATAGATGGTGGTCGTGTTCAAATTGGTCTGCATTTCTTTGAACTCCGCCCTCATCTGATGGCGCAGCTTGGCATCCAGATGCGTCAGCGGCTCATCCATCAGAAACACTTCCGGGCTTCTCACTAGCGCCCGGCCGAGCGACACGCGCTGCCGTTGGCCGTTGGACAGCTCGGACGGAAAGCGCTGAAGCAGCCAGTCGATTCTCAGGATTTTGGCTACCCGGTTCACTTCTTCCTTGATTTCATCCTCGGGCCGGCGATACTTGGGACTCCGCAGAGGGGACGCCATATTGTCAAACACCGTCATATGCGGATATAGGGCATAATTTTCGAATACCATGGCGACGTTCCGGTCTTCCGGCTCGATTGAATTCACGACCTTGTCGTTCATGGTAACGAGTCCTTCTTCCGGAACCACAATGCCTGCGATCAAATTCAACAAGGTCGTTTTGCCCGCGCCTGCCGGTCCAAAGATGACATAAAACTCTTTATCTTTGATGTCGACGCTCACTGCATTCAGGGCAACGTTTTGCTTATATTGTTTGGTAACCTGCTTTAAGCCGATATTCGCCATAGGCTCGCCTCCTCTCTCGGGGTACTAACCTTTTACTGCTCCCATACTCAAGCCGCGAACCAGATGCTTCTGGATCAACAAGGCCAAAATCACTTCCGGCAATGCCGAAATGGTGACCGCAGCCGCCATCTGCCCATAGTGGACCGTGTCGGAAGAGATGTATTTTAAAGATGCCACTGTCGTGGTGATGACACCTTGACCGGCAAGCAACAAGGCGAATGTGAAGTTGTTCCACACGAAAATGAAGGACAGCAGCCCCGCTGCAACCATGCCCGGCTTAATTAAAGGCATGATGATTCTCAGAAACACACGCCACCAGGAATATCCGTCCACTCTTCCTGCATGCTCGACTTCGGGTGAAATATCCTCGAAATAGCCTCTCAGGATCCAAATGATGAAAGGCAGCGAAATCAACTGATAAACCCAAATGAGACCGAAGTAGGTGTCGTACAAACCGATTTTCTGATATATCAGGAACAATGGAAGAATGACAAGCAGTTCAGGCGCAAAGCGGAACGAGAGGAACGTAAACGCCAGGTTTTCTTTTCCTTTGAAATCGAATCTAGCGAGTGCGTAAGCGGCAGGCACGCCGACGACGATCGATAGAAGGACGGCCCCTACGCTGACATACACATTGTTCATGAAATACCCGAAGTACTCATTGGTCGAAAACAAAACCTTATAGTTTTCCAGCGTCGGGTTAAACACAAATATGGTATTGAACATCTCGCGGTCGTGCTTGAACGAGATCAGAAGCATCCAAAATAACGGAAACAATGCGAACAATGCATACAGCATCAGTGCAGCATTCTTCAAAAACTTGTTTAAGCGGTTCGTATTACCCATTGATTACTGCCCCCTCAACTTCCGGATGCATTTTTTTGTGCGCGGCTCCAGTATCGGATCATGTAATGACTCACGATATAAACGAATGCCCAAAGGGCCAGCATATAAGGAAGAGCCGTACCCAGTTCCTTATACGTAAATGCTTCATTGTAGGCCGTTAGCGGCAAAGACATCAAGGTGTCACCGGGACCGCCGCGGGTCAATGCGAAAATAATCGAGAATTCCTGCAGGGAAATCATGGTCCGAAACAACAAGGCGATCAGCAGCAGGGGCTTGATCATCGGAAGGGTGAGCGTTTTGAATGTGAACCACGCAGAACCGCCGTCCACCATAGCCGATTCGAAAGGCGCTTTGGGCAGTGATCTCAGTCCGGCAAGCACAAGAATGATCACGAAAGGCGTGTATACCCAGACATCGATCAGTACGACGGAGAACATCGCCGTTTTCGGATCCGCGCCCCATACAAAGTTGTCGATCCCGATGGAACGAAGGGCGTAAGCAATGACACCGACCGAGTTATTCGTCATCAACTGCCAGATCAGCGTCGCGATGACCGGAGCGATCATCAGCGGGAAGATCAGGACCATCCGAAGCGCTTTGGCGAGCCAATTGTCCTGATTCAGCATCAAGGCTATCGCTATGCCGAGCAGCATTTCCACGCCGGTCGAGAAGAATGCATACTGCCCGGTCACCCAAACACTGTGCCAGAAGGACGGGTCCTTCAGCATGGCCGTCCAATTCTCCAACCCGATGAACGAATAATCTTTATACTTGAACGAGTAGTTGGTCAGCGAATAATAGATCGAAATAAAGAACGGAATCAGAATACCGATCGTAAGCAACAAGGCCGGCGCCAAAATCAGGTAAGGCCGGGCTTTGCGCATGAAGGGGATCGGCGGGACCTTATACGGATCCATATTTCCGCTTGCTTTCGACAGATCCGCGATCTGGACCGACTGAGCCGGCTTACCGTATGAGCTCATCATAATTCTCCTTCCGGGACGGTCGACGGGTGCGACAGAAGTTACGCCATCGCACCCGCTCCCGTAAATCCAATATTTTATTGTGTGCGAATGCGCGATACGCGTTTGTTGATGTCTTCGGCCAACTGCTTCATTCTGCTGTCCGCATCCGATTTGCCCGTCACGATGTCTTGCAGAGCCGAAGCCCACTCCGTCGTCGTGTTGAAGAATTCAGGCTGCGGAGTAAATTTGATTCCGGTGTTGTCGATGATCGCTTTAAACGTTGCTTCGTATCCCGGGAATTCGGAAATACGCTTGATAAAGTCTTGGTTTTCCCATACCGAAGCGCGGATCGGATTAAATACGCTGGCTTGGGTTGCGCCCCAGAGGGTGTGTTCCTTGCCCGTGAAATACTGCATGAACAACCAAGCGGCATCTTTCTTCTTAGAAGCTTTGTTCATGGCAATGGACCAGATCCACTCGTTGGCTCCTGCGGCTTGACCGTCCTTCACGATCGGCGGCGGTGCTGTGCCCAGGTTACCCGCTTCCTTGGAAGCACCCTTCGAGCCTTGGAAGATGGCGAAGATATCCGCGTCGAACGCGATCGCCGCTTTGCCTGCTCCCAAATCGGAAGAAGCTTGGTACCAGGTGTAGTTAGTCCAGTCCTTCGGTCCAGCTTTCTTCACTAGTTCGGCGAATTTCTTCGTGATGTCGATCGCTTCCGGGCTGTCCAGCTTGGAGATGAGTTTGCCGTCCTTGATTTCGAAGTCTTTGGCGCCGCTCATGCTGAAGGCCGTCATGTAGCCGGGGTGAATCGTTGCCCAGGAACGAGTGCCGCGTACGGCGACACCGTAAGAGCCTTCACCGTTCCAGCCCTTCAGCTTCTCGCCAAGCGCAATCAGTTCGTCAAAGGTTTTCGGCGGTTGAGCGCCGACTTTCTCGAGCGCCCGCTTATTATAGATCAGGACGTTGGTTTCGAATCCGAGCGGCAGAGCCCACAAGCTGCCGGTCCCTACCGGGTGGCCGGGTACCAGATCCCAACGGTCGCCATCCAGGATTCCCTTGTAAATATCATTTACATCGTAAGCGCTGTCCGTTTTGGAAGTGTCCTTAAGGAAGGAATCCAGTTCCTGTACATATTCGGCGGGAGCATATTCCCACAATTGATAGGAACCGGTCATGAATACGTCAGGGTTGCCGTTGCGGGCGTTCAACGCCGTCGTAAGCTTATCGAAGTAATTTTCTTCAGGAGTGACGGAATGCTTAACTTTGATACCGGTAAGCTTCTCGAATTCGGGCAATCTGGCGATAATCGCTTCCGCATAAGGATGTTGGTTCAATAGAACGTCAATTTCCTGGCCAGAGAATTGCTTCCAGTCGAATGTCCCGCTTACCGGAGCCGCCGCCGATTCCGAGCTCGGAGCATCTAAGCTCGCAGCGGGACTGCTTGCTGCAGGCGCGCTCGGTTCATTGCTGGAGTTTGCCGTTTTGTTGGAAGAACACGCTGCGGAGAATATAAGTAAAGCGGTTACAACAAGCAGAACGATGGATTTCATGCTAAAACGTTTCCTCATGCTCGAATCCCCCATTGTCTCATTGCTGTGCAGCAACGAATTTTTTACGATCGGTTGTAAGCGTTGCCAATAAAGCTGGTTTTAACTCAACAATGATTGATGCATCGCCTTTTTACCCCTCCCTCGGACTCTGCATCCCGCTTGTGATTTAAGTCAATGTTATCATTTATTTTCGTTTTGTCAATTTTTGTTTTCGATATTTTTCGCATATTTATTATTTTTTTGTTATAATGAATTTTGTACCCGGTGAAAGTTTTCTTTTCCTTTTGTTCCTCGCAATAAACGCTTGCATATGATTATTGATTCTGTTAATTTCTTTTGGTATGCTAAGTGAAAATACCTTCCATATAACATAAAAGGTGATATTCATGTCAAAAATGTTCAAAACTGAGCGACGAGACAAAATCATAGAACATATTAAAAAGCAACAAAGGGCAACCGTGAAGGAACTCTCCGAAATATTGGACGTATCCGAGGCGACTCTCCGCTCCGATCTGCAATGGATGGAGGAAGAGGGCCTTTTGCAGCGAACTCACGGCGGTGCAGTGCTGCAGGTCGAAGCGCAGACGGAAACCAGTTTTGTCGTACGGGAAAAGAAGAATCAGGAAGAGAAAATGGCTATCGCCGCAAAAGCCGCGGAAATGGTCGAGAATGGCCAGTGCATCTTGCTTGACGCCAGTTCGACAGCTTTGGAATTGGCAAGGTGTCTGAAAAAAAAACCGATTCGTTTGATCGTGGTGACAAGCGGAATTTATGCGGCCCTGGAATTGAGAGAAAATCCCGGCATTACCGTCATACTGATCGGCGGAGTCCTTCGGTTAGGCTCGTTTGCCTTGGAAGGCACATTGGGAACGCACATCTTGAATCAAATCAATGTTGACACGATGTTCGCGTCGGCCAGAGGATTCTCCGTCGAAGACGGATTAACGGATTTCAATGTTTATGAGGTGGAATTGAAGAAAGAAATGGCCAAAGCTTCGAAGAAGCTGGTCGCCCTTCTGGACTACAGCAAGCTGGGCAAAAGCTCGATATCTTCCTTTGCCCAGACCACTGAAATAGAAACAATCATAACCGACTCCAAAGCGCCCAAAGAGATCGTCCACCGCTTGACGGACATGAAAGTAAATGTCGTTATGACCTAATAACGGGAGAAGCCCGCATCAAGCCCGAGATTCATTGTAAGCCTTGAGCAGCGTATTCCGATTTTTGCGAACATGATGGGCTTCATTGAGACTTCTGGCGAGCAGATCACGGTTAACCCCCAGTTCCTCCGGAGTGGCGGCACCGCCTGCCGTTCGAAGCCATTGACGGAGTTGATCGGGAGATGGAATCTCTCCGATCTTCTTCTTGGTTTCAACATCCAGCGCCATCAAGTTCTCCCCTGCGATGCGACGATACAAAGACGAAATCTCCGCGCAAGCCGCCCCTACCTTCGCTCCGTGCAGCAACTGCTTTCTGCCGAGTCGGATATACTCCATTTCCCAATAGTGGGACAGATGATGTTCCGAGCCCGAAGCAGAATAGGATTGTCCGAAAATGAGCATCGCAAGCCCGGACTCGATCAATCCGTTCATGAGTATGCGAATGCCGCCCTGATCCCGCCTTCCGATTTCCTCTATGTGGTCCACACAATTCCTCAACGCGCTTTCGGTAATCTGATAGGCCGCATAGCAATAAGTCTCCCCCGCGGTCCGTTGTCCGAATTCCCAATCGAACAATGAAGTAAACTTGCCGAGCATATCGCCGAATCCGGCTGCTATCATGCTTGAAGGAGCTTTAGAGAGAACATCAAGATCGGCGAAGATGGCCACAGGCGACGATGCCGGAATCGTGATCTTCTCCCCCTTGATAATGATAGGCGCTCCTTTGGAATTGAATCCGTCGACCGACGGCGCTGTCGGTACGGAGAGAAATGGCTTGTTCATCTTGAACGCAATGAATCTGGCGATATCATGCAGCGTCCCAGCCCCGACAACCAGGATTAGTTCGCTTGTTTCCGAGTCGATCTCCAGCATGACCTGAACGATTGTTTGTTCGTCGGCGACCACATCTCCCATAACATTCGGCTTGGCCAGAACCAGCCGGCTATCGAGGCCGGCGTTCATCAGCAAATCTTCCACTCTCCGGCCGGCCGCTGTATAAGTATTGGAGTCGGCTACCAGAGCAATACGGCGATATCCGTGTTGTCTTGCATAGGCGGGAATTTGCTCGATGGCGCCTGGCTCGACGACAATTGAATCCAAAGTGATAGGGTTATGCTGTCCGCACTCGCAGTCCGCGACCAATCGATTCACTCTCTCCATCATCGTTTCCATAAGAGAACCCTCTTTTCTAAAATGATGTATTTCAAAGCAGCTTCCTAGCATCCGCAAGCGATTCCCAAACATAATCGATTGGGACTTCGAGATCCTTGAGCTGCTCCCGTTTGGTTGATCCGGATAGCACAAGAGCGGTTCGAATACCGGCATTATGACCCAGTGCGATATCGGACTCGAGGCTGTCCCCCACCATCAAACATGCTTCCGGCGCAAGGTCAAGCGCTTCCAATGCCGCATCTGCCATGATGGAAGACGGTTTTCCTATCACTATTTCCACTTCCCGACCTGTCGAGGCAACGATCGCCCCGATCATGCCCGCAACGTCAATACAATCACCGTCATCTCCCGGAAAGGTTTTGTCGGCATTGGTTGCAATAATTTTCGCCCCATTGCGGACTGCCCGAAAAGCCTGGTTCAAATCCTGATAGGTTACCGTTTCATGGAGCGTAATGACAAGCCAGTCCGATTTCTCCGGCGCTTCCGCAATGGTCAAACCGGCAACCTGAAGCTCATCGGCCAAACCCTGCTCCCCGAGCACACAAACGGAACATCCGGGATCCCGCTTCTGCAAATATCGGGCCGTAACGGTGGAGGACAGCAAGATCTCCTCTTCCGATAAGTCCAATCCCATACCCAGCAGTTTATCGTGGCACATTTTACGGGAGATGTTGCCCCGGTTGCTCAAGAATACAAGTCTCTTGCCAATTGATTTCAAATACGCAATGGTTTCGGCGGCTCCATCGATCACCTGTTTTCCGCGGTAGACGGTACCGTCCAAGTCGATAATCAAACCTTCTAGGCATTGAGGCATCTTATAACTCCTTTGGTCAAAACTCTTTTATTATCATTTTTCATTTATTATCATCATTTTGTCAACTTTTATTTTTTGAATACTATCGTTATCTTTCATTTATAAATAAACAGATTTTCATTGTGTTTTATTGACGATTATGAATGTCAAATACCAATAAACACAAAAAAGAGACTCATTGAAGAGCCCCTTCCTAACGTCTCTTATTCTTTTATTCCGCCACCATGACGTTTATCTTGGTCAAACGATTCATAAAATCCGGATCGGCGCGAGCTTCGGTAATCAGAATATCGATGTCTTCCGCCTTTACTGACGTGGCAATCGACCTCCTGTTCAGTTTGGTGTGGTCAAGCAGCGCCACTACTTTCAACGCGTTCTCGGCCATCAGCTTCTTCAATTCGGATTCGTGGGTGCTGAAATCCGTAAGTCCCGCCTCCAAGCTGAAGCCTTCTGCCGAAGTAAAGAAGAAGTCGGCGTGAATATCGGACAAAATACTTTTTCCTAACAAGCCTTCCACGGTCCGTGAACTCGGCCGAAGCACGCCCCCGACCAGAATGACGTTCACCCTTGGATTCCGGTTCAGCTCCATTGCGGACTCCAGACCATTGGTGACTACCGTCAAATAGTCGAAATCTACCAGGAGCTTGGCAAGCTCCAATGCAGTCGAGCCCGCATCGAGTATGATGCATTGACCTTTGCGGACCAGCCCTGCGGCCGCTATCGCAATGCGGGATTTTTCCTCGCGATTCAAATCGCTTCGGGAGAAATATCGGAATTCATGCGAATTGGACCTGGGTAGGACTGCTCCTCCGTGCGTCCTTTCCAACGAACCCTCATCTTCCAGAATTTTAAGATCTGTCCGAAGAGTCCCTTCGGACACCTCTAATTCTTCAGCCAAGGATTTAACGCTAATTTGCTTTCGATCATTTAGAATTTTCAATAATAGATCCCGCCGCTGCGGTGGAAACATGGACATGCCCCTCACATTCTTCGCTTTTCTCTCCCATATTCTACTACGATGCGCAACAAACAACAATAATCAGCAGTATTCGATAATGTTATGTCGTCCGATACATGGTTGCAACGAGCGAGGTTTTAGCTTTATTCACCCTTAGAACGTAAAGTTGGTAGCCACTCTCCTCGATTCCCTAAACCTTATAAGCCTTCATAGCTTTGAAAATCTCCTTGAAAGAAGGCCGTTTGCCATACATCAGCACGCCTGCGCGGTAGATCTTCGCTGAAAGCCAGCCGATCGTGAGGATTGCAGCGAACAAGATACCTATGGATAATACGATTTCCCACCAAGCCGGTTCGGCCAGACCGATCCTCAGGAACATGAGAAATGGCGAGAAGAACGGAATGTACTGGCACACTTGGATTAGTATGTGATCGGGATGCGTCAACCCGAACATTGCGATGTAGAAGCCGACAATCGTAAGCATCGTGATCGGCAGCACCGCTTGGCCCAGGTCCTCTGTACGGCTAACGATGGAGCCAACGGCAGCGAACAACGTGGCATACAGGAAGAAGCCCGCCAAGTAGAAGAAGATCGCATATACGAGAAGCACAGGGTCGATCATGCCCAAGTCGATGCCGAGCTTGTCGAGCGATTCGGCGTTCTGAGGCATCGTAAGGTTAAAGACTAGAGCGCCGATTAGAACAACGATCTGAATGATGGAAACGATGAACATTCCGAGAATTTTGCCCCACATCTGCTTGAGCGGAGAAACGCTAGTCACGAGGATCTCCATGACCCGGGAGCTTTTCTCGGCCGTAATCTCCGTAGCAATCAATTGTCCGGTAATCATGACGGCCATAAACAGCAGAATAATCATACTATAGGTAAGCCCGACGGCCATGCCTTGTTCTTCCTCGGTTTTACCCTTCTCATTCGAGAAGCTGACCTTCTGGGTATCCAGAGAGACCGGTGTGGACAGCTGCTTCTTCTGTTCCTCAGTCATGCCGGCATCCTTAATGATGATATCGGTCTTGATCTTCTGAAGCGCGGCCGTCAAGGACGACGAGGTTCCACCCTCGAACGCGCTTTTGGCGTTGTAAGTCGCTTTAGGAAATCCGGTCTCCGGATCGTCCTGAAACGTCAAGTAACCTCCAACGTCTCCATTCTCCAAAGCACCCTTCAACTGCGCCTCCGAAGCTACGGAAACTAACTCTACATCCGGCTCCGGCAGCTGTCCGTAGTAATCCTTCAACCCTTGCACGATTTCCGGCAGCTGTCCTTCGGCATAGCCGACCATTGTCGCCTTGTCTCCACCGCCCAGCTTGTCGATCAGATAGGGGAGATTGCCCGCAACGATCAGCAAGACTGCCAGAATGACGGTCATGATAATAAAAGCCTTGCTCTTCAACTTGTTGCGTATCGTAAACGCCATTACCGTCCATATGCTATTCATTGTTCTCACCTACCGTCTTAATAAAGATTTCGTTTAACGTCGGCTCCATTACCTCGAAGCGCGTAATCGGCCCTTGCGACATCGCGTGCTGCAAGATCCGCTGTCCCGCTTCCGGCGCGCTAACCTTGAGTTCATAACCGCCATGCTCGTGACGAATAACTCCGCTTACCCCCGCTAACGATTCCAATCCCGCAATGTCCCCATCCGCCGCAACGACAACTCTCTCCTGCGGGAACTTCTTCTTGATGTCCTTAATCGGTCCTTGAAGAACCGGATTCGACTTATGCATGATCGTAATGTTGCGGCAGAGTTCCTCTACATGCTCCATCCGATGGGTGGAAAACACGATGCTCGTGCCCGCGTCGCGCAGTTCCTTAACCGTCGATTTCAGCAATTCCACGTTCACGGGATCAAGCCCGCTGAACGCTTCGTCCAGAATAAGTATTTTCGGATTATGGATAACTGCGGCGATGAATTGGATTTTCTGCTGATTGCCCTTTGACAGCTCTTCGACCTTCTTGCTGTAATATTCGGGTACCTGGAACTTATCCAGCCACCGCTTTAAGTTCTGGTCGGCATCCTTGCGGGACATTCCGCGAAGCTGCGCCAAGTAAATGATTTGATCGCTCACTTTGATCTTCGGGTACATGCCTCTTTCTTCCGGCAAATAACCCAGCATGCTGAGTTGTTCTTGCCCGTATGGCTTGCCAAGGTAACGGATGTCACCCTCATCGGGTAAAATAAGTCCGAGTATCATGCGCATTGTCGTTGTTTTCCCGGCACCGTTAGCTCCGAGCAAACCGTAAATCTCACCCTCCGGCACTTCGAAGCTAAGGCAGTTCACGGCCGTTTTGTCGCCATAGTTTTTAATTATCCGGTCGACTTTAAGAGAGTTCATCGTCTAGCTTCCTCCTTCCGGATCAAACAGCTTAATATATCTTCCAGTTCCATTCGCTGGACAGCCAGCACCTGGAATCCGCAAGAACGGCAATACGCTTCCCCTTGCTCGGGTTCGTCTACTTCCAGTCTGTACAAGCCGGGACCGGATTCCGTTAACCCTTGCAAACCGGGCGTTCGCTGCAGCATCTCGATGCTAGAATCCATAGTAGGTTGCTGTTGAATGACTATCGTTCTCCAATCGTCGAAAAGCCTATCTTTCTCGTACAAGCCAAGAATTCGCCCACGATAGAGGAACAGGATATAATCGGCCAACCGCCTAATCTCTTCCGTGACATGGGAGGCGAGAATCAACGTTCGATTACCCGGTTCCATGTAACGTTGCAATTCTTCAAGCATGATTTTCCAAGCAAAAGGGTCGAGCCCCGAGGAAGGTTCATCCAGTATAAGCAGTTCGGGATCGTGCGCCAGCGTCACGGAAAGCTCCACCTTGCGGCGCATTCCCTTGGACAGCTTCGACAATTTGGCTTGGCCATCGCCATCGAAATGCCGCAGCAGCTTCCGATAACGTTCAGAATCCCAGGTCGGATACCAATGGGAAGCGAACTTTGCTTTCTCATCGGCTGTTAAGGAATTCTCGTGAGGGTGCGGAAGCTCCGCTAGAAATCCGATCCGGGTTTTGTAGCTTTCATCTCGGCCGCTGTACACGATTGACCCAAGCACCTCGACTTCTCCATCTTGAATAGGCTCCAATCCAAGCAGCATACGGAGCAAGGTGCTCTTGCCGGAACCATTCGGACCGACGATGGCCGTTACCATTCCACGTGGAATGTTGCAAGTAATCGGCCCTAGAGCAAATTCTTCTTTATGCAGCCGAATGCCGCGCAATGAAATCGCAGCTTCCGTATCCTTAACCGTCATGGCAACTCCCCATTTCCTTCTTCCGTTTTTCTCCGAATGATCTGTTGGAAAATAACTTCAAGCTCCGCCACCGTGCATCGAAGCTGCAATCCCGCATTCACCGCGCGCTCAAGTTCCTCCGTTGCACGCTCTTGCCGATGTTCGTCCCGGGCAATCGCTTCGACGCCTGCGACAAACGTACCCGTTCCTTGGCGGGTTCGGATCAACCCTTCATTTTCCAAATCCTGGTACACTCTCCGCACCGTTATTGCACTGCACTTCAACGATACGGCCAGCTCCCGGATCGAGGGAAGCAGGGTTCCTTCCTTTAACTGCCCGCCGAGGATGAGCCCGCGAAGCTGCACCTCAATCTGATGGTAGAGCGGTTCCGGACGTTGTTCGTCTATGCGAATCGGCAGCCACATAAGCTCACCTCATTTCTATGCGTTTCTCATCATTAGAAAGTCATCGATCTTGCTCTTATACGGCTTATCGTTGCTTTATAACCTACCCAAGATGCCGCAACGGCCACGATGGCTAACCCGATTATTAAGTCGAATGCATGGCCTTCTTCCGTTACACGCAGCACCTCTTGAAACAAATGAATGCCTTGCCAAGAAAGGATCGCGGACACGATTGCCGTAATTCCCATATAACCCAAGTAAACCTGAACATACCTCTTGCCGCTGTACCCTAATTCCAGTAGTACGTACATGGCATTAACGATGAATGAATAGCACATCCAGACGACACCATTTTCCAGCCATTGCACTGGCGAAACCGTATCCCTAAGATTAGACGCTATCATGTATTGGAGGAGGAGAAAACAAACGCCGATAACCGGCAGTACAATAATCGTTTGCAGAAACCGTGCCTGTACGATGGAAGCAACGGGGATCGGCATCGTACGCCAGTGGGCTATACGTCTGGAGTAGTAATCATCGCGCCACATTCCGAAGGCGGATTTATTCATCACCAAGCCGAACACCGGAAACATCGTCAAGTAAATCCAATCGATAACACCGTTTAAGGATCGTGAATCCTCATTATTCTCCATGGTGCCATCAATGCTAAGACTGATTACCGTTCCCATATAAATAGCGAATATCAACGTAAAAGCGAGTCCGATCCGTTCCCGTCTCCATAGATAAGCGCCAATATACTTAACGGCTTGTTGCTTGCTCATAGGGATTCCCTCCCGCATTAGCGTTCAAGTGTGTATATCCATATACACACTATACAGAGTGGTTGGCATATCGTCAAGATGACAGGAATCTTTTATTTTGTAGCGAAATAGTAAAGGACAACCATAGGAATGAATCTCTGCATTCTATATGAAAGCGAGTTGACCTCATGAAACGTAAGCTGATTTCCTTATCGCTGATTACCGCACTTCTACTCTCCTTCGTCCTGACGTTAAATCATGGGCAAGCTGCCGCCGCTTCGTCCGGAACGAATAGCGGCCTTCCCGTTCGTACTGCGCTAGAAGTCGCAATCCAATGGAAGAAGCTGATGAAGCCTTCGGCCGACTTCGAACACCCTTTCGCTACCGAACCTTCTATTACCAAGCCCTATACGCCTGGTTCGTTACGAGCCGATTATATTCAAGACGGAGTTAATGCCGTCAACTTCTACCGGTTCCTCAGCGGTCTGCCTTATGATGTCACTTCAACTGCCGCGCTGAATCTCCAAGCCCAATACGGCTCCGTACTACTGGCGTCAGAGGGAGACTTCAGCCATACGCCCGATCAGCCTGCCAATATGCCGAAAGATTTCTACGACAAAGGTTACGAATCGACTTCGCATGCCAATATCTACGGCTCCTATGGATACAATGATCATATCGTTGCCCATTCAATCGATGCCTATATGGAAGATTCCGATAAGGACAACTTGGAGGTCGTCGGCCACCGCCGCTGGATTCTGAATCCTCCGTTAAAGCAAGTCGGAATCGGTCTTGCCGAGGGTGTAGAACAATGGACTTATTCCGCCTTGCAGGTGTTCGATACGAGCCGGACGGAGAAAATCGACTATGAATATATCGCTTATCCCGCACAGGGAGCTTTCCCGATCGAGGTGTTTAAATCCGGTTCTGCATGGTCGGTCAGTATCAATCCCAACAAATATGCCGAGCCTTCTCTTAAGGAAGTGAGTGTTTCCCTTAAACGTCTGCGAGACAATAAAGTGTGGAATTTGACCTCCAAGAACAACAAGGTTACCGAAAAAAGTGCGTATTTCAACGTGGAAAATAACAACTACGGAACGGGACCCGCTATCATTTTCCGCCCGGACGGCGTGGACGAATATCGCGCGGGTGATCGCTTTGAGATTACGATTGACGGACTTAAGTCGACGGACGGCGCGAGTAAACCGCTCTCGTACACCGTCGAATTCATGAGCGCGGACAATTATGTTCCGACGAATTCGGAACCTGCCGTCGATGCTCCTACGCAATTCACGGACATCTCTAATTCCTGGGCCAAGAAATCGATCGAATGGGCCGCAGCGAACAAAATCGTTAGCGACATTAACGGTCCGTTCAGACCAACCGCGACCGTCACGGAAGAAGAATTCCTGAAGATGTTCATTTCGGCGATCGGGGTATCCGTTCCCGCAGCTAAGCCGGGTGAGAGATGGTCGGTCAGATACTATGACTATGCGGGTGAAAACGGTTATAATTTACAAGGAAGCGAAGATTCTAAAGCCAGAACGAAGCCCATCAGCCGATTATCCGTTGCGGAGCTCATTACTTTGGCAGCCGGATTACCCTATTCCGGGGACTCGGCCATACAATACTTGCTAGAAAATGGCTACTCGAAAGGCAAAACCTCCGCAACCGTGGAAGGTTACGAGGGAGCCGCATCCCTATCCCGAGCGGAAGCCGTGCAATTCATCAAAAATTTAGTCGACTTGGACTACAGCACGTAAATCGAGAGGAAAGATATTGTCGCATGAAAAGAGGAAATAAACCGCCCCGCTCCCATGCCGGGGCTTTAAACCGGAATCAAACGCCGCCTAAGCAGTTCAAGGTAACGGAACAGAGCGAGCTGCTGCTGTTCCTGTTGGACAAGCTCTCGCCTCAAGGACGAAACTCCGTCAAATCTTTGCTTGCCCACGGTCAGGTGTCGGTGGACGACCGCGTCGAGAAGCTATATAATCATCCGCTTAAAACTGGACAAGTCGTAACCGTGCGCAAAGATCGGACGTCGGTCGCGCCCGTATTGGTCGGCCTGCGGATTCTGCACGAAGACGATGATCTCATCGTCATCCACAAGGATGCCGGGCTGCTATCCATCGCCACTCCGCAGGAAACCGAGCTAACCGCCTATCGGCAATTGACCGCACACGTGCGCCTCGACAATCCGCAGAACCGGATCTTCGTCCTGCACCGCTTGGACCGGGAAACATCCGGCGTTATGATGTTCGCCAAAAGCGAAAAAGTCCAGCAGAAGATGCAGGACAATTGGAAGGACATCGTCAAGGAACGTATGTATGTCGCGCTAGTCGAAGGCATGGTCAAGAAAACTCAAGGCACGATCACTTCGTGGCTCAAGGAAACCTCAACGCTCAAGATGTACTCCAGCTTTACCCCGAATGACGGGCAGCACGCCATTACCCACTATAAAGTATTGCAATCAAACCGGAACTATTCCCTGCTGGAGGTTCATCTGGAGACCGGCCGCAAAAACCAAATCCGCGTGCATATGCAGGATATTGGCCATCCCGTCGCAAGCGACAAGAAATACGGCTCCAAAACCAAGCCGTTTGCGCGTCTTGGCCTTCATGCCCGCGTCCTCGCCTTCGAACATCCCGCGACAGGCAAGCTTATGCGGTTCGAGACGGACATTCCGAAGCAATTCCTGAGCCAGTTCAAGGAAGAACCGAATAAATAGGGTTATTGTGAGGGGGGCGGCTGCTTTGCCGCTTCTTTTCATTTTTCCATTTTTTCCGCGTCTTCCCGACATTTACTTAAACTTAAAAATAACGACGCCGGCGATCATCACACCGATTCCGATCAGGCGGTTCGCCGATAGTGCGACCTTGTCGACGCCGAACCAGCCGAAGCTTTCCAAAGCCAGCGTCCCTAGAAGCTGCGCGATAAGCAAAATCGCAATAGCGTATGCGGGATATAGCGCGGTCACGGATTTCATAGCGGTGAAGACGATAACGACGCCCATGCATCCCCCGAGCAAATACAGCTTATTCACCGACTGCAGCTTGTGCAGATTGCCGTCTTTAATCATCCAGAAGATGATCAACGATACGATAAACCCTGACCCATGTACGAGCGCATTCGTTAGCCAGAAACCGACTTTTTCGCTAAGCCGCACGTTAAATATCCCTTGTATGCTCACGAATAAACCCGCGATAATCGCATAGATTGCACCTGCCACGCCGACAACCTCCACCCTTTAGCTGTACAAATTTCCGTTGGCCAGCTTCTTTAATTGGTTAATATCCTTAACGAATAGCGAGCCTCTCGATCTCTCAACCAAGCCTGCCGCGGCAAACTGCGAGATGACCCTGTTCAGGTGCCGATAGCTAGTCCCCAGCATTTCCGCGATTTCGGTTAACTTAGCCGTCTTGATCTCCTCGATTTGCGCTTGATCATTCTCATCCACCGTAATGGAAACCAAATAACTGGCGAACCTCGTCTCGACCGGGTAGAGCAAATTCAAGCTCGAAGCGTTAGAGAACGTATGAAGTTTATGCGCGAGATGCTTGATGATAAATCGCAAAAAAGCCGGGTCGTTATAAGCCGTATCGATGAGAGCTTGCTGCTTAATGCCGATGAATAACGTATTATTCACCGACTCGACCGTGCTTCGCACCGTTAAATCGCTAAGCATCTCCAGATCCCCGATCGTGCTGAGCGGGTTGTAGAACCGGATAAGGATCGATTTGCCGTTCGGTAGCACTTTGTAGATCTTGATTTTACCCTTAATAAGCAGGAATAAATGCTCCAACCGATCGCCAACCGAACAAACCATTTCCCCTTTATCGAAGGCAAACAGTTCCATCGCCGCTTCCGTCTTTTCGTCGAATATGCCGCTTAGCTGGTGTTCGTCCATCAAGCTCTGCAACACTTTCGGATCATGAATTTTCCTCACATTGACCACTCCGTATGGAAATATCGGTACCGGCTTTCTATCTGTTTTCATTGTAAAGGCATTATTCCCACTATAAAAGGACATATGTCCTATCCGTCAAAAAAAGAAACCCCAAGAAATCTCAGGAGTTTCGATTTGATGGGGAATGCAAATAGGTGCCCATGAACCCCAAAGATAGATCAGAAACTCAAAAGCAGAAATTACTACATAAGTTAATAACCAACCTTTGATTCCAACTACCTGTTCACGGTCTTTAATGGACAATTGCGTTCCTCATTTCTTTGTTGGGATTAGTCCCCTGCAATGCGAATAGATTCACCTAAAGAATTAGAGATAAATTGGATTAATTTATCCATTCCAGAATGAAACTCAGAAGGAACAAAAATTTTCATTCTTTCAAGATCCTGAGACAAAATTGCTATTTCCTTTTTTGAATACCTCACATCCGATGTGTAGTAGTCACTTACTTTCCTCAAATAAAGATAGCTTCTCCAATTATTATTTTGAAATAATGCTTTGTGAAGATCTTCAGAGATTTCAAACAAACCAATAACTTTTTTATTTTTATCGTACAGCACTACGTCTAAGCCCACTGGTTCAACTCCTTAAATTCTTTTGAATAACGTTCCCCCATCACTTATGGACATCTGGTGTGCCATTTTCGATCTTCACACAGAAATACGCAACACTCAAGTATTTTAAACATTCATCTAAACATTACCTCATTATCATGGCGCTCAACTTCAGCTAAAGTGAGATTGCGAATGAATAATTGAATAGGGGTGAAGTTCGATGAGAAAAGGATTAATCGGTTTATTGGCAGCGATTTTGTTGACGATAACTGTATGGGTCACAGGCTGTGCCGATAACTCGAAGAATACGGACAGTTCTGCAAATTCGGATCAGGGGAAAAGTAGCAAGGATCCCGTTGAAATTGAATTTGTAGCCACGCAGCCGGAGTGGGCGCAGCAGGAGAAGGAGCTTTGGTCACAGTATGAAGCAAAAAATCCTCATGTAAAAATCAAGGTGGTTTCATTTAATGAGGATCAAATGAGCACGCTTAAAGCGCGTATTGCAGCGGGAAATGCGCCTCACCTCGGTTCTGCCATCTCAACATATTGGAACTTCAATACCGAGTACAAGAATTTCACCAACCTGCTTGATATTGATTGGCCCTATTTCGATTTAATGAATTTCGATGTAAAAACAGAATCCACAAAAGCTACCGGCGTAGACAATTATCTCCCCGTATTGCCCACGCTGACAGGATTATATTTTTCCTTTGTCTACTACGATGATTTGATGGGGGAGACCGGCCTTAATCCGAAACAAATTAAAACATGGGATGACTTGGATAAGTTTCTAGCAGACTATAAAGCCTGGAATGATCAGAACAAAAAATATGATTATATTCTCGATACCGCATGGCACCCATGGGCAATTGGCCTGAATTTTACGAACTTGGTCGGCTCATCATTAGGCGGATCTGAAGAATTATATACCGACATCTTCTTAGGCAAGAAAAAATGGACAGATGACTTGGATAAGAATCCGGCCGCACTCTTCTTCGAGAAGTGGAAAGAATATACTGACAAGGGTTATTTGCCTGAGAAATGGTGGACCCGCGCATGGGAAGCCGATATGGAATCCTCATTGATTGCGAAAAAATCGATTTTAACCCTTCATGGTCCATGGATATGGGACAAAATCCTGGCAGCGGATCCATCGGCCAAATTGGCAGGGTTCCCGCTTCCCGCCTATAACGGTACCGTAGCGGCAACACCGGTTGATTACTTGAACGGAGATGCAATATTCGCGGGACATGAAGATAAACCGATCTTCGAGGAGATGAAGAAAGCGTATTATTGGTGGACCAGTCCAGAAACTTTGATGCAGCGGGCAGACATATCCAGCCAAATTCCGACGCTGAAATTTGATGGCGAGCTTAAGGTGAATACTCCGCAATTCAAAGCCTTTGTCTTACCCCTGTTGAATGGAGACTACGGAGATCTGAAATTCGCAACTGAAAACTGGGCGGATATGGCGGTTAGCAAATACAAGATAGCGGGCAAACCTGACGTAATCAATGATGATGCGAACGCCGCCATCATTGGCAACTATATGGAGGGTTCGGTCTCAATAGAGAAATTAATGGAGCATTTCCAGACACGATGGGCTGAAGCTTATAAAGTCGAGTAGCAAATAAAGAGGAGGGCTTCCCTCCTCTTTTCTAATCCAGGAGGTTGAAATATGAAAAATCATAATATGAATAGCCTCTCGGAATTCGCCGAGGCTTGTGGCACAAGGCTTTTCTTGTGCAGTCCTACTTGCTATCCTCCCACTTTGACGGGAGGA
>FWWL01002446.1_pt1 | contig 38635 bp, 39 predicted proteins | sample 2228331 | NCBI WGS metagenome assembly FWWL01 (sample SAMEA103939775, study PRJEB20133) | metagenome
ATTAATAGTAGCTCGTTTGTTGCAAATCTCTTTGCAACTTGCTGTTTATACTCTGTTTAGTTTTCAAAGAACATGATGTTTTTCATGTTTCGTTATTTCGTTCGCCGCTGTTTGGGGCGACTAGAACATCTTAACATTTTCCGTTCACTTGCGTCAACCACTTATTATTTCCAAATCAGCGTGTTACCCGCTTTTCGAAGAATTATTAAGCCAATCGGCTCAAAGCGACGTTGATCAATATAACATAAAATTATCACCAAGGTCAACATACAGTTTTATCCAAGCTGGCGCACAAATAAAGATTTGCTTGTCTTATAAATATCGATACAATAAAGATTGAAGGAGGGGAATAATGATGTGGAGAGGCAAAATTAATAAAATACGTACAATCGGTATGCTAATGATCTTTTTAGGTTTTGTCATTATGTATGTCGCTTTACTTTTTCAAAAAATCCCAGTGTTAATGTATATTGTAATGATGCTTGGATTTCTAAGTGTATTAGGAAGTGTAGGCGTATATTTCTGGGTCGGATTATTATCGACTAAATCCGTTCAGGTGAAGTGTCCACGCTGCGAAAGAGTTACTAAGGTTCTCGGTTCGACTGACGAATGCAGTTTCTGTGGTACGACACTGTCATTCGATTCTAAATACGCTAAAGAGAAATCACAAAACGAAGAGAAAAGCGACCCAAGTTAAGGTCGCTTTTCTAGTTCACTTTTCATTGTTAGCCAAATGGAATTAACACCAGCAAGATTATATTTTTTCACAAGGTCAATCCGTTTGCCCATTGAAAGATCGTCCTCAATCCAAATCTTATATGTTTTACCTTGGTCAACATATTCAACATAATGTTGTTCCGATGTATCATCAACCATTACTTCTAAGTTTCGATCTTTAATTATTTGCTGGACGTTGTCCATACCCATTGCTTTAGAGCTTACTTTAATTTCCCCATTTTCTTGTTTTTCTTCCTCCCATACCCTCGTATATAAAGGAACACCAAGGAGCAATTTATGTGCAGGAACTTCTTCTAAAACTCCAACTAATCCTTTTTCCGTCCAAGGCAATGAAGCAACAGATCCCGCTTTCGAACTAGTAGCCCAATGTTCATCGTATGTCATAACCATGACGTAATCGACCACTTCTGCGATTCGTTTCCGATCATAGAATAAGGACCACGTCTCACTGCCGGATTTAATCGTAACATCGACTGATACGACCAAGTTCAGTTCGTGAAGATAAGGCATCAATTCCCGCAGAAACTGAACGATGAGATCTTTCTCTTCTATATATACATTTTCAAAGTCTACATTTATTCCATCGACACCGTATAGATGAGCATAGCTAACCACTTGATTAATGATATTTTGCCTTGATTCAAAGTTCTTCAATACTTCTTTCGTACGATCTGGATCAAACCCATTACTGAAAAGAGCCCACACTTGGTAACCTCTCTCGTGTGCCGATGTTACATAGTTCTTATCCGCTTTGTTTTCAACTGTCCCCATATTATCAATAATTTCAAACCAAGTTGGTGATACTACATTAACTCCCTCCAACTTAGGAAGATTATTGGTATTTGATTTATATTGATTAACATACTCCCACGTAAGATTAATTTTTTGACCAACAGGTTTCCATGGTGCAAATGATTTATTAGGAAGTTCATATTGATTCGTTTCTATCTTAGTCAATTGAACATTCTTCTTAGGAACATATCCAATCACATTTTCGGTTGTTTGAATTCGGTACCATTGTTGTTCTTCCCCAAGGACTGTGACTTCTCCATGCTGAAGCAGAACATAGTAAGGGTGTTTAATTGAGCTCCCTGCCCGGACATAAACTCCATCTTTATCGTTTTCCCCAGGGACAATTGTTCCTTTTTGCCTAGGAGTATTATAGTGTTGTATATTCACGACTTCGCCAGCTTCTAATACGGATATAGGATAAATCTCTAGTAGTGGAGCGACCGGAACATAAACCGTTTCATTTATTTTTTTTACCGGTACTTGAAGCGTGAACGGCTTCTGATTAATAAGCGCCGTTAATTGTTCAGAAGGAAACTGAATGACACGGTTTTCAGTTGTTATGATAACAGATTGTGAATCCTCATCCCAATGCATGTTCGGGTCAAATGTTTGTTGAATAATCGTAATGGGAAGGAGTAAATCATCATCATCTTTTAACGCACTTTCTGTTAGATAATGATCTTTATAGATTATAGGTAAGGCGAGATCGGGAAACAGATCGATTCGCTCCTTATTCGGAGTCGTTTCCACGTACCATTTCACTCCAGGTATCCCGATTAGCATGGAAAATATAATCGCTAGTAAAAATGGAACCCATCTGCTTCTTTTTACTGATCTGCGCTGCCTTGACGGTGGTGTAAATATCGGTTCCACTATTTGCTCCTCCTCCTAAATCTAGTATCTGCAATCTATCATAACACGGAAATAGTATATTTTCTTTCACAAAACAACAAAAATCCGTTTATCTTTTTTCAAGATAATACGGATTTTCAAAAAAATAATATGGTCATTAGACTTAATCTTTAAGGTAATTTAGTGTGCTGCTACTCTTTGACATTCCTCGCACGTACCATATATTTCCATTCTGTGAGATTCGACAGCAAAGCCAGTTTTTAATTGTGCCACTTGTTCTACATCGGAAAGAACTGGATATTGAAAATCAACAATCTTACCACATTGATTACAAATGGCATGATAATGATCGGTCATATTCGCATCAAATCGAGAGGATGCATCTCCATATGTTAATTCCGTCACTAATCCGACTTCACGAAAGACACGCAAATTGTTATAAACGGTAGCCACACTCATATTAGGAAAATTTGATTCGAGCGATTTAAAAATTTCATCTGCCGTTGGATGTTCTAATGATTCTAACAAATAAGAAAGGATTGCATGGCGTTGAGGCGTCATACGAATTCCGGAGCTTTTCAAACGATTCATTGCATATTCAAGACGTCGATCCGTCATTCATCATGCACCTCCCTTTCATTAGTATAATGATATTATACCCACAAATTAAATAAATCACAAATCATTCTTATATTATAATGTTTATAATGATCATTTCATACGATTCGTTGTATTTCTATGTTTACAACGTTATAATGATACATACTAGGGACAACTCTAGGAATTAATTACATTATTTAGGGGGAATTATTGTTGGACAGTAGTAGTATAGGAATAGGGGATATATTTGGTTTATTATTCGCCGTATTCCTTGTATTCTTAAACGGTTTTTTCGTAGCCGCGGAATTTGCTATGGTGAAAGTTCGTTCCACACGAATTGTACAGTTAGTTAATGAGGGTAACAAACGAGCAAAATTCGCTCAGCATGTGACGTCTAAGCTCGATGCTTATTTATCAGCCTGTCAGTTAGGGATTACACTTTCATCATTGGGATTGGGTTATATTGCAGAACCAGCTATTGCTTCTCTACTCATACCTTTATTAGACAACTTTGCATCTGAAGCACTCGTTCATCCAATTGCCTTTATTATTACCTTTTCTTTAATTACATTTTCACACATTGTTCTTGGTGAATTAGCTCCTAAATCATTAGCGATTCAAAAATCGGAGAGTACGATTCTCTGGATCTCCGCTCCGTTAATATTTTTCCATAAATTATTTTATCCGATGATTGTTATCCTAAACGGAACAGCGAACGCAATGGTCCGTTGGATTGGAATTGAACCTCCTACAGATAACGAAGGCGCTCATACAGAAGAAGAAATTCGAATGCTTGTTAATCAAAGTCATCAGAGCGGAATGATTGATAAAGCGGAAATGGTATTATTCGATAATATTTTTGATTTTACTAACAGGATTGCAAGAGAGATTATGGTTCCTCGTACGGAAATGGTTTGCTTTTACACGGATAATACGTTTGACGAAAATTTCGCCATCGCTCGTGAAGAAAAGTATACCCGCTTTCCTCTTTGTCACGATGACAAAGACAACATCGTTGGTATTGTAAACACGAAAGACATTTACCAAGAGATATTAAGCGGAAAGACACCCGATCTACTCGCTCTCGCCTATGAAGTTGTTACGGTTCATGAAACGATGGAGATTAAAGATGTTCTTAGAATGTTACAAAAGAATAAAAGCCATCTTGCCATAGTCATTGATGAATACGGTGGTACATCTGGGATGCTTACGGTTGAGGATATAATTGAGGAAATCGTAGGTGAGATTCAAGATGAATACGATGATGAACGACCTACAATTGAAAAGAAAGGTGATGCTGTCCATATCGACGCACACCTACTCATAGAAGAAGTAAATGAATACTTTAACCTTACTATAGATGATAATGAAATGGACACAATCGGTGGCTGGATGTTCTCTCAAATCGAAGGTACTCCATCCGTAGGAGATGTCCTCTACTATGAGGATTGTCGATTTGAAATAACCGAAACAGATAACTTACGCGTCGTTCGGATAGCGGTTACAAGAGAAGAAAAACCGAGTGAAGAACTGCTACTTCAAGTCGAAAACGAGTAAGAAAAGTAAGATTATTGCTTCTAAATAAAGACCGTGAATTAATTCACGGTCTTTATTTTATGTTATTAAATCCGGCTCCTGGTTTCCTGCTAGATGATTTACATAACGCGCTACAACGAAGAGAAAATCAGATAATCTATTTAAATATTTTACAACAATGGGGTTTAGCTCTTCCTCAACTTGAACGGCTACTGCACTTCGTTCCGCCCGGCGCGCAATCGTACGAGCAACATGAAAAGCGGAACCCGCCTTCGAACCACCCGGCAATATGAAGTTTTTAAGCTCCGGAAGATTCTTCTCCATGTTATCGATTGCATTTTCAAGATATTCAACATCTTCTTCATTAATCGGCCAACCAACTTTTTTCCCTGGTGGTGTAGCTAGTTCTGATCCAACATGAAATAGTTTAGTTTGAATTGTAAAGAGCCACTCGCGAACATTATCATATTCATTACCATCCATAAGTGACAATCCAAGACCAATCATCGAATTAGCTTCATCACAAGTTCCGTAGGCCTCAACCCTTGCGGACCTTTTGGAAACTCTCAAGCCATATACTAACGACGTTTCCCCTTTATCGCCTGTTTTCGTATAAATCTTCATCGTCATTTCCTCCCTAGTACCCTTTTTTTATGTCTATAAGATTTAGCCACTCTGTATTCTCTAATGATGCGAGAAAGGCATCGAAATTTTTATAAAAAATCTCTAACGCGCGCTCCATATAATAAGGCGAACGTCCCGAAAGATGAGGAGTTATAATAACATTATCCATCGACCATAAGGGACTTCCTGGTGGTAGTGGTTCTATTTCAAACACATCAAGTACTGCTCCGCCAATTTTCTTCGCTTTTATAACTTCTATTAAATCTTGCTCTACAACAATGCCACCTCTAGCAATATTAATAAGCCAAGCATTAGATTTCATTTGTTCCAATTTTTCTTTATTTATCAATTGATTTGTTTCAGCAGTTAACGGCAAACAGATAACGACAAAATCACTTACTTTCAACACTTCATTTATTTCCTTAAGTGTATACATTTCATTCACGGTATTATGCTTATCTCCCGATGAATTGACTCCAATTACTTTCATTTCAAACGCGTTCGCTCTTTTTGCAATAGCTTCACCAATCGCACCAAACCCAATGATTCCTAATGTTTTGTTCGCTAGTTCATCCACTCTTATCGTACGATCCCATATTTGTTTTTCCTGAAGGGTATGTAGATCTATTGATTTCCTCGCGATTTGGAGCATAACAGCAATCGTATATTCCCCCATCGGGGTTTTATGTATTCCTCTAGCATTTGTTACCGGTATTTGCTTTTGTGAAATTGTCGAAAGCGGCATTTTCTCAACACCTGCACTGATGACTTGAATCCACTTCAAATCGGGGAAGTCTAAAATATTCTGTTCAGTCAAGTCTTCACCGTACGTAATTAAGATATCGGCTTCGTAAAACGGACGCTGCATTTTCAGGTATAAATCAGCGATGTTATCATAGAAGAGAAACTCGACATGAGAATACCTTTCCTTCATCTGTTGCTGATGTCGTTCACTAATCTTAGCTGTAGAGATGACACGCATTGTACGACTCCTTTCTACACCATCTACTATTTCCTCGGAAATTGTAGAAAAGCAACGTAGGTAATACCGCTCCATTTCGTAGATTGAAGCGGTATCTAATCCTTATGAAATTTTCAGTCTAGGCTTTAATCTTTGATAAAGCGGAACCATTAGCACAGCTACTAGAAATCCTTTTATGAGATTAAAAGGTGCAATCCCATAAACAATAAGTGTAAAGAGGTCTGTTATATTTTTATTAGCCTGACCTGCAAATGAAATAGTATCGTTAATTGAAAGTCCAAGGAATAAAGAATATCCTGGTAAGATGATATAATAATTGGCGATTGCCATAACCACTGTCATTGTAATTGTACCTGCAATCATGCCGAATACAAGCCCTTTTGCAGAACGCATTTTTGAATATATCCAAGCCATGAAGAAAATAAATACACTACCTGCAAGAAAGTTGGCAAATTCTCCGACAGGAACACCGGTGCCGCTTCCCTTAATTAAATAATGAAGTGAATTCTTCAAAAACTCTATTCCAATCCCTGCTATCGGACCATACATAATAGCACCGACCAATGCAGGAATATCACTGAAATCAATAGTTAAGAAAACCGGAAAGAGGGGTAAGGGAAAAGCAACGTACATAATTAAGAATGCTAATGCTGATAGTAAAGAAATTACAATTAATCGTTGCAACTTGTTTGTGTTTTTTTGCATCAGAATCACCTCTTGTAGAAATTTTTTGTGAATTTCTGATGATTCAGTATGAGACGTAAACATATCAATAGCACCCATATCCTCAATATATCCACAAAAAAACCAAGGAAAGAAACTCCTTGGGCTTGGATAGTGGGAATTACTTAAGTCGTAAAGTCAATAGACAATACGAAACAAGCGTACGATATGTTACACTCGTACATTCGTCATCCTTCTCCCATCCAGACTATACTGTCGGCTCTAGAGTCACACTAGATCCTGCACACGAAAAGTGGCTCGCGGGCTTAGAACAACACAATGTTCATCACCGCCGGTCGGGAATTACACCCTGCCCTGAAGGAATGTTATTATTTTCACAATAATATTATACCGAAAACGAGTGATATCGACAAGATGCAAAAAGACACCCTTGTCAGGTGCCTTATAAAAATAACTGTTTAAAAGGAGGACAAACAGGGTCGTAACATCTTGTTGATGCTAACAGTTTTTTTCTAGTACCCCGCGAAAGTAATAGGATTATGCTACAACGCTTAGCTTCACTTTCGTGGGTATTCATAGTTTCCCGGACTTTTTAAATTTCCTTATTAGTAGTCTTGTATGATGGGGTGAATAAGTATCTCATCAATAAGAGCGTGTCGTTCTGTACTTGCCATATAAACAGCGGCTTCAGCTACGTCGTCAGCTAATAGCCAACCCTCTTTTTCTGCAATTCCCTGCTCACTATTGTTAAAATAGGTATCCGTCATCCCAGGTGAAATAACTCCTACCTTAATCCCTAATTTCCGCACTTCCTTCGCAAGAACCTCGCTAAATGCTTGAACACCAAACTTACTTGCACAATAGGCAGAAGCCCGTGGAATGGTTCGTTTTCCAACATCTGAGGAGATGTTAATAATTTGACCTTGTCCTCTAATAACCATTGGGTCTAATACAGCTCGGGAAAACAGAAAAGTCCCAGTCAAGTTAACATCCAATATATCTTGCCATTCCTGTAAGCTTGTATCACGAACCGACTTGAAAAGACCGATACCTGCATTATTAACGAGTATGTCAATTTTCCCGTATTGTTCTAACGTATCTTCAACTGCCTTTTTAACAGAATCCTCACTACGTACATCACAAGTAGAAATATAGCATTTACGCCCTAGTTCTCGGACATCTGCTGCCACTTGTTCTAATTCGCTGCTGCTTCGACCTACTATAGTAAGGTCTACGCCCTCTTTCGCAAATGCCAAAGCAATCGCTAGTCCTATACCACGACTGGCACCCGTTACGATTGCCACTTTATTTTCTAACTTCATTCCATTCACTCCTCAGGTTATATCCTTTTTACAATAGCACACTTTTATTTTTTTGCAAAACAAGACAAGTGGTTTGCCTGTCATTGAGAGTACTGTTAAAATAAGCTAGAACATTATAGATCAATAGAATAAAAGGAGAAACTATACTATGCATCATTCCCGTTCTGAGACATTATATAACGAAGCCCAAAAATATATTGTAGGTGGTGTCAACAGCCCCTCCCGCTCGTTTAAAGCCGTGGGCGGTGGAAGCCCCGTCTTTATGAAAAGAGCAAACGGAGCCTATTTCTGGGATGAGGATGATAATCGTTACATCGATTATCTCGCAGCATACGGTCCGATTATCGCTGGACATGCCCACCCCCATATAACGGAAGCGATTCATCGTGCTGCCCTTAATGGCACATTATACGGAACCCCTACACAATTAGAAATCACATTTGCAAAAATGCTTCAACAGACTATTCCCTCATTAGAAAAAGTTCGTTTTGTCAACTCAGGTACGGAAGCGGTCATGACAACCATTAGAGTAGCCAGAGCCTACACGAAACGGAATAAAATCATAAAGTTTGCTGGTTGCTATCATGGCCATTCCGATCTCGTCCTTGTTGCCGCAGGTTCAGGACCTTCAACTTTGGGAATACCTGATAGCGCGGGCATCCCACAAAGTATTGCGAACGAAGTGATTACAGTCCCTTTCAATCAAGTAGAACCATTTCAAGAGGCACTTACGAAGTGGGGCGAGCAAATAGCTGCAGTTCTAGTTGAGCCGATTGTCGGAAACTTTGGTATCGTTATGCCTGAGCCAGGGTTTTTGGAATCCATACATCAATTAGCAAAGCGATATGGTGTTCTTGTCATTTACGATGAAGTTATTACCGCCTTTCGTTTTACATACGGAGGAGCACAAAACATTCTTGGGTTCGACCCCGATATGACAGCATTAGGGAAAATTATTGGTGGAGGATTACCTATCGGAGCCTATGGCGGTAAGCAATCGATCATGGAGCAAATTGCACCGCTTGGACCTGCCTATCAGGCGGGAACGATGGCAGGGAACCCAGGCTCCATTTCTGCTGGAATCGCATGCTTAGAAGTATTGAAGGAATCGGGAGTATACGAACATTTAGATCGATTAGGAGAGAAATTAGAGATTGGCATCCGAAATGCAGCACATCAAACGGGACACGTTATTCAATTAAATCGTTACAAAGGTGCATTAACCGTTTACTTTACTGACGAGCCTGTCAAGGACTATGAAGCTGCAAACCGTGCTGATAGTGAGAAGTATGGTCGTTTTTTCAAACTGATGCTGAACGAAGGAATCTGTCTCGCTCCATCCAAGTATGAAGCATGGTTTATCACATTGGCCCATACAGATGAAGATATTGAAGAAACGATTGAAGCTGTCCAAAGAGCCTTTCGAAAATTGTGATGAGGAACGTATTTGTTAAGGGACGTGTATAAATGAAACTTGGTGCTCGAATTTTCAAAACGGGAATATCCATAACAATGGCTATATATATTTGTGCATTCTTCGACCTTGAAGGAGCGATTTTCGCTGCTATTGCGGCCGCTTTGGCGATTCAACCCTCTCTATTTCGATCATGGCAGTACAGTATTGAACAGATTCAAGCAAATATCATCGGCGCGGTGTTAGCCATACTCGTCACATTTACAATTGGGAATCAGCCCGTCATAATCGCTTTAACCGTTATGCTCGTTATCGCCTTAAATATTCAATTCAAACTCGAACGGACTATTCCGATTGCCATCGTAACCGTACTTGCGATCATGGAATCTTCCGAAATAGACTTTTTCCTATTTGCGATTAATCGATTTTCGCTTATCCTTATTGGTGTTTTATCTTCGATTGTTGTGAATGCGTTATTTATTCCGCCGAAATATGAGGACCGACTACTTCAAAAAATTCGAAACTTAAGAGAATCTATTAATCTTCTTTCTCGTATCGTTCTCGATGATGATACTGAGGATCGAACGACTCGTGAAGATGTGGTAAAAATGACGAAACATTTGGACGAAATCAAATCCCTTTTTTCACTTTTTCAAGAAGAACGCCGCTATTTCGGAAAAAGAACATTTGAATTAAAACGGCGAATGGTTGTCATTCGAACGATGATTGAAACATCATCAGTAGGACTACAATCTTTAAAGACGATCAGCCATCACCATATCGCGCTTACTCGCAATCAACATCCGCTTATTGATCAATTGAGGCAGCTATTGGAGCAACTCGCTCATTATCAAGAGAAGATATATTTGAAGTTTGATGGTCGTATACGTGCGCAACATCCTCATGTCAAGGATGAAGAAATTGTTCTCACTACAGTACAGCTCATCCGGTCCGTTTTAGAAGAGGGTATCGCTGACCAGGATGATAAGCTCCACCATTTAATCGATTTGTTACCTGTTGTTGCAATGATCCAAGAGTACCACGAGCAATTAGATCGTCTTGATAAAATCGTAGATCAGTATTTCTCTTATCACCAATAGAAAGTCTAAAGGTATAAAAATGCCCTACTCGTTAATTCGGTATGAACGAGTAGGGCATTTTTTGTATTTATAAAATCAATTTGATGATTTACAACGAGTTTAATTGAGGTAAAGGCCATATGATATAGTCGACTCTTCCTTCGATTAATTCATAGGAAACTAATCCAATACTCGGATACCTACTATCTCGGCTAGCTGCACGGTGTCGGTTATCCCCCATCACAAACACAGCGTTCTCTTCGACTGTTATCGGACCAAAGTCACCATCTTGAATGATCGTATTCACATAGCTCTCTTTCACGTCTTCGCCATTACGATAAAGCTTTCCGTTTCGTCCTTCAACGATATCACCAGGGACCCCAACGACTCTCTTAACTAAATATATTCCTTCAATCTCATCTCGAAAAGTAATGACGTCTCCCCTGTCCGGATGTTCAAGTAAATAGGTGAACTTATTAACGAAAAGCCGCTCGCCCCCTATTAATGTTGGCTCCATCGAAGATCCTTTAACTAGAGAGAAGGCAAACACATATTGATTCAGAAAGAGAACGATAAGAAACGACAATAGAATCGCCTTTGACCAACTGAGTAGTTCTCTCTTTATTGTTTGATTCATCTAATCTCTCCTTTCACAACTTTATACTTGTTGTACCAAAAGTTTATGAACCCGGGTGCGAACGGCCCTTCTTCTGCTGACATCCACTGTTTAATTTCAGTAACAGCCGTTTTTACATTCGCTTCTATATTTTGTGAGTAACCCCATATCTTCTTATGGTACACGTATTCTTCTTCATCAAGCACACGGATCATTCCACGCTCGTAAACGAGGTCAATATCGTAATCAACATATCGAATCCCGCTTTCGGTTTTTTCAATCGGAGAAATAATATTGCAATAATAAGAATGACGTTCAGGATTTAGCATTCCAACGATGTTGAACCATTTTCCTTTCGGAAAAACGACGACTGCCGGAACCTTTGTTACCCATACATTTCCGTTCGCTTCGATCACTTTACACCGTTCATTAACTCCGATTATATCAGGCTTTACCGTTAAAATAGTCGTTTCTGTCCATGTACGATGAATTTTATCGTTATGTTTATAGCTTTCTATTTTAATGGATTGATTAATCATTTTCTGTCCCTCTTATCGCCTTTTATTTCATTATACCATCTATCCATTTCTGATTACATTGTGCGATAATATTTAGCATGAATTGAATGTACAGATAGAAGGGAGCGAACGGAGTGGAAAGAGCAAAGGTCGGACTAATAAACAATATATTAAATCAAACGATACGCTATTCATTTAAACAAGGATGTTTAAAAGGTTTCCCTATTTTTGTCGGTTACCTACCTATTGCCCTTACGTTCGGAGTACTTGCGGCAGGAACTGGACTTTCCGTATTTGAGTCAACAGCTATGTCCGTTTGGGTATTTGCAGGAGCCAGCCAATTTATTGCTTTGGAGTTAATCGGGAAAGGAACTGCCGTTTACGAAATTATAGTAGCAACCTTTATTTTAAATTTAAGGCACCTACTCATGAGTACCACGCTAGCACAAAGGTTTAAAGGAGAAAAAATATTCGGAGGATTGCTCTCATTCGGTATTACGGATGAAACGTTTGTTGTCGCAACGGTTGATGAGGATAACTCGAAGCTGGATCAACAGATCTCTACACCTTATCTTGCTGGAATTATCCTAACCGCTTATAGCGGCTGGATCATAGGTACGATTATAGGAACAATGTTTGCAGAGCTTATTCCCGTTGCGATAACCAATAGTATGGGAATTGCCTTGTATGCTATGTTCATTGGTTTATTGGTTCCGTCGATAAGAAAAGTGTGGAGAATCGGAGTTATTGCTCTATGCAGTGCTCTAATTGCTTGGATTTGCAAACTAAGCGGTCTTTCCACTGGCTGGGGAATAGTCATCGCAACCCTAGTTGGTTCTTTTATTGGTTCCTTTTTTATAGATTCACGAAATCAAATGAAAGGGGATTATGGACATGAGTAACAACTATGCACTGATTGTGTTTGGAATGTTCATCGTTACGTTCATTCCTCGACTTATTCCGATGGTTACAACTCAAAATATGCAACTCCCGTCCTTTTTAAAACGCTGGTTACAGTGTGTCCCCTACGCTGCCTTAGGTGCACTCATCTTCCCAGGTATATTGTCTGTTGATCCGTCACGATGGTGGTTAGGAGCAATTGGGGGATGTGCTGCCATCATCCTTGCGCTAGTTCAGCGAAATGTAATCGTCGTCGTTTTAGGAGCTATTCTCGTGATGGTGGGTTTGCAAGCGATATACTATCCATAAGGTAACTACTAACCAAAAAGTAAGCAAATAAAAACCGAAGGTCCATAGCGGTATCCTTCGGTTTTACTGTTTAGAGAAGATTTTAAGTAAGCAAGGATATTCCACCGTCGACGATAAGTGTTTGTCCGCGAATCATCCACGCTTCTTCGGAACAGAGGAAAACAGCAACATTGGCTAAATCCTTCGGTTCAACGATTCTTCCGGCAGGAGTTCTATTTGCAGAATCCCCTAATAGTTCATCACGGTTAGGGAAATGCTTAAGGGCATCTGTATCAACTGCTCCACCGGAAACAGCATTAACGACAATGTTCTTACCCGCTAGTTCTACAGCTAAATAGCGAGTCAATGCTTCAACTGCAGCTTTTGATACGCCGACTGTCGTATAATTCGGTAAATACCGAATAGAACCAAGGCTTGAGAGACTGACGATTTTACCGCCACCTCGTTTTTCCATAAGTTTAGCAGCTTCTTGGGCACAAAACAGCAACGCTTTACTGTTAATATTCAACGTCCAATCCCAATGATGTTCGTCGAGCTCCATTAAAGGTCTTAATACACCTGAGGCTGCATTATTGATTAATATGTCCAAGCCACCAAATGTATCTTCGATTTCTTGAAACATCGCTTTTATTTTATCCACTTCTCCGACGTTAGCTTTTACTAACAAAACTTTGACACCCTTTTGCTCTAATTCATCAGCCACTGTTTTGGCGGCTGTTCGATTTCTTAAATAATTTATTACGATGTTGCATCCGCGATCAGCAAGCTGGTGGGCGATTTCGCGACCGATTCCACGTGATCCTCCCGTAACCAATGCAACTTTTCCATGAAGCGACATAATAATCTTCCTTTCCAATTCAACTAATTATATTATGAGTTAATACTAATACTTGGTACTAACTTCTATTATACATTAATCGACCTCATAAATAAAATAGATACCCTTTCATCATATGGAAATAATCTACTTTACAAATGTGCTGTTACCTTATATAATACAAATTATACAAATCAATTTGTTACATATGTCAATAAACACTTATTTATTGAACTACTTTTATTACGTTATCCACAACCTTTGTTTTCCTATATATTCATAGGTCCTAAGCGACCTATGATTTTTTTTTGCACAAAAACCTCAGTGTAATAACTGAGGTTTTTACTTTTATCATTCTATTTTAGAAATAATCAATGAGGAGAGTCGTTTTTTTCGGAATGAGCTGCTCCCACATTTTCACTTCTGCTTCATTTCCTTTTAATCTTCCTGCCTGAAATAGAAAGGTAGGTGTCTGATATCCTAGTAACATTGTCGTTAAAGATTGAATATCACACATAAGTCCTCGTTTCGGCGGATGCGCACATTGCATATTTTCAACGCTTTTTTGATGCGTTGTAACGTTAACTTCACCACTTTGATCAACATATAGTTGATATGTCCCATTGTTCCATGGAGCATAGTCATCCGTAATATGTAAGAAGATCGATTCATTACCCGCTTCAATGATAAGTGGATATTGTGCAAGAAATGCAGAAACATCGACTATACGAGCCATGAAGTAAGGAACAATCTCTTGTTTGATTTTGGGATTGCTAAATAGGAATGGAAGCTGGTCATCACTCGGAACGTTCATGAATATCTTTTCAATCATCGAATCGTGATTTTTAATGAAGCTCCATAAACCTTGACGACCTTCTTCATTTAAATATACGTATTCATCTATACTCATTTCATTCTTTTTTACTTCGTAGATGATATATGCAAGTGGCTCATTTAGTACATTATAATAAACGGTTACTTCGTATTTCTGATTAAAGATTGAGCGCGTCCACCAATCCGTGTCTCTTTTTAGAGTTCCATTGTATCGTACAGCGTATTTTTCATACATTTCTTGCAACAACTCGATATCGTGTCCAACACGCTTAATCATGCCAGGAACATTCTTGAAATGTGGTAATTGGTGGGTCTCGATCGCGTATTTTTTATATTCGCAATACGTTTCCCAGCCATATCGACGATAAAAGGCAAAGTCGAATGGGTGTAACATCGAGATCGATTGACCGTTTCGTTTCATTTCATGCAAACCGTGGACCAACAATTTTTCAACCATACCCTGGCGACGGAATTCCGGCCAAGTTGCAACTCCTGCAATACCACCCATGCTAAATTCTTTACCTTGAATAAATGTTTTAAACGGAAAAATATGCATTTTAGAAGCTAGCTGACCATTATGAAAGTAACCCCATATTTGTTCTGGTTTCGTTCTTTTTTTTCGTTCTTCTAACTTCTCGGAAGATAGTTCATATTGAAAAGCAAACTGTGACAATTCTAAACTAAGATCAACCTCATCGTGAGTTAACGTTCTAATGTTTTCGGTCATACACAACCCTCCCTCTCATCATTATGGATTAGTTCATTTACTATCTTCAAATGAGCAACTGGAAACGCATAGTGCTTTAACTCATGCAATGCAACCCATTTCATCTGTTCAAACGGTGGTAACTCCTCATCTTCAATCCACTTACAACGAAATACTCGCATATTCCAAATGAGATGAGAAAACGTATGTTGAACGGGCATGAAAAACGACTGAATTTCGGCCTTGATTCTATATTGATTGTATAATATATGGATTAAACTATCTTCCGAAGAGAAATCTTCTACTACTTCTCCCCCAAGGAACTCCCATAATCCTCCCAACAATCCTTCTGTAGGGCGTTTATGAATGAGTACTTTACCTTCTTTCTCAATGACACCAACTGTAACTTGAACAGGACGTGGTTTTTTGGCTCTTGTTTTTATAGGTAGATTCTCTTCGACTCCTGCTTCTCTAGCCTTACATATATGTTGCAGAGGGCATGATAAGCATTTAGGTGAACGCGGTACGCATATTAATGCGCCTAGCTCCATTAACGCTTGGTTAAAATAAGAAGCAGACCCATCAGGAATAAGGTCTGTTACGATTGTTTCGATGTTTTTTCTCGTACTTACTTTGGCAATATCATCATGGAGATTGTAAATTCTGCTGATGACACGCATTACGTTCCCGTCAACTGCTGGAATCCTCTTTCCATACGCGATACTCAATATAGCACCCGCTGTATACGGTCCGACTCCTTTCAATGTTGAAATTTCCTCTTGTGAATCTGGTACTACCCCACCATACGAACTTGCCACTTCTTTTACAGCAGAGTGGAGATTCCTAACGCGAGAATAATACCCTAATCCTTCCCATGCTTTAATCACTTTCTCCTCATCTGCATCGGCTAATTCGTTAAGCGTAGGAAATTGAGTCATGAAATTTTCATAATAAGGGATAACCGTATCCACTCGTGTTTGTTGTAACATAATTTCAGAGACCCATATTCTATATGGGTCTTTGTTAAGTCGCCAAGGTAGATCACGTTGGTTTATTTCAAACCAGTTAAGTAGTTCTGACTGAATACGCTCTATCATCTCGTTCTCCTGATTTTTTATGGGATATTTATAGTGGTCCTCTACCGACTGATGTCATTTTAAAGTCCGATTCATTAAGAGGTATTACTTTTAAATGTTGAGAAGAAGTCCCCGCCTCAAAGACAATTAGTTTTTGGAGATCATCAGCGTAGTAAAAATCAAAAATATGGTTAGTTGATTGGTACATCGGTTTCGGTTGTAATCGACTATCCATCATCATGATTTGATTATCTTCTAAATAAAATGCCCAATCATTCGTGTAAATCATAAAAGGATCTCCGATATGCAGGTATTGCGGTAAAACGACTTGAGCTTGCCCCGTTGCTAAGTTTACAACCTTTAGTTCTGTATCTGCGACATAGGAGAATAGGGAACCAACTGGTGAAAAAGTAAACTCTGAAATTTGCTGTGGATTGGAGTTGATCTCGTTCTCAATGTGGTGATACCCTCCACGGATATCCATTATATGAATTTCATGGTAGCGTAACATTTGATCATCATTCGAGAACAGTCCCGTCGCGAAAGCGATGAAATTCGCTCCGTTGTTCCACTCTAATTCCTCTACAATAAATGTTTCTTTTAAATCCTCATATAGTAGTTCAGTTCGATCTTCGTCAGGATAAAATAAAAATAGTTTATTACGATTGATTTCATCAATGTAAGCAATCACGTTAGTCGTATTAGACCAGACGGCATAGGATGCGGGTAAGCGCCATAGCTTCAGTCCTGTAGAAGTATCATAAATAAAGGGTTGAACAAATAATTGCTCCCCTAATGGGGATAATTGAACCTGATTCATAAAATGGTCCAACGTGATAGAAGTTACATTTATATCCTGCATGACGTAAGTTTTATTATCAGACACGTGATAAACAACTAACTGTGGATACGCATTAGGCATTTGCTCAATCCATAAAATATGGGACTGATCTGGAGAGATACGAACAAAGTAATTCTCATCTTCTTTTTTTAATGCTTTCGTTAATTCTATTCTCTTATTATCATCCGTATAGTATGAAAGAATAAAGCCGCTGTCTGAGCGCTCGATATCTAATCGTTCCTTTGAGGATAAAGGAATTGACTGTTCTACTCTAGTATTCCCCCGCCAATCTTTTTGCGTTAGTTCATCGTTTAAAAGATCATAAGTAAACCATTTCTGATTTCCTTCTTTCAAATCAGAAAAATATAACGTGTTGTTATGAAAAGAATGGGTTTCAATCCAGTTGAATTTGGTAGATATATTTTTCTCTTTGATTGAATCGTTTTCAGAAGTATATTCAGAGTAAGGAGATGGTACATGGGCTGACTGCGTAACAATTTGATTACATCCAGCAATTGTTACTATGACTAGAAGTAACATAATAATAACGAACTTTTTATTAAATACTATATATACCATTCTCTCACCTCCTAAAATGTTTTCGGAGAAAACATACATCGTAAGCGTATGCCAACGTTTTCAAAGAAAACGTACGTCGTAAGCATACACCTATATAGACGATAGTGGAGGTGAAAAAGTTTCATTTTTCATTGTTATACCTTGTTTTCTTTCAAAAGACATTCAATTGCGTAAGCAACTCCATCCTCTGCATTAGTTTTCGTCGTCCAATTGGATAGAGCTTTAAGTTCATCCGAAGCATTTCCCATTGCAATTCCGATATGGGAATCTATTAACATCTCTCGATCATTGTTGCTATCGCCGATAGCAGCGATTCCAGTATCAGGAATTTCCCAGCTCTCAGCCAAATGATGAATCATCCGATATTTCGAACAGGACTTTGGAATGATCTCGATGTTTTGTCCCGAATCAGTTATATGTACGTCGAGTTCTTTAGGAACTCGTTCTCGAATTCTTTTTAATTTGTCTGCATCCTTATCCCAAGCAAAGACTTTAACATATTTCGTCGTGTCAATAGGATACCGTTTAAACGAAAACCATTGTTGTTGAAACTGTCTCATTTCACCCATAAAAGCAAAAATATGCTTTAAAGACTGATAAGGATGAGCCATATGAAAATAGCTCCAATAGCGCTTGACACTATTATTCGTAACAACATACCCATCATTCGTGAACGCTTCAAAGAAAATCCTCTCCTTTTTAAGCCAATTGGAGAGTATAAGCATTTCTTTATTCGTAAAACAATATTCTTTGATCACTTTTCCTTGAGGATCTAACCAAACAGTACCATTACAAGTGACCAATCCATCGATTTCACAATGCTCCAATTTTCTCAGTGCGGAGTGAACCGATCTTCCTGTAGCGATAACGATACGCATACCTGTATTACGCGCTTTCGTAATCGCTTTTTTATTCTCTTCACTTACGGTGCCGTAAGGATTAAGAAGTGTTCCATCTAAGTCAATCGCAACCAGTTGAACTGTCGACATATTTCACCTACTTCTCTTCTTTAAAAGCTTTCGCAATCGAATGCGTTAATACTTTTCTAGGCATGAAGCGGTATCCCTTAGTCATAATCACATTTATCAACCCGGGTACAACGATATATTTTTTAAGTTCAATTCCTTCGATCGCTTGCCTAACAACTTCTGCCGGTTTCATCGTGAATTTATCTGCAAAGAATCCTTTCACTTGCGCTCGATCACTGAATTCCGTTGCCGTTCCTCCAGGACAAAGGGTCATAACATGAATATTCGTTTTTCGTAATTCAGCAGCAATCGCTTCGGTGTAATGAAGAACGAAGCTTTTCGTTGCACCATATACGGCCAAGTAAGGTGTAGGCTGGAAGGCAACGGCAGAAGCAACATTAACGATTGAGCCATTATTGCGCTCCTTCATTTGAGGTACTACTGCTCGAGTTAATTGTATGAGCGCATGAACATTAAGCTGAACCATCTCAATTTCTCGTTTCTCATCTACACTTGTAAACGATCCATAACCGCCAAAGCCTGCATTATTGATTAAAATATCAATCGTTGATATGCTAATAAACTGACGCAAATCGTCTACATCTGTAGATGAAACCAAATCAAGAACCTTGTATTCTGCCGAACCACCTTTACAATGGATCGCTTGGACTACCTGCTGTAGCCTTTCTTCACGACGGGCAACAAGAATGACATGGTATCCTCGTTCCACTAACTGGTAAGCGAACTGTTCTCCAATACCAGAAGAGGCTCCGGTAATAAGTGCGCTTTGCATGGATAATCATCCTTATGCTTAAGATTTATATTTCATATCATTATAAAAATCTTCAACTAATAGCTCTATTTTTCTCTTCAGCTTTGAGTATTGATTCTCAAATAGAAGCAATTCTTTTTGAATATCTTCCAATCTTTCTACCATCGAATGGGTTACAGCTTCATTCGCAATACGGGAAGATTCTGACGTCTCGCGTTTTCTTATTTGTGTCTCTTCTTGGATCCGACGCGGTTCCTGTTTAGGAACTGACCTTTCCATTACGCGGGTATCTGAAGAAACGGCGACCTCATGTTGATTTTGAACCATTTTCAACAGTTGACGATAATACTCTTCCATACGGAAGTAATCCTGTATAATAAGATCTAAAAATTCATTCACTTCTTCCTCATCATACCCTCGGAATATTGATTTAAAATGTTTATCATGAATTTCCTGTGGCGAAATGGAAATAGGAAGCTCTGTTGAGCTAGGGATAGCCCCTTTCTTAATGCGCTCACATACGTAGTTCATTTTTTCATAATCTCGAATAACCAAGTCAAGGAAATAGTCTACCTCATCTGGATCAAAACCTCGCAAGCTTTTTGAAAAATCCTTTTCATGAATCGTTTCTGCCGTTAATTTCAGTTGTCCCTTCATTTCATACTCCCCTTTCATCTATATGATTAACGCCTACTTATCTATTCATGTAAATATCTATATAAAGTTTAACAGATTTTCTACATCTTGCACGTTTATTTTACATTTTTCGCGGTTTTTAAACATTTTGCTTATAAAAGTTATTTAACCTTTGAACTCCATCTATAAAAGTGATAGAATAAAAAAGGGTAAATAATACTAAAATATATAGGTCTTAAAGAGGGCTATATAAAACCAAGGAGGATGAACGTAATGGCATTTGAATTACCAGCACTTCCGTATGATTTTAACGCTTTAGAGCCACACATTGATGCAAAAACGATGGAAATCCATCATGACCGTCATCATGCTACATATGTAAATGGACTAAACGCAGCAGTAGAAGGTCAAGCGGATCTTCAAAATAAAAGTTTGGAAGATCTTCTTCGCGGGATCGATAGTGTTCCTGAAAACATTCGCACAGCAGTTCGTAACCATGGTGGTGGACACCATAACCACAGCATATTTTGGGAAGTTATTGGTCCTAATGGTGGTGGAGAGCCTACTGGGGAATTGGCTGAAGCCATTAGCAGAACTTTTGGAAGTTATGACAAGTTTAAAGAAGAATTTTCCAAAGCAGCTACAACTCGCTTCGGTAGCGGTTGGGCATGGCTATCTGTAAATGGGGGCAAGCTTGAAGTTTCTTCAACAGCTAACCAAGATAGCCCACTTATGGAAGGTAAAACTCCAATTTTAGGATTAGACGTATGGGAGCACGCTTACTATTTAAATTATCAGAACAAGCGTCCTGACTATATCGGTGCTTTCTGGAACGTAGTGAACTGGAACGAAGTGAACAAGCGTTATAACGCTGCAAAGTAACAATAACTCTCAAATGATAATGATAAGAAACGAAAAGGCGACCTCTCGAGGCCGCCTTTTCTGCTATTTACCTAAATGCAACAAAAATATAACCAAAACATGCAGCATTCAATAGAAATGTAATTCCGGCAGCGATCAGGATTCCCTGGACCATTCCCGTCCTACCTTTCGATGAATAAAATAAAGCGGCAGGAATGACATAAAAAAATTGAACAAGCCCAATCGCAAAAAATGCTGGGGGTATGACAATCCAAATAAGATGGAGTAAAATGATTAAACCAAATCCTTTGTACAAATCCTTCTTTTTATATTCATTCGCTTTCAGCTCATCCGGTTTCTTGTTTTCATATTCACTCAATTAGAACCCCTCCTTGACCTCTATCACACCTTTAACCCTGCAATTTCATCCCGTATTTTCACTAACTCTTTTTCCTTATCATCACGGTAGAACAGATTAAATGTATCAAATGGAATGATTCTTCCATCGGGATGAGCGATGTGAACACATGACTTTTTCACAGAACGCACATCAAAATTATGGGCATCAAGGAATTGCATGATCAGTACACGGAATACATTATCGTAACCAATTTTCCCCGGCAACGTAATTTTAGGCAAGCAACATAGTAAATCTTTTAATGATAGAGCAGAAGAAGCAGATGAATGATTGAGGGAAAACAGTTTAAAGATCATTGATTTGAGATCTTCGTTTTGTTCAAATACAATCGTATTTTCTTCTCCTTGCAGCAATATGCTCGGATCGATTAATCCAGTTAGTGGGAACACTTCGTCGTCCATTTTTAACGCATACCCCATTGCTAAACAATCGGGGTGACAAGGGACAGGAATCATATCTTCGGCCTTAAAGACACTTGATTGATCGATGATCATGTTACGTACTTCACTTAATGTTAGTCGATCGGTTGCGGGATCATAATCCTCTAATCTACCGGCTGCCTGAATCGGTTGGAAGGTCACCCCACGAACAGCACGCTGCTTTAAGCCATATTGTATAATCTTACCAACCTCATGGTCATTCAAGCCTTTTTTCAACGTAACGACCAACGTCGTAGAAATATTAAACTCATTTAAGTGATCGATTGCTTTCCGACGAACTTCTCTTAAATCAACTCCCCGCAACTCACGAAGTGCGCTCTCTTCAAAACTATCGAATTGCAAATAGATTTCAAATCCTGGGGCATAGGTAGATAGTCGTTTTGTGAATTCTCGATCCTGTGCAATTTTGATTCCGTTCGTATTGACCATCAGATGCTTAATCGGCTTCTTCTTTGCAATGTCTAAGATGTCGAAAAATTGGGGATGAATCGTTGGTTCACCACCGCTGATTTGGACGATATCCGGCTCTCGTTCATTACGGACAATCGCATCAAGCATGAACTCGATCTGTTCCAACGAACGCCACGTCTCTTTTTTCGGAGAAGATTCTGCATAACAAATCGGGCATTGTAAATTGCATTTATCTGTTACTTCAACTAACGTCAAACAGCTGTGCTGCTCATGATCTGGACAAAGACCACAATCGTAAGGGCAACCGTATTTAATCGGAGTATTCCATTTATACGGCATCTCTGACGGCTTAATGAATTCCCGACACTTTTTGTAGTAATCGACATCTGTTGAAATGAGAACTTTTTCTCTTCCATGCGTCATACAATGCTTGAGTAAGTAAACACACTCGTTCTCGATAATGACTTTCGCTTCTACTTTTCGCAAGCACTTCGAGCAAATGCTGTTCGTCAATTCGTAAAATAGATAAGATCTATTGGGCATGTCGAATCTCCTCTATCGTTTTTATTTTTCGAGCAATCAGGAGTGAATAATAGATGAGGCCGGCTATACACGCTAGTTGAACATTATTTAATACCAGATAAGGATGAGGGGTTGGTTTTATAAAGTCTATGAAAAAGCGAAACGATACATAACCAATCATGAACATCTGAAACTGACTGCCTTCCCAAGAGTAGATTTTCCTTTTTTTCAACAACAGAAGGAAGCCTGCTAATAGTATGAGAAAACCTATTTCGTAAAGCTGCGTTGGATGGCGGTACATTCCATCTCCGAAGTCTACACCTGTAATCCACGTCGTTTCTATACCGTACGTATGATCAGAAAGACCAGTTAAAAAGCAACCGATTCTCCCAATCGACATCCCGATGATCAATGGAATAACAAAATCATCGCCGGTGGAACGGTTCCAGCCGATTCGCTTTTTCATAAGCTCAACCCCAATTAATCCACCTAGTAATCCACCTACAATCGATTTGCCTTCAAGCAAATACTTGATTTCTGTTATGTTTTGAACAGTCTTCAATGGATCTTCGAACCAATAGAGCATTTTAGAGCCTAAAGCGGCCCCGAGCGTTGCCCCTACAACGATCCAAATCGCTTTCTCCATCGGGATTCGTTCTTTATTACGCGTATATAAATAAACACGAAAGCCAATAAAGTAAGCAAGTGCTTCAAACAGAAAATGAGGATGAATAGTTAACGGGCCAATATGGATGTACACAGGAAAAGTCATTAAGTCCTCCTTCCTATTACACAATGTATAAAAAAGACCTTAAGATTCCAATCCTTAAGGTCTTCATTAGAAGTATATATTGAGTTATTAGAACGTGGGTCCTACAATCATGAGAACAATCATAACTACGGTTAGCACGGCAAAGATGGAACTGGAGGTAGCGAGCTTTTGTCGGCTTGCCTCAATCGATTGATTGTTAGATATCGACTCTTTAGTCAAACGAATCGCCTTAGTTGCTATTCCTAGTACAGCACCCATTGCAATAAAGAGGACGATACTAATCCAAAACCAAAGCGTACCATATAGACCACCGGATCTTACAATCCCGCTTATTAACGAAACAACTAGTGCAATGTTTCCAAGCATCGCAACAATCTTCCAAAACTTTAAAGAGCCTATTAACTTGTCACTTTTTTTATTTTTCATTCCCAACGCAACGAACGGAAGCGCGAGTAAAACGATAAAGACGACAGCTGACAGGTCATGTAGTGTACGATTAATATCCATTCATTTCACCTCTCTTATGTATGTTATATGAATCTATTCTCATCCTATCACGGAAGAGACAAGACAACAACATTAACGCTTCTTTATTGAATGCCTTTACTATGATAAAATTAAGAAAAACTTAAAAAAGCCACGAAAGTTCTAAAGAGGGGTTTTTACACATGCATAATTTATTTGGATATTTTATAATTGGATGGACATTTGTTCTCGTTGGCTTGTTTGCCATTGGGGGATACTTCATGTTTCGTAAGTTTTTGAAATCGATGCCCAAGGCCGACGGAAAGTCTGCCCTAGATTGGCAAGACTATTATGTTGAGAAATCGATACACTTGTGGACGGATGAAGGTAAGAAATTGTTAAACGAGCTAGTCGAGCCTGTTCCCGAATTGTTCAGAGATACGGCCAAGCACTCTATCGGTGGAAAGATAGGCGAGCTTGCTTTGAAAGAAAATGCTAAAACAATCGATCAAGACTTAATCATAAGAGGCTATATTATTGCAACTCCGAAACGAGATCATAAATTTTTACTAAAGCGATTAAATGAGAAACAAATTGATGTTACGGCATACCAGACATTGTTAAATAGCCCCCAAAACGAAATAAAACCAACTCAAATAAACTGAGTTGGTTTTTATTTTTACCATCCCCCTGAAACGCTAATCGTTTCACCGGTTATGCCTCCAGCATCGTCGGATGCTAAGTATATACAGCAAGACGCGACTTCTTCCGGTTTGATAAAACGCTTTATAGCCTGTTTAGCAAGAAGATGTTTTTGTAGTGCTTCCTCCGGACTAATCCCATCTTCATCTGCTAGCTTTTGTAACTGATTTTCGACAAGCGTTGTTCGAACTGCACCTGGCAAGACCGCATTTACCGTAATATTGTCGTTTGCGACTTCGAGCGCAACTGTACGCGTCAGCCCAACGACACCGTGCTTTGCTGATACATAGGCTGATTTATATGGGGAAGCCGTCTTTCCATGTACGGAAGATATATTGATAATTCTACCGTATTGACGTTTTTTCATATGGGGGACCACATATTTGGACAGCAAAAACGGCCCTTTAAGCATGACGTCAATAAGCAGGTCCCACTTTTCGATTGGAAAATTTTCAACCGGATCGATGTGTTGTAGACCCGCATTGTTTACGACAACATCGATTTGTCCGAAATCGGTTATAACATTCTTGATCAAGCTTTCGACGTCGGAAGCGGCTGCAACGTTCACTCCATAGGCCGCTACTTCACACTCGTATTGTTTGGCAAGCAATTGAGCAGCATTCACTGCATCTTCACGATTTAAGTCGGCAATAATCGGTTGATCTCCATTTTGGGCAAAGGCTTCAGCAATAGCAAAACCAATTCCGCGTGCGGCACCCGTAACGACGATCACTCGTTTTTTTTCTGTCATCGTACGTTCTCTCCTCCTATTTATTCCATCACTCTTTCTATGGAAATGGCTTATGCCGATCCTAGATACGTTTTCACAATTGAATCATTTCTCAATAAATCTACTGAATCACCACTTAACTTCACTTCGCCTGTTTGCAAAACGTAAGCACGATCAGAAATGGATAAAGCCGCCATTGCCAGCTGTTCGACGACAAGAATCGTCTTTCCTTCCTCTTTTAATTCCAAGAGGGTATCAAATATTTGCTTAACAAACAATGGAGACAAGCCCATAGAAGGCTCATCGAGCACCAAAAACTCAGGATCCGACATCAATGCTCTAGACAAAGCCAACATTTGCTGTTCGCCTCCACTCAATGTACCAGCCTGCTGCTTTCGTCTTTCGTGTAGTCGAGGAAATCTCTCATATTCTCTAGATAGTAGCCTAGCCACTTTTGCTTTATCGTCTTTCATTGTGAAGGCACCTAGAATTAAATTATCCTCTACGGTTTGATCGCCAAATACCTGTCTCCCCTGTGGAACGTGAGAGATGCCGCATCGAACAATCTTATAGGCAGGAATAACCGATATCTGTACTCCTTTAAATGTAACAATGCCCTCTTTCAATTTCACAAGCCCAGTTATCGCCTTTAACAGAGTTGTCTTCCCTGCTCCATTTCGACCAATAACCGCTACGATTTCCCCTTCATTTACCGTTACATTGACTCCGCGCAACGCTGACGCATGACCATAATTAACCGATAGATTTTCGACCACTAACAAGCTCGTTCACCTCTTCTCCACCAAGATAGGCTTCGATCACCTTTGGATTACTTTGCACCTCATCTGGGCTTCCTTCACAAATTTTCCTGCCAAAATCCAATACGGATATCGTGTCGCAAATATTCATAACAATTTCCATATGATGCTCAACGAGGATAATAGAAAGACCTGCTCCTTTAAGACGATGAATAACGTCGTTGATTTTCTCAATTTCTACGGGACTTGCCCCTGCTGCGGGTTCGTCTAAAATTAACAGGGTAGGATTTAATGCCAATCCTCGCGCAATTTCAACTAACCTCTGTTCACCATAAGATAGATCGGTTGCTTTTTCGTCGGCTTTATCTTCTAAGCCAACGATGCAAAGAAGATCATAAGCCTTCTGGTCATACATTTTTTCTTCTTTTGATACACTCGTCGTTTGCAAAATGTTAGCAAAAAAACCCGTTTTAAAGTGACGGTGGAAACCGACCATAACATTTTGTATGACTGTTAGGTCACCAAATAGCTGCAGGTTTTGGAATGTTCGTGTTATTCCTGTTCTTGCAATTTGATGCGGAGCATACTTTGTAATATCTTTGCCCTGCCAAACGATAGTGCCACCCGATGGAAAGTACACTCCGCTTAGCATATTAACGGTTGTGCTCTTACCCGATCCGTTAGGTCCAATAATGCCGTGTACTGTTCCTGCCTGTATCTCAATGTCTAGCTGATCTACTGCTTTTAAGCCTCCAAAATGCATCGAAACTTGATTAATCGCCAGCGGCTTCCCATCCACTCCCTGAGGAAGATTCAAGACTGGTTTTTCATCCGCTTGCCCCCTTGAAACAGAGCTCACTTGTTTTCTTCCAAAACTATATTTGAACAGCTTAAGCTTGGATAGTTCTCCGACAATACCATCAGGCAAAAGCAAAAGAGAAAGCAAAAGGATCAAGCCAAAAATCATCAAGTGATAATCTACAAACCCTTGGAAGAACTGAGGGATAAGAATGATAATCCCTGTACCAACGACAGGGCCCCATTTCGTACCTGACCCACCAATAATAACACCGATGAGGAACAAAATAGATTTATCAAATTCAAACGTTGTAGAGCTAATAAATCGATTCTGAAAGGCAAACAAACCGCCTCCCATTCCGGCTAAAAAAGCACTAATAGAAAAAGCAAGAACTTTCCAACTACGAACGTTAATTCCAAGCACTTCAGAGGCTACTTCACTATTGCCAAAAGCGATAAATGTTCTTCTAAATCTCCCTTTGAAAATGTTAGAAGCTCCCGCAGTCAATATGATCGCAACAAATCCGACAAACCATAAATAATGGTAAGATTGGAGACTAAATCCGAAAAAAGAAGGAGCATTTGGATAATAACCTGCTGGACCTCCTGTAACATCGACCCAACGATTCGAAATAATCGTAATCAACTCTCCAAATGCAATCGTAACCATCGCTAAATAAGGTCCCTTTGACCGTAAAGATAATAACGCAACAATGGCACCAAAGCCGGCAGCGATCAAACTTGCCACGACGATACTGACAAAAAAGTTTAATCCGAGTTCATTCGTAAGGATAGCGGACAAATAAGCACCAATCGCATAAAATCCGACATGACCGAGTGAAAGCTGATTCGATAGCCCTACAAGTAGGTTTAATCCGAGGATTACAATGTACGTAATTAAAAAGGTCTGTGCTAAATGGATATAAAATTCGTTAGGAAATATCCATGGGAAAGAATAAACAACAGCAAACGGTATTCCAATGTGGATAAGTAGCCATCTCAAAGTTCTCATCATTAAAACTTCTCCTTGAATCGTTTTCCAAATAGTCCTTGTGGCAGGGCAGCTAAAATAACAAGAATCATAATGAATGAGGCAGCATCTTTAAGCGACGTGCTAAATATAGAAAATACGCTCTCTAATACCCCAAGTAACAGTCCACCAACGAGAATGCCATACGGATTTTCCAAACCTCCGATAATCGCAACGGCAAATGCCTTTAGTCCAAGAGATATCCCCATGAATGCTCCAGGGTGAATGAGTGGACCGATCATAATACCACCAATTCCGGCAAGAGCACCTGAAATAATAAAAGCAACAGCGGCCATCATGCGGGGATTGATTCCCATTAACGAAGCGGCATCTTTATTGAAAGCAACGGCTTCCAACGCCTTACCAAACAACGATTTTTTTAAGAAGAAATAGAGAAACACCATGATTATGGCCGCTGCAAAAAGAACAAAGATCTCATGGGGCAACATACGGATGATCCCAAAATCAATGACTTCGTTACCAAAAGGAGACTTCGCCCTTAACACATCTCTTCCCCATATTAACATCGCCACATTTCTTACAATCATTCCGACAGCTACCGTGCTTAAAATCCATCCAATCGAATGAAAACCTCTTAAAGGACGAATCGCTGCCTGTTCAAGTGCCCATCCTGCAGCACCTACGATAAGAAGAACAGAGATAATCGCCAATATAAATCCAATCCAAACGGATAAACCAGACGTTGTTGCAGCCCCAAAAACCGTTAATCCGACCAAAGCCCCAATCATCAGAAAATCGCCTTGACCAAAGTTCATCGTATGTGTCGTTACGAACGTAATATAGTACCCTTGCGCAATGATGGCGTAGACACTTCCATAAATTAAACCGTTGACAATCGCCTGTAATAATTCTGCAAAATCCAATTCATCCATCCCCTTTCATTAAAGACATAAAGGTAAATTGGAGGAGGAAAGAGCAAAAATTCGCTCTCCCTCCTCTATTTCGTTAATTAGTCGGCTGCAACAACCTTCGAATCCTTGTAAGTACCGATAAATACATCATCAGGACCATACGCCTCATGATTTTCTTTAGTAAATGGTGCAGATGATATCGATGTAACCCCTTCAAAATTAGTAAACCCTTCAATTTGATCACGAATCTTTTCACTGTTCGGACCTACTTTTTTAATTGCATCCAATATTAATTTAGCACTGTCGTACCCTTGGGCAGTAGCTACCGGGAATACATTTTCTTTATACTTCGCTAGAATTTTTTCATGGAACGCTTTCGCCTTATCTGACTGATCAATCGTAAACGACTGAACAAAAAACACATTTTTATTCACAAGATCGCCCACCAAGTTCACAACTGTTGGGTCACCTGTAGCCCAAGTAGCGTAGATTGGAGCATCTAATCCTTCTTTATTGCGTGCCTCTAATAATTTTGCAGATTGCGGTGCAAGACCATAGAAGACGACAGCCTCTACCCCAGCCTTTTTCATATCACGAATCGATTGTTCTAAATTTAGTTCCTTCGGATCAAATGCGGAAACGACTGTTGGCTCCATATTATAACTATCTTTCATTTGCTTAAGGATGTCTTCCTTACCGCCTTGACCGTACCCTTCCGTGTCGTGGATGACTCCAAGTTTGGTTAGACCCTTTTCTTTGATTAGTGCCTTTAAAATCGCGCTCACTTGTACACTATCAAGTGCGGATACACGGAATATGTAATTCTTTTCAGCATCTTTAAATTGTTGTGTAATCTTTGTACCAGTGGCTACGGGTACAACCTCAGGAATTTTTGCATCTTGAGTTAACTGGATATGTGCCAAAGCGTTTCCGCTATTAGCTGGTCCGATTAAGGCTACAATCTTATCCTGGCTAATTAGTTTCTGTACGACTTCTACCGATTTCTCAGGCTTTGCCTCGTCATCATAAAGAACGAGATTTGCCATCTGCCCTTCAAAACCACCTGAAGCATTAAACTCTTCAATTGCTAGCTCAGCTCCCCTTTTGACTCCTTCACCAAACAATGCTGTTCCACCCGTCATAGAGATAGCTAGTCCTACGTTAAACTTATCTTTTGCCTTCTCTTTTTCATTTGAATCCGTTCCTGTCGTTGCCGTTTCAATCTTAGGACCACACCCGGACAACACGGCTGATAATACAAATAAAACCATAATGAAAATCAAACTAAACTTCTTCAAAATATTTCCCCCTTAATGTAAATGTAAATTGGTTTCATTAATTAATAAGCAATTATCGTGCCAACAACTAGGTATCCGTAAAACTACTTGAATTTTATTAGAAATGCTAGCCTTTACACTTTAAAGTAAGAGTATGTTTATATTAAATTTGTCTCAAAAATGCGACGGTTTAGTTATGAAGAAACTATTTATCCGTTTGTCATGTAAGCGCTATCAATACGTCGCAAAATCGCGACACGTCTCAGTGGTGCGACAATTCTAACTAGTCATAACTGATACTTTTCCAGCTTGCGATACAAACTTGCCCGATGAATGCCCAACAAATGTGCAGCCTTCAAACGATTACCCCCGCTCGCCTTCAATGCACGTTTTATTGCCCTCATTTCAGCCTTATCGATCTCTCTTTCAAGGGAATAATAGGTGAATTCCGATAAATCTTCTACGTTCTCTGTTAAATATGGAGGAAGGTGCTCAAGTGAAATAGTAGAGTCATCGGCAAGGTGTATGGAACGTTCGATGACATTTTGCATTTCTCTTACATTACCTGGCCAATGGTACCGACGGAAAAGATTTTCAACATCAGCATGTAAACTGCTAATGCTCGTACCTAGTTCGTTATTCATACTTCCGAGAATAAATTGTGCAGTCGTAATGATATCCGACCCTCTATCCCGTAATGGAGGAATCACAATATGGAAGACATTCAAACGATAATACAGGTCTTCACGAAACTCCCCTTTTTTCACCATATCTTCTAAAGGACGGTTGGTGGCAGCTATGACACGAATATCAACCTGATTAATCTGGGTTCCTCCAACACGTTCTATTTCTTTTTCTTGAAGAACGCGAAGCAGCTTTACTTGCATACTAAGTGGCATATCGCCAATTTCATCTAAAAATAACGTTCCTCCATCAGCCAACTCTATCTTTCCTGGTTTTCCTCCTTTTTTTGCACCTGTAAAAGCCCCTTCTTCATATCCAAATAACTCGGCTTCGATTAAATCCGGTGGAATAGCAGCACAGTTTAACCGTACAAATGGTTCTTCTGATCTAGGGCTTGCTTCATGAATAGCATGAGCAAACCATTCTTTTCCTGTACCACTTTCTCCACGAATGAGGACAGTTGAACGACTCTTTGCTACTTTTAGAGCTAATTCCTTAACTTCTTTCATCTCTTTTTGATTACCAATAATTTGATCAAATGAATACTTTGAACCTTGTACTCGCTTCAATTCTTTCTTATAAAAATCAAGCTTCGTCTCCGTCACATTTAATCGTCCTGCCAACGTTTTCAACTCGTGTATATCCGTAAACATAACCTTCCCGATTGCTCCAACTACTTTCCCATTTTTACGAATTGGTATTCTCATTACGACGGTTTCCCGATCGTTTATTTTTTGGACTGATCCTATTTCTGCCTGACCTGTTTTAACGACAATATGCATACGGGTATTCTCAATGACATCTGCAATATGCTTGCCTATTACTTCGTCCATGTTAATGTGTAATAGATCACAATAATTTTCACTAATCATTTCAATCATGCCAGCTTCGTCGACCATCACAATCCCATCGTATAGCAACTCGAAAATTTCCTTGAAGCGGAGTATTTCTTTCTCTTTTTCACTCAATTGTGCAAGAGAGTTTTCCAACTCGGTTATATCTTGAAAAACGGAAATAGCTCCCATCAGTTGACCCTCTTTAAAAATGGGAGAACGATTCGCAACAATAACCCGATCTCGAATTCGCTGTTGACGGTTGGGGCGCTCTAGTCCGTCCTGTGCTACGAGATGAAGCTCAGAATCATGGATGATACTCGTAATATGGTGTGCTAGAATCCGTTCTTTCGGTAATCCAATCAAGTCAGCTCCGGACTGGTTACACTGTAAGATAACGCCATCACGATTCACGATAATAATTCCGTTATGAACTGCCTCTAAAATTTCGTCCCATGCATGGCTAATGAATTGTGTGAGCACTCAAAACATTTCCCTTCGTTATAGATTGTTCTCTTGGTCTAACTCCTAATTCGACAAAAAAAAGGGAAACCCTTGAACAAAATGGTTTCCCCTTACTAACTTTATAATTTCAACTAAAGCAAATGATGATAAATTGTCTTATTTAAATACTCGTAAAAACTTTTCTGGAATCTTTGTCTCAAAACGCATTAGGTTTCCGGTAGTAGGATGATGAAAGGCGAGTACCAATGCATGAAGCCCAAGACGGCCGATTAGGTTTTTGGTCGAACCATACTTCTTATCACCGACGATACTGTGGCCGATGTCTTGCATGTGAACACGAATTTGATTCTTTCTTCCCGTTTCAAGACTGATCTCAAGTAAAGAGTGGGTTCTTGTTTTTTGCAGAACCTTGTAGTGTGTAATTGCTTTCTGACCGCCATTCGGAGTTGGACTCGAATACATTCTGAGTGTCTTACTTTCTTTCAGCCACGATGTAATCGTACCTTCCGGTTTTTGAACGGCTCTCTCAACTAGGGCGATGTATTTGCGTTCTTGAACAGAATCTGACCATGAATTCTGTAATAATTGTTGTACCTCCTCACTTTTGGCGTACATCATAACCCCTGAAGTATCCCGGTCTAATCTGTGGACCACGAATATTCTATTCTTTGGATTATTTCTTCGAACATGCTCCATCAAAAGATGGTAAGCTGTCTCGTTCTTTTCTGTATTAGATGCAATAGAAAGCAAACCAGCTTGCTTATCGATTACAATGAGATCAGAGTCCTCATAAAGAATGCTCAATCCTTTTATCGGTACATCTTTAGCGATCTCCGACCGGTTGATTTCAACGTGCTGCCCGACCCCTAATGGATGATTATACTGTGTCGTCACTTTTCCATCAACGGAAATTTGCCCGCGAGCCAATAAGGCTTTGACATGATTACGTCCTTTACCCGAAAGTTTCACAAGTAAGAAGGTCATCAACTCAGATGGTTCCGTTACAACCAATTGAATTTCTTTCGGCCGTCCTGCATTCTTGCGTTCATTTACATATCCTTTTTTATCCATAATGCTCCTCATTAAAAATGTTTTTTTGAATTCAACTATTCCCATACGTAATACGTTATGTAGAAAAAACCCTTCAAGCATATTCATGCTGAAGGATTATAGTTTATTAAAACACCGGGTCTTTAAATTGAGCTAACTTCTCTAAAGATGATTTATCGACATCCGCATGGAGACTGTTTCCGTGCGAATCCATCGTTACGATAGCAGCAAAGCCTTCTACTTGAAGATGCCACATCGCTTCCGGTATACCAAAGTTGAGGAAATCTACACCGTTTACATTCTTCATGCATTTCGCATAGTATTGGGCTGCTCCACCAATTGCGTTTAAATAGACACCACCATGCTCACTAAGGGCAGCCAACGTTTTTGCTCCCATGCCACCCTTACCGATAACGGCACGAAGACCGAACTTCTTCATAATGTCTCCTTGATATGGCTCTTCTCTTATGCTCGTTGTTGGTCCGGCTGCGGTAACGTAATACTCTCCTCGTTCGTTTTTCATCATTACGGGTCCACAGTGGTAGATGACACCGCCATTTAAATCTACAGGTGAATCATTTTCAATCAAATATTTATGAAGGGCGTCGCGTCCAGTATGCATCTCACCATTAATGATAACGACGTCACCGACTTTCAAACTACGTACCTGCTCTTCAGTAATCGGAGCTTGTAGAACAACTTCACGACGATCTGAAGAAGTAACGTCCTCTTTAATTGGTTCTATTTCTAAACTCTGTTTATCCTCTTTATATAACCATTGCTTAATTTCCCCTGTTTCAGAGTTTAGCACTACCCCTAAACGGCGATAAGCCCAACAGTTATAGGCGACAGATACGAAAAAACTTGCTGGGAGACGGTGCATAACTCCAATTTTACAGCCGAGAAGGGTTGTCTCTCCACCAAATCCCATCGTACCAATTCCTAATTTATTGGCGTTTTCTATAATATACGCCTCTAGCTTGGCTAAATCCGGATTGGGATTAACATCATCTAAAGATCGGAACAGCTGCTCTTTCGCAAGGGCGTATCCACCTGTTCTGTCTCCACCTATTCCGACACCGATGGCTCCCGCACTGCAGCCTTGACCTTGTGCTTGATAAACAGAATGAAGGATACATTTGCGAATTCCATCTAAGTCACGACCAGCTTTTCCCAAGCCTTCAAGTTCGGTTGGAAGGCTGTACTGAATATTTTTATTCTCACACCCACCGCCCTTAAGAATGAGACGGACGTCAATTTCGTCTTTTTCCCATTGCGTAAAGTGGATGACCGGTGTTCCTTCACCCAAGTTATTACCACTATTCTCACCTGTTAATGAATCAACAGCATTCGGGCGCATTTTCCCGTCACGAGTTGCCTCCACCATCGCTTCACGAATCGCTATTTTCATCTCAATCTGATTCATTCCGACGGGACAATGGATTTCAAAAGTAGGCGTTCCTGTATCTTGGCAGATTGGAGAAATATTCGTTTCCGCCATCGTAATGTTCTCCGAAATGGTTGAGAGCGCAATCGAAGCTCTCGTTCCGGCGTCTTCTGAGCTTTTTGCTTTCTTAATAGCCCTTCGCACATCCGGGGGAAGGTTGGTAGATGTTTCTACAATAAGTTTATATATACTTTCTTTGAGGTGTTTCATTATTTAAACACTCCTTTTATTGAAGGAAATCTTCTAGTTCACAATCAACATTAACGGGTTGCCACGATGCTTTATATTCTTTTAATGTCGTTGTTTCATATGCCTCCACGAGCTCAAGGAACTGATCAAGTGTTAGCGTGCCTTCATCAATAAACATTTTATCGCGATCATTTTCAAGTACAAGATGATAATGCACCCAACTGTAAGTGTCAATTTTTGATCGAAGGTATAGGACTCCTTGAGGTAACACGGCTTCCAAAAATTGAAGTGGTTGCTCGCCATCTACTTTGTTAATGATAAAAGTGAACTGGTCTCGTTTAGATTGTTGTTCTGTAAAGTTAGACATGTTTCTTGGAATGCTCCCCCTTAATTCTTTTCAAAAGATCTTACTCCGACTATTTTATACTTTAGATACAAAGATTTCAACGTTCGTGCTAGAATCATAGTTAACGATGGAGTGAAAGGACTGTTAACCAGATGAGTGATCAGAATGAAATTGAACAACAAGTCGTTAAACAGTATGAGTCTGACCAACACGCGATGATTCTTATTTTTTGTCAATGGTGTATTAACCATGATTTGGATGCGGTCATCTTATATAAAGAAGCTTATCCATTTCAAGATAATAATGAGATGCTTCTACAAATGTTGGAACTTACTGTACCTAAAGAAGAAGCCGGTGAAATTGTAACAGAAACGGTCATTCAAGTATTATCTATGTTTAATAATGAAGACCTCGCTTTTGTCGTTTCCGAGCATGCTGAGAAAAGCTTGAAAAGATACTAGAAAAAAAAATAATCAAAGACCTAAAGATGCTGTCTTGACTTAGCATAATTAGGTCTTTTTTATTAAAAAGTATCCATTATTTATCCTTAGTTCGTCTTCCGGTTGGGACATCTTTCTTCGTTTGTCTTATCCGTAATTTCGCCTCTTTAATTGCTCTCTTTTTCGCATTAGGACCGGTCGCCTTCTTGGCAGCTGGTTTTCCGCCTTTTTTCGCTGCTTTCTTTTCCTCTTTTGCTTTTTGGCGTTCTTCTTCTACGATCTTCTTCTTACCGCGACGAGGCTTATCGATGATCTCTTCTTTGTAAATGATTTTTTCACTAAATGCTTTACCCATTTTCTCTTCAATTCGACGAAGCTTTTCTTCTTCTGTCGCAAGTATGAGTGAAGCAGCAATACCCGTCTCACCTGCTCGACCTGTGCGACCAATTCGGTGAACGTATTGATCGACACTGATCGGTAGATCAAAGTTGATGATATGGGTAATGTTTTCAACGTCCAACCCTCTAGATGCGATATCGGTTGCAACCAACACCTGTGTTGTTGCATCACTAAAACGCTTCATCACTTGCTTACGTTGCCGCTGCTGAAGATCTCCGTGAAGTCCTTCTGCTTTAAAGCCTGCTCGAGCTAATAAAGTTACCAATTCTTCAACATGTTCTTTTTTCTTCGTAAACACGATGGCCAAATACGGGTTGTACACTTTCATTATTTTCGCCAGCGCTTCTTCTTTCCCGCCGACTCTTACTTTAAAAAACACGTTATCTATCGCAGCGAGTGAACGATCCTCCGGATTCACTTGAATGTTCGATGGTTGATTCATAAATGTTTTAGCCAATTGTGTCACTTGTTGTGGCAATGTGGCAGAAAACAGCATGATTTGTGAATCGCGCTTCATGTGCTGAATGATCTTCTCAATCTCTTCCATAAATCCCATCTCAAGCATCGTATCCGCTTCATCAATGACGAGAAACTTAGCGGTGTGAGAAGTTAGTTTATTTTGGTTGATTAAATCCAATACACGTCCTGGTGTTCCTACCGCGATATGAGGGTTGCGCTTAAGACGTTGGATTTGTCGGTTAACATCCACCCCACCTTGAAGCTGGACGACATCTAATTCCGTTCCTTTGATTAATTGGTCGATTACTTCTCCAATCTGGGTTGTTAGCTCCCTAGTAGGAACGAGGATTAAGGCTTGCAGTTCCTGTCTTCCTTGGTCAATCATTTGAATAATGGGAAGCAGATAAGCAAGTGTTTTCCCCGTCCCCGTTTGGGACTGACCGAGAACATCCTTGCCTTTTAAAATGGCCGGTATCGTTTGCTGTTGAATCTGTGTTGGTGCTGTTATTTGAGATTGGTTTAATGATTCAATTAGAAAATCGTGTAACTTATATTGTTCAAACGCATTGTTCATCGCTTTGGCTCCCTTTTTATAGGACGTTGTTGTGGTTTCATGTCATCTACAATTTCTCCACGAGACAACGTTTTTGGTTCAATTTTAATATTCAATTGCTTTTGAAACTTATCAATAATGAATTGTTCTTTCGATGTAATGACAGACAAAGCGATACCTGATTTGTCTACTCGACCCGTTCGTCCAACCCGGTGCACGTAATGATCAGCATCAACCGGCAAATCGTAATTAAAGATGTGGGTCACTCCCTTAATATCCAACCCCCGAGCAGCCAAATCAGTGGAAACGAGCAGGTGAATTTTACCCTCATTAAACTTGTTCATGATCTCTTCACGCTCTTGTTTCGGTGTTTCTCCGTGTAGCCCATAGGCATCTAACTTTCGATAACGCAACTTAGATACGAGTGGATCTATGTCCGCAACTCGGTTGACGAATATGATGGATGCCTTTGGTTTCATGGCGTGAATTAATTTGCGTAACGAATCAATTTTATCTCGCAAATCTACTGTCATAACGTAATGGGTAATTTTCGGTGCTGTTTGTTGTGTTTTGTTGACTTGAAGATGGACGGGCTGCTTCATCCACTCCTCTGCACGTTTCAAAACATCAGGCGTAATCGTTGCCGAGAAAAAGAGGAGTTGCCGATCCTTCAACGTACTCTTGATCACTCCTTCGACGTCAGGAGTGAATCCCATATCAAACATCTGATCTACTTCATCAACGACAATCGTTTTCACTTCATGAAGCTTTACCTTTTTCAATTTGTTCAGTTCTAAAATACGGCCCGGTGTACCAACGATTATATGTGGTTTGGTCTTCAACTTTTCAATTTGCCGTTTACTATCTGCCCCACCGATAAGAGCGATGGCCGTTAATTCGCTTTTCGACGTCAGCTTATTGATTTGCTGAAAGATTTGCATGCATAATTCACGCGTCGGTGCTAGAACAACTGCTTGCAAGTCTTTAACATCGGCATTTAATTTATGTAGAGTTGGCAGTAAATAAGCAAATGTTTTCCCCGTCCCCGTCTGGGATTGACCAATCACGTCTTTCCCTTCTAGAATGACTGGAATGGCATCGAGCTGGATTTGCGTTGGAGATGTAATGTTTTCCGTTTTTAATGCTTCCAATAGGAAAGGATGCATTGGAAACGTAGAGAATGTTATTGACATACCGTCACCTTCTATCATTTACAGATTCCTTGTTTTATGTAATTGATTCCTTATTATACACCTTTTTGGTCAGTGAACAAAAAAACCGACAGATTTATTTATCTGTCGGTACTTCATCCCACTTGTACTGTGAATCATTTAATGATTGCGAGTTCCTTCTTGAAGTTCCTCAACGGATACTTTCGTTGGTTTTTCATTCAATTGGTCGGAAGAAATTGATGCTGTTTGATTTGTATCGTCTAAACCTTCAATCCAAATCGGACTACCGTTGTAAAGAACCTCTATCGTTTCGGAAGAATGTAATATTTCTTTTGCTCTTTCATAAT
>FWWL01002447.1_pt1 | contig 38615 bp, 34 predicted proteins | sample 2228331 | NCBI WGS metagenome assembly FWWL01 (sample SAMEA103939775, study PRJEB20133) | metagenome
GTAGCGAGTCGATCAGCGTCCGCCTGAGCCGCCGCGCGGTCTCTGCTTCCTCCTATGTCCGGGGGCGCCCGAGACCTTTTTCCCCTGCCGGCGGGGAGAGGGCCTCTCCGGATAAACCGGTCCATTCCGGGGCCCGCCCCCTCTCCACGAATCCCACCCGGACAGGTGACGTCCGGGAGGGCTCAACGGGAGGCCAGGAGTCGCCGCACCTCCTCCAGCCTCTCCCTGGGCGTGGAGGCTCCCCCCACCACTGCCACGCGGGATGCCCCCTCGAGGAGGGAGAGGTCAAGCTCCCCGGCGGTCTCCACCTTGAGGGCACGGGCGCCCGCCGTCTCGCAGATCTTTCGCAGGAACTCCGTGTTGGAGCTGTTCCTCCCCCCCACCACCACCACCAGGTCGTGGGTCAGGGCCAGCTGCAGGGCCTCCGCCTGGCGGGCCAGGGTGTTGCGGCACAGGGTGTTGATCAGCTTCATCTCGCTCACCTCCCGGATCATCTCCGGGACCTCGGTTATCAGGCCCTCCACCAGGCCCCGGAAGGTGAGCAGGTCCACGGTGGTCTGGGCGATGAGCCCCACCTTCCTCACCATGCGGGTCTGGCCCTGCCACCACTCTTTGAGCTCCTCTATCTCCTTGATGACCACCGCATCCCGGTTCACGTGCCCCAGGATGGCCTCCACCTCGGGGTGCTCCCGGTCCCCCACGATGAACAGGTGATACCCCTCCCCCACCAGGCGCATGGCCGCTTTCTGGGCCTTCTTCACCGTGGGACAGGTGGCGTCGATCACCTCCGCGCCCATCTCCGTCAGCCTCAAGGCCAGGCCCGGGGATATGCCGTGGGACCTCACGATCACCCGGGATCCGGCCAGCTCCTCCCTGTTCCACTCTCCGGGGTCCTCGGGAAGCACCCTCAGGCCCTGCGCCTCCAGCTCGGCCACCACCTGGGGGTTGTGGATGAGGGGTCCCATGGAAAAAGCAGGCCCTGCCCGGTCCCGGAGCAGTTCCCGGGCCATGCGCATGGCCCTCCTCACCCCGGGGCAGAACCCCGCGTACCTGGCCACCGTCACGTCCATCGCCCCTCCCTGCCTCCGCGGAATCGTCTCTCCATCCGGCATTCAGATTGGCCGCAGGCGGAGTTCCTTTAACTGCTGGGGGTAGAGCGCATCCGGGGCCCCGGTGAGGGGGTCGGATCCCGACTGGGTCTTGGGGAAGGCGATGACCTCGCGTATGGATTCCCTTCCGGCCATGATCATCACCAGTCGGTCCAGCCCGAAGGCTATCCCCCCGTGAGGGGGCGGGCCGTAGCGGAAGGCCTCCAGCAGGAAGCCGAACTTCTCCGCCGCCTCCCGCTCGGAAAGGCCCAGGATGGCGAAGACCCTTGCCTGCAGCTCGGGGTCGTGTATCCGGATGCTCCCCCCGCCCAGCTCCACCCCGTTGAGCACCAGGTCGTAGGAATCCGAGGTGACCTCCAGGGGTCTCTCCTCCAGGTATCCCAGACAGCCGGCGCTGGGGGCGGTGAAGGGATGATGGTTGCTCTTGTAGCGCTTCTCCTCCTCATCCCAGTCGAAAAGGGGGAACTCGGTCACCCAGGTGAAGGAGAACCTCTGGTCCGGCTGCGGGGCGTGACGCTGCGCGCAGTAGGCGCGCAGTCCGGAGAGGACCTGGTTCAGCTCCTCGCCCCCCGCGGCCAGGACCAGGACCTCGCCCTCCTCCAACCCCGCGGTTCGCACCAGCTCTCCGGTCTCCACCGGAGAGAGGAACTTGGCCGCAGGGGATCTCAACCCCTCGCCTTCGCGCACCACCCATACCAGCCCGCCGGCCCCCAGGCGACGCGCCTCGTCCACCAGCCCGTCCAGCTCGCGCCGGGCCGGGGACCGCATCCCCGCCACCTTGAAGCCCCGCACCCTGCCCCCCGCCTCCAGCGCGGAGCGGAAGACCTTGAACTCCGTATCCCGGAAAAGGGAGGAGAAGTCCGTGACCTCCATCCCCCACCTGGGGTCCGGGCGGTCGGTCCCGTACCGCTCCATGGCCTCCTTCCAGGTCAGGCGGGGGAAGGGTACGGTGAGCTCCACCCCCAGCACCGCCCGGAAGAGGTGGGCGAACATCTCGTCCATGAGGGACATAACGTCCTCGGGCTCCACGAAGGACATCTCCAGGTCTATCTGGGTGAACTCCGGCTGGCGATCCGCGCGCAGGTCCTCGTCCCGGAAGCAGCGGGCGATCTGGAAGTAACGGTCGAAGCCGGCGACCATGAGGAGCTGCTTGAAGAGCTGCGGAGACTGGGGCAGGGCGTAGAACTTTCCCGGCTGCAGCCGGGAGGGGACCACGAAGTCGCGGGCACCCTCCGGCGTGCTCTTGGTGAGCATGGGGGTCTCGATCTCCAGAAAACCCCTGGAAATCAGGAAATTGCGCACCTCCTGGGAGACCCGGCAGCGCAGCACCAGGGCCTCCTGCATGTCCGGCCGGCGCAGGTCAAGGTACCGGTAGCGGAGGCGCAACGTCTCCTCCACCTGGCTTCCCGGCTCGATCTCGAAGGGCGGGGTGAGGGAGGCGTTGATCACCGTGACCTCCTCGGCCACCACCTCCACCTCTCCGGTGGCCAACCGCGGGTTGACCGAGTCCTCTGGGCGGGCGCGCACCACCCCTCGGCAGGACAGGACGTATTCGCCGCGCACCTGACGGGCCGCGGCGTGGGCCGACCGGCTCACCTCCGGGTTGCATACCACCTGCACCAGGCCGGTGATGTCCCGCAGGTCCAGGAAGATGACCCCTCCGTGGTCCCTCCTGGTCTGCACCCAGCCGTTGAGGACCACCTCCCGGCCCACGTCCTCGCGACGCAGCGTGCCGCAGTATCGCGTCCTCTTCTCCCAGCGTCCGTCCTTCATATCCTCCCGGTCCTTTTCCATAGATCCTTCGTTTATCGCACCTCCACGGTAGCCGGGCGGCCGCGGGATCAAGCCAGCGCGCCTCCCCCGGCCTTCCCGGATATCTCCGGCCCTCTACCCGCTCCGGTCCCTCCCTATCCTGCCAGCCTCTCCCTTACCGCTTCCATCCACAGTTCATTCGCCTCCAGCCTCTCCTGGGACCCCAGCTCCAGGTCGCGCAGGGTCAGATATCCTCCCCGGAGCTCGTCCTCCCCCAGGATGAGGCAGAACCGATAGCCCTGGCGGTCGGCCTCCTTCATCTGGGCCCTGGGGCTCCGCCCCATGTGGTCGAGGTCGCACCGCCACCCCTCCCTCCGCAGTTCATAGGCCATGAGGAAGGCCCGCCTCCGGGCCTCCTCGCCGATGGCCACCAGGAACACACCCTCCCGGTCTTCCTCGGGAAGGGCTGGCCCGGCGTTCATCACCCTCTCCAGGCCGATGGAGAAACCCACCGCGGGAACCGGTCCTCCTCCCATCTCCTCCACCAGATGGTCGTACCTCCCGCCCGCGGCCAGGGCGTTCTGCGCGCCCAGCTCCGGGTCCTGGAACTCGAAGACGGTGCGGGTGTAGTAGTCCAGGCCCCGTACCAGCCTATCCCAGCGCACGAACTCAGCTCCCGCGGCATCGAGCAGCTCCTCTACGGCGGAGAGGTGCTCCCTGCAGGGCGGACAGAGGTAATCCGACAAACCGGGAGCCCCGGCGATCACCGCCGCACAGGACCTCTCCTTGCAGTCCAGCACCCGCAGGACGTTCGCCTCCATCCTGCGGCGGCACTCGGGACACAGTTCCTCCGCCCTTTCCTTCAGGTACCCGCCCAGGGCCTCCACGTAGGCGGGCCGGCACTCCTCGTCACCCACGCTGTTCACCACCAGCCGGGTCCGGATGCCCAGCGCGAGGAGGAAATCCCGGCACAGGAGTATGACCTCCGCATCCGCCGAGGGATGGGGGGAGCCGATGAGCTCCACGCCCAGCTGGTGGAACTGACGGTAACGGCCTTTCTGGGGGCGTTCGTGGCGGAACATGGGCCCGGAATAACAGAGTTTGACCGGCAATCCGGATTTTTCCATATGGTGTTCGACGAAGGCCCTGGCCACACCTGCGGTGGCCTCCGGGCGGAGGGTGAGGCTCCTCCCCCCTTTGTCCTGGAAGGTGAACATCTCCTTGCGCACGATGTCCGTGCCTTCCCCCAGCCCGCGGGCGAAGACCTCCGTGTGCTCCATCACCGGGAGGAATATCTCCCGATACCCGTAAGAGCGGAAGAGCCGGTGGGCGAGGTCCAGCACCCTGCGCCAACGCTCGCTCTCCGGGGGCAGTATGTCCTGCGTCCCCCTGGGGGCCCTAAAGCTCCCGCCGTTTCCGCTCCCTTCTTCCCTTCCCATGGGCATCCCTTTCATCGCGCCTTTCGCGCCCGCGGGTCACTTCATGCGGCCGGGGTCTCCATCCCGCAACCCGATGCGTCGACCGCACCTCACAGGTACGCCCTCCAAACCGCGAAAGACCCTCCGACGCCGAGACCCGCGGTCCCGAGCTACTACCGCTCCTTCGGCCGCTCCGAATTCCGTCCCACGCCCGTACGTCCAGGGCCTCGAGCATCTTCCACCCTCTCGTTCCTCTTCTCCGGCCGCGGAACCCCGGTGAAGGACCGAGCCGTCCGTTCCCGCGCTCGAGCACGATCCCCGTCCCCTGCGCCGTTCCGGTAGCCACCGGTCCACCACAGACCGTCCGTCGGCACCGTCCCCTCAGGCCAGCCCCATGAGGAAGGGGTTGTGGGCCTTCTCCTCCCCCAGGGTGGTGGCCGGGCCATGTCCCGGCAGGATGCGCGTGTCGTCGGGAAGATGCCAGACCTTCTCTCTCACCGAGCGCAGGAGGGTCTGGAGTGACCCCCCTTTGAGGTCCGTGCGACCGATGGACCCCTGGAAGATGAGGTCCCCGCAGAAAAGGTATCCGGGTAGGTAGAAGCTCACCCCTCCCCGGGTATGCCCCGGGGTGTGCAGCACCTTCAGGGCCAGCTCTCCCACCCCTATCACCTCGCCGTCCTCGAGGTAGCGCACCTGGCGGGGCCGGGTGGCCATGACCCCGCCCACCAGCCCCACCAGCCTGGTCCGGGGGCTGGCCAGGGCCCCGGCGTCCTCCCGGTGGATGTACACCGGGGCACCCACGGCGTCGCTCAGGGGCCCCGCTCCCGCGACGTGGTCCACATGGCCGTGGGTGCAGAGGATGGCCACGCACTCCAGCTCGTCCTCGTGCAAGCGGGAGACGATGGTCCTCACCTCACCCGCCGGGTCGATGACCGCGGCGGGGGCACGAGGTCCGGACGCGACCAGGTAGCAGTTGGTGGCCAGCATGCCGATGGTCAGGGTCTTCAGGTACATGTATCCTCCAGAGGCTCTCCCTCCGCTATCCTTTCCCCGCTTCCGCACTCCCGGGGCCACCCGGCGCCGGCCCCTACCGCGGGCGGGCCATCCGGCTGCCGCTCATCCGACGGACCGTCTCACCGCCGGCGCATGGCGTGGCCGGGGCCTCCAACAAGCCCCTTAGATGATAACCCATGTTACCTTATGTCCTCTCTCCTGTCTCAACCCCGATGTTTTCCGTCGGTTGTCCCGCCCGCAAGAGCTTTACAAGAACGAGCCCACGAACCCATCTCCGCACCTTGCCGCTTCCCGTAAGGAAAGCCCCCGCGCAGGGGACGAGGTCTCTTCTCCGTTCAAACCCCGTCGTCCGCGCCTCTCCGCTCCCCTCGGCCCTCGGTCTCCCTCTTCGCCGCCCTCGCCGGACGAATCCCGGAGGCCCCGGGGGCTTGTCACCCGCTGGACGCCGTCTCGTGAAGCGGCGTTACGAACTCGTCTTTCAACCGATCAATCGGCGCGCGGGACGTCGCCTCATACGCTCGACCCTCCAACCCGGGGACGCGTCACCGCCGGGCGGCATTGCGGCATGGGAAACCGGCGGGAGCGCATCACTACCAAAGGCGGTGGTTGCGGGCCACCTCACGCCCCCCCTACGCGGGGATTCTCGCGGATGCCCGGACGCCCACCTGTCCGGACCGGCGCTACCCCTCCCGGCGCGGGGATTCCAAAAGGATGGTCACCGGTCCGTCGTTGACCAGCTCCACCTCCATGCGGGCACCGAATACCCCTCTGGCGGGCGGGAACCCGGCGGCGGCGAAGGCCCGGCAGGCCTCCTCGTAGAGCCGCTCCGCCGTCTCCGGCGGGGCGGCCTCCACGTAGCTGGGCCTCCTGCCCTTCCGCGCGTCCCCGTATAGAGTGAACTGGGAGACCACCATCAACTGCCCGCCCTTCTCGGCCAGCGAGAGGTTCAGCTTGCCCTCGTGGTCGTCGAAGATGCGCAGGTTGACCGTTTTGCGCACGATGTAAGCTATGTCCTCTTCGGTATCCCGGACGGAGATACCCAGAAGCACCAGGAGTCCCGGCCCGATGGCGGACACCTCCCGGCCCTCCACCCGGACCGCGCAACGCGAAACCCGCTGAATCAGGGCCCTCATATAAGCGTTCTCCTCCTCGCTCAGCCCACAAGGCTCCTGATGTTACACGCATCGCCGGGCCCGTATGACCATTATCAGGCCCTTTTCACGGACTCCCTGTCGATGCCGGCCGCAAGGGCTCGAGGGAAAAAGCCCGCAGCCGGTCCCCCTCAGCCGCCGGGGGGTTCCCTCAGCCGCCGGGGATGACGCGATAAGCGCTGAACACCGAGTCCACCTTGCGGATGTTGCGCAGGATGTCCTCCAGGTGGCTTATGTTGGAGAGCTCGAACACGAAACGGCTCACGGCCACGTTCTCCCGGTTGATGTTCATGGTGGCGGTGAGGATGTTAACGTGGAACTCACCCAGGACGGTGGTGATGTCCCTCAGCAGCCGCGGCCGGTCCAGGGCCTCAACCCTGATCTCCACCTGGAAACTGGTGGGCTGGCGGGTGTCCCAGCTCACCTCTATCCCACGGTACCCCGTCTCCACCATGTGCCGGGCGTTGGGACAGTCGGCGCGGTGCACGGACACCCCGCGCCCCCGGGTCACGAAACCCACGATGGGGTCGTAGGGCACCGGGTTGCAGCAGTGGGCTATGCGCACCAGGACGTTGTCCACCCCCTCCACCCGGACGCCCTTGGTGTAGGCGGGAGGCTTGCGGCGCCGCCGGGGAGCGGGCGCCGGCGCCTCCTCGGTTATCCCCATCCTGTTCTGGAGGTGGTTCACCACCTGCTGGGCGGAGGTCTTCCCGGCGCCGATGCTGGCGTAGAGGTCCTCGGCGGTGTTGAATCCGTACTCCCGGTTGGCGATATCCTCCAGGAGATGGGAGCCCAGGATCTTCTGCACCGGGAGGCGGGCCTTGCGCATGGCCTTGACCAGGACCTCCTTCCCCTCCTGGGCGTCCTCCAGGCGCCGCTCCCTGGAAAACCACTGGCGGATCTTGGTCCTGGCCCTTGCGGTCTTGACGATGTTCAGCCAGTCCTTGGATGGTCCCGGGGAGGTGCTGGAGGTGATGATGGTCACGATGTCCCCGCTGCGCAGGTTGTACTCCAGGGGGACCAGGCGGTCGTTGACCTTGGCCCCCACGCAGCGGTGACCCACCTCGGTATGGATGGCGTAGGCGAAGTCTATGGGGGTGGAACCCCGCGGGAGGTCGATCACGTCCCCTTTGGGGGTGAAGACGAAGACCTCGTCCTCGAAGAGGTCCACCTTCAGGTTTTCCAGGAATTCCCTGGGGTCGGTGAGCTCCCTCTGCCACTCCACGATGCGCTTTATCCAGGTCAGCCTCTCCTTCATGCGGTCCTGGGAGCGGCCGGCCTCCTTGTACCGCCAGTGGGCGGCGATGCCGTACTCCGCGGCGCGGTGCATCTCGTGGGTGCGTATCTGTATCTCCAGGGGCCTTCCCTGCGGCCCCATGACCGTGGTGTGCAGGCTCTGGTAGATGCCGAAGCGGGGTCTGGCTATGTAATCCTTGATCCTCCCGGGGACCGGCTGCCACAGGGAATGCACCATCCCCATGACCGTGTAGCATTCCTCCTTTGTGTTGACGAGGATGCGTACGGCGAAGAGGTCGTATATCTCGTCGAACTGCTTCCCCCGCTCCTTCATCTTGGTGTAGATGCTGTAATAATGCTTGACCCGCCCCTCTATCTCCGCCTTGATGTGGGACTGGCGCAGGTGGGCCTGGAGCTCCCTCTTGACCTCCTCTATGAACCGCTCCCGCTCCGGACGGCGCTGATCCACCATCTGGACGATCTCCTGGAAGCGCAGGGGGTAGAGAGTGGCGAAGGCCAGGTCCTCCAGCTGCCACTTCAGCTGGAATATGCCCAGCCGGTGGGCCAGGGGGGCGTAGATCTCCAGGGTCTCCCGGGCCTTCTCCTTCTGTTTCTCCTCGGAGAGATGCCCGATGGTCCGCATGTTGTCCAAGCGGTCGGCCAGCTTGATGATCACCACCCGGATGTCCCGGGCCATGGCCACGAACATCTTGCGGAAGTTCTCCGCCTGCATCTCCTCGCGGTTGCGGAAGGACAGACGGTCCAGCTTGGTCACTCCGTCGATGATCTCGGCGATCTCCGGCCCGAACCTCTCCCGCACGTGGTCCAGGGTGATCTCCGTGTCCTCCACCACGTCGTGGAGGAGTGCGGCCGCCAGGGTGACATCGTCCATCTGGAGGTCGGCCAGGATGTGGGCCACCCCCAGGGGATGGAGGATGAACTCCTCCCCGCTCTTCCTCAGCTGACGGGAGTGGTGTAGGCGGGCGAACTCGTAGGCCTCCCGGATGAGCCGGGTGTCTCCCCTGCCGTTGTAGGATCTTACCTTCTGGACCAGCGAATCGATGGTCGCGGACAAAACCCCTCCTCCCGCTCCGCGTCTTTCCCGGTCCTCGATCCCCGCCATGGCGGGTCCCTGATTCGATAGTGCCACAACCCGGAGGGTGAAGGGAAGGATTCGGGGGAGGCCATCGCGGCGTTCGCGCCGTCAAAGCCCGGTCTGGTTCTCGCGATTTCGTTCTTCCGGCACCGGCATCACGGATACCGCTTCGCTCAACACTCCAGGGCTGGCCGGGATGCCGAGACGCGCCACCAGCCTCGGTTCCCACGTCGGTGGGCTTACGGTGGAGGCCCCGGCTCGCGCCGCCGGAAGCCCCCTTTATTCTCCGCGTGATGGTGATACGGGTGAGCGGCGGAGAACGGTCACCGTGGATCTCGTTCGGTGTCCCGCTCTTCTACCCGAAGAGGGCGTCGAGGCGCGGGGTCTCCCCTCGGTCGGCCCCGTGACCCGGTTGCGGCAATCGCCCCCGGCAGGGCCGTGCGGCGGGAGCCTTGAGGTTATCTCTTTTTCTTCTTTTTCTTCTTCTTGCCGCCGGCGGGGCCTTTGGTGGTCACCCTGCCGCGCTGCCCGCCTCCTCCTCTGGCCGCCGCGGGTCCTCCTCTGGCCACCGCGGGCCCGGCCGTCCGGACCTCCCTGGCATCCGGGGATCCCGCTACCGTTTCCTCGGGCACCGGCCCCGCCTCCGGCGGCGAATAGGCGGGTTCATCCCCGGGGCGCGCCGCTGCCGGTCTGGTGATGAGGATGGCCTCCCTGGCCCCCTTGGCCTCGGCCCTCTCCCGCACCGCCGCGTAGCGGGGTTCCCTCTCCTTCCACAGGGCCAGCAGGGGGCTGGCGATGAAGATGGAGGAATAGCCCCCCAGGAGCACCCCCAGGAAGAGAGCGAAGGCGAAATCCTTGAGCGTCTCCCCCCCGAAGACAAGGATGGTGACGATGGGCAGCAGAGTGGTCAGGGTGGTGCCGATGGACCGCATCAGGGTCTGGTTGACGCTCTCGTTGACGATGCCCGAGAAGGTCATCCGCCCGCTGCGCGCTAGGAGGTTGGTGTTCTCCTCAACGCGGTCGAAGACCACGATGGTGTCATAGAGCGAATACCCGAGTATGGTGAGGAAGGCGATCACCGTGACCGGCGTCACCTGGCGGCGGGTGAGCGCGTAGATGCCCACGGTGATCAGCGTGTCGTGGAGGAGGGCGGCGATGGCCGTGACCGCCATCTTGAACTCCAGGCGGAGGGTTATGTAGACCAGGATGACCACCAGGAAGACCACCAGGGCGATCACCGCCTTCCTGCTGACCTCGCGCCCCCATTCCGATCCCACCTGCTCTTCCTGGAGGACTTCGGCGATGCCGTACCTCTCTTCCAGCTCGCGCTCCACCTCCTGGACGACCTCATTGCGCCGGGCGGAATCCTCGATGTAGGGCATGCGAAGGATGAGAACCCGGTCGTCCTCCGCGGTCTGGACCACGGATTTCTCCAGGCCCGCGGCCCCGGTTTCGGCCAGTACGCCGCGCACCTCCCCGACGTCGGCGGGCTCCTGCAGCCGCACCTTCATCAAGTAACCGCCCTTGAACTCCAGGCCCAGGTTCAAGCCCATGACCGCCAGGGCAACGATGGAGAGGACCATCAGCGCGGCCGAGAAGCCGAACCAGTAGAGGTTGGGGGGAGAGAGGACCTTTCCCCCCACCAGGTTGAACTTCACCTCCCTGCCGCGGACGAACATCAGGCCTCACCCCCCAGGACCTCACGGCCCACGCCCACCAGCCGAGGTCGGTTGTAGGCCCGCAGCCTGGAGAGGAGCGAGACGGCGTGGCGGGTGAAGAAATAGGATATGAAGACGTCCAGGAGGGTGGAAAGCCCCAGGGTGAAGGCGAAACCCTTCACCGGCCCCATGGCCAGGATCCAGAGGATGAAGGCGGTGATGAAGGTCGCGGCATCGGCGGCGATGATGGTGCGGAAGGCCGACCTGTAAGCCCGGTCCACGGAAGAACGCACCGATTTCCCCTCCCGCACCTCCTCCTTGAGCCTCTCGAAGAAGACCACGCTGGAATCGGCGGATATGCCTATGGAGACCACCACCCCGGCGATGCCCGCCAGGGTCAGCGACCAGTGCAGGTAGCGGCCCAGGAGGGAGATTATCCCCAACATGAGCAGCCCGAAGACCACCAGGGAGAAGCAGGTGACGATGCCCAAAAGGCGGTAAACGGCGAGCATGAAGGCGGCCACCAGGATCAAGCCCACCAGTCCGGCGATGAGGCCCCGGCGGAGGGAATCCCTGCCCAGGGTGGCGCTCACGTTCTCCACCAGCGGGTTGGGGTCGAACTCCACGGGGAGGGCGCCCATCTTGAGAACCAGGGCCAGGTCGCGGGCCTCGCCGCGGGTGAAATCCCCGGTGATCTCCCCCCTCCCGTCGGTTATCTCCGACTGCACGGTGGGAAAGGACTCCAGGTTGTAGTCCAGGACGATGGCCAGCTGTTTCCCCAGCAGTTCCTTGGTGAGGGCGGCGAATTCCGGGGTCGCCTCCGAGGTGAGCTGGAATACGATCTTGTAGCCTCCCTTTTCCTGGTCCACGGCGGCGTCAGCCGTGTCGATGATGTCACCGGTGAGGCGAGTGGGTCCGAGGCGCACTTTCAGCCTCTCCCCGTTCCTGGCCTCCTTCTCCAGCACGATCTCCTGGTCCTTGAGCCGCTGGTAGGCCTCGAGGTCGTCGGGGTTGACCGCGGTGACCTCGGTGGCCTCGTAGTTCTCGCTTCCCGGCGAGATTATCTCCAGCACCTCCCGGAACTGCAGCTGGGCGGTGCTACCTATAATCTTGAGCACCCGGTCCGGGTCCTGCTCCCCGGGGATCTGTACCAGGATCCGGTTGTTCCCCTGCGGCGCCACCACCGGCTCGGTGAGCCCCAGGGCGTTCACCCTGCGGCGGACTATCTCCGCGGCCTTCTCCATCTTGGCCCCGTCCGCCTCGCCCAGCGCCTGCAGGGTCACGCTTATCCCACCCTGCAGGTCCAGTCCCAGCCGTGGGCCGAATCTTCCCACCAGGATGGGCACGTATATGCCCACGATCACCAGCGCCACCACCGCGAGCATCCAAAAGGACCTTCCGGTCTTCACCGCCTACCTCCATAAACATCCCGATCCTCGAGCTGCGGGCCCGAGACCGCGAGTTCATCCCACGGACCCCGGGGAATCGTCCTTTCTCCGCCGGCACTCACCGCCGATCGCCTGCCATCTTCCTCCAGCCGTCTCCCTCCCGAGAGTATCGGATCCTTCCTGCCCAGACAGGGCTCAGGGGCATCGACCATCGTCTCCGTCAGGCTCTTTCCGCATCCTGCCAATTTATCCCAAATAACCCTGCTCCGCCGGCCTGCGCTCATCCGTCCCCGCCCGGGAACCGGTTCGTCGCCCCATTTCCTGCAGGCGCCCACGGCGATATTTTTCCATAATATCCCAATGAATAACGTCCCCGCGGCTGGACACGATCCCCGAGCGTCCTTCTCTCAGGTTATCGCCTCGGGATGCGCGGCAACGTAAATAGGGTTTTCGTCCACGAAGAGGAGGGATGGGGGATAGTGGCGCCCGATCCACCGACTCCGGACGACCGCTTTTTTCCCGGATTATCCGCGCATCGTACCGGCACGGAGGTCCACCCCACCGGCTTCGGGTCATTCCCCCTCGCCCTCGTTCCCTTCCGCGCCTCCGGCCTCCCCGGCCGAATCGGAGTCCGGTCCCGACCCGGCGTCCTCCTCTCCTCGCGGGGTGAAGACTTTGACGATGGCGCTCTTGGCCACCCGGATGTCCACGTCCTCGGCCACCTCAAGGAGGACGGTCTCTTCCTCCACCTCGCTTATGGTCCCGTAGATGCCCGCCGAGGTCATGACCTCGTCCCCCACCCGCAGGCTCTTCATCAGCTCCATCTGCTGCCGCATCCTCTTCTGCTGCGGGCGGATGAGCATGAAGTAGAAGAGCACGATGAGGCCGGCGATGAAGGCTATGGAAATCCAGCCGGAGGAACCATCCTGGGCGGCCAGCGGCACGGAGGCAAACAAGACGTCCATCTTCACCTGCCTTTCCACGATTTACCAAGCCTCTCCCCGGGTTCAAGGGGGCTGTCTCTCGCTCCAACCCTTCCATTCCCGGATTAACTCCAACATTCTACCAGCCCCTATCGCCCGCCTGCAATCGAGGAGCAGTCGGTTCATGAAGGCCAGGTTGTGCCAGGTGAGCATGCGGTGGGCCAGCATCTCGTTCACCCTGTGGAGGTGCCGCAGGTAGGCGCGCGAGAACCGGGTGCAGGCCGGACAGGTGCACCCCTCCTCCAGGGGGCGCGGGTCACGGGCATAGCGGGCATGGCGCAGGTTCAGCTTACCGTCCCGGGTGAAGGCCACCCCCGTCCTGGCCATGCGGGTGGGAAGAACGCAGTCGAAGAGGTCCATGCCCAGGGCCACGGACTGCAGGAGCCCCTCCGGGTCCCCGATGCCCAGGAGATGGCGGGGCCGTTCCTGGGGAAGGATTGCCGCCTGCACCTCGAGACAGCGGAGCATGACCTCCCTGGGCTCCCCCACCGAGAGGCCCCCGATACCGTATCCGGGGAAGTCAAGCTCGACGGTGAGCTCGGCGCTCCGCGCCCGGAGATCCGGGTATGCACCCCCCTGCACGATGCCGAAAAGGGCCTGCCCCTCGCGCCGGTGGACGCGCAGGGACCTCTCCGCCCAGCGCAGGGTGGTCTCCACCGAACTCTCCACCTCCTCCCGCGATGCCGGATAGGCTACGCAGTGGTCCAGGACCATGGCCACGTCCGAGCCCAGGTCCTCCTGGACGCGCACCGCCTCCTCCGGGGTGAGGAAGTGCTCGCTCCCGTCGTAGACGGAGCGGAAAAGCACCCCGTCCTTCTCCACCTTCATGGTGGGGGACAGGGAGAACACCTGGAAGCCCCCGCTGTCGGTGAGGATGGGACCCCTCCATCCCATGAAGGCGTGCAGTCCCCCCGCCTCCTTTATCACCTCCACCCCCGGGCGTAGATAGAGGTGGTAGGTGTTGGCCAGTATCATCCGGAAACCCGCCTCCTCTATCTCCCAGGGAGCCATGGACTTCACCGCCCCCCTGGTCCCCACGGGGAGGAAAACGGGTGTGGTCACCTCTCCCCTCCGGGTGACCAGCCTGCCCACCCTGGCCATGGTGTGGGGATCCCTCTCCAGGACCTCGAACCGCAGGCCACTCTCCATCTCCCCAGCCCCCGGACCTCAAACCCCGCTCGGGGGACGCCAGCCGTGGGGATATCGGAAGAAACAGACATCCCCGAAGCTCAGGAAGCGGTAGCCTTGCTCCACCGCCTGACGGTAGGCCTCCAGCACCAGCTCCCTCCCGGCGAAGGCACTGACCATGACCAGCAGGCTGGAGCGCGGGAGGTGGAAGTTGGTGAGCAGGCAGTCCACGGCCCGGAAGCGGTGCCCCGGGTAGATGAAGAGATCGGTCATGCCTCGGAAGGGCCGCAGCTCACCCGAAGAGGCCGCGGTCTCCAGGGCCCTGGCCACGGTGGTGCCCACGGCTATCACCCTCCTGCCATCCCCGCGGGCGGCGTGGACTTCCCGGCACACCTCCTCCCCCACCTCCACCCATTCGCTGTGCATGCGGTGCTCCTCCACCTCCCGGCAGGCCAGGGGACGGAAGGTGTCCAGGCCGACGTCCAAGCGGAGGAAGGCCAGGCGCACCCCCTTGGCCCTGAGGGCATCCAGGACCGCGGAGGTGAAATGGAGGCCGGCCGTTGGCGCGGCGGCGGAGCCGGTGTGGCGGGCGAACACCGTCTGGTACCTCTCCGGGTCCTTCAGGCGTTTCTTTATGTAGGGGGGAAGAGGCACCTCCCCCCACCTCTCCAGGGCCTCCTCCACGCCTCCGGGAAGGTCTGTCTCCAGGGCCACCACCACCAGGCCACCGCCCCTCCTCTCCGCCACCTCAGCCCGGAGCCCCCCCTCGCCGAACACCAGCCTCGTCCCCCTCCCCAGTCTCCGGTAAGGGCGGGCCAGGGCCAACCAGGTTCCGCCCTCGAGGGGGCGCAGCAGGAGGAGTTCCGCCTTTCCCCCACTCCCCTCCTTGACGCCTCGCAGGCGGGACCGGCGCACCCGGCTCTGGTTGAAGACCATGCAGTCCCCCTCTTCAACCAGGGAGGGGAGGTCGCGAAAAGCCCGGTGTTCGATGCCCCCCGATTCGCAGTCCACCACCAACATCCGCGAGGCCTCGCGGTCCTCGAGGGGCTCCTGGGCTATGAGGTCCTCGGGAAGGTGGTAGTCGAAGAGGTCCACGCGCACCGTTGCCTCACTCCCCGGCCGCGGTCTCGTGGCCCGGGTGGGATGCTGTCCTCCATGCGGGGGACTGGGCGGTCACGTCAACGCCCACCTCCATCCTTCATCCTCTCCCGCAGGGTCCGGTCGTAACGCTCCCTCTCGCTGAAGAGGCACCCGCAGTAGGGCTGGGTATACATGCCCCTGTCCCGGGCCAGCATGAGGACCTCGCGGTAGACCTCTCTCCCGTCCCAGACCACGAACTCCAGTCCACGGCTGCGGGCCACGGAACTCCCCAGTAGTTGAAGAAGCTCGTGGTCCTGATAAGGGCTGGCGAAGAGGGTGGTGGAGAGGGCTTCCATCCCCTCCTCCAGGGCGAAATCCGCCGCTCTGCGCAGGCGGAGGCGGTAGCAGAACTCACAGCGGCTCTCCTCCCTGTAGGCCACCGCCCTCAACCACTCCTCCGGTTCGTAGGCCAGGACGGTGTACTCCGCGCCCGCGTCCCGCATGAGCGTCTCGAAGGCCTCCAGGCGCATGCGGTATTCCCGATAGGGATGCACGTTGGGGTTGTAGAAGAGGTAGTGCACGGTGCGCCCACCGGCATCCAGGCACTCTCGGGCTACCATGGCACATGGTCCGCAGCAGGTGTCCAGGAGCAGCCTCCGCTCCGCCATCCGTCGGTCACCCCTCTTTACACCGCTTTCTGCGAGCGCCGTAGCGCGCTCACCGGCGGCCGCTTCCATCCGTGATTCCCCGGCACTCCCTCTTCCCCCTTCCCGCGCCTTCCGCCCGGTGACGGTGGCCCGCACCTCCGGTGCTCCCGGCGTCGGCCCGGACCGGGAACCTGCGTGGGAGGGTGGCCAAGAACATCCGGTCGCTTCCCGGTCTCCTCCGAGAAAAGATTACAGGAACGCTAGCGCGTATGTCAGGCGGCCGGCGGTCACGGTGGAAGGCTGGAGTCCCGTCAGGGTCCTCATCCCCGGTCCTCAGAACAGGGTGTGGCCCCCTCGGCGCTCCAGGCCCAGGTGACGGTAGGCGTGTTCGGTGGCCACCCGCCCCCTGGGGGTGCGCTGCATGAAGCCTATCTGCATGAGGTAGGGCTCGTAGACCTCCTCCAGGGTGTCGATCTCCTCGCCCACGGAGACGGCCAGGGTGTTGACCCCCACCGGACCGCCGTTGAACTTCTCGATTATGGTTGTGAGGATGAGCTTGTCCACCTTGTCCAGGCCCATCTCGTCCACCTCGAAGAGGGTCAGGGCCCTCCGGCAGACCTCGTAAGTTATGCTCCCCTCAGCCCGTACCTGGGCGTAATCTCGCACCCGCCGCAGGAGGCGATTGGCGATGCGGGGGGTGCCCCGCGAGCGGCGGGCGAGCTCGTAGGCACCCTCCTCGTCGATGTCCACCTCCAGGATGCGCGCCGAGCGCATCACGATGGCCTTCAGCTCATCCACGCCGTAATAATCGAGGCGGCACTGCACCCCGAAGCGGTCCCTGAGGGGGGAGGTCAGCAGGCCCGCCCGCGTAGTGGCCCCCACCAGGGTGAAGGGCGGCAGGTCCAGGCGGATGGAACGCGCCGCAGGTCCCCTCCCAATGACGATGTCCAGCTGGAAGTCCTCCATGGCCGGGTAGAGGACCTCCTCCACGGCGCGGTTCAGGCGGTGTATCTCGTCGATGAAGAGCACGTCCCCCGGTTCGAGGTTGGTGAGGATGGAGGCCAGGTCCCCGGCGCGCTCCAGCGCCGGACCCGAGGTCTGGCGGAAGGACACCCCCATCTCGTTGGCGATGATCCCGGCCAGGGTGGTCTTCCCCAGACCCGGCGGTCCGGAGAGGAGCACGTGGTCCAGGGGTTCTCCGCGCTCGCACGCCGCCCGGATGAATATCTCCAGGTGCTCGCGGATGCGGTCCTGGCCCACGAACTCGTTTATCCAGCGAGGCCTCAGTGTGAGGTCCAGCTCCCGCTCGTCCTCGCGAGGTTCCGGGTCCAGGAGGCGGTCCTCGCCTCGCGCCTCACCCCTGTCGCCGTCGCCGCCCTTGGCCATCTTCCTCATGCCTCCGTCGCCTTATGCCGGCGTCCTCCAACCCTAATATAAACCCCGCCGCCGACGCGGCGGCCGTGCCTTTCAGGGCACGTTTCCCGACGGCTGAACACCTCCACGAAGGCTCCGCTCCCCCCTCCGCCGCCGTCCTTCCTCGCCCTCTTCCCAGTCCGCGCCGCGAACCGGGATCCGCCCTCCCCGGACCGCTCAGCCCCCCTGCCCTCCCAGCCGCCTCAGGGCGTACCTTATCATCTCCTCCAGACGGGGCTCGTCGGAACGGTAACCCTCCAGCGCCCTACCCACCTCCGCCGCCGTGTAACCCAGCCCTTTGAGGGCTTCGCGTGCCTCCCTCAGGAGGTCTCCGCCATCCGGGCCGGCCGCCGCGGCGACCGGCTCCCCGGTCAGGGGAGCCAGCCTGTCCTTGAGCTCCAGGATGATGCGCTGCCCGCTCTTCTTCCCCACCCCGGGAACGGCGGTAATCGCCTCCAGGTCCCCGGTCACCACCAGGCGCACCAGGGTATCGGGGTCATAGGCTGACAGAAGGGCCATGGCCGCCCGGGGGCCGATGCCGGTGACCCCCAGGAGATGGCGGAAGAGCTCCCTTTCCCGGCGGTCGCGGAAGCCGAAGAGCTGCAGCGCGTCCTCCTTTACGTAGAGATGGGCGTAGAGGCGCACTTTCTTCCCCGCGGGGGGGAGCCACCTGAGGGTGTTGGCGGAGAGGTGGAGGGTCAAGCCCACCCCTCCCACGCCCACCACGGCGTGGTCCTCCGCCTTTTCCGCCAGGACGCCCTCGATGAAATCGATCATCTCCCCTTCACCTTCGGTCCTTTTCTTCTACGCCCCGCCCCTTCATACCTGCCCGAGGCGGGCGCCTCGGGTCGTTAGAACCCCCGGGAATGCCGGGTTGCGAGCCGGGTTTTCGGGCGAACGGCGGGCTCCTCTCCGCCCCAGGGGGTCACCTCACGCCGGGTCGCCTCCCCTCCGGGCCGCCCCCCGTGACATATTTTTCCATGTCTCTTTCGAGCTTCTCGCGGTGGGCGTGGCAAATGGCCAGGGCTAGGGCATCGCTGGCATGGGAGGACCCCACGTCGTCCTCCAGGCGCAGAAGAGACCTCACCATGTAGGCCACCTGGCGCTTGTCCGCCCGTCCGTGCCCCACCAGGGCCTGCTTCACCTCCAGGGGGGTGTACTCCTCCACCGCCACCCCGCAGTGGGCGGCGGCCAGGATGATGCCCCCACGGGCCTCTCCCACTACCATGGCGCTGCGGGCGTTGGCGTTGAAGAAGAGCTCCTCGATGACCAGGAGATCCGGATGGTATTCCTCGATGAGCTCCCTGACCCTCCGGTAGATGCGGTCCAGGCGCTCCGGCAGGGTCACCCTCGCGGAAGTGGTTATGGAGCCGTAACCCAGGGCCTTGAGGCGGCCGCCCTTCTTTTCGATGACCCCGTACCCGGTGGAGGTCAGGCCGGGGTCTATGCCCATGATGATCATCTGAGGCCGGCCCTATTCCTCAGCTATCTCCGCCAGGATGTCGTCCGGGATGTCGAAATTGGCGTAGACCTCCTGCACGTCCTCGTAATCCTCCAAGGCGTCCACCAGCTTGAGGACTTTCTTGGCCGCCTCCTTGTCCAGCTTGACCGTCGTCTTGGGCAGCATGGTGACCTGGGCGGAGGCTATCTCCACACCCGCCTTCTGCAGGGCCTCCACCACTCCGCGGAAGGACTCGGGGTCGGTGATTATCTCGTAGTGGTCGTCCTCGGTGTTCATGTCCTCGGCTCCCGCCTCCAGGGCGGTCTCCAGGAGGGTCTCCTCGTCCACCCCGCTGTCCTTGTTGACGATGATGTTCCCCTTCTTCTCGAACATCCAGGCCACGCAGCCGGTGGTCCCCAGGCTCCCGCCGGTGCGACTGAAGATGCGGCGGATGTCCGAGGCGGCGCGGTTGCGGTTATCGGTCATCACGTCCACCATGATGGCCACCCCGTTGGCTCCGTAACCCTCGTAGGTTATCCTCTCGTACTCCTCCGCGTCCCCTTCCCCTATACCCCGCTTGATGGCCCTTTCGATGTTCTCCTTGGGCATGGAATAGCTCTTGGCTTTCTCTATGGCGTTGGCCAGGGCGATATTGGTCTCCGGGTTCCCGCCTCCCTCCCGGGCGGCCACGATGATGGCCCGCGATAGCTTGCTGAAGAGCTGTCCCCGCTTGGCGTCCTCCGCCGCCTTCTTGTGCTTGATCGTCGACCACTTGGAATGTCCGGACATCTCCTCCTCCTAAACCGGAATCCTCAATCCGCTACCCTTTCCTCCACCAACCTCAGGAAATAGCGGTGAACCCTGTCGTCCAGGGTCAGTTCGGGGTGGAAGGCGGAGACCATCATCCTCTCCTGCACGGCCAACACCGCCCGCCCCTCGAACTCTGCCAGCACCTTCACCTCGGGGCCCACTTCCTCTATCCAGGGGGCCCGGATGAACACGGCGCGGAAAGGCCTCTCCGCCTCCGGAATATCCCGGATCAGGATATCCGTCTCGAAGCTGTCCACCTGTCTGCCGTAGGCGTTGCGCCGCACGGTTATGTCCATGAGCCCCAGCAGGGGCTGGTCGCCCTCCACCAGCCTTCGGGCCATCATGATCATGCCCGCGCAGGTGCCGTAGAGGGGCATGCCGCCCGCGACCAGATGCCTTATCTCCTCCAGAAAACCGTAGGCGGTCATCAGCCGCCCTATGGTGGTACTCTCCCCTCCGGGGATGATCAGGCCCTGGCACAGGTGGAGCTCGGCGGGATATTTCACCGGGATCCCTCGAGCTCCACACCTCTCCACCATCTTCAGATGTTCGCGTACCGCCCCCTGCAGGGCCAGGACGCCTATGGTCGGTTTCTTGATCAACCCTCTACACTTCCTTTCGTCTGATTCCGCTCTTCGCCGACCGTGCGGAAACCGGGGACCTCACCCTCCACTCCTTTCCGCAGACCACCTTTCACCGCACGGCAGAGCCCACGGCAAGGACGGTCACCAGCCGCGGAACTGTATGAGGTTCTCCCGTCCTATCTCGGAGATCTCCTTGCCCACCATGGCCTTGCCCAGCCCCCGGGAGACCTCGGCCAGTATCTTGGGGTCGTTGTAATGGGTGGTGGCCATGACTATGGCCCTGGCCCGCGCCGCCGGGTCCTCGGACTTGAAGATGCCCGAGCCCACGAAGACGCCGTCCGCCCCCAGCTGCATCATGAGGGCGGCGTCGGCGGGAGTGGCTATCCCCCCGGCGGAGAAGTTGACCACCGGCAGCCGCCCGTTCTCCGCCACCCAGCACACCAGGTCGTAGGGAGCACCCATCTCCTTGGCCACGGACATGAGCTCCTCCCTGGGGGTCACGGTGAGCCTGCGTATCTCCTCGTTTATGGTGCGCATGTGGCGCACCGCCTCCACCACGTTGCCCGTCCCCGCCTCGCCCTTGGTGCGGATCATGGCCGCACCCTCGGCGATGCGGCGCAGGGCCTCCCCCAGGTTGATGGCCCCGCAGACGAAGGGCACGTTGAACTTCCACTTGTCGATATGGTGCCTCTCGTCCGCCGGGGTGAGCACCTCGCTCTCGTCGATGTAGTCCACCCCGAGGGCCTCCAGTATCTGGGCCTCCACGAAATGTCCGATGCGCACCTTGGCCATCACCGGGATGGTCACCGCTTCCATGATGGCCTCGATGACGCTGGGGTCAGCCATGCGGGCCACGCCTCCCGCGGCGCGGATGTCCGCGGGCACCCTCTCCAGGGCCATCACCGCCACCGCCCCCGCCTCCTCGGCGATGCGGGCCTGCTCGGGGGTGGTGACGTCCATGATCACCCCGCCCTTGAGCATCTCCGCCAGGCCGGTCTTGACCCTCAGGGTACCTTTCTCCACCATGGCGCCGTCCCTCCAGGACCTGTTCCGATGTGGGTTTTCCGAAAGCACACCGCAATTGCGCAAGCGCACTATATATCGTTTACATAATAAACCATGGCGCCCCTCAACCGAAAGAAGCGCAAAAGCCCGCCCTTTTCGTCCAAGTCGCTCGGCCCCACCGACCACGGAGTGGTCCCCCGGTCTTCTTCAAACCGGAGAGCGCCTCCCGGGATGATACGGAATCATCGTCCCCGGCGGTCCTCTCTGGCCGAATGGGCGGGATGCCCGTCGTCTCGCGCCAACGCGCCCGTCACTCACGGAGGTGGTGCCGTATCAGAACTTGCGGATGTCCACCACTATCCTCATGGGGTGGGTCATGTACATGAGCCTATGGGGGCGCGAGGAGACCCCGGGATGGGCGGGCGAATAGGAACACTCCACCAGGAACCTGACCTGGTCGGTATCCGCCGTGTATTCCCAGCGCATCTTCTCCACCAGGGGGTCTCCCAGGGACACGGGCACGTCCGGCGAGAAGAGGGGGCTGCTGAACTCGCCGCAGACTATATCCTCCAGGGTTATGTAAAGATTCCAGTATTCCTTGTTGTCGGGCGGGCCAGGGTAGCGGGTGGATACGTTGGGGACCACCGTGACCTCCCCGCCGTCCGCCCTCCGGAACTCGAAAACGATGCGGAAGTATTCCCCGTGATCCGCCCAGCGTATGTCCGACACCCTCAAACCGCGGTTGAAGCCCCCCCGGCGGAGGTGCTTGTCCTCCAGGTCGAACTCGGTGTAGCCCCCGCTCTCGGAGACAACTACTTCCTCTCCTCCCTCCGCTGTCTCCTCCTCGACCGTCTCCCCGGCACCGCCCTCCTCTGCCGCCTCTTCCACAGCCTGCTCTTCCTCGGCGGGCGCGCCCTTCTCCGCCTTGCCGCAGCCCGCACAGGGCAGTACGGCGCTCAGGATCAGCAGCGCGAGGCACAGGACCAAAGCGACACCGTTCCCGCGCCATCTCCTCAATCCCCCGGACACCACAGCCATCTTCTATCCCCCCTTCCATCTCCGGCTGCAGCCGGGCGGACGAGATGGCGCTCAACGCCCATTACGACCCTCGAGCTCCTTATCTCCGTACTCCACGACCGCAGCCCCTATATTTTCCATTTAACCCCCGCCCGCCCCCCCATGGCAACCGTCCACGCTCTCTTCGCCAAGGCTCCCGAGAACCCGAAGGACGCCGCCGCGGAGACGGGTCCGCTCCGGACACGCTCGTGACTCATGGAAGCCGAGGTGCAACTCGACGGACGCGTTCTCAAAGGCAATAAAATAGCCCCGAAATCCGAGTGACTCATGCAATTCGGCGGGCCGGGCACCCGGGTCTCGATAGGCCGCGCGCCCCAGCCCGACGACGGGATCTGCCGGCCCCCATCCAAGCTCTCTCGGCGTTGGATAATCGTGGGTAAAGGAGGAGTACTGCCGTCAATGCGGCTGGACGCCGCGGGGGGCCGAATCGCCTACCCCCACCCGTGCCGGCTCAGATGCGGGACTCCATCTGGGCCCGGGTGTACATGCCCTCCATGCCCGCCATGGCCCGCAGGCGGCGTATGCGTTCCTCAACCGGGGGATGGGTGTCCCAGATGCTGGAACGGCGGTGGATGCGCTCGCCGCCCGGCTTGCGGAAAGGCTGGACGATGAAGAGATGCGCGGTGGCCTTGCTGGCCCGCGGGAAAGGCTTGGCCTCCCGGGTGAGCTTCTCCAGGGCGCTGGCCAGGCCTTCCGGATAACGGGTGAGCATGGCCCCGTTGGCGTCGGCCAGGAACTCCCTGCGGCGGGAGATGGCCAGCTGGAGGAGCTGGGCGATGATGGGGGAGAGGATGAGGAAGATCAAGCCCAGGACCATGATGGCCAGATAGACGATCCCCGCTCCCTCAACACCCTCCCCCTCGCGCCGACGGCCTCCGCCACCGAAGAGGAACATGCGGAAGAGCACCTCGGAGAATATGACCACCAGCCCCACCAGGACCACCACCATGCTCATGAGGCGGATGTCGTAGTTCTTGATGTGGGACATCTCGTGGGCGATGACCCCCTCCAGCTCCAGGCGGTTGCACCGCTCAAGCAGCCCGGTGGTCACGGCGATGGCCGCGTGCTCCGGGTCCCGCCCGGTGGCGAAGGCGTTCATGGCCGGGGTCTCGATGATGTAGGTGCGGGGCGTGGGCAGCCCGGCGGCGATGGCCAGGCCCTCCACCGTGTTCACGTAATAGGGGTACTCCTCCCTGGTGACCGGCCGGGCTCCGGCGGCGGCCAGGGCTACCTTGTCGCTGTGGTAATAACTGGTAAAGGCCATGGCTGTGGCCACCACGGTGGCGATGATCAGGCCGGTGACGGCCCGCTCCGGCCCCCATATATAGCCGACGAAAAAGCCCAACAGCAGGATGAAGGCGATGAAAACGGAGACCAGGAGGGCCGATTTCCACTTGTTCTTGCTGATCTGGTCGTAAAAGGTCACTTCCCATCACCTCGACGACGTTCCCGCCCCGGATCGATCACCCTCCCGCTAGCACCTCCGCCTCTTAAATTCTTCCTCACCCGAACCCGCGGTCTCCTCTAGAACACAAGACCACCTTCCGAACCCATCCTCACCGCACGGCCGGCCGATCAGAACTGCACCCTGGGGGCCTCCCTCTCCGCGGCGACCTCGATCTCGAAGTATTCCCGGGGGGTGAAGGTGCCCGAGAACATGCCGGCCACGATGTTGCCCGGGAACCTCTGGCGCGCCGTGTCGTAGGCCATCACGCTGTCGTTGTAGAACTGGCGCGCGTAGGCTATCTTGGACTCCGTGCCCGCGAGCTCCTCCTGGAGCATCAAGAAGTTCTGGTTGGCCTTGAGGTCAGGGTAGTTCTCCGCCACGGCGAAGAGGGTCTTCAGGGCCTGGGTGATGGCGTTCTCCGCCTGGGCCTGCTCCCCCACGGTACGGGCGTTTATCCCCATGGCCCGGGCCTGGGTGACCTTCTCCAGGACCTCCTTTTCGTGCGCGGCGTATCCCTTGACCGTCTCCACCAGGTTGGGGATGAGGTCATACCTCCGCTTCAGCTGCACGTCGATCTGGTGCCAGGCGTTGTCCACCCGGTTGCGGTCGCGTATCAGCTTGTTGTAGTAGTAGATGAACCAGGCTATGACCAGGAATACCAGCACCGCGATGACTATCAGGAACGCAACCATGAAAGACCTCCTTCCCAAAGGCCGATAGCGAACCGAACGCCGCTGTCCCTTACCTCCTGGACCTTCCGCTCCCTTCCGGACTCGCCGTTACCTACCTCCTGGACCTTCCGCTCCCTTCCGGACCCGCCGTTATTATAAACCCCCGTGACGACGGGTGGGGTTGACCTTCCACGGTCTGCTATTCGGAAAGGAAAGGACATCCCTTTACCGTCTCCGGCGAAAGATACCCGTGTATAGTGACGGCACGAGCCGTATCCCGGTTCCGGCACCCGTCCCGGGAACGCGGTAACTCTTCCAACCGAACCGCGAAGCGGCGGCAGGCCGCGTGGTGCTATCCTCCTTCCCCTACCTCCATACCGTCTAAGCCATCCAGGGGAGCGCATCCGCCGAGTCCCAGGTGATGGAGGACACTAATCCTCTTTCGCCCGCATCCCCGCCGTGGAGATGCCCGCTCCGCACGGATGGCAGTCTGGAGGGCAGTTGAGACGCCCCGGCACCGCGGCCCCCGCCGAGGCGTCCGGTTTCCCGGTTGGCCACCGGCTACCGCCCCGTCCGCCAACGCTCTTAAAGCAGGTGGGCCAGGCCGTCCCCGGCGAAGCGGGCCCCCAGGACGATGAGAAAGGCCCCGCAGCCCAGTATCACCAGGCTGTATACCCGGTCGGACACGAACCTCTTGCCGGTGACCACCAGGAAGGCTACCAGGAAATACCAGATAACGTCGGCCATTATATGACCGGTGTAGAAGGAGAGGACTCCCGCCGCGCCCCTCTCCATGGAGCGCAGCAGCCAGCTGAGGCCGAAGGTGGCCCACCACAGCGACCAGTAGGGGTTGGAGAGGCTGGTGGTCAGGCCGGCGAGAAAGGGCCCCAGCCGCGCGTTTCCCCGGTCCTGGAGGTCCAGGTGGAGCCTGCCGTCCCGCACCTCCAGGGCCATACCCAGCCCCATCCAGAAGAGGAAGGCGCCTCCCGCCACCCCCACAACCCCGAAGAAGAGGTCGTTGCCTATCACCCGGTCCAGGCCCAGCACCAGGAGGACCACCAGAGTGCCCTCCAGCACGGCGTGACCCGCCACCAGCAGGGGACCGGCGATGAAACCGCGGCGGTAGGACTCGGTGATGGTCACCGTGAGCAGCGGCCCGGGCATCAAGGCCCCGGAAAGGCCCACCCCCAGGGAGATGAGGAAAATGGAGAGGATGCTCATCCGGCCCCCTCACCACCCGAAGTGGGAGCGCATGCGCCTCATGCCCCTCTCGACGCATTCCAGGATGGCCGCGTGCAGCTGGGGGCAGACCGCGGCCACGCAGGAGAGCTGACCGGCCCTCCCGGAGAGGAGCAGGGGGTAGTCCTCGAGGGGCCTTCCGAAGGCGTCGCTTATGGCCAGGCCCGCCTCGCGGGCTATGAGGTTGGCCGCCGCCAGGTCGTAGGAGGAGTTGTTCAGGGGATGACCGTGGCCAACCCTCAGGAACATCTCCTCCAGCTCGGGGACCTCGCGGAGCATGCGGTCACCGACGTCCACGTAGGCGTCGAGCTGCCCGGTGAGCAGGCGGGTGATGCAGAAGGTGGCGCTCCCCAGGTCGAAGAGGCCGCCGTCGACGCTGGAGGTGTCGATGAGCTCCTCCAGGACCAGCACGGTGGGGAGGGCGGGGCGGCCACGGAAGCCCAGGGTCCAGAAGAGGGTGGAGAGGTCGTGGTGGGGGTGGATGGTGATCTCCCGCCTTTCCCCCTCCAGGTACATGGCCGCACCCCCGCCTCGCCAGGCCTCGAAGCGGGCCTCGTTCTTGATCTCCACTATCAGCCCGTAGACCACGTCCCCCAGGGTGGCGGTCTCCCTGCCGCCCGGCCGCAGAGGGGCCACGGCCACGGACACGCAGCAGGCCTCCAACCCCGCCGCCGCCGGGCGCGTCCCGTCGATGGGGTCCACGACCAGGACCCACTCCGCGCCCTCGACGCCAACCAGGCCCCGGTCCTCGGAGAAAAAGGCCAGCGAGGGATGCTCGCCCAACCTTTCCTCCAACAGCCGCTCCGCGTCCTCGTCGATGGAGAAGGTGGAGTCTCCGCTGGCTCCCCTTCCCTCCATGTTCCGCGAGGCCTTCATCCCCAGCCGGGGGCGGACCAGGCGCCTTATCTCCTCGGCCAGTTTCCGGCATATCTCCACGACTTCCGTGAGTTCCATGGACCTTCCTTTTCCCTTCAAACCCCTCGGGAGGCCTTTATCTCCAGCGCCTGGAGGTAAGCCTCCTCAACCTCGATTACCAATCTGTCCCAGGAAAAATCTTCCGCCCGCGCCCTGCCCGCCTCGGCCAGCCTTCTCCTGAGCGCCGCGTCCTCCACCAGATGGAGGACGGCCGCCGCAAGGGCCTCCGGGTCGCCGGGGGGCACCAGGAGGGCCTGCACCCCGTCCTCCACCACCGAGCGGTATCCCGGTATGTCCGAGGCCACCAGGGGGACTCCGCAGGCCATGGCCTCCAGGAGTATTATCCCGAAGCTCTCTTTTCCCAGGGAGGGCGCCACCATGATCCCCGCCGTCCGATAGGCGGCGGGAAGAAGGCAGTCGGGAAGCCGCCCCAACCAGGTCACGCCCTCCGTGGCGCGGCCGGCCTCTTCCGTCCCCACCACCAGGAGCCGGACCTCGGGATGGGTTTCCCGTATGCGGGGAAGGGCTCGTAGGAGGACGTGCAGTCCTTTTCTGGGCTCTTCACGTCCCACGAAGAGCAGGTAAAAGGCGCGCGGGTCGAGCCCTAATATGCGGCGCGCGAGCGACGCATCCACTTCCGGCTCCTCGCTCCGCTCCTGCCCCCCGGCCTCGGCGGACGTCCCTCCTCCGCCGCCCTCCCCATCTTCCACGGCGCCCGGGCGGAGGCTTTGCCTCACGAACCCATACAGGTCCGGCCCACGAGGGTGGAAGAGGCGGGTGTCCACCCCGTTGGGGAGGAGTCGGTATTCGCCGGGGAAGTAGCGGGAGACGAGCTGCATGGCCGCCGGGCTCACCGCCGCCCGCAGGTGCAGGCGTTCGGCGAGCGGCCGGAGGAGCGGACGGGCCAGCAGGTAGCCGAGGCTCCCGACCTCCCGGGCGGCGTGAAAGGTGCCCACGTTGGCCGCTCTCGAATAGAGGAGGGCCAGCATGGACACGCTGGGTATGAGCGGCTCGTGGAGGTGGAGGACGTCGAACCCCGCACCGGCCAGGAACCTCCTCATCCGGGCGGCCGCCCTCGGTCCGAAGCAGATGTTGGCCACCGAGCGGTTGGCGGGAACGGGGACGGAGGTCCCCGCGGAATAGAATCCCTCCCCGGCCCGGCCGTCGGGAGCCATGACCGTCACCCGGTGGCCCCTCTCCCTGAGGTAGGCGGCCAGCCGCTCCACATGGCGGTTCACCCCTCCGGGGACGTCCCAGGAATAAGGTGAGACCAGGCCGACGTTCAAGACCATCCGCGAGCCTTTCTCCTCTCCGGACTTATCCCGCACCCCGACGGTATGAGGCCCCGGAAACCCGCCGCCCAATACAACGGGACCCCCGGAACACCCCTCCGCCTTCCCTACCGGCCCCGGGCCACGCCGGCCGGCCACCGCCTGCGCCCATCACCTCTCTCCTCCGGAGGCCGGACCCCTTTTTCCGAAGATGGGCTGGAACATGTGCCACTGGGTGGGGTCCCGGCGGATGAAATCCTCGAAGACCCTGGCCAGTTTCTGGGTGTTCACCTGCACGTCGCGGCGGGTGTCCCCCGTGACCTCGATGTCCAGGGGAGGACCCACGTAGCCGTGATATTTCCCGTCCTCAAGGATGATCTGGCAGGGGATGACCGGCGTTCCCAGCTTCACCGCCAGCAGGGCGGGCCCCACGGGCATGAGGACCTTCTCCCCGAAGAACTCCACCTCCACCCCGGCCCCGGCTATGACCCGGTCCGAGAGTAAGGCTACCATCTCGTTGCGCAGCAGCACCTCCACGACCTTCTCCACCGTGTTCTCCCCCAGGGGGATGATGCGGATGCCCATGCGCCTGCGCAGCTCGGTGTGGAACTCGTACATGGCGCGCGGCCTCAGCCGCTCCGCCACCGCCCAGAAGGGGAACTGGTGCCCCACCCAGCCCCCGATCATGTCCCAGCTCCCGTAATGGGGCAGGGCCAGAACCGCTCCCCTCCCCTGGGAAAGGCAGCGGGTGAACCACTCCACCCCGTGGGGGACGACCAGTTCGTAGAAAATCTCCGGGAAGGTGAGGTGGTAACAGCGCAGGAAATCCACCCAGTAACGGGCGTATTCCCGGAAACATCCGCGCGCCAGGCGCCGCCACTCCTCGGGCCCCCCCTCGGGCCTGACCCTCCTCATGTTCTCGTATACCACCTCCCGCTTTTGCCTGGACAGGAGGTAGGTCAGCTCGCCGACCCACATGGCCACGGCGTGGGAGACGTCAGCCGGGACCGCCCCCACCAGGTAACAGGCCCCCCGGAAGAGGAGATATTTCAAGTATCCCGGCGCTTCCTCGCGCACCCTTTCCAAACCATTTTTTGCCATCTCCATCAGGTTCGCCAAGGACCGCTCCCTCCCCGATAAATGCTCGTCGATGCCCGCCGGTGCCTCCGCACGGCGCGGCGTTCCTCACCCTCAACCCGTCTTCGCCGCCCTGTCTCCGGCCGCGGTCCGGTTCAAGCCCGTCCCCAACGGGCGGCCCCTCCTCATACATAACCGCTTAACGGCGGCGCCGGTCACGCCCAGGCATGGACCGCCCACCGGCCACCGGACAAGTCGCCCTCCCTCAGGCGGCCCTCTCCTCGTCCTTCATCCTGGCCCCCCGGTAAACCACCACCACGCGGTGTGCCAGCGTCTCCAGGCTGAGGGCCAGCACCAGGTAGAGCGACCCCCGGAAGGTCCACAGGTTCCCGGTGAAGCCGTAGACGAAGAGGGGGATGCCGAAGAGGACCATGCGCAGGGGACGGGCCAAAAGGCCCACCCCGCAGGATATGCCCAGCCCCTCCGCCCTGGCCTTCACGTAACTGATGAGGGAGGAGAGCACCATGTAGGCCACCACCATGAAGGCCACGTCGAATACCCGCTCCACGGTGAAGTGGTACAGGGCTCCCAGTGAGTACAGGAAATCGGCCAGCCGGTCGGCGGTGGAATCGTAAAAGGACCCGAAGGTGGTCACCCGACCGGTGAGCTTGGCCACCTGCCCGTCCCATATGTCGAACAGGCCGGCCAGAAACATCAGCCAGCCCCCCAGGAAGAACCGTCCCCGTGCGAAGAAATAACCCACCGCCGCGGAGGTCAGCACGGAGAAGGTGGTGAGCAGGTTGGGGGTCAGGACGTGTCCCAGCATCCAGCCCAGGGGGTGGAAGACCGCGCTGGAAAATCTTCTCAATCCGGCGTCCACGCTCCAGGACCTGCCCATATCCGCCTCCTCATCCAGGTTTTCCTCCATCCACCGCGGGGAAAACAAAGGCGACAACCCGTCTAAAGCCTCGTGTCACCCTTCACCGGCCATATCCGGCTCAGCGCAGGGGCCCGTAGAACACGCTGATGATGGTGCAGCCCTCCTCGCCCGCCGTAAAGGGCCCGTGCTTCATGCCCGCGGGCAGGAAGACGAAATGCCCCTTGCGGAACACCTCCTCCCCGCCATCCGGAGCGGGCTGCCGCAATTCCCCGTCCAGCACGTAGGCCGCCTCATCGGAGGCGGCGTGGGCGTGCTGGGGCATCTCGCAGTGGGGCTCGAAACGGACCAGCAGGATCTGTCCCCCGCCCCGCGGGTCCATGTACAGGACCTTCATCTGGGCGCGGGGAAAATCCGCCGGCACCCACTCCAGCCCGTCCTCGTGAACCACGTATCGCTCCATGTCCACCTCTCCGTCCGTGCCGCCTGTCCGTTCCTTCAACCGGCCCCGGGCCTCACAGGTCTCCACGCTCCGAGAGGTCCCGGAAGCTCTCCCGCGCCTCCTCCAGGCGGCGGAAGAGGTCCTCCGGCGTCAGCCGGACCTTATCCCCCGTGGCCCGCTCCTGGAGCTCGAGGGTCCCCTCCTGGTCGAACCCCCTGCCGATCACCGCGCGGAAGGGGATGCCCAGAAGGTCGGCGTCGGCGAATTTCACCCCGGCGCTCTCCTCGCGGTCGTCCAGGAGCACCTCCCAACCCCTCCTCCGGCAATCCCGGTAGAGATCCTCCGCCGCCCTCCTCCTGCCCTCCCTCTGATAATCCAGGGCCAGGATGTGCAGCATGGCGGGGGCCACGGAAAGCGGCCAGATGATCCCTCGCTCGTCGTGATGCTGCTCCACCACCGCGGCCATGAGCCGGGTGACCCCGATGCCGTAGCATCCCATGTACATGGGCCGGGACTCCCCGTTCTCGTCCTGGTAATAACAGCGCATGGACTCGGAATATTTGAGGCCGAGCTGGAAGACCTGGCCCACCTCGATGCCCGCCTCCACCCGCATGGCTTGGCCGCAACGTGGACAGGGGTCGCCCGTCCGCGCGGTGGTCACGTCGGCGTAACGGTCGGCCCGGAAATCCCGGCCCTCCTCCACGTTTATCAGGTGGCGGTCCTCCCGGTTGGCCCCGCAGGCCATGCCGCCCGCTCCTCGCAGCGACTCGTCGGCGACCACCTCCGCGGCCTCCAGCCCCACGGGTCCCACGAAGCCCCTCAGGAACTGCGGGTGTTCCCTCCAGTCCGCCTCGTTGAAGAGTCGGAACTCGTCGGTGCCCAGCACCCGGGCCAGCTTCACCTCGTTGGCCTCCCGGTCCCCGGGCACCAGGACCGCCACCGGCCTCCCCTCCACCAGATACATGAGGCATTTGATCATACGCTCGGGCTCCAGCCCCAGGTAGCCGCTGACCTCCTCGATGGTGCTCATCCCCGGGGTGGGGACTTCCTCCACGGTCCTCCCGTCCCCCTCCGGCGGGCTGGTGCGGCGGTAACCGGCCAGCTCCAGGTTGGCCGAGTAGGAACAGGAGTCGCAAAGGGCGATGTGGTCCTCACCCACCTCGGCGGGGACCATGAACTCGTGGGAGACGTCCCCCCCGATGAGCCCGGTGGCCGCCTCCACCGCCCTCCAGGTGCAGCCGCAGCGGGTGAAGATGCGCCCGTAGGCCTCGAACATGGCCTGGTAGGAAAGGCGCATGCCCTCCTCGTCGCGGTCGAAGCTGTAGGCGTCCTTCATCAGGAACTCCCGGGCCCGCAGAAGGCCGAATCTCGGCCTCACCTCGTCCCGGAACTTGGTGCCGATCTGGTAGAGGTTGAGGGGCAGCTCCCGGTAGGAGGATACGTTGGAGCGCACCAGGTCGGTGATCACCTCCTCATGGGTGGGCCCCAGCCCGAAATCGCGCCCGGCCCGGTCCTTGAGGCGCATCATCTCCGGCCCGTACTTGGCCCACCTCCCGCTCTCCTCCCAGAGCTCACGGGGCTGCATGATGGGCAGTATCACCTCCTGCGCGCCGGCGGCGTTCATCTCCTCCCGGATGATGCGGCTTATGCGCTGCACCACCCTGGTCCCCAGGGGGAGGAACTCGTAGATCCCGGAGGCCACCCTACGCAGGTAGCCGGCACGCAACAGCAGTCGGTGACTGGCTATCTCCGCATCTGCGGGGCTCTCCCGCAGGGTGGGGATGAAAGTTCGGGACTGTCTCATGATCCTTCCTCGCCTTGCTCCCTTTCCCTTTCCTCCGTCCTATCCTCCGCCTCGGAAGGGCGGACCTCACCGACCTCCCGTTCCCCGGCCATCTTCCATGCCTCCCGCAGCAGCACCTCCAGGAGCTCCTCCTTGGGATACCAACCCACGGGCCGCCCGCCGCGGAAGAGGAGCCCGCGCTCGCGCCCGCCGGCTATCCCCAGGTCCGCTTCCCGGGCCTCTCCAGGCCCGTTAACCGAGCAGCCCATGACCGCGATGCGCAGAGGGGCGCGCATGTCTCGCAGCCTCCTCTCCAGCTCCCCGGCCATCCCCGCTACATCTATGCGACAACGGGCGCAGGTGGGACAGGCCACGATGTCCGGACCGCTCCGGACCAGCTCCAGGGCTTTGAGGATGGCCAGGCCCACCCTGACCTCCTCCACGGGATCTCCGGCCAGGGAGACCCGGATGGTGTCCCCTATGCCCTCCGCCAGGAGGGCGCCGATGCCCACCGCCGAGCGCACGGTTCCCGACCAGGGAGGACCTGCTTCGCTCACCCCCAGATGCAGGGGGTAGTCCACCGCCTCGGAGAGCATGCGGTAGGCGCTGATGGTCACGGGTACCGAGGAGGCTTTCACGGAAACCTTTATATCATAAAAGCCGCACCTTTCCAGGACCTCTATCTCCCGCAGGGCGCTCTCCACCAGCGCTTCCGGCGTGGGCTTACCGTGCCTGGCCAGGACGTCCCGCGGCAGGGAACCGGCGTTCACCCCCACCCGGATGGGCACCTTCCTCCTCGCCGCCGCCCGGGCCACCTCCCGCACCCGCTCCTCCCCGCCGATGTTCCCGGGGTTGATGCGCAGGCCGTGCACCCCCGCCTCCAGGGCAAGGAGGGCCAGCCGGTGGTCGAAATGTACGTCGGCGACCACCGGTATGGGAGATTCCTCGGCTATCCGGCGCAGGGACTCCTTGAGCGCCTCCCTCGCCGCCCCCTTGAGGGCGGGAACGGCGACGCGTACGATCTGGCATCCCGCCCGGTAAAGGCGGCGGACCTGTTCCAGGGTGGCCTCGGCGTCCTCGGTAGGGGTATTGGTCATGGACTGCACGCTGACCGGGGCTCCCCCTCCCACCGGGACGTCCCCGACCATAACCCGCCTGGTCAGTTTGCGCACGCTCATGGCAGGGTAACCGGATTGGTGATGTCCAGACGCAGGGTGAGCAGGAAGAGGACGGCGAAGAAGGTCAGCACCACCGCGGCCACCGGGTAGAGCTTGCGCAGGTCCACTTCCTTACCGGTAATTTTTTCCACCAAGAGGATGAGCAGATGTCCGCCATCCAGGGGAGGCAGAGGCAGCAGGTTGATGTAGGCTAAAAAGAGGAGGATGAAGGCCATGAAGTTGAGGAAGTAATATATGCCTTCCCCGGCCAGCTCCCCCGCCACCCTGGTTATGCCCACCACGGTCATGGGCCGCTCCTCCGTGGGAGGCGCGATCCCCAGGAGCTGCTTGAAGGTGGAGAGGTTGAACACCCGGTAGATGCTGTAGAACACCCCCCTGGAGTAGGTGAGGAACCATCGTCCGGTCTCCCCGACGGAGGCGAACAGGGAATAGCGTCTTTCCCCCACCGAAGGGCTTATCCCCAGGAACCCCCGGCCTCCGGGCAGCTCCGCCAGTCTCACCGTCAGGGAAAGGGTCCTCCCCTCTCGCAGGACGACGACCTCCACCTCCTCGCCGGGATGGGCGGCGATGAAACCCCGCACCTCCTCCCAGTCGCGCGTCTCCCGTCCTCCCATAGAGAGGATGGTATCCCCGGGCATGAGGCCCGCCCGGTGCGCAGGGGTCTCCTCCCCGGTCTCCTCCACATACTCCCCCACGGACCCTATGGTGTTGGTGAGCACGGGGACCCCCACCAGCCAGACCACCAGGAAGGCGATGAACAGGGCCAGGAGCACGTGGGCCAGGGAACCGGAGACGATTATCCAGAAGCGCCTCCAGCGGGAGACCCCCTTGTAGGAATGAGGCCATTCCTCCGGGCTGACCTCCTCCTCGGGGTTCATCCCCAGTATCTTCACGTAGCCGCCCACCAGGATCCACTTCAAGCCGTATTCCGTGCCCCCCCTGCGGGTGCTCCAGATGCGCGGCCCGAAGCCCACGAAGAACTCCGTGGCCCTCACTCCCACCATGCGGGCGGCCAGGAAATGCCCCAACTCGTGAGTCAGAACGAGGAGGATGACCGTCCCCAGGGCTCCCAGCACGTAGAGCAGAGCGCTCACCGCAGCTCACCCTTCCCACGGGACCGGGGCGTGAGGATCCCGGTAAGTCTTTCGTCTTCCCATGCGCCACGCATGCTCATCTTTCCTTCATCTCCCCTGCCGCGCCGCGGCCATCGCCTTCCGCCCCCTTCCACCTCCCGTCTCCGGGAGGCCGCGCCGCGAACCCGGGCCGAGCGGGGCCGCCGCCACCGCTCCACCGGAGACCCGGGGACCCCGGGCTGGAGGCCCGCATCCCCGCGCTTCCCCTCACCTGGCCCTCCCCGCTATCTCCCTCACCGCCGCTTCCGCCCGTGAGCGGGCCCACTCCTCGGCCTCCTGAACATCCCCGAGGGCGCGCACCGGGCGGGGGCGGTGATCTCCGAGGGTATCGGAGATGACCTCCTCGATCCCCAGGAAGGGCAGCCTCCCCTGCAGGAAGGCTTCCACCGCGACCTCGTTGGCAGCGTTGAGAACCGCCGTGGCCGTCCCTCCCTCTTCCCCGGCCCTGTAGGCGAGATCCAGGCAGGAAAAGGTCTCCCGGTCCACATCCTCGAATGTAAGTCTTTCCAGCCGGACAAGGTCCGTCCTGGTGAAAGGAGGTCCCCACCTCTCCGGGTAGGAGAGGGCCAGGGAAATGGGCAGGCGCATGTCCGGCAGGCTCAGCTGGGCGGCAAAGGAGCCGTCCACGAACTCCACCAGGGAATGGATCACGCTCTGAGGGTGGATGACCACCCTGATCCTGGAATAGGGCAGCCCGAAGAGGAAATGGGCCTCGATGACCTCCAGGCCTTTATTCATCAGGGTGGCGGAGTCCACGGTGATCTTGCGCCCCATGCTCCAGGTGGGGTGGGCTAACGCCTCCCGCACGGTGACTCCCGCCAGCTCCTCCTTCCGTCGACCTCGGAAGGGACCGCCTGAGGCGGTGAGGACTATGCTCTCCACGTGAGCGGCGTCCTCCCCGCGCAGGCAGTGGAACACCGCCCCGTGCTCGGAATCCACGGGGATGATCTCCCCTCCTTCCCGCAGCGCCTGCAGAACCAGCTCCCCTCCGGCCACCATGCTCTCCTTGTTGGCCAACGCCAGGCGTTTCCCCGCTCCCAGGGCGGCGAGGGTGGGGGGCAGCCCCGCCGAACCAACCACCGCGTTGAGGACCACCTCGGCCTCGGGGAGGACGGCGGCCTCCAGCAGGCACTCCGCTCCGCCGCTCACCCTTATACCCGTTCCCGCGAGTCCGCGCCGGAGTTCGGCCGCCGAGGCCTCGTCCACCATCCCCACCATCAGGGGCCGGAAACGCCTCGCCTGCTCCTCGAGCAGGCGGTGGTTCCTGTGCGCGGTGAGGGCCACGACTCGGAGCCGGTCGGAGTGAGCCTCCACCACCTCCAGGGCCTGTGTCCCTATGGAGCCGGTGGAGCCCAGGACGGCCACGCCCCGCTTCCTGCTCTCCTCGTGCATATGAACATTATAAGGGTTGCGGGGTTCCAGCACGGCGAGGGCGTCCGGGCCCGGGGGTCGCCGGGTCTGAGGGCGGCGAGGGCATACAGGCCTTGCAGACGCCGGTTATACTCCGCTCACGGCGAGAGGCGACGGGGCTCGCGCTTCGCGACCACGGGGGGACCGGCGACCCGAGCGCCCGCACACGGAAGAGCGGCGGCTACTCGATAAAGGGTGGGGCTTCGCGAGACTGAGGTTAAGCGACCCGAGCGCCCACACGCGGAAGGGCGCCGGAGACGGCTGCCGCGGGTTTCCGCCAGAAAAACGCCAGGGTGACAGGGTTACGGACGAAGAACCGAACCTGTGTTGCGGTCCATCATCGGCCGGTTCTCATCCCCTGTTCTCAGGAAAGCGGTCGGCCCGAAGGATCGAGGGAAAGGGCCTGAAGACAAGAAGAGACGTATGCGCCGCAGCCCCACCGGAGGTCTTCGGTGAGGCGACTGAAAGGGATCCCGCGCCTGGGCGGGATCCCCTCTTACTCCCTCCGGTACCCGCTGGGCGCACGGGTACCGACCGGCTCCTGGCTCTCGGGTGTGCGATGCCCCTTCGCCCACAGCTACAGCACGCGGAAGATCACCCTGTTGGAGGTCCCCCCTCTGGTGGTGACCGTCACTTCCACATCCCCGGCGGGCAGGGAGGGGACCAGACACCTGATGGCTGTGTCGGACCACATGAGGTAGGAGGTCGCGCGTATGCCCCCGAAAAAGACCCCGGAAGTGCCACGTCCATCTCCGAACCCGGTGCCCCTGACGGTGACCTCCGCCCCCGCGCTCCCGGAGAGGGGAGAGACAGAGGTGATCCGGGGACGGACCTTGAAGGCGATGGCGTTCGATACCCCCACCTGGGTGACCACCCGAAGCTCCACCACCCCGGAGACTCCTGCGGGCACCTTGCACTGGATCCTGGTGTCCGTCCACAGATAGTACCTGGTGGCCACCGTGCCTCCGAAGGACACGTAGGAGTCCCCTTTCCTCTCCCCGAATCCCTTGCCGATGACGGTTATTATGCTCCCCACCATGTCCTCCGGCGGAGAAGCCATCTTCACGTAGGGCACAGGCGGGACGTTCCGGAGCGTGCGCAGGGCGTTCGTCCTTCCATGCCCGAAGCCCTGATCCCATCCCGCGGGTCCGAGGTCATCGGCGCCGGCCTTCATCGCCTGCTCCACCTGATCCGGCGTGTACTTCGGGTTCCTGGAGAGGACCAGCGCGGCGACTCCGGCAGCCATGGGGGTGGCCATGGATGTCCCGGAGCAGAAGGCGTAACCAGTGGGCATGCCGTACAGGTTGTTCATGGCCACCCTGTACCGGGGGAGGGTGGAGAGTATCCGTACCCCCGGCGCGGAGAGGTCCACGTACTGGTTGCGGGTGGAGAAGCTGGCCAGCTCGTCCCTGCTGTCCGTGGCCCCCACGCCGACCACGCCGTTAAACGCGGCGGGGTAGTAGACCGTGGAATCCCCCGAGTTCCCGGCCGCCGCAAAGAGGACCGCCCCCTTTCGGCGGGCGTAGGCCAGGGCGTTGGCCAGCGCGGTGGAGTACCCCCTGCCCCCGAAGCTCATGCTGATGACCTTCGCCCCGTTGTCCGCCGCGTAATACACGGCGGATATGATGTCCGATGTCCAGAAGCTCCCGTCGCAGTCGCCCGCTTTCAGGGCCATGATCTTCGCGCCTCGCGAGACCCCTATGACCCCCTGCCCGTCCTTCTCCGCGGCCACGATGCCCGCGCAGTGGGTGCCGTGACCGTTGTCGTCCCGCGGCATCCCGTTGGGGTTGGTGACGAAACAAAGGTCGTCGTCGGGATAGCTCACCCAGGAACTCCCGTCGAAACCCCACTCGCAGCCGCCCCCGTAGTAATCGCCATTTTTCCAGAGATCGTAGAGCAGGTAGTAGTTTTCGGCATCGTTCTGCGCGGTCCGGACCACCAGGTGATAGGTGACCCCGTCCTCGAGCTTCACCTTGGTGTTGAGAGGCTTGTAATGCAGATCCTCATAGGAGGTCACCTCGGAGGGCCGGATGGTCATCGAGGCCAGGTCGGGTCCGGAGAGGTCCCTGCGCACGGATACGATCACGTTCTTCTGGGGGGAGCCGCTGGCGGCAAGGACTATCCCCACGTGGGTGAGATACTGTCCGGTGCCCTTCAAGGACTGGGCGAAGGCCCGGTAGCCCGTGTTGCGTCCCAGATACCAGGGGTTATCCGTGCAATACGGCTGAGAGATCCCCACCCAGTTGTAACCTTTGACGTCGTCCACGTAACCGTTGCCGTCGTTGTCCACCCCGTCTACTCCGCTCTCTGCCTGATTCCTCCATACGTTCCTGTCCAGGTCCGGGTGCCCGTCGTCCACCCCCGTATCTATGACCGCCACCACCGCCGGGTAGGTGTTGCCCCTTTCCAGGTCCCAGGCCTCCGGGGCGTCTATGTCCGCATCCGGCCTACCCGTCACCCCGTTCACCGTCTGCCCCGTGTTGTGAAGCCCCCATTGGCTGGAGAACGACGGTTCGTCCGGAGTCTCGTCGATGCCGTATCTCCGGTCCATCTCCACGGAGACCACGCCGGGGATAGCCCGCAGCCTCTCCATCACCTTCTCCACGGCCGTGTCCGGCCGTATGTCCAGGAGGTGCAACCGCGTCTCCCCCGAAGCCGCTATGGTGCGGGAGACCGACCGCACCCCTATCTGGCAGAGGTTCTGGAATATGCTTCCGATGTCCAGCCGGGCACCGAACTCGGCGATGACGCGCCTGCCCTCCCCGGCCACACGCACAACCCCTGTGCCCGGCTTCCGATACGCGTCAACGTCCGCCCGGTCCGCTTCATCGCCTTCTCCCCTGGCCACCCCCGGCAAGACCGTAAAGGTCAAAATCACCCCCAGAAGGACGACCGCGGCCCGGTTGATCCGCAACCTTCCCCTCATCACCTTCACCCCGTTCGATCACCGATGGCAATGGATATGACCTCACTCTCATAACGCTCATCTGCCCACGGGATGTTGCATGGGCTCCCCACACGCATGCCCGGAGAGCCTTCAGCTCACACCATGTTATGCGTCGACCCCCAATGGTCGGCGCCTCCTTCCACCACCGGAATGGTCAAGGCACGCCGGAGGAATCAAGAATCCCGCCGCCTTTCTACCCGGGTACGGGCATGGTCGTGGCCTCACACGATGGTCT
>FWWL01002448.1_pt1 | contig 38609 bp, 37 predicted proteins | sample 2228331 | NCBI WGS metagenome assembly FWWL01 (sample SAMEA103939775, study PRJEB20133) | metagenome
GATCGCAGTGCAGCCAGCGAACGGCACGCCGCCAGACGGATGCGCGCATCGGGATGATGGACGTCCTCCCGCAGCAGGGAAAGCGCCAGCGTTGCTGGGGCATGCGCCAGCGCCCGCAGAGCCGCCTGCCGCAGATGAAAGCGCGGCGAACGCGCACACTCCAGCAGGAGTCGGGTGGCGCGCTCGTCTTCAAAGTACGGCAAACTCTCCACCACGGCGCGCTGAACCACCTCGCTCTCGCCGTCAGGGCATCCAGCGCCTCCGGGTCGCCAAAGTAGCCCAGCGTGCGCACCGCCGCCTCCCGCGTCCAGTGATCTTCGCTGTCCAGCAGGGGCAGGATCAGGCGGGTGTGTTCGGGGTGTCCCAGCGAGTTGAGCGCGGCGATGATGTTCTGACGCACTGCAGGAGAGGGGTGTCCCAGATGCTGAATCAAGGGGGAGAAAGCGCTCAAATCGCCGATCTTCGCCAGCACCGCCGCGGCGAGCGAGACGATGCGGTCGTCCTCCTCATCCAGCAGAGCCACCAGCGCAGGCACCGCCTGTCGGCTTGCCGCCTGCCCGAGGGCGCGCAGTCCAAACATGACCACTTCGGGGTCGGGGTGTTGCAGGGTAGAAAGCAAATACGGCGCGGCGGGCTTCCCGCCCATGCGCAGGGCTTCGATGGCGCTCTCGCGCAGTACGGGGGTTTCCAGCAGCAGGGAAAGCACCCGCAAAACATCCTCCCGCAGGGCATCCTGCGTGCCTGGCAGCGCCGTCGCATCCAGCCACCAGCCCGCCACCGTCACCAGAGCGCGGTAGGTGGGGGTGGCGCGCTGAGGCACGCGCCGCTCAGCCATCTGCTGAAGGAAAGGAAACATCTTTTCGGGGAAAAGGTCGCCCAGATGAGCGATGATGAAATCCTGCACCGCCTTTTGATGTCCGTAATACTCGCCACAGCGCTCCACCAGCCTGACCAGCGCAGGCAGAGCCACCATCCAGTCGCCTTGCGGACGCTTTATCCATTCCAGAATGGGCAGAATGGCGGTGGTGTTGCCCAGTTCGCCCAGCGCGTTGACGGCGGCAGGCGCCAGTTCGGGAATCTCCAGCAAATCCAGCAGAGGCGGCAGGATGAGCGGAGTGCCCATTTGAATCAGGGCTTCCACGGCGGGATACGCCAGGTAGAAATTGCCGCTCTGGGCAAGGCGGGCAAGCGGCTGGATGGCTTCCAGCGCCCGCAGTTGTCCCAGCGCCACGATGGCGTTGAACTGCACGTTCGGGTCGGCGTCATCCAGCGCCTGAAGGAGCGCGGGAATGGCGCGCTCGTCCTGCAGGGAGCCCAGCACCTGCATGGCATAGGTGCGCACCTCTGCGCTGGGATCGGCGCACAGGGAGATGATGCCTGGCAGAATGTCGTACTTCATCTCCGTCAGAATCTGCAGGGCGGCGTTGAGCGCGCTGATGTCGCGGTGCTGCTGGCGGATGACCTCCAGCAGGCGCGGGATGAGGGCTTCGTCCTGCGCGGCAATCAGGGCTTCCACCACCCTGCGGCGTTCCTGCCAGTTTGAAGAGAACAGACCTTCCAGCGAAAGCGAGTCCATAGACACCTGTTCAGCCCTTCAAGGTTATTCCCGCGCGGCGCGGCGCGAGGCGCGCGCGGCGGGCTGGGTCAAATGGCTTTCCAGTTTGTGCAGCGCATTGACCAGATAATTCGCCGAATCGGTTTGCTCCTTGTTCAGGCGGGCAATCATGCTGATCTGGCGGGTGATGTCGCGCGTCGCCGTGCTGATTTCCTGCGCCGCCTGTCCCTGCTCGCCCATGGCTTTGTTGATCTGATCGGTGTTCACGCGGATGTTTTCCATCGCCGCGGCGATCTGCGCGGTTGCCGCCGCCTGCTCCGATGAGGCTTTGGTGATCTGTCCCACCAGTTGATTGACGCGGTTGGACTCTTTGGCGAGCAAATCCATGCCCAGATTGATCTCCTGCAGGGCGCGGGCGGTGGACTGCGCACCCTTGCGGATGGCTTCTACCGCCGTGACCAGTTGATCGGTGCCGTGGGCTTGCTCGCTCATCGAGCGAGACACCAGACCCGTCAGGCGGGAAATCTCCTGCGTGGCGCGGACGATCTCGCGCGCCGCCGTGGACTGCTCGTTCATTGCCTGCACCACCTGATCGCTGGCTTTCTTGACGTTGTTCACCGCCAGCACGATGGTTTGGGCAACCTTGCTCTGCTCGGCGGTTGCCTGCGCAATCTGACGCACCTGCTGGCTGACCGTGTTGACCTCGTTGAGGGCGCTGGCGCTGGCGCTCACCTGCTCTTCGACCGCACGGTTCACCTGTCCCATGTACGATTGGGTCTCACTGAAGGCATCCAGAATCTGCCGCAGTCCGCGCGCCGCCTCCTCGGACAGACTGGCGCTCTCATCGGTCACCCGCAGATTCTCGCCCGTGATGCTCACCGCTTCCTGCGCCGCAGACTGCAGGGCGCGGATGATGGCGGCAATCTCGGCGGTGGCTTTGGCGGAACGATCCGCCAGATTGCGGATTTCCTCCGCCACCACGGCAAAGCCGCGTCCCGCCTCGCCCGCGCGGGCGGCTTCGATGGAAGCGTTCAGCGAAAGCAGGTTGGTGCGTTCGGCAATCAAACTGATGGTATCCACGATACTGCCGATTTCCTCGGCGCGCCTGCCCAAATCCTTGATCACGTTGGTGGCGTTCTGCGTGCTCTCGCGCACCTTGCCCATGCTGGCAATGGACTTCTGCACCGATGCCGCGCCTACTTCGGCATCGCGGCTGGCGCGGGTGACGATTTCGGTCACCTGCTTTGCCAGCGTCGCCGTGGAGCGCACCGAGCGATCCAGTTGCTGAACCGCCGTTGCCGCCTGATTGGACGCGGTGGTGATCTGCTCGGCGCTGCCCGCCACCTGATTAATCGAAGCCGCCATCTCATGAATCGAGGTGGAAATCTCGTCCACCGAGCCTGCCACCTTGCCCATGGTGGCGGTCACCTCTTCGATGGACGCCGCCATCTCGTTGATCGAGGCAAAGGTCTGCTCGCTGGATGCCGCCAGATCCTGAGCGTTCTGCGCCACGCTCTGGATGGACTTGCTCATCTCCTCCAGACTGGCGGCGGTCTCGTTCACGCTGGACGCCAGATTGTCGGTATCGCCAGCAATGCTTCTCAGGTTGCCCGAAATCTCGGTAATGGATGCGGCGCTCTGGTTCGACGAGGTCGCCAGTTCGGCGGCAATATCCGCCAGATTGCGGCTCACCCGCGAGATCTCCTCCACCGAGGCGGCGGTTTCCATGGTGGCGGTCGCCAGATTGCTGGTCATCCCGCCCACCTGCTGAATCGAGGCGGTGGTCTCCTCGATGCTGGCGCTTAACTGCTGTGCCGATGAGGCAATGGATTCGGTCTGGGAAACCGTTTCCTTCAGCGAAGCGGAAATTTCGTTGGCGGTGCTTAAAACGGCTTCAAAGGTCACGTCATTTACGGGTAGTGCGGTCATGGGGTTTCTCCTCCAATCCTTTCAAAGGGTGGTTTGTGCCTGTGGTAACTGGGCTTTTTCATCGGGCGAGAGGATTTCCTCCAGATTGAGGATCAGCACGAGGCGTCCCTGATGGGGAATCACTCCCGCCACAAAGCGGTTGCCTGCCGCCTGCAGAGCGGGCGGCGGGGGTTGGATCTGCTCACTGTCCAGACGGACGAACTCCCGCGCCGAATCCACCGCCATGCCCACCAGACGCTCGCCCATCTGGACGACGATCAGGCGGGCGTGCAGGTCGTAGGGGATGCGCTCCAGCCCAAAGCGGACGCGCAGGTTCACCACAGGAAGCACTTTGCCGCGCAGGTACACAATGCCATCCACAAAGGCGGGCACGTTGGGCACGCGGGTGATCTGTTCGATCATCTCCATCTGCTGGATGTGGTCGGACAGCACTCCATAGGTGGTATCGGCAACGGTAAACAGGATGTAGGGTTCCAGTTTGGGCATATCTACTCCTCCTGATGTTTTTGAAGCGGGTGGGCAACGCTGTAGATGATGTCTTCGGGATCCACGATCAGGACGACACTGCCGTCGCCCATCTCGGTGGCGCCCTTGATGCCCGCCGTGCGCACCAGCGGATCCGCCATGGGATGCATCACCGCTTCCCGAATGCCCAGCACGCGATCCACCATGACGCACACGGGATGCTCCTCATCGCCCAGCACAATCCCTGGGATGATCTGGGCGGGTTTGGCGGTGGTGTGGAAGAAATCGTGCAGGGCAAACAGCGGCAGCGCCTTGCCGCGCAGGGTCAGCAGGGTGCTGTTCATGAAGCGCGTGGTCTCGGCGGGGTTGACCTCCACCACTTCGCGCACCAGCGCGCGGGGGATGGCGTAGCGTTCGCCGCCGCTTTCCACAATCAGCGCATCCAGAATGGTCAGGGTGAGCGGCAGGCGCAGGGAGAAGGTGGTGCCTTTGCCCCACTCGCTGGTCAAACTCATCTGCCCACCCAGACTACGGATGGTTTCCATCACCACGTTCATGCCCACGCCGCGCCCAGCGCCCAGATCGGCATCCTCGCGGGTGGAAAAGCCTGGACGGCACAGCACCTCCAGCACCTCGTTCATGTTCAGCGGGCGATCTTCATTCAGCCAGCCCAGCGCGCGGGCTTTTTCCGTCACCTTCTGCACATCCACCCCGCGCCCATCGTCGCTGACCTCAATGACCACGCGGTCGCCCTCAGGACGTCCCCGCACCCAGATGGTGCCCTGCGGGGACTTTCCCGCCTGCACCCGTTCCTGCGGGGTTTCAATGCCATGGCTGATGGCGTTGCGCACCAGATGCAAAAGCGGGTCGAGCAGACGCTCCACCAGCGATTTGTCAATCTCGGTCTCGGCGCCCTCCAGAATCATCTGCACTTCCTTGCCCGACTGCAGGGCAATGTCGCGCACGGCGAGCGGCATGCGCGAGAAGACCTCCGAGAGCGGCACGAGGCGCATGCGCACCACGGTTTGACGCAGGGCGCGCACCTGTCTGCCCATGCGGTTGATGATCTGCTCCAGACGGTCGAGCGCCGCAGGCGGCGCCCCGCGCAGTTCGGGCAAAATTTCCTCCAGACGCGAGCGGGTGATGACCAGATCGCCCACCGTCTGCATCAGCGCATCCATCCTCGCCAGTTCCACGCGGATGGAAACGGTCGAAATCACCGCAGGCGGGGCGGCAGGCGCGGCGGTCTCCTCCGATGTCGATTCGGGAGCGCCCTGCTCTGCCCCCCAGAGGAGCGTCCAGTCCAGCGGCGGCAGGTCGGGCGATTCTGGGCGGGCTTTACCTGCGTAGAGGAAGGCAAAGCGCACCACCTGATTTTCGATGATCGGCAGGGCTTTGATGATCCTGCCGTGCGCTTCCAGAAAAGCGCGCACCTGATTGACCCGCGACCCCTCCGCTGGCTGACGGGTGGGGTCGTACACCACCACGCCGATCTGCATCCCGTCCTGCTTCATCTCCTCCAGCAGGGCTTTTTCGAGGTCGTTGAGGCTGGAGAGCAGTTTCTCCAAGACATCCCCCTGCGGCTCAGGAGAAGGGGAGATTTCGGGTTTCACGGGCTTCTTTGATGGGGGAGTCTCGAGGTGATAAGCCTGCAGACGCCGCAAAACATCGTCTATGGAAGGCGGGGGCGCGGTGGGGTTGCGCAGGGAGGCAATCACCACCGTCAGGCGCTTGACGCCCTCGATTAGCGCGCCGATCAGGTCGGCGGAAAGTTGCAGATGCTGATCGCGCACCTCGCGCAGGAGGCTTTCCATGGCATGGCTGAGTTCCGCGCCCGCGCTCAAACCCACCATGCCGCACAATCCCTTGAGGGTGTGGAACGAGCGGAACAGGGCGTTGATCTTCTCCACCTGGCGGGCTTTTTCCAGCGCGGTCAGCGGGCGATCTTTCTCGACGCCGCTGTAACGCTGTTCAAACTCCAGCAGCAGGTGGGTGATGCCCTGCAGATGCTCGTCTGCCTCTTCAAAGAACCCTTCCAGGTCGGAAAACGGCACATCGGGCGAGATCATTTCCACAACTCCTCTACCGTACGCAGCAGTACGGTTGGAGAAAACGGCTTGGTCAGGTAGCGGTTGGCGCCCAGATGGATGGCTTCCTGCAAACTTTCCTCATCCCCGCGGGTGGTGAGGATGATGACGGGCAGATCCTTCAGCCGATCCACCTGTCGGATGAACTGCAGCACTTCCATGCCGTGCATGTCGGGCATGTTGATGTCCAGCGTCACCAGATCGAAGGACATCAGGGTCATCTTCTCCAGCGCCTCCAGCCCGTTGCCCGCCTCCTCAAACTCTGCCTCCAGCGGTTTGAGGGCGGTGATGATCATCCGGCGGATGGTCGGCGAGTCATCCACCACCAGAATACGCCGCCGCACCGCCTCTTTGTTCGAGCGGCTGAGCCACGAGCGGATGAGGGTCTCGCTCAACTCCTGCTTGGGGATGAAATCAATCACACCCACCGTTTCGGCGGCTTCGCGGTAGTCGTACATGTCGTAGATGGAGAGGATGACGATCTGCGCGGGCAAGCCTTTGGCGCGGATCTGACGGGCGGCTTCGATGCCGTTGCCGTCGGGCAGAATCAGATCCATCAGAATCAAATCGGGGGAAAGAAGTTCCGCCTGCTCGACCGCTTCGGTCAAGGTCTGGGCGGTGCCCACCAGTTCCACCCCCGAGATGCTCCGCAACAGGCTGGAAGCGCTTTGCAGAAACTGCGGACTGTCGTCCACCAGAAGAATTCGATGAGCACTCATGCCTTTAACATAACGTCCCAAGGCGAGAGTCGTCAATCAGGAATCTCCTGATGCGCCCGATGGCGTTCAGGACAAAAAAAACAACCGGCGATGGCGGGGGTGCATGACCGATTAACATGCACTCAACCACCATCGCCGGGTTCAGGTCATCCCGTCAGCGGTAAGAGCCGACCAACCGCTCCGGCAGGGCAATGCCCCACCGGACTTCAACCGGGCAGAGGAACCCGAAGCGCTAGGACGTGCGCAGGCGCCGCGCTACCAGAATGATCACCACCAGCGCCACGCCAATGCCGATCATCCCCGGCAAGCCGACTTCATCGGCAAAGCCGGTGGTGGGCAGGGCGGTAGAGGTGGGTAAGACCGTGGCGGTGAACTTCCCTTCCGCCAGTTGCGTCTGCTGAGCCGCCAGCGTGGCTTTCTGCGCATCCGACACCGAGGTCGGCGTCAGCGTGGGGGTGGCGGTGGGGGGCTGGACGATCACCGGCGTGTTGGTGGGCGGCACGGGCGTCGGCGAGGGAACGGGCGTCGCCGAGGGCGTCAGCAGGAGCAGCGCCTGCTGGGCGTTCTCGGTGGCGGCAAATGCCGTGGCGGTGTTCGCCGCCAGCAACGCCTGCTGTTGCTCCCGCAGGGCGGCATTGCGCTGGGGCAGGACGAACAAGACCATCACCGCCAGGAGAATGAGCGCCAGCACAAAAATCCCGCCGATGATGCCGATGGCGATCATGAAGTTGCGGTTGCTGGGCTTTTCTTCCTGTGGCTGTGGCTCGGATGGGGTTTCCTCTCCAAAATCGAAATCCTCAAATGGGTTCTGGTCGGACATCTGCGCGTTCTCCTTCTTCGTAGATTATACCGATTGTATCACTTCCAGATTCGCCAGGGGCACCACCACCAGGGTGTCCTTGCTCAGGCGCACTTCCGCCGCCTGCGCCCGCACCCCGTTGGGCAGGATGGTCAGCCCCGGCAACAGGCGCACCAGCACGCCCACATGGGAGGGGTACGGCGCTCCTGTAATGCGCACCTTTTGATCCGGCTTGAAGTAGGCAAAGTCTGCCGCGGGTTCGCCCACCGCTGGAAGGGGGATGATGAGTTCAGGACGCTCTCCCGCCAGCGGACGGAAGAGAGTGTGCAGGGCAACGTCGCGCTTATCGTTGGTGCTGATGAGCGCAAACGCCGCTTCGTTCATGGGAATGCGCCCGAACCCCTCGGTGAGCAGGATGGGATAACCGACACTGCGCGCCACCGACATCAAACCCGCGCTCATGCTGGAGAGAATCAGCCCGCGCAGAGGCAGTTCCTCGCCCATGCGCAGGACTTCGGGATCGCTACAGTGCCCGCCGACCACCACCGCCCCCCGCAGGCTCACATCCATCTTCTGACGGGTCAGTTCTTCATCCGGCGCATTCAGCAGGTTGATCATCATGCCCTCGGCAACGCGGTCGTTGCCCCAGGCGCCCTGAATCAGCGCCCCCTGCCCTTCGATGACCGCCCCGCGCTCCTGAATGACCTCGGTGACGTAGCCCGGCACCCCGGCGACGATCTGAATGGGCTGGCTCTGCACCTCCAGAATCACCCGCCCACCGGCAATCATCACCACCTGACCATCGGCGGGAGCGCGCACCATGCGCTGAAACAGTCCGCCGGTCTCGGCAATCACATCGCCCTCGAAGACGCGCTCGCCCTCGTTACGCACAATGGCGCGCTGGGCTTGCTCCACATTGCCCAGCCGCAGGGCGCGGCGCACATCCACCAGCACATGCTGAGAGGGAATCTGCGCTTCGGCGATGACATCGGAAGCGTTGACCTTTTGACGGCTGGCAACCAGCACCCGCCCGCTCACCGGCAGGGTGCGCACCCGCCGAATGCTGGTCAAGCCGAGAATGTGGGTTACCTGTGCGAGCATAAGACTGTCCTTATCCGTTCTCCGTTGCAAGGTTCATACCGGTCGCCGGGTTTCCAGCGCCTGCGTCCAGCGCAGGAGCAGTTCGCGGCGGCGGTTCGGCTCGGCGGGCAGAGCAAGCGGTCTGCCGCGGGCGTCAATCACCGCCCCGCACAACCCACCGACGATCTTGAAACCGCCCGCCGTCTTGCGGCGCGGGTCAATCTCGGTGCCGCGCATGGCTTCCAGATACAGGCGCGCCGTCTGTCCGTGCCGGATGGGCAGCGGCACCAGCGAGCCCTGCTTGACTTCCAGTTTGACCTCGTTGCCATCCTCATACACCACCCGCGCCTTGAGGATGACCGTGCCGGGCTTGGCATCGCTCACCGGGCAGATGACCGCCCCGAGGTTCTGGAAGGCGCCGCTTTCCAGAATCTGCACCGGCAGAAGTTGATTGGCGGCGGCAATCGCCCCCAGCGCGGGCATCAGCCCGTACGGGTCGAGGAACAGGGTGCTCACGCCGGTGGGCTGAAGCCCATCCAGCAGCATGAGCAGAGACTGCACCGGCGAACCCGCCTGCGCCAGCGCCGCCCCACCGGCAAAAATCGGCTCGAAGGTCATGGCGCAGTCGGGATAATCCTCCAGAAATGCCTGCGCGGCATAGCGCAGAATCTCCCGCACCAGCCCCTGTTCAATTGCCAGCGTGGTGGTGGTGGCAGGAACGGTCGCCGGGAAGAGGCTCTTCTGCCACAGGTAATCCTCCACCTCCTGCGTGGAAACCTCCATCGGCACCCACCGCGCCACATCGGCGGGAGAGATGCGCTCCAGCGCGCCTTCCATGCCCAGCCCGTTGCCCAGAGGACGGAAGACCTTCAGGCGCTCCCTGCCGCCAATGGCGCCCGCCAGATAGGTGGCATGCGAACCCACCTCCACCCCCAGCACCCCCTTGGCAGGGTCATACAATTCGCTCAGGAAGCGCATGAGCCGCAGGGTGGCGGTGGCGGTGGGCACAACCAGCGAAGCCGTCAACTGCCCCAGAGCGCTCAGCCCGCCGAACTGCTGTCCGCGCAGACTGACGGTCATCTTTGCCAGCGCATCCGCCGCGGGCGCCAGGTCTTCCTGATCGAACGTCGGGCGGATGTTGGGCGCCGCAAACACCTCCGTGTAGCGGCTGAGCACCTCTTTCAACTTCTTGGTGAGCGCCTGATTCCCGCAGTAGAGGATTTTGGGACGCGATTCGGATCGCATGGTTTTGAGCGCCAGCAACACCAGTTCCACCAGTTTGCTCACCGAGCGGGTAGCGCCCTTCTCCGTGCCTCCTGCCAGAATGAAGAAATCGGCATTGGCTTGCAGCAGGGCATCCAGTTGCGCATCCTGACGGCGGTGATCGTTCAGCCCCAGCGTCTCCACGATTTTGCCGTAGGTGGTGGTTGCCAGCCGCCGCGCGCTCGCCAGCGAGACCTCTTCCAGCAGACCGATGACCACCATTCTGACATCGGTGCCGGCAGAAATCGTCAGCGCCAGCCGATCCACCCCCGAACCGTCCGGACGGGTGGGCAGGATGAGGCGGCTGCCCTCATCCATGATCGGGCGCGAGGTAATTTCCTGCAAACGGGTCAGGGCAAGGTGCACCCCTTCTCCAATATCGTGAAAAGGCGCCGCCCACGTGCTGGGAGCACTGCCCGCCGCCAGAAAATGGTAGGTGCCATCCACCACGTCGAACAGCAGGGCGCGGGTGGTGGTGGAACCGATATCAATGGCGAGGAAGGATTCCGCATCAATTACCGAAGACATGAGCACCTTTCGCTAGGAGAGGAATCGCGCAAGCAACAGCAGAATGGCTTGCACGCGGTCGAGGAGCGCGGTGATGGAAGCAATCAGCACGCCGGAGAACAGCGCGCCCAGGGTGATGCCGAGGAAAATCTGTCCCACCCATGCCAGCGCTTCCAGCCAGGCGGGACGTTTGGGCACTTCGCCGGAGAGCGAGGCGCGGGCAGGAGTGGAAAACTGGAAATACGCCAGCACGCCCACAGCGCCGATCAGCGCCAGCAAGCCTTCCAGCATCCCACTGCCGGTGCGGAAGGGCGCGCCCGCCGCGCTCACCTGACCCAACAGCGTGCCGAACACCGAACCGCCAATGGCAACCGCCGCGCCAACCCCCACCAGAAACGCCATGGGAGCCTTGCCCAGAAACGCCAGACGCGGCGAAATTTTGAACAGCAACAGCGCCGCACCCAGCAAGGGCACTACCGCCAGCACACGCTCCCCCATCGTCCCGAGGAGAATCGGCTCCACGAGGCGCGGCATCAGCACCTGATAAAACACCACCACAAAGAGGTAGCCCGCCGCCACCCCCACGAAGAGATAGGTCGCCACGCGGAAGAGAAAGTTATCCCCAAAGATATAGGAGAACACCATCAGGGTGAGCACCACCCCTGCGATCATCCAGACCCATTCCATCATAGGCTACGCCTTTCTCCTGCCAGAACGTCCGCCCCGTCCGGAAAGCGCCGAGATGGCAATGCCGAACAGGAACAGCACCAGCGCCATCAGCACTCCGCTCTGATAAGCCCCCCAGAAGCGGGTGGCTTCGCCGCCAGCAGACATCAGCCGTTCGTATCCTGCCCCACCGCGCAACCCGCTCACCAGCCCCTGCACCTGCGCCGAACCCAGATAAGGCGCCAGCATCGGCTCTGCCTGTGCGCTGGTGATCATCATCAGCGGGACACTGCCCAGCAGAGGCTGAACCTGCTCCACCCAGGCGCGCCCCACCTCAGGGCTGTCGGTCAGCACGATGACCAGCCCGAAGTCCTGAATGCCGTTCACCCCCTGCGCCGCCGGGCGATCCCACGCTCCCACGCCGGTCAATGCCGTATCCAGCGCCGAGGGCGCCGCACGGCGCGGATTCTGGGCAAACTCCAGCAGAGAAGTCGTCCCCCCTGCCAGATACCCCAGATTGACGGTGCGCTCGCCGACCACATACTGCGGACGGGCAAGCGCCGCCTCGCGCACCATGGCATCCGCCAGCACCGGTCCGCCCACCACCGTGGACACGATGAACAGGCGGACATTGCGATCCATGAGATGGCGCAACAGCGCGCCGGAGGCAAAGCGCATTTCTGCGGTGTGCGAAGGCTCATACTCCACTGCCAGCAGGACGGGAGCGTTCTCCGGCAGGCTGTCCACCCGCTGGTAGAAGGCTTCCAGCCCCGGCACCGCCGCAGGATTGACGCTCGTCAGGGCAAAGGAAGGCGCCAGCATGGTCAGCAGAGACAGCACCAGCAACAGCGCCAGAATGACCCGCAAAATCACCTGCGGAGCGCGGGAGGCTTCGGCAACCACCTCGCGCGGTTTGGCTTCCAGCGCCAGAACGTTCTCCAGCAGGGCGGCGTTGGAGCGCTGACGCTCGCTGACCTTCAAACGCACCGAGTAAGCGGGAGGCTTGCGGTAGCGCGAAACAATCTCCTCTCCGGCAATGACCCCCACCAGCCCTTTGAGCGGACCGGCTTCCTCCAGACGCTGTTCGCCTTCTTCCACCGCCGCATGGCTGGGCAGTACCGCTTCCAGCGGGCGCATCTCTTCCACCCAGGCGGGCAGTTCGGCGGGCGCCAGCGCTTCGGCGGGGGCTTCTTCTTCCCCAACCGGCGCCGCCTCTGCCGCCTCAGCGCCTTCTTCCGGGGCGCTTCCCAGCCATTCGGGCAGTTCTACGGCAAAAGGCACCTCGCCCTCTACCGGGGCAGGCGGTTCCTCTTGTTCGATCAGCGGCGGCACTACCGGTCCGGCGGGTTCCGGCGGCGGCTGTACCCCGCTGAGCCACTCGGGTAAATTCTCATCCACAAACGGCGAGACCGGTCCGGCGGGAATTTCCTCGGGCTTCTCCTCCATCTGCCCGAAGGTGGTCAGCCAGTCGGGCAGTGCTCCTTCCTCGGTTGGGGCAGGCGCGGGTTGCTCGTGCTCGGCGCGGAATTTTTCAAAGCCCTCATCCGATACCCATTCGGGTACGGCGGGCGCTTCAGGAGCGCCTTCTTCAGCGGGCGCCCCCGCCATCCACGGCGGTACTTCTTCTCCCGCAGGCTGTTCGGCGGGTGGAATCTCTTCCTCACCAAAGCCAGCCCCGGCTAACCACGGCGGTACTTCCTCCCCCGCAGGCTGTTCAGCAGGGGTGACCTCTTCTTCCGCGCCAAAGCCAGCCCCGGCTAGCCACGACGGTACTTCCTCCCCTGCGGGCTGTTCGGCGGGTGGAACTTCTTCCTCGCCAAAGCCACCCCCGGCTAACCACGACGGCACTTCTTCTCCCGCGGGCTGTTCGGCAGGCGGAACTTCTTCACCGCCAAAGCCAGCCCCGGTAAGCCACGACGGCACTCCCTCTTCCGCAGGCTGTTCGGCAGGCGGAATTTCTTCACCTCCAAAGCCAGCCCCGGTAAGCCACGGCGGCACTTCCTCCCCCGCAGGCTGTTCGGCAGGCGGGACTTCTTCACCGCCAAAGCCAGCCCCGGCTAGCCACGACGGCACTTCTTCTCCCGCAGGCTGTTCGGCAGGGGTGACCTCTTCTTCCGCGCCAAAGCCCGCTCCAGCTAGCCACGAAGGCGCTCCCTCTTCCGCAGAGGGTTCGCCTGACGGTATTTGAGATTCCAGCGAAGCAAAGAACGCCGCCATCTCATCGGGGACGGCTTCCCGTGGAGCGATTTCTTCTTCCGGAACTTCCGGCAGGGAGAAACCCGCCTCCGGGGGGATTTCCGGCGCCTCCTCCGCGGGGGTTTGCCACGCGCGCAGTCCCGAAAGCCAGTCGCCTTCCTCCGCTGAGGGGGCAGGCGCACCGCTTTCCGGCGGCGCGGCGGTGGGTTCGGCGGGCTGTTCCCACGGCAGGGGTTCTTCTGCGCCCGCAGAAGGCGTTTCTCCACCGGTCAAGCCGCTCAGCCAGTCGGGGATGGGGGCTTCTTCCTGCCCTTCCCCGCCTTCGGGGGCAAACCAGTCCAGCGGCGTGGCGCGTTCGGCTTCGCTTTGCGAGCGGATGTCCTTCAGCCAGTCGGGCAAATCCGCCTCGCCGCCCTCCCCTCCCGGGGATGGCGTTGAAGGCGGTCGCAAAGCGCTCAACCAGTCGGGCAGGGCTTCTTCCGCCTCCAGACTGGCGCCGCAAAACTGACAGATGAGCGCCTCTTCCGGATTACTTTTTCCACAGGTTGGACAGATTTTCTCAGCCATAGGTTATCCACTGTATGGGCGGTCTGCGCCCAGAAGGATGCGCAGTCCGGTCATCAGACTGCCCAGCGCAATGCCAATCAAAATGCCCCGTCCGCCCGCAATGGGCAGGCGCTCGAAGAAGCCGATCAGCGCGCCCAGCAGAGGCGCTTCCTGCAGGGGCATGAGCAAACCGGCGCCCAGCAACAGGAAGAAGACGGCGGAGATCACAAACACCACCGCCATCACCCCTTTGCGGCGCTGAAACAGGCGCATGCTGGCAAACACCAGCGTCACCGCCAGCAAACCCAGCAGGCTGGCTTCCACCGGCACCTGAATTGCCAGCACGGCTTGCTGGAAGCGCGGATCGGCGGGGGTGAGGATCATCCCGGCGACGGCAGTCACCAGAAACGCCACCACCACCAGCACGCTGTAGCGGTCGGCTTCGCGGCGGGCGCTCATGCGGCGCACGTGGGTGAGGAAGAGGTGAATCACCCCCACCCAGGCGGCAATCCCTGCCAGCACCACCGCCCAGCCGATGAAAATGGCGCGCACCGCCTGAATGTACGCCAGCGAAGTCCATTCCGGCGGGATGAGATAACCCAGCAGGACGATCAACCCCGCCGCAATTGCCAGAGCCGTCATCACCGGAGATCTCATAGGCTCACTCCTGCCAGCCCAAGAATTGCCGAAAGCACCATCAGCCCGATCACCACCCAGCGCAGGATGTCCTGCACCCGCAAACTGGTCTGGTAAATGGCTCCGGCTTGCAGATACCCCGGAACGGCGAACAGTTCTTCGCCCAGCAGGGCTTCTTCAGCGGTGACGTAAAACACCGCCTGAGCATCCAGCGCATCCGACGCCCCCAGCGAGAAGGCGTTTTCATGCTCAGATGCCGCCGCCATCAACCCGGCTTCGGGACCAAAATTGCCCACGAACAAATTGGCGGAGATGCGTTCCTGATGGATGACCGGCAGCGTGCCCGCCGTGTAGGACATGGGAGTTGCGCCGGTCAGACGACCGCGTTCGGAGTCGTACTGCTCCGGCACATTGGCAATGCGGTACGCCGCCTGCAGGGTATCCTGACTGAGCACGGTCAGCGTCCCTTCGCCGCTGGAGGCTACCGGCGGGCGGTCGCTGACCAGACTCAACTGCGCCACGCGTTCCAGCGTGCTCAACCCCACCAGCGCCGAGGCATTGGTCGGGCTGAAGATGCTGGCTTTGCCGATGGAAAGATGAATGCGCGAGCCATCTTCCACCGAAAGCCCCAGAGCGCGGCGCGCCCGTTGCAGTGCAGGGATGGCTCGGAACACCACTTTGCGTTTGCGCAGGGCTGGAAGGGAAAGGATCAGGGTCAGGGCGCCAGCCAGCACCACCAGCCCAAGCCCAAGAATGGATTCAAGCCAGATCACGCGGTGTTTTCCTCCCGTAAGAATGAAGCAAAGGCAGACCTCTCTTCATCATCTTCGCACAGGTACGCCAGCGCCGCCAGTTTCTCCGCAGAGACCCATCCGCCCAGTACGGGCTGGCTCATGGTGATGATCTGCCCCGCAAGGATGGAGAGCGGCGCGGCGCTTTCCAGCAGGGCGGCGACAAACTCCTTCAAACCCCAACGTTGCAAGGTTTGCGCCCAGGCATGCCAGTACGCACGATATGCCTGCATAGTAAGAGTATAGCACAAGTTGAATCCCTTGTTGGATTTTTTTTATCGCTTTGGATCAGGGTGCCCGAGCGGGCAGGCAGACATCAGGAGCGCCACAAGAACGTCCCGCCCCCGCGCCGATAGAACGCCAGCACCTGCTCGCGCATGCCCGCCTCACTGCCGAACAGCCGATCCACCTGCGAGGTGTAGGCGGCGATGGCATCCTGCCAGCGCGCCAGCGCCTCTGCGCCCACCTCCACCCGCAGGATGCGCTCGGGAGGCAAGCCCGCCTCCAGCGGCAGGTTGTGCCATTGGGCGTAGGGAAAATCGGCGTAGTACCACAGCGGACGGCGCAAGCCCTCCGCCGCGGCTCGCGTCAGACGGTGATCCACATGGTTGCCGTACGACAGCGGGACGACCACGTTCGCCCCACGCGGCAGTCGGCGCGCCCAGTTGCCCCGCAGGCGCCGAATCAGCGCCCCTTCGGCAGGATGCACGGGCAGCCACAAATCCTCCCCACGCTGGATGAGCGGCGTCCCGTCGGGCAGGTAGCGGTAGATGCAGTCGGGCAGGGTGCCATGCCGCACAGATGCCCCGATGAGCACACAGGCGGCGCGATCCTCGGCGCGGCGCAGGGACACCAGATTTGCCCCCACCCCCAGTTCGGCGTGCATCTGACGGGCAAAGGGCGGCAGAGGGCGGCGAGGATCAGGGAAGCCCCCGCACACCGTCCAGATTTCCACGCGCTCCCCGCGGCGGGTTTGTTCGGCAATCATCCCGCCGCAGGACAGCACCACGTCATCAAAGTGAGGAGAGAGATAAATCCAGTGCAAAACAGCCTCCATGGGTCAGGAAAATTCTCCTCGAATTGTGCTCAAAAACACCCCCTCCGTCAAGGCAAACCGACTGGGCGATCTTCCACCCGCCCCTCCTTTGCGCCCATCCTGCCATCGTGGTGAATTTTCTTTTAAAGCCTCGCTAAAAAGCGCCCGTCCAAAATTCGGATTCATGTACAATTCTCTTATAAGGAGGTTCACCATGCCGCTCATTCATGCCGACTTCTTCTCTCAAGCGCTTCAATTGTGTGTGGAAGTGGATGTCATCCTGCCCCTGCGCCCGTGGAAAGGCGCAGGCGCACCCGATGACTCCCGTCACCCCACCCTGTACCTGCTCCATGGGCTTTCCGATGACCACACCATCTGGCAGCGGCGCACGTCCATCGAGCGCTACGTCGAGGAGTACGACCTCGCCGTGGTCATGCCGGCAGTACACCGCAGTTTCTACACCGACATGAAAGCCGGTTACCGCTACTGGACGTACGTCTCCGAGGAACTGCCCTACGTGATGCGCTCGCTCTTCCCCCTCTCGGATCGGCGCGAGGACAACTTCGTCGCCGGGCTGTCCATGGGCGGGTACGGCTCTTTCAAGTTAGCCCTCTCCCACCCCGAGCGCTTCGCCGCCGCCGCCAGTTTCTCCGGTGCGCTCCACATGGCGCTGGCGTATCAGGATCCCACTCCCGAATGGCAGGCGGAACTCAACCGCATCTTCGGCTCGCTGGACGAGTACCGCGGCAGTGCCAACGACCTGTTCGCCCTGGCAGAACGCGCCAAAGCCTCCGGCGCGCCACTGCCCACCCTGTACGCCTGGTGCGGCACCGAGGACTTCCTGCTCCCCGCCAACCACGCCTTCCGCGACCACGCCCATCAACTGGGTCTGCCGCTCACCTACCGCGAAGGTCCGGGCGACCACTCGTGGAAGTACTGGGACGAGCAGATTCAGGTCTTCCTGCAGATGCTCCCGCTGAAGAAAATTGCCTGAAGGGTTACGGCGTAAGGATGGCTGGCATCAGCCCCCGCATGGCAGGGAAGAGCAGGGACGGGACAAGTCCCAGCAGGATGAGCGCCGCCACGCCCACGACGATCAGCAGGGCTTGAAAAGGCGTCTCCCGCGCCTCCCGCGGACCGAAGTACCCGCCGGTGAGCACTGCCAGCACGCGGAAACCGCTCAACAGCAACCCACCCATGCCCGCCAGCGCCAGCACGGCGCTGAGCGGGCTTTGGCTTGCCAGTTGCTCCAGTAAGAGGAAGCGCACCGGGAAGCCCGCCAGCAGAGGCAATCCCGCCAGCGAGAGGTACGCCGTCGCCAGTCCCGCCGAGGCAAAGGGATAAAATTCGGCGGCGCGTTCCAGATCCTCAAACCGCAGGCTCTTGCCCAATCCCCTCAGCACCGAAGCCGAAAGCGCCCACAGCGCCAGCGCCAGCACCCGCGGCAGGAACAGCATGGCAAAGGTTTCCATACTGACCGGAGATGCGAGGCTCAGCGCCAGCAGGGAGATGCCGGTTTCGATGATCACCGCATAGGCAAACAGACGCCCCAGATGGCGCTGGAAAACCGCCCAGCCCCCCGCCGTGACGACCATCACCACCCCGCTCAACCGCAGAACCTCCCCCAGTTCCGGGAGATTCTTCAACCACGCCACCGCATAAATGTACTTGACCCCCAACAGCAGGAAGGTGGTGGGCAACAGCATCAGCAGATAGCCCAGCGGATACGGCTCGGCTTCCTCTGCCACCAGCGGCATCCACGTGTAAAAGGGAAAGACCGCCAGCCACAGCGCAAACCCCAGCCCGAGGAAAATCTCCGCCAGCAGAGGGAAAAAGGTGTTTGCCGGGTTGGCTTCCACCGCGCTCAACGCCCAGCCTGCCAGCAGGACGAACGGCATGGCAAAGGTCTGGAAGATGAGGTAGCGCAGCGCCCCCGTGCCCACTGGTCTCCCCGGCGGCGAGACCAGCGGGATGCTCAACAGCACCGCCAGTTCCACCAGCAGAGCCGCGTACAGGAAAGGCTGAACCGAGAGCGCCGCCAGCAGGATCGCCGCCACTGCCAGCCCGTATGGCACCATGAAGCGGTGGGCGCGCGCCTCACGCGAACCGCCAAACCAGAACGCCGCAATCAGGTAGAAGAAAACCAGCAGAGGACGGTCATTGTTCTGCACCACCAGTTGACGCCCCGCCAGCGCCAGCGCCGATTCAATTTCCCAGCGTCTGCCGAACAGACGGATGCCTGTATCAATGGGGAGCACCCATGCCAGCAGCGCCAGCAGCAGGCACAGTCCCACCCCCAGACGCGTTACCCAGCCCTCGCGCCAGCGCAACAGCCACAGGATGACGGCAAACCCCAGCGGCAAGACCACCCAGATCAGCGGAGCGTTCATCGTTGCCCCCCGTCGTTCACGGCTTCCAGAAACTCGGAGAAATCGGCTTCGGCATCGAACGCCAGCGTCTCCCCGCCCAGTTGCTGATAGTCGTTGTGAATCAGCAAGACTCTCATCCCCGTTCTTCCCCTCCCGTGCGCATGGACGGCGCGGAGACCACATAAGACCCCACCAGCGCCAGCCCCAGGGTGATGAAAGCCTGCCCCCCCGCCACCAGAATGGACTGCTCTACGCTGGTGTACAGCAGATCGAAGCCCGCCAGCGTCGTCAACAGAGCGACCACCTCACGGAATGGACGGGTGGACATCCCCAAATGCAGCATGCCCATGCCGATCAGAATCAGCCCGCCGCGCATGGCAGGCGCAGGCACAGGGAAGTAAGCCACCGCCAGCGGCGCCACCGAGTACACCAGCAAGATCACCAGCCCGGAAGCAATCAGATGAAAGGCTGTTCCCACCCATCCCGGAGGAGTCAACTCGCGCCAGCCCTCGGCGGGTTGCGCCGCGCCCAGCACCGCCACCGCCATCCAGCCGGTCACCAGTTTGACCGCCGCCAGTCCCGGCGACCACAGCCAGAGGGTGTAGCCTGCCGCGACGGCATACACCACCGCCAGCGCCATCAGTCCGCGGCGCCATTCCTGCCCCACCAGCAGATAAACGGCGGCGATCAGCGCCACCCCCTCCACCCCGCGGAAGAGCCACTCCAGCATCATCGCGCCACCTCCGCGCGCACCAGCGAGACGAACAGCGCCAGCAGTACGAACACCCACAGCAATCCCCCGCTCCCCTCCAGCAAAGAGGTCAGCAGGTCGAACACGCCCGCCACCCGCTGATACACCCAGCCGATCAGGCGGTACAGCCACGCCAGCCCAAACAGGTCGGAGAGGAACGTTCCCATCCGCTCCGCGGAACGCCGCACCGCCTCCGATTCAAACCACGCGGGGAAGCGGCGGCGCATCAGCCTCGCCGTTCCCCACCCCAGCGCAAACAGCCCCAGCGTTGCCCCACCGCCGATCAGGCTTTCGCGCCCAGAGGACAGCGACAAACCCAGAGCCGCCACCAGCCAGTAGCCCAGAATCAGCACCAGCAGACCCAGCGGATACACCACCTGAATCCAGCGCTCCATCTGACGCAGGGAATCCCCCTCCACCAGGGCAAAGCGCAGGGCTCCCAACAGCAGGGCGGGCAGAGGGAGCAGGAACACCCACTCCAGCGGCGAAAAAGCGCGCGGCAGAACCCCGCTCCAACCCGTCGAGAGCGGCGTAAGCGGCAACCCCGACATGCTCACCAGCGCGATCAGCGAGAAGACCACTGTCCCCGGCTGTGTGGCGGAGTGCAGGAAGAACACCGAGCCGGGCAGGATCAGCAACACGCCCCACGCCAGACTGGCAAGCGGCTGACCGTGCACCACGCACACCACCGCCATGCTTGCCGTGGCAATCAGCCAGAAGGGACGCGCGGTCAGCACATCCGGAGCGGTCAGCCACCCCGCCGAACTGTAGAGCACCGCCAGCGCCAGAAGCGCCAGCAGAGCCCCCTGCCACTCCGGTGGTACGGCTCCGGCGGGCAGGCGCGCCAGCACCGGCAGAACCGAACCGGCGGACGCCATGCGCAGGGCGGTGCCCAACCCCCGCCGCGCCACACTGCCTTGAACCGCGGTCAGGTGCAGAGGAAGCACCCCCAGACGCAACCCACAGGCAATCAGCAGGAAAAGCGCCTCGCGCGGCGGGAGCGAGACAAAAGTGGGAGGCAGGTTTTGCCCGCGCACCAGCAGGATGGCGGTCAGCACCAGAAAACTGCCGCTCACCCGCACGGCAAAAGCGGTGACGGTTTGCAGTCCAATGCGTCGTTCTCGGCTGTTGGCTTGCAGAATGACCAGTTCGATCAGATCCAACAACGTCCACATCAGCACCAGACTGAGCAGGTTGGCGGCATACACCGCCAGCATGGCAACCGCCAGAATGCTGAGAATGCCCGCCCATGCCGGTGGACTGACATCGCGCTGAAGCCGCGCCGCAGCGGTCAGGAGCGTCCCCAGCCCCAGCAGGCTCAAACTCATGGCATATACCCACCCAATGCTGTCCAGCCCCCAAATGAGCGAATCGGTAAACTGAGACAGAGGCAGCCAGTTCAGCACCGCCATCTCGTGCGGTAATCCCCCGCGCAGATAGAGGAAAAACGCGCTCGCCATCAGGGCGCTCCCCGTCCCGACCAGCCAGGCAATCCCCGCGGTGGGACGTGGGCGCCGCAGGATGAAGATGATGATCGTGCCCATGACAAGGGCAATGGGGGGAAGCAGTGCCTCCAAGGGTTAAATCACCTCCCCAATCGTTCGTTTCAGGAAGCGCCCCATGCCGGCGCGTCCGCGCCACTCCCCGCGCTGGACGATGACCTGCCCGCGCAGCAGCACCGTTTCGGGGAAGCCCTGCAACGCCCAACCCTCATAGAGGTTGTAATCGGTGCGGTGATGGGCGTACTGCACGCCGTACGTCACCCGCCGGGATGGATCCCACACCACAATGTCGGCATCTGCCCCGGGGAGCAGGGCGCCCTTGCGCGGGTACAGCCCGAACATGCGCGCCGGTTGGGTGGCGGTGAGCGCCACGAACTGATTGGGGGTGATCCGTCCCGCGCCCACGCCGTACGTCCACAGGATGGGCAGACGGTCGCCCACGCCGGGCAAGCCGTTGGGAATGCGGGTAAAGTCATCCTTACCCAGTTCCTTGCCGGGGATGGCAACCGGTTTGCCCTCGTATTCGATGGGCTGTGTGCCGTCGTAGAAGAAGGGACAGTGATCCGTGGCAATGGCTTGCAGGGTGCCCTGCGCCAGTCCCTGCCACAGGCGTTCCTGATCGGCGGGGGTGCGCACCGGCGGGGAGCAAACCCACTTGGCGCCATCGGGACGCTGAAGGTCTTCCTCGCTGAAGAAGAGGTACTGCGGGCAGGTCTCGCCCATCACCGGTAAGCCCTGCTCGCGGGCATACGCCAGCATGTCCACCTCGCCTGCCGCATTCATGTGGACGATGTACAGCGGGGCTTCTGCCATGCCCGCCAGCGCCGCCCCGCGCAGGACGGCTTCCACCGCGCTCCATGCCGGACGGGTGCGCGCATGCCATACCGGTGTGGTGTGTCCCTGCGCCAGCGCCTCGGCAACCAGCAGTTCGATGACATCTCCGTTCTCGGCGTGCATCAGCGTCAGGATCCCGTGCTTTCCCGCCACGCGCATCACCCGCAGAATGTCGTCGTCGGGCAGGCGCAGGCGGTTGTTGTAAGCGGTGAACACCTTGATCGAGGAAATGCCCTCCTCCAGCAGGGTGGGCAGTTCTGCCAGCGTGTCGGGGTACAGGTGGGTGATGTTCATGTGGAAGGAATAATCCACCGCCGCCTTGCCGCCCACCCGGGCATGCCAGGCTTCCACGCACCGCCGCAGGGCAGGATGATCCTGACTGATGAAGTCAATCACCGTGGTGGTGCCGCCGAACGCCGCCGCCTTGTGACCGGTATAGTGGTCATCCGAGGAAACCGTGCCGAACATCGGCAAATCGAAGTGGGTGTGCACATCCACCCCGCCGGGGAGCACCAGTTTGCCCTCCGCATCCAGCACCTCAGCATCGGGAGCGTTCAAACCGGCGCCAATGGCGGCAATTTTCTCCCCCTCCACCAGAATATCGGCGCGGAAAGTCTCCGCGGCGGTGATCAGCGTGCCATTTCGAATCAACAGGCTCATCGTGTCCTCCAGTCTCCGGCTGGCATTGCCATTGCAACCTTATTTGGATGGTTTCAAGTATAAACCAAAGGTACAATTCGTGATATAACCATTAAAATTAATGCGTAAAGTCTGGTATTTGTGAGAGAACTTCATGAAGCCTCTGCACATTTCGGCTTCGGGAAAATGGTTGTTTCACGCCGCCCCTCTGGGTAAGGTCATGGTGTGGGACATGACCGGCGGCAACCTGCTCGCCGTCTGCGATGGGCACTGGATGGGTCTTTCGCTGGACGAACAAACCCTGCTCACCCAGACCCCCGAAGGGGTCAAAGCATGGGCACTGCCCACCGGCGAGGAAAAGGCGCTCTCCACGGTGAACCCGCAGACCTTTCCCCTGCATCAGCGGGTGCTGGTGCGCAAACAGCCCTACACCCTGCAACTCGATCTTCAAGACGCCCTGACCGGTGAGACGGTCTGGAATTTCCGCTTTGAGCAAGACCCCCGCTACCATGCCCGTCTGGAAGCCTGCGCGCTGGCGCCCGACGACCGCTCCCTGCTGATCACGCTGGCAGGCGAGTTCAGCGGTCAGGCATGGGCGCACGGCTACGTGCTGGACATTGCCAGCGGAACTAAACGGCTGAAATTCAAGGTCAATCGCCACCAGTTGCCCGCCTATTTCTCCTTCTCGCCCCCGCCGCTTCAGGTGCTGGTGTCGGATGAAATGTACCACCTCACCCTGATCCAACTGGAAAGCGCTCACCTCGAACAGGACGTGTGGGTGAGCGGCTTTTCGGGAGCGGCGGCATTCTTTCCACTGTTGCCCGCCGTGCTGGCGGTCAGCGTGTGGGAGCCGGTGGTGGATCCAGCCATCTCGCCGTTTTCGGTGCAGTTCCTCGACCTGCGCCGCACCAGCGGCGAACGCATGCGCCGCGCCGCGGTGATCGCCGAGTTTCGCGAGAGCCAGCCGGTGCACGACATGCTCTTCACCCCCGACGGGCAGACGCTGGCAGTGCTGGTCAGCACCGGCGCCATCCACCTGTGGAATCTGGCGCAGGGACGCATCGAACGCACGCTGGAACTGTAACCGTTCCCTGCCACCCACCTCGACGCGTCCCATGATTAAGAAATTCGCTAACGGCTCACCATGCTTGCCGAGGCAACCCGAACCGGCGCATTCCCCAGCCGAGACAGCATCTCGCCCAAAGTTTGGGCTTCCACGCTTCCACTGTCGAGCACGTTCTTCGCCCAGCGGTAACTGACCGACTGGTAGAGCAGTTCCGCCTCGATGGTAAAGGGCGCGCCTGCCGGATCCACGGGAATGCGGTACTGCACGCTATCGCCCCCGCCGATAAAGTCGGCGTCGTTCAGCGCATCGCCGATCACCGCCGAGACGCGGGGCGGCTGAGCCTTGTCAAAGCCGCGCGGTAGCAGGCGGTTGTCCTTGATATAGGAAGCGGCGAGCAACTGGTAGGTGGTCACCTTGCCGGTGGCGGTCTGCATCACCGGCTCGTAAATCTGCACCTGATCCGCCGCGGTGATGAGGGTGTAGTGTGGCTCATACGCCGCAGGGTCTTCGTCGCTGGCATTGCCCTGAATCTTCCCCTCGCCGTCGTACCCGCCCGACTCGAACACCACCTTACCGCTCGCGTCCTTCACGGTGACGTGAAGCCACGCCCGCCGCGAGGGGAACGAGGTGGGAAACTTATGCCCGGTGAGCAGATCGAGGCGTACGGCAAACTGCAGGCTGTCGCCCTCCAGTTGAGGTGAGGTAATGGCAAGGGTGGCGGTGCGGGTCTGCAGGAATTCGGTGGTGCGGGCAATGTGAGCCTCCAGCCCTGTCCCGCCGGGATTGCGCACCCCCTCCACATTGCCGTCCTTCAGCAGGGTGAGCAGGAAGACGTTGCCCCCTGTAAAGGTGTGGCGGAAGAACGGCTGGTAGGTGTTCTGCGGGGTGATGTTGGAAATGGGCGCGGCGCCTGCCGCGGCGGGCATGTGGCAGTCCTGACAGGACGATTGCTGTGCAAAATCCGAAGCCAGCCACTCGCTGAAGGGGGTCTGCTCGTAAAAGAGCGCATCGGCACTGCTCAGCGTGCCGTCGGCGGTGATGTAGTTCAGGTACAGTTCGTGGCAGGTGGCGCACAACTGCGACTGGCGCACATGCTCGCTCTGCGTGGCAAAGTATCCCGAAGCGGCTTGCATGGTCTGACGGTTCTGCTCGCTGATGGGCAGCGCCCCGTACAGCAGGCGCTCCCCCATCGGGGTGGTGGTGTCAATCGCCAAATCGCCGCTGTGGCGCAGGGCATCGGCGGGAGACTGAGGAATCTGGTGGCAGACGGTGCAGGACACCCCCTCCAGCGCCAGTTTTCCCAGCGGATGTTCCATCGCCAGCACCCCCTTCTCGCCGTACAGGAAGGTGGATTCTCCCTGCGCCTGCAGGGTGACGCGCGCCGTGGGCGTGTGGCAGGTAGCGCACTTGGACTGAATGGCATCGCCGTACTGCGGGGCGTTGAGCAGTTCCATGCGCACGCTGGCGCGGAAGTACGGATCGAGAGCCGCGTTGCCCATCACACTGGTCTGCCACTCGGGGACAATGGAAACATCCGCGCCGGTGCTGTCCTTCAAGCCCTGATGACAGGCAGCGCAGTTGCTGGACGGCTTGAAGAAGGCTTCTCCGGGCGGTGTGGTGGGGGTCGAAGCGGGGGGAGCGGGAGCCGTACAGGCGCTCAACACCAGCAGGACAACGAGGGACAAGCCCCACAAAACGACTCTTCGCCTGAGGGAACCTGAGAGTACCATGGCATCCTCCCTGTATCTGTATTGTAGCGCGAGTCGAAAAAAGAACGAGAATAAAATGTATCCCCTGACACAATCAGACACGGGGGCAGGTGACTCTGCCCCCGTGCGAGGATTCAAGGGTGGATTTACTTTGTTTCCGGCGTATCTGGCTTTTCGGCGAACGGATCCACGTCCGGGTTGGTGCCTGCCCACACGCACGCCGCTTCGCTCATCAAGCCGCACTCGGCGCCGCGTGAACAGCGGTGCGCCACAATCCGCGGCTTTTGATCGGGCAGATGCTCGTCAGGGTATATCACCTCCGCCTCCAGCGAGACTTCCCGCCCTACATGCCGACAGTACTGCACCTTGATTGTTTGCCAAACCCGTTTAGCCATGCATCACCTCCTGTAAGAAACCTACTGCGATTGACGAACCAGTTTGAGCACCGCCCCGTTCTGGTGATCGGTGATGTACACCTCGCCTGAGGCATCCTGCCCAAACGAACTGACCGAAACCCCGCCCAACTGGAAGAGCAGTTGCGACTTCCACGTGCCATCCGGCTGACGGAGCAGCCCCCACACCTTGCCGTTGCAGTAATCGGCATACAGGTACACCCCCTGAAACTCCGGGAGCGCCGCGCCGCGATAGACAAACCCGCCCGTCACCGAACAGCCTTCGGGGTGGGCGTACTCCGCCACCGGATCGATCAGCACGGCATCGGCGGGGGGAGGGCCCACGTAGGGGTGCGCCCCCTCGCGGTAATCCCAGCCGAAATTGGCGCCGCCCGGCGAACCGGCGGGCAGAAAATCAATCTCCTCGTAAAGGTTCTGCCCCACATCGCCGATGTACAGGTCGCCGGTCAGACGGTCGAAGGAAAAGCGCCAGGGGTTGCGCAGCCCATACGCCCAGATTTCCGCCAGCCCCTTCTGACCATCCGCAAAGGGGTTGTCGGCAGGAATGGCGTAAGGATCGCCGCCATCCACGCTGATGCGCAGCAGTTTGCCCAGATGCGTCTTCAAACTCTGCGCATTCCCCCACGGATCGCCGCCCTGACCGCCATCCCCCAGCCCGATGTACAGGTAGCCATCGGGACCAAACACCATCCCACCGCCGTTGTGGTTTGCCGCCGGTTGATCCACCCGCAGCAGAACCTGCTCGCTGGCAGGATCGGCGCTGGCACGGTCGGGAAGGGCAGTAAAACGGGCAATGACGGTATCGCCTTTGCGGTCGGTGTAGTTGACGTAGAAGTAGCCGTTCTCGGCAAAACGGGGATGCAGGGCAATGCCCAGCAACCCCTGCTCGTTGCCCGAAGACCCCACCCGCTCCACAATGTTCAGGAAGGGCGTCTCGCGCCTTGTACCGTTTTCGATGAGCGAGATGACCCCGCGCTGTTCCAGCACCAGCAGGCGCGAACCATCTGCACTGATGTCCGCCACATCCAGAGGACGCTCAAAGCCCGCCGCCACCTGCACCCAGCCGAACTGCGCCGGGTCGGGGAATTGACTCACCCCTGAGGCAGGCGCCTCGCCGGGAGCGGGGTAAGACGCCTCGGTGGGCGCGGGAGAAGGCTCAGCCGGGGGCTGGTATCCCTCCGGCGTAGGCACCGTCCCGCCCGGAGCCTCTCCGGCAGGCGGAGCGTAAGCCGTCGGCGCCGCGGGAGCCGGGGCAGTGGTCGTGGGGGGTTGAGCCGAGGGCGTTGCCTGCGGCGAGCAGGCAGTCAGCAACACCCCGAAAAGCGTGAACACCACAAACAAACGTCGCATCAAACCCAAAGCAACCTCCTTGCTACCATTAAGAATTAACCGGACCTTCGTCGCGGAACTCGGCATCGATGATGTTCTCATCCTCAGGCGTCGGCTTGTCCGACACCACCTGAATGCCGGTCTCGCCCTCGATGGCGCGGCGGTGCTCCTCCACCACATCCTGCGGGCACATCTCGATGAAGAGCGAATTTGCCAGCCAGATGAGGGCGGCGTCATCAAAGGGCAGCAGAGGCAGGGCATCGGTTGGGATGAACATGTACACCACCGAGGCAATGGGGAGAATCTTCACCAGCGGCGAGACACGGCGATCGGCTACCAGTCGGGCAATCAAACGCACCTGATTGGAAAGCGTACGAAAGAATCCCCCACCCCCTACGACGATTTGGCGCGATTTCTCGGGCATCGCAGACCTCCGTTAGAAAGATTATACCAGCCCCAAGGGGTTTGGCAAGCAGGGCTGTACACGGAGTCCGGGCTTTCTTAAAGTCGAGAAATGAGCGCCAAGGCTTGATGAGAAGGAGCGGCAAAAAAGCGCTGAGCCTGTGGTAGAAAGACGGCGCTCTGAGGTTGTAAAACTCAGGACAAGCAACGTCTGCAGGCTATTCTATGAAAAGAGGGACTCACTGAGCCAACAATGAAACGAGCAGCGCCAGACCACCTCCACACGCAATCAAGACACCCAGCACAAGGAAGATGATCCCCAGAATGAGCATGGTCTTGCCTGCCTGCAGGCTAGTTTGCAACACAGCCTCTGCCGGGTTTTGCGGGTTGTAAAACACCCGCACTTCACTCCCCACGGGATACCGCGCAACTTCCTGTTCTGCTCTTCGGCGTTTTGGATAAGTGGCTGCCGGTCCAATCGCCAACCGGTCGCTTCGGTGCACGACTCCGTTCACCGCGTACTCATAAACCACCTTGGGAGCATAGACTTCTACGCTTTCCCCCTCGGAATCGGTCCCACTGTGGCTAGAGATATAAGCCTCCACCACTTTTCCCGTAACCGAGGGCCAGGTACTGCTTTCCTGTGCTTTTCGTTTTTCCCGACGATAGAGGATGAGAACCCAGATCCCCACCGCCCCAAAAACGAGCGCCAGACCTCCCATACAAAGGAACCCTAACCAGCCAGTATTTTCCATCGTTCCCTCCCCAAAGTGTTAATGTCATGTTTATTATTGTATATCATCAACAAAGATGTTATCTCCCAGATCTAACGTGTTTGTCCCAGGAATGGCTGGTGAAATGAGAAAGGAGCAGGGTTGAATAACACCCTCTCCCCCTTGGGACAGGGCAGGCTGCGGGCACGTGCAATCCCTCTTTTGATATACTTATCCCCAATGGCATCGTACTTCCTCGGACTGGATCTGGGCACCGGCTCGTGCAAAGCGGCGCTGGTGGATGCCCACGGCAACCTGCTTGCCGAAGGCAGTGGCGCCTACCGCCTGCCCCCCGATCAAACCACCACCGATCAGCCGCCCGAAGCCCTGCTGGCAGGGATGGCGCAGGCAGGGCGGGAGGTTCTGGAGCGGACGGGCATCTCCCCCGCCGATGTAGCGGGCATCTCGCTGGGCGCGGCAATGCACTCCCTGCTGGCGGTGGATGCCCACCACCAACCCCTCACCGGCGCCATGACCTGGGCGGACAACCGCGCTCAACCGCAGGCAGACCTCCTGCGCGGCACGCCAGAGGGCGAAGCCCTGTACCGGCAAACCGGCTGTCCCATCCACCCCATGTATCCGCTCTACAAAGCCCGCTGGCTGAGAGAAAACCACCCCGAAATCTTCCGCCGGGCGGCGCATCTGGCGACCCTGCGGGATTACGCCCTGTTCCGCCTGTGCGGCGTCTGGGTCACCGACCCTTCCATGGCATCCAGCACCGGCTGGCTCAACCTGCACACCCTCACATGGCACCCCGATGCGCTGGCGTTCTCCGGAGTGACCCCGGCGCAGTTGCCCGAGATTCATCCCCCCGATGCGGTGTTCCCCCTGCGCCAGTCCCCTCTGGCAGACGCGCTGGGATTGCTGCCCGGCACGCCCGTGGCGCTGGGATGCAGTGACGGCGTCAACTCCAACCTCGGCGCCGGAGCGGTGCGCCCGGGACAAGCCGTGCTGATGATCGGCACCAGCGGCGCCCTGCGCCTGTTCTCCAGCCAGCCGCGCTTCCACCCCGCACAGGGATCGTGGTGCTACGCCGTGGAGCCGGGACGCTTTCTGGTGGGCGGCGCCATCAACAACGGTGGGCTGGCGCTGACCGTCCTGCGCGATCTGCTGGCGTCCTTCCCCAACGCCCCCACCCTGAGCGTTGAAGACCTGTTGAGCCTTGCGGAGCAGGTTCCCCCCGGCGCAGATGGACTGATTGCCCTGCCCTTCTTCAGCGGCGAGCGCAGTCCCGACTGGAACGCACAGGCGCGCGGAGCGTTCCTCGGCTTGACTCCTGCCCACCGTCCGGCGCATCTGGCGCGGGCGGTGCTGGAAGGGATTGCCTTTCGCCTGCGCGCGGTGCTGGAGATGCTGGAAGAAACCGGCTTGCCCATGGCAGAGATCCGCGCCTCAGGCGGGTTCGTGCGCTCGCACCTGTGGCTGTCCATTGTGGCTTCTGCGCTGGGACACCCCCTGCACCTGCCCGCCAGCGGCGAGACCTCCAGCCGTGGAGCGGCGTTCTGGGCAATGCGCGGCGTCGGCGCGCTCGGCGATTTCGAGAGCCTGCCCGAGCGCATCGCCATCGTCGAGACGGTGCCCCCACAGCCCGCGGCGCAGGAAGCCTACCGGCGGTTCTATCCGCTGGCGCAATCGTGCTACCGCGCCCTGCTCCCCCTGTACGGCGCGCTTGCCAACCCGTCCTCATCATCCCCTCTGGAAAGGTGATCCACCATGCCCCCCTCGCCCGACCCCCTGCACATCCAGCGCGCGCAAACCGTGTACCGCATTCTGGAAGCGGTGTACGGCATCCCCGAGTGGCGCAACCCCCTGCCGCCGCTGGATGAACTGGTCTCCACCATCCTCTCGCAAAACACCAACGACCGCAACCGCGATGTTGCCTATCAGCGCCTGCGGGAGCGCTTCCCCACCTGGGAAGCCGTGCGCGACGCCCCCACCGCCGAGGTCATCGAAGCCATCCGCCCGGCGGGATTAGCCAATCAGAAAGGCGCGCGCCTTCAGGAAGTCCTGCGGCAGATCACCGCCGAGCGCGGTTCGCTGGATTTAGGTTTCCTGCAGGAGTTGCCCGCCGATGAAGCCCGCCAGTGGCTGCTGCGCTTCAAGGGAGTGGGAGTGAAGACCGCCTCCATCGTCCTGCTCTTCTCGCTGAACAAGCCCGCCTTTCCGGTGGACACCCACGTACACCGCGTCAGCGGACGGATCGGTCTGCGCCCCCCGCAGATGAGCGCCAAAGACGCCCACGAGTACCTCGCCAGCCTGTTCACCCCCGAGCAGTACGCCGCCGGACACCTCAACCTGATTCGCCTCGGGCGGGAAGTGTGCCATGCCCGCAAGCCCGATTGTCCCCGTTGCCCCCTGCGCGAGGTGTGCGCCTACGTCAACCAGCAGGACGGCGATCGCGCATCCACAGCGCAAACTGCCCCATGAACAGCAAACTGAGCGCCAGCAGGGCGAGGAAAATCCCGGCAATGCTCGCCGAGCCGGAGCCGAAGATGGGCGAATCGGGATGCAGGACGTTCTCCGCCCTGCCCAACGCCATCCACAGCGCCCCGCCGAAGAGGGCATTGATCAGCCCCGTCAGCCAGGGCAGGTCAAAGAGCGCCACAGCCACCTGCACCAGCACCGCCGCCACCCCAAAAGCGGCAGGGATGCGCCAGCGCGGTTCATCCCAGAAGATGCCGCCCCAGTTGATCTGCTGTACCAGCAGGGAGACCGGCAGGTAGGTGAGCCAGAAGAACAGCCCGGTGCGTCCCAGCGCCAGCGAGGCTTCTGCCCAGCCAGAGGCGCGCCCGGAACGCATCAGCGCCCCCACCGCCGCGCCAATACCGCTCAACCCGGCGAGGGCAAAGGCAATCTTGCCCGTCCACACCCACGCCCCATGAAAGTACACCAGGCGGATGCGTTCGCCCAGCGTCTTCTCCAGCGGCGCAAAAGCCGTCACCAAAGCGATCAAAGCCAGATTGGCAAGCATGACCTGCCAGCGGTAGCGTCTCAACACACGCAACAGAGTTTGCATCTACAACCTCCAGCGGCACAGCAATGCCCTCTGCAGGCGAGCAGAGGGCATGCGGAAACTTGAAAGATGAATCAGGACTTCTCCGCCTCTTGAGGCGGTTCGGGCAGATAGGTCAGGTACACGTTCAGACGGTCGTAGCCTTCGATACAGCCCAACCGCACCAGCCAGTCAAGGTCGGCATCGCTGGCGCGATGGCTGACCTCCTGTTCGCTGGCGTTGAAGAACTGCCCGCGCACCAGATCCAGGTACAAACCGTTGCCCCAATCCAGCGCGGCAAAACCATCACGCATCATCACCACCCAACTGCGGGCGACGGGTGTGGCGCGCATAACGCGAATCAGCCCGGTTGTGATGCCAGCGCCGCCGCAAAGGTGGTGCGGCGCAGTTTTTCAATCAACTCCTTCTGCGTATCGCACCAGATGGGCTTCATCGGGCACTCTTCCCCAAATTGACACACCCCAGAGGGCGAGGAGCACTCGTTCAGCGCAATTGGACCGTCAATGGCTTCCACCACCTCCAGAACACTGATCTCTTCGGGAGGTCGCGCCAGCGCCACTCCACCGCGCGCACCCCGCGAGGTGTGGATCAACCCTGCGATGGAGAGTTGGGAGATGATTTTCGCTAAGAAAGAAGGCGGGATGTGCTGTTCCTCGGCAATCTGACTGGTTGCCGCCCGCTGATTGGGAGATAATCGTGCCAGATAAACCATCGCGCGAAGCGCATAATCAGCCTGTCGGGTAATCTGCATATTAACCCCTTTTCGGAAATAAAGATAGGAATTCTCAAGATTATAAATAAGTTTATTTAACTCTATTTTATCCGACAAGTGATAGATATCACATCCTCTGGTGACGAAAGGCGTTTGCGTCAAGAATATTAGGACACAGCGCAGAAACGTCCCTTTCCCTGTATGAGAGTTCAGGGCAAGGTCACCCCTCTCCCTCTGGGAGAGGGCAGGGTGAGGGCGTTTTCCCCCTTGAGAGCAAAAAAACAAAAACAGGGCGGTTGCCCTGTTTTTAATATTATACTATTTAGATAAACAATACTACATTACAACCCCGCCAGCATACGCTGACGATTGAAGCCGCGCGCGGCAAGGCGCACCAGCACCAGCGCGACGATCCACAACCCCACACCTACCAGCAAGCCCACCTCTACCGTCAGGTACACCACCCCGGCAATCTGCCCGAAGAGCAGAGGCAGCACCAACACCACCAGCACCCCGCTCAACTGATACGCCCCCATGAAGGTGGGATTGCGCGCCGAAATCAGCACGGTGAAGGCGGTCCCCAGCAGGGAAAGCGCGGGAGAAATCCAGAAGATCAGCGGGTACCACGTAGGAAGCGGGAACCACACCCACCCCATCGTCCAGTACGACGCCAGATTGACCACCAGCGTGTACAGCAGAAAACTGCCCCATGTCAGCCCCAGTGCAGGCAGGAACGCCGCCAGCACCTTGCCGAAGAACAGTTCCCGATCACTGGCTGGCGTGTACAGCAGGGCTTCGATGGTCTTGCGCTCGCGCTCCCCTGCGAAGGAATCGGCGGCGATGACGGTTGAGGTCATCAGCGGGAAGATGAGGAACATGGGCGCCAGCATCATCCCCAGCATGAGGAGGATGACGGTACGCTGAAGGTCAAGCCCCTGCGTGTAGGGCGTCAGGAAGGCGGGCATGTTGTTCAGCAGTGGCTGGATGTCTGGGTCGGCGGTGAACTGGCGGGACATCTCGGGAGATAAAGAAGGCACCACGATAAACAGCAACGGGAACACCACCACGAAAATGAGCGGGAGCACGATCATCGGCACCACCACCGAGGTGTTTTTGAAAGCATCCGCCCAGTCCTTACGGGCAAGCGTCCAGATTCTTTGCAGGTTCATAGGGATTCCTCCTCCGCCTGCGCCTGCAGGGTAAAGTAGATGTCCTCCAGGGAGGGACGCTCGGGCTCGACGCGCAGGATGGGCGCGCCCAGCCCTACCAGACGGCTCACCAGCGCGGGAATGTCCTCCTCGCGGGAAACCTGCACCCGCAGATGGGCATCCTGCGCCTGCACCTGCAGGGCAAAGGGCAGTTCCTCCGCAGAAAGGGCGCGCGGCTCGAGCAGTTGCACCTCCACCCACACCCCGTGATGGAAGCGGCGCTGGAGTTCCTCCAGCGAACCCATCGCCAGCGCGCGCCCGCGGTTGAGGATCAGCACGCGGTCGCACAGGCGTTCGGCTTCCAGCAAAATGTGCGTGCACAGGAAAACCGCCTGCCCGTTTTCGCGGCGCAGGGTGGCAATCAGTTCACGCACCTGACGCGAGGCTTCAGGGTCAAGCCCAGCGGTAGGCTCATCCAGAAAGAGAATTTTGGGACGGTTGAGCAGCGCCCGCGCCAGCGCCAGACGCTGTTTCATCCCCTTGCTGAAGGTCGAGACGCGCTCATCGGCGCGTTCGGCAAGGTCGAAGAAGCCCAGCAGTTCCTCCATGCGCCGCTTGAGGTCCGAAGCGGACATGCCCATCATCTCGCCGAAAAAGCGCAGATTCTGCCGCGCGGTGAGGCGTTCGTACAGCGCAGGCGATTCGGTCAGCACGCCCGTTTGCGCCCGCACCTGCTCACCCTGCACGGACGGGTCCAGCCCCAGCACGCGAATCGTGCCTGCGGTGGGACGGTACAGCCCGTTGAGCAGGCGCACCGTGGTCGTTTTACCCGCGCCGTTGGGACCCAGCAGGGCAAACACCTCCCCCTCCCCCACGGTGAACGACAGGTCATCCAGAGCGCGGCGCTCGCCAAAGGCATGCGTCAGATGATCGACAACGATGGTTTCCATGTTTTTTCTCCAAAGTTTCACGTGAAACAATCCACCTCATTTTTTCGGGAAAGTCACCCGTGAAGCGGTCCTCTCACACCCGTGAAAAATGTTTCACGTGAAACATTTACCCCTTCTGGTTCACACGGCGATAGACGATGTACGAATACACCACCGTGACCAGCGCCGCTCCCAAAATCGCCACCAGAATGACCCAGATGGAGGCGAACGGCGGGAGAAACGCCGCCAGCACGCTGAGCGCCCCCGCGGCGCGGAACACCCACGCTCCTACGCGGTGCGTCTCCACCCACACGGCTTCACTGCTCAGCGTCCACGGCGTGCGGATGCCGATGAACCAGTTCGGGCGGGCATGCTCCAGCAGACTGCCAATACCGATGAACAGCAACCCCATGGCGGGCAGGAGCATCATCGTCATGTTGAAGTTCACCCCCAGCCCCGCCAGCAGGGTCAGCACGTGGACGTACGCCATGTACACGCAGAACCCCGCAATGAAGCCGTGGTACACCTTGCGGAACTGCTCCACGTTCCTCCCCAGCGGATCAATGGCAGGGATGTACACCAGCAGATAGCCCATGCCCAGCGTCATGAGCGGTACCAAAAGGACCGCCCACAGGCGCGGCATGGTATCGTCCACCTCGCCCTGTGCATTCCAGTGCGAGGGCGCCTGTTCGGGCAGGCGCGGATACGCCCACGCCCCAAACGCCAGCATGGCAACCACAATCAACAGAATCGTCAGGTTAATGGCTTTCTTGCTCATCTTGTTCCTCCATGTTTCGGCGCAGAAATCATTCCTTCCACCCGCGCCGTAGATTACTTCCCAATGTTCCAACTCACCCCTTGCTGGACGCTCCCCCCAACCCATCCGAGGGAGCGTCCATGCCCATTCTCATCCCTCTTTCGAGATCTGCTGCTGACCCAGCGAGACCACCCCGCTCAGCCCGCCCAGATTCATGGTATCCACCGCGCTAGACGGCACAATGACCAGCGCACCCTTTTCCTTCAGCCCCTCGAAGAGCATGTTCATGGCGCGCAGGTGCAGCGCCGTGGGATTGTTCTGATAGGCTCGCGAGGCTTCGGCAAAACTCTCGGCAATCTGCTTCTCGCTTTCGCCCAGAATGACACGCGCCTGACGCTCGCGCTCGGCTTGCGCCTGACGGCTCATGGCGTCTTCCAGCGCCTGCGGAATGATGATGTCGCGAATCTCCACCGACTGCACCGTCACCCCCCACGGCGTGGTGCGCTCGTCAATGATCTTCTGCAGGTCGGCATCCATCTTTGCCCGCCCCACCAGAATATCCGCCAGCGGCATCTGCCCGATGACCTCGCGCAGGGCGGTCTGTGCCGCCCAGGTGATGGCGGCGCGGTAGTCTTCCACCTCCAGAGCGGCTTTCTCGGCATCCCACACCACCCAGAAGAGCACCGCATCCACATCCACAGGCACGGTGTCTTTGGTGAGGGTCTTTTCGGCGCTGAAGGGCGTGACCATCACGCGGTGATCGATCCACGTGGCAATGGAGTCGATGATGGGCAGAACCCAGAACACACCTGGACCGCGCAAGCCGTGGAATTTGCCCAGCCGCAGGATCACCGCCTTTTCCCACTGCCGCGCCATCCGAAAGGCAAACAAAATGTACATGCCGATCAGCGTCAGCGGCAGTGGAACCGCCAGAATCACGCCATCGCTGGCGCCGCGTTCATCCAGCACCGCCGCCAGCACCACCCCCACGGTGAGGAAGACGATAAATAACGCCACTGCCAGCGGGTTGACGTGCGCATCCTGCGCAGAGCGCGCCCGCATCTGCGCAGACTCGTTCTTGCCTTCACGGCGGTCTTTGCTTTCTTCTTTAGGTTGTACCGTTTGACTCATGTTGACACTCTCCTCTGATTAACTTTGCACTCGTTCAGACTCATTTTCTCTTTCACGGCGGCGTTGCACCGCCCGTTGAAACACCCGTTCGATTTCTTCTAGATCGTACCCGCGGCGCAGTGCGCCCAGCAGGTAGTCTTCGGTCATGGCTTCCAGCGCCATTTGTCGCAATCGTTCGGCGTTTTCTGGCGGAGGTTGCTCCAGAATGTAGGTGCCGCGTCCCTGCTGGGTGGAGATCAGCCCGGCTTCGTCCAGCAGACGGTATGCCCGCGCCACCGTGTTGAAGTTGACCCGCAGTTCCAGCGCCAGTTGCCGCACGGTCGGCAGTTGATCGCCCGGCTTGAGGGCGCCGCTCTCGATCTGCCGCCGCACGTGGGCGACGATCTGCTCGTAAATGGGCACGCCAGAACGAAAGTCGAGTTGAAACCCGTGAAATCCGTTCAATCCTCTGCCCTCCCACATTGTATCATTGTATCATTGATTGAATTGTATATTTACTGGCGTAAAAAGTCAAGGGGATTCCGCTGGAAAAGACAAAAAACCGTCCTCCGCAGAATTGCCTTGCGGAGGGCGGGAAACATGCTTTCTGGAGGCGGTACCTCGACCGGCGGGTTAACTCAGGGTGGCGCCGTGGGCATCTGCCCAGCGGTCCAGCGTCTCCTCCACCTGATCGAGGAAGGCGTCCATCTGTTCGAGACGGGCGGAAAAACGGCTTTTATCCAGCCCTACCTGCTGGGTCATCTCCTGCCAGGGTTGCAGATCGGGCGCACCGGCGGGCAGATGCGCCGCCGCCAGCGTCCACACCCGCAGTAACAGCCAGTACGCCGCCGAGGGGGCGTTATCCCACAAGGCGCCGACCGCCTTCAGGTAGTAAGCGCGGCGGGCGGGATGCAAACGCGGGGGCAGGGCTTCCTGCCGCGCGCTCTGATCCCACGCCTGAGCGGCGGAGTTCACCCATTCCTGCCACAGGGCATCGTTCACCTCGATTTCCTCGGACAACAGGGCAACGATCTGCCGGTACAGGTCGCTCCAGCCCGCCTGCTGAAGGTGCCGCTCCAGTTGCATCAGGAAGCGCCGTTCTGCCAGCGGCAGGGTGTGCAGACTGACCAGCGCGTTTCCGGCGTTTTCGATGACCTTGAGGTAGGAGTACAGCCTTCGGGCGTGATTGGGCTCGCTCTGCAGGGTCAGGTTCATCCAGAGGCGGCGGGCTTGCTCGGCAAAGGCGCGGGCGCGCGCCAGGGTGTAATCGGCTTGCCAGAACTGCGCGCCGGTGGCGGCTTGAATGTAATCAAACCAGTGCTGGGGGTCGAACAGCACCAGCGGCTTGGCATAGATGAACGGTCCCAGCCAGGGATCGGTGCGCAGATGGCGCGGCTGGCGGAAGGTTTCCTGGGCGAAACAGGCAATATCCAGATGCACCTCATCGGTCACCGGCACAATCTCGCGGGGGGTGTTGGGTTCGGTGTCGTAGATGATCACCAGATCCACGTCGGCGGCGCCGCCCAGCAGGGGCTCCTCCTCCATGAGCGAGCCGGTGAGGTAGATACAGCGGATGCGGCGGCTGACCCGCGCACGCTCATCGGCGGCACTGCGGGCAATGCGCATCAGGGTCTCGCGGGTGATTCGCATGCTGTCCTCCCTTTCTCTCTCGCCGCACCGTCCGATACCCGACTCAATCGCCGTGCAGGGGCAGAGGGAGTTCGGGCTGGTAGGGGGGCATTTCCAGCGCCTGACGGATGCGATTCTCGATCCAGCGCAGATCCTCGGGGTAGCGCACGAAATCCAGCGCGTTGGCGTCCAGCGTCAGCACGGGCGAGGAAATACGGTCGGGGGAGAGGAAAAACTCATCGTAGGCGTGGTTGAGTTCGTCGATGTACGCCCGCTCCATGTTGCGTTCGTACACGCGATCACGGCGGGTAATGCGCTCCATCAGCAGGTCGGTCGAAGCGCGCAGATAGACGATCAGATCGGGGGTCTGGATTTTTTCCGCCAGGGCTTCGTGCACGCGGTAGTACATCTCCAGTTCATCCCCCTGCAGGTTGATGCGCGCAAACAGGGCATCCTTCTCGAAGGTGTAATCGGAGATGAGGTTGCGTCCGCCTGCGGTCAGTTCGGGAATGCCGCGCCTCTGCTGATGATACCGACTGAGCAGGAAGAAAATCTGGGTTTGAAAGGCATAACGGGCGCGGTCTTCGTAGAATTTGCTCAGAAAGGGGTTCTCTTCAAACACTTCCAGAAGCAGGTTGGCTTGAAAGGCTGGCTGGAGCATGCGCGCCAGCGTGGTTTTGCCAACACCGATGACACCTTCAATTGCCAGATACATGAGAATCGCTCCGAAGTTAGGGTGATGGCGTTAATATACCATATTTCCAACCTTAAGAATTGGCGCAGAGATGGGCACAAAATCCCGCTGTGGAGAAAAACGGCAATTGGGGTCGAAAAAATGCACCCCCTAAATACAGATTCCCATTTTTCCTCAATTTCCACAAAAACTGTGGATAACCTGCGAAAAACTGTGGATAACCCCTCTTGTTTGTGGATAAATATCGAAAATTTGTCCAATGAGTCGTTTTCGCTCGGCAACGTCATCCCCCATATATGGGGGGTGTTTTGAAGAATCCTGCGGTATTTCGGCATGTGGATAACTTTGCCGAAACTGTGGAGAATTTCTCCACGGGTTCTCCACCGTCCCCCTGTGGATAACTTTTTCGCGATTCAGCCGAAGATGCAAGGCTCACCGTATCCGACACCCCCATATCTAGGGTGAAATCCCTTCTCCGAACCTTAAAATCCACATATCCACACCCCCTACGGTTACGACGATTCCTGATTCATTCCTGTGGGAAAGAAAGAATAT